>JAABUM010000353.1_pt1 | contig 85306 bp, 83 predicted proteins | sample 5559161 | NCBI WGS metagenome assembly JAABUM01 (sample SAMN10711868, study PRJNA513369) | rock metagenome | isolation source: Antarctica rocks | place: Antarctica: Victoria Land, Siegfried Peak nord
TACCGGTACCTGTGCTCTGCCGAGCCTGGCGTCGCTGATTGCGCAGCGGTCTGCCACTGCCGCCCATGCCTGTGCAGCGTAGCGCACTCTCTCTGGGAGGTCCTCCCCCGCCGTATTGAGAGGATACGCGTAGCAGACGAAAATGACGAAGAAGAAAAAGTGAGGCAAGACCATCAGGTAGGGCAGCAGGGGGTGCTCCCCATAGCGGCCACGTGGGAGCATGCCCGCCCGTCGCCTTGTGCGCCGCGCCGGTACCGGCTGCGCTCTACTGGTGAGCATGGCGTCTCCTTATCTAGAGCGCGGTGATCAGCGCGCCAGGGTGGCCGGAGGAGAGGCTGCCCAGGACAGCCGCATCCATCCGGCCACTAACCACGCACCGGTAAGTGGTTAATCCAGCCCGCTACCCTGGCCGAAGGTAGCCCTCGCCTGCGCCAACAGCTGGTTACTCACGCGCACCGAGTTATCCAGGGCATCCTTGACACTCATCTTGCCCAGCAAGGCGCGTGAGCCATAGTCGGTGATTGTGCCGAAGAACGATGCCGCCACCCCCGGATAGGGATCAACGAAGCGCACATACGGCGCTTCCTCGGCGATATGCGCCTCGGGCATTGTGGCTTTGAATTGCGCTGTCTCACGCACCCGGGAACTGGCCGGCACCTGACCACCCTTGGCCCACACGGCGGCATTGTTGACGATGTATTCGATGAACTGGCCCACCGCGGCGCGCTTCTGCGTGGTCAGCTTGGTGCTGTTCGGCAGGGCTAACTGATGTGAGCCAGACCACACCGCCTTGCCAAACAGATACGGGACCGGGCCGGCGTAGGCGTGGGTCATCTTGTTGTTCTGCAGCACCTCATTGGTTGTCCAGATGCCATCAATGATCATGGCGTTCTTACCAGTGAGGAAAGCCTGATACGGGTTAGAGGCGCCCCTCGGCGAGACCTTCGACTTCATCACCATGTCCACCATGAACTGCAACGCCTTCTGACCCGCATCGCTGTTGTAGATAAACTTGGTGTGGTCGGCGTTGGTCAGTTCACCACCCAACTGCCACAGCCAGGTGCTGAAGTGCATCGGCAGTGGCCAGTTAATCGGCACCTGAAAGCCGTAGGTCGAGCCGCTAGTAGTCGCCTTGGCCGCGGCCTGGAAGCTGGCCAGGTCAGTGGGCGGTGTCTTGATCCCAGCCTGGGCCAGTAGAGCCTGATTGGCGAAGAAGACTGCCACATGCGTGTCTAAGGGGATGGCATAGCGGCGACCTTTCTGTTCACCACCCTGCCACACTGCTGGCGCAAAGTCGCTGGCCTGCACTTTCATGCGGGAAGCCAGGTCATCAATTGGCTGAAAGATGCCACGGGAGATAGCGTCAGGCAGCCAGTCCAGGCGGTAGGCGGCCACTTCGGGTAGCGTTTTGGAGATCGCGGCGGCCGTCATCTTGGTTTCGTAGCCGCCGCCGACGCGCAGGTACTTGAAGTAGGTATAGGGATTGTTGTGGTTATACTGATCAACCAACTTGCCCATATTGGGTCCATCAGGGCCGGCAAAGGGTGTCCAGTAGTCCAGAGTGAGCTTGCCGGCCTGTAGCTCACGCTCGGCCTTACTCATGGCATAGGCGGGGTTGCTCAGCATGGTGTCGGCCACGGCCAGCGAGACGCCCATTGCCGTCGCCTTGCCGATAAACTCCCAGCGGGTCAGGCGACCTCCCTTAAGATCGTTCTCTAACTCACGAATAGTATCGTTCTTCTCGCGCATCATTGCATGCTCCTTCCTCTGCCTACTGAGCCAGACCTGAGACAACACCCGAGTCACCGGACATTGGACCGACCAGCGTGCCATTGAAGGCCTGCTGACCAAAAAACGTGCCAGACCGGCCGCTGATCATGATCGTCTTGCCCATGCCCATCATGGTGCTGTTGCCCATCATCATGGCCTTACTATCGGCCATCATGATCGCCGCCGCCATATTGTTGTTGGCGTAGAAACCATGCACAGGGTACGTCTTGCCAAATGTTTTGCTGTTGGCGTTGCTGTTGTCCACATAGCGCCCAGTCATCGTACCGTCCGGCTCGACCACGCCATACAGGTCACCCACGATACCCAGGCTCTTGCTGGGCCCCTTGGAGATTGAGCCGGTGACGGCGAAGTTAATCACGGTGGGCGCCGTTCCGGCGCGCCATGTGCCATTGTCGCCTGGGTGCGGGCCGATGAAGGAGCCCACGAAGGCGCCACCAACACTCTTGCCGATACCCACGATCGTGCCCATCTTGCCCATGGGGAAAATGACGGTGATAGACTTCCCGCTCAGCGCGCCGCTGCCATTGACGGCCGTGCCATCGCCCAGCGTCAGAACAGGCATGATCTTGGTGCCCGTAGCCGTGACATTCAAAATACCGTCGAGAGTCATGCCACTATCCTGGCCCCCCACGACCAAGCCCCAGAAGTGGAAATTCATCGGTCCCGCGTCGGCGCGGGACGCGGTGATACTCTGCCCACCGAGTATCATAAGTCCGCTCAGAGCCAGGGCAGCAACCAGTTTGAGTCTATGCATGCGTAAAATCTCCTCGTGGCAGTACATCATTTCGGGTACGGAAGCAGCCTGCACGATGCTATGCTCGGAGAACAGGGTGACCATCAGGTGAAAGCTATGCCCACCAACCGCGCACGCTTTCGGCCACCATACCGCTTGCCAGCGCATCGCTCCACGCTCTTTCAGGGGGCGTTGGCAGCGGCGGGGTAGAGCATTGCGTGGTTGATGGCACGGACGCCTCACGCTGGTTTGAGGAGACACCTCCCTTCCGTCATAATGTCTGCTTGATGATCAGGCTGACGAATAGCTACCGAGGGGCCGACGCCGCTGGCTTACCCATGATATCCATACCCTTGACCTCGCTCTACAAGCACGTGGCGCACCCGCTGCCACGCGTGTACAACGTTGAAACAACTCTACTATGGCTCTGCCGCTTCTGTCAAGAGCCTGAGGAACGCCATCAACTACTCTATTGACAGGCGTTTTACACCAGTGCTACGCTAGGTCCATCGCTTCACGCGGGAGCCGCTCATCGTTCTGTGGAGACGGAAAGCAATGGCGGCAACGCTCAAGGACGTGGCAACACTTGCCGGCGTCTCGATCAAGACTGTGTCCAACGTGGTCAATGAATATCCCTACGTGTCGTCATCAACCCGTGAGCGGGTTCAGACCGCTGTTGAAAGCCTGGGGTATCGGCCAAACCTGCCCGCGCGGCGGCTGCGCCAGGCTCACGTTGGCGTCGGCGTGCTTGCTCTGGCCATTCCTGACCTGGCCAACACCTATTTCTCAGATATTGGCAACGCGGTGATCGCGGCGGCGGCGGCCCACTCGTATACCGTCTTGCTTGATCACACAAACGGTCTGCGCGCTAACGAAGCCGTGGTTGCCAATGGCTTGCGGCCTCACCTGATTGATGGCGTCATCCTCAATCCGCTGGCTTTAACCAGGGACGATCTGCGGCCCCAGCACGTAGGTGTGCCGCTTGTGCTACTGGGTGAGCGCCTGTTTGGCGCTCCCTGGGATCATGTGGTGATTGACAACGTGGCTGCCGCCGAGGTGGCAACCGAACATCTGATCACGCTGGGTCGTAGACGTATAGCAGTGATTGGCCTTCAGACAGCCGACTATGGTTCGGGCCAACTGCGGCTGCGGGGCTACACACAGGCTCTGGCCAGGGCGGAGCTTGAGGCGCATCCTGAGCTGGCCATGGAGGCGCTAACGTACCACCGCAAGGAGGGCGCGGAGGCCATGCACAGGCTGTTAGCGGTGCGGCCCCTGCCAGACGCCCTGTTCTGTTTCAACGATCTGCTAGCTCTGGGGGCCATGCGTGTACTTCACGAACGCGGGGTGCGCATCCCTGATGATATAGCCGTAGTGGGGTTTGATGATATTGAGGAATGCCTCTTTGCCACCCCGTCGCTGACCACCATCGCACCGCACAAGAAACAGATCGCCGACATGGCTGTTAGCCTGCTGCTGCAGCGCATTGACGGCTCGCGCACGGGGCCGCCGGAGCGCGTACAGCCGCCATTTCAACTATGCGTGCGCGAAAGTACGGGTGGCGTGAGCGCGCGCTCAAAGACATCATTTGAGTCTGCCGACGAACAGGTTCGGCGTCCGCACAGGCAAACCCCTCCTGCCGGCTAACACCTCCTTGGGGCGGACACCTTCACCAAAGGGCGCCAGAGTGGAACTCGGTACGGTCAGGCGACTTCGCTACCCTGCATAGCGCCGCTCTCACGCAGCTTGGCCAGGGCTTGCACCTCAATCTGGCGGGCGCGCTCACGGGTGACGCCGATGCTGGCCCCGATCTCATCCAGAGTGTGCGGGTGCCCGCCTTCGAGGCCAAAGCGCAGGGCCAACACCTGGCGCTCCCGAGGGTGCAGCGTGTCCAGCGCCGTCTCGATCTCCTGACGCAGGATATGGCGCTCAGCCTGCTCCGAGGGAGACGGCAACGACTCGTCGGGCAACACGTCACCCAGGCTGCTACCCTCGTCGGTCACGGCAGCGTCCAGGGAGGTAGGGCGGCGCATGGCCCCCAGAGCAAGGCTGACCTTCTCCTCAGGCGCGTGCAACTCGGCGGCAATCTCGGCGGCGTTGGGCGCGCCCCCCAGGCGCTGCTCCAGCGCGGCGGCGGCCTGGTTAACCTGCGTAGCAAACTCTACCATATGTACGGGTAGGCGCACTGTGCGCGCCTGCTCGGCGATGGCTCGAGTGACAGCCTGGCGGATCCACCAATAAGCGTATGTGCTGAAGCGATAGCCCTTGAGGTGATCGTATTTATCAACGGCGCGGAACAGGCCCAGGTTGCCCTCCTGAATCAGATCGGGCAGTGAGAGGCCTCGACCCTGATAGCGACGGGCAATGCTGACGACCAGACGCAGGTTCGCGCGGATCAGCGAGTGGCGGGCGCCCTCGCCCCGAGCCACGCGGACGTGCAAGGTAGGAGTGTCAAGTTCCTCAGGGCAGCGCCCCTCAGCGATCAGGCGACGCGCCTCCACACCGGTAGCCAGATCCTGGGCCAATCGTCTCTCGTCCTCCGCCGTAAGCAGAGCGACGGAGCCGATCTCACGCAGATAGAGGCCCAGACTCTCCTCAAGGGTTGATGCTTCCTCGGTCGGCGCGTCTGCTTCCTGTTCGTCCCAGGTTGTGACTCCGCTGTCCTCGACCATCTCGTCCATCTCTCCCCTCAGCCCTATATGTATGGGTCTATTGTCGTTTAGTAGCTAGCCCAGGGACACCAGATCGGGATGAACTGGGTTCCTTGAGCTATTCCTAACCTTATATATTCTCCATGTTTAACGTACGACACGGCCTGGCGATCACAGAGGCCGATATCTGCCGACAGCAGACTTTTCATCCATCTGTGCTAGCTTGCTACCTCACAGCCTGAACATGTCTGAGCAAGTGCCCCGACATGACGTATGCTGTGATTGGCGCCGCGCCCAACTCAACATCGTACGCGGCCATCAGAACGCGCCGCGGTTACTATGTAGGTCAGACAAGGACAACTGACTGCCGCTCCATCGAGATAGTCGCCCCTTCTAGAAGCGCTTACATTTCGTAAGAATAATAGCACTGATCACCCTGTTTGGTCAAGGGGCAACTCCTCTGGTAGTATGGGGGCGACTGGCTAGAGCCACCCGCACGTTGACATTTTGAGAGAAGGGTGGATGGCCGGGTAAGATAAGGTCGTCCTGGGGAACCCCAAGTGGGTACAGTCAGGCTGAGAGCAGCGCTACCGTTCGCCGTACGTCAATAGCCATCCGCGTGAGGGACCCATGATCGAGCCGATCTGTTCGCGCTATGTCAACGCGGTCCACCTGTTGGGCAAGCGTTGGACGCCGTTGATCGTTCATGTACTACTGGCAGGGCCGCAGCGCTTTGGCGCTATTGCCAGTGCAATTAGTGTCCTTAGCGATCGGGTGCTGGCCGAGCGCCTCCGTGAACTGGAAGCGGCGGGGATCGTGCAGCGCCAGATTGATCCTCATGGCCCAGGCCGGGTAGAGTATGCCTTGACGTCCAAAGGACGGGATCTTGAGGTGGTCGTGCGCGAGTTGCACCGCTGGGCTCACGATTGGGCAGGAGAGTGCGAAGACTGTGAGGCGCTCACCGGGACGCCACTCTCAGTGGCCAACGCCTAACAAGCGCCCAGCAGAGGCCAATGGAGCGCTGGCTCTGACACACCTCTTCACCAGGTCAGGGAGAGGCGGGCCCGAAAGGCGCTGCCCAACGCCTTGATACTCTCCGCCCCCGAATGCCCGTTGATTGCGCGGACCGAGCAGGCCGCAACACTGGTCGCGTCATCGCCGGACTACGCCTCATCCGGCAGTGGACCCTCAGCCTGTCGCGCCATTCGGCGCCGGCCTGGTCTAACCTACCCCGCTTTTCTGGGGAGCCGGTGGTTTAAGCCTCTTGACGTGCCGTGGAGGCTCCCCTATAATCAGGCGACACACGCCGCTGCTCTCCCACAGTAGCGGTTCCGCGCGATAAGAACGGGCTGGGGGCAGGAGGAAACATGGCTGAACAGTTCCTCACGGAAGAAGGACGGCAGGAGCTCAGCGCTGAGCTCCACGATCTCCTTGAGGTCAGGCAGCCGGGCCTTGCCGCCCTGCTGGCCGAGGCTCGCAGAGAAAATACTGAACGCGAAGAAGATACCCTACTGGCCCAGACACGTGAGGAACTGGCTCACGTTGAGATGCGGGTCCGCGAGCTACAGCACCTCTTGCGGGTCGCTGTTGCCGTGGTCACAACGAATGGCCAGAGCAACCGCATCGGCATCGGGTCGCGCGTTGTTGTACGGCATGATGATGGGGAGGAGTCGAGCTACACCATCGTGAGCTCCATGGAGGCGCGCGCGGCGAGCGGGCGTATATCCGAGCATTCACCTGTCGGCAAGGCTCTGCTGGGCCACCAAGCTGGTGAGACCGTGACCGTGCAGACGCCGTCAGGCGAGCAGCGCCTTGACATCCTTTCCCTATCTTGAGCCCACGAGGGTAGGGCTGCCTGCCCTGACTGGATGGGGCGATCATGATGAGCAGGCCAGCGCGGCCACGCGGCGCCCAAAGGCTTCCCCGCCACATCACGAGATGGCGCTGAGGTGAGGGGCCGGCAGAGGCGGCAAAGCGGCCGGGGCTGCTTGGGGCTGGTCATCCTGTGCCTGATCGTGGTGGGCGGCGTGGCCCTGATCCCCCAGGCGCGCCGCGAGGTCAGGGCTCACGTGCCGTTCTGGTCCACTCTACGCAGCCATATCCCCCTGGGGACGACCAACGCCGCGCTGCAGCCCGTGGTGTGCAGAAAAGGCAATGTGCTGGCCCAGGTGCAGGATCCCAGCAAGCTAGAGCTGCTGCAGCCTTGCGTGGTTGCTAGTGGCGTGGTCATCTTCAAGTTTCGCAACACGGACGGCGACTGGCATATCCAGATCCTGCCAACCAACCGCGGTACGGCCCACCTGCTCAACAAGCACAACCTGGCCGAAGCAGGTGGCACTCTGGTGGTAGAGGTGCTCCCCGCCGATCAGGCGGCTGTCACCCTGCCTCACCTGGGCTCTCGCGTGCGCGTTACCGGCGCGCTTGTGACCGACCGGGGCTACGGCTGGCATGAGCTGCACCCCGCCTGGCAGATCGTCGCCCTCAGCCCCTAACCGGCCAGGACGGCCCTTTCCTCTGCCCTCCTGGCGGTTAACCGCCCGGTGGCTACCTTGCCGGGGGCAAAATGGCCACCACACCCGGCGAGAGTTAGAGCGGTTCAGGCGCGTCGGGGCCGCTGCCTTCTGGCTCGCGCAGCACAGGCGTCCCGCTGTTTTCCCGGCTCAGGTACTCGTCCAGGGCCTCCACGACGGCATGGGCGATAGCCTGAGCTAACGCGCTGCCAACACCCGGCTGCAGATCCACGTCTAGATGGGCCAGCGCCGCCTGAAAGGCGCGCTCACCGACGGCGCGTTCCGTGGCCTTGTCCATCACATGCAGAAGCCGCGGGGGCGGCGCGCTACGCGCACGCCCAGGGGCGTCCCCGGTCGGTTCGCCCAAGGCCGCGCTAATGACCTTGGGGATACCCAGATCACGCACCAGTCGCTTGCCCAGGGTACGGCCCGCCTTGTTCAGCAGATAACCCGATCCCATGCTCATACTAAGCTGTCTCCCCCTGCTTGCGCAGCCGCGCGCAACTCGCCAATAGCGCCGGCAAGGCCCGCCGGGTGGCTGAAAAGATATGTTGCCGAGACAAAGACGGTCGCTCCAGCTTCACGGAGGCTATGCGCGTTGGCGGCGCTGACCCCGCCATCCACCTCTAGATCGCATGAGGCGCCGCGCGCGTCGAGCAGCGCGCGCGCCTCGCGTACCTTGGCCGGGCTGCGCTCAATAAAAGCCTGGCCGCTGAAACCGGGGTTGACCGTCATGATCAACAGCATGTCCAACGTGTCTAGCACATCGCCGATCAGGGCCACAGGCGTCCCTGGGTTGAGGGCCAAGCCAGCCCGGCACCCCGCTTCCTTGATCTGGCGCAGCACGCGGTGGACATGGGCGCATGCCTCCCAATGCACGGTGATGCCGGTGGCCCCCGCGTGGGCGAACGCTTCGATGTAGCGCTCGGGTTGGCTGATCATCAGGTGCAGATCAAGTGGCAGATCGGTCAGGCGACGCAGGGTCTGGGTGATGGCTGGACCGATAGTGAGGTTAGGCACAAAGTGACCATCCATCACATCTACATGCAGCCAGTCGGCCCCAGCGGCCACGATCTCATCCACCTGCTGACCTAGCCGGGCAAAGTCCGCCGCAACGATCGAGGGGGCGACGATCATGGCTGGGCGTCCCGCCGCTGCCGGCGGGCCTCCGTCTGGAGCTGCCCACACGCGGCGCGAATGGCCCCACCCTTGGTATCGCGCACCGTCACGGGCACCCCAGCCCGCAGCAGCACATCATGGAACACGGCACTATCATGGGGCGTACTGCGCTGCAGGGCCACACCCGCCACGGGGTTGAGCGGGATCAAGTTGACGTGGCAGAGCAGCCCTCGCACCAGCTCGGCCAGCGCGGCGGCCTGCTGGGGACTATCGTTCACCCCGGCGATCATGATGTACTCGAACGTGACACGCCGATGGGTCCGCGCGATATACGCGCGGACGGCGTCAAGAACGGCAGCCACGGGGTAGCGCTTGTTGATAGGCATGATGGAGCCCCGCGTGTGGTCGTCCGGCCCGTGCAGTGAGATAGCCAGGCCGATCTGCAGGCCCTCCTCGGCCAGCCGCAGGATGCCCGGGGCCACGCCCGCCGTGGAGACCGTGATGTGCCGGGCTCCCAGGTTCAAGCCCTGGGCGTGGCCCAGGGTGCGGATAGCGGTTAGGGTCGTGTCATAGGGCAACAGCGGCTCACCCATGCCCATGAACACCACGTTGGTCACCCGGCGCCCCTCCGCGCGCAACGCCCGCTCAAAATAGAGTACCTGCTCTACCACCTCACCGGCCGACAGGTCGCGCGCCCACCCCATCTTGCCGGTGGCGCAGAAGGCGCAGGCCAGTGGGCACCCAGCCTGGGTGGAGACGCAGACGGTAGCCCTCGGTGGGCTACCCGCGCGCTCGTAGCGCATCAAAACAGTCTCGATAGTGGCCCCATCGCGCAGGCGGAACAGCACCTTCTCGGTGCCTGCCTCACGGTCAGCCTGGCGATCCTGGACCACCAACCCGGAGAGGCGAGCCGCGCCGGCCACCTCATGGCGCAGCGCCCACGGTAGCTCATGCAGTCCCTCGGCCTGGGTCTCCAGCCGCCGGTAGAGAGCGCCCCATAGCTGGCGTGCTCGAAAGGCCGGCCAGCCACGCCCGACTACCCACTCCTGCAGTTCCTCCAACGAGAAGTCGGTCAAGAGGGGGCCATCGGCCTGATCGGCGCCCCGGGAGGCCAGGACGGGTAGGGCGAGGGTGGGCAGTATGCCGGCTGTCATTGTGATGTTGCGTCCTCGCTAGGGGGACGCATGTCTCCGCACAGTCCACAGAGGATAACGCCCTGCTCCATGGTAGCAAAAGCGTGCTTACAGGGCAAAGCGGGCTACCTCACCTGGGCACGGCTCGGCCCTGATCAGCGCGACTACCCAAAGATGCTAGCCATGATGTAATTGACCTCAGGTGAAGGGCTCCATATAATGGGGACTATATAGGCTGGAGCAACCCTGCCGTGGCGCCGCGCGACACTAATTAGGCCAGGCGGTGTTTGGCCTACCACCACGAACAGCAGACAGGCATGGTTTATTCAAATGGCCACGCCCGCAAGCGGCCGTCTCGTCCCGTTATCAGCAGAGCCTCTCGCCCCTGCCTCACTACACCATGAGGATGTGGTCGGCGGGACTGAGGCCATGGCCTCTGAGGCGCGACACCCCACGCTGACGGCGCTGGAGGATGAGAGCCAGCAAAACAACGGAGCGCTGCTCTCGCTGCTGGAGATCGGCCGTGAGTTGACCGCCCAACAGGACCTCAGCTCATTGTGGGACTTGATCATGCGGCGGGTCAACCAACTGCTCGACGCCGAACGGTCTACCCTCTACCTGGTAGAGCCCAGCACGGCTGAGATCTATACGATCAAGATGGAGGGCAACACCTTTCTGAAGATCCGGCTGCAGGTGGGCCACGGCATCGCCGGCATTGTGGCCCAGACGGGCGAGACAATCAATATCCCCGATGTGTACCTTGATCCCCGCTGGAGCGGGCGCGCGATTGACAAACAGCTGGGGGTGCGGACCCGCTCCATGCTTTGTATGCCCCTGCGGGATCGTCAGCACGACATCATTGGGGCTATCCAGGTGATGAACCATCGTGATAAGCCGTTTGACGCCACGTCGGAGGCCATGCTAGCGGCGCTGTGCTCGTTTGCCGCGATAGCGTTGGAGAACACGCGCCTCTACGAGTCGCTGCGGCGCACCTTTGACAGCTTTGTACAGGCGTTAACAGTGGCAATTGATGCCCGCGACCGATCTACGGCTGGACACAGTGAGCGGGTAGCCACGTACTGCTTGCTTATCGGGGTAGAGATGGGCCTGACCGACGGGGAACTGGAGCTACTACGGCACACGGCAACCCTGCACGACATCGGCAAGATCGGGGTGCCCGAGGCGATCCTGACCAAACCGGAGCGGCTGACGGACGCGGAGACGGAGGTGATGCGGCGCCACGTCCTGGAGAGTGAGCGTATCCTGCGCAATGTGGAGTTCGCCCGCGGCCTTGAAGACATCCCCGCCTGCGTGGGCCAGCACCACGAACGGGTTGATGGCACGGGCTACCCCAATGGCCTCAAGGATGAGGAGATCAGCCTGAGCGCGCGCATCCTCCACGTCGCCGATGTGTTCGACGCCTTGAGTTCTCGCCGTCACTACCGTGAGCCCGACCCGCCCGCGGTGGCGCTTGAGGCGATCAAGCACGGCGCTGGCAGCGACTTTGACTCCAAGGTGGTCGCCGCCTTCATGCGCGCGTGGCCAGCTATTGAGGCGCGCTGGACGCAATATGCCACTCAGGGACAGTGACGGCTAGTCCAACGCTGCGCCGACTGGCGCTTGGCGACTACTCAGTAATGGAGATCCGTGAACCTGCCAGCCCCTTGACTACCTCAATATGGACGGGGAAAAACTCTTTCAGCTCCTCAAGGTGCGTAATCACCAGGATCTTCTGAAAATCCCCCGCGATACTGGTGATCGCGTCAATGAGGCGTTCGCGCCCGGCGCCATCCTGTGAGCCAAAGCCTTCGTCAATGATCAGCGTCTGCAAGCTTGCGCCCGCCCGTGCGGCCAGCAGCCGGGAGAGGGCTACCCGAACGGCGAAGTTGACTCGGAAGGCCTCCCCGCCGCTGAACATCTCATAGCTGCGCGTGCCCGCGCTATCAGAGATGCGGATATCCAGCGTCTCCACCACATTGCCGGAGACGCCAGTGCGCTGGGTGGAGAACTGCACATGCACGCTGTTGTCGGTCATGCGGGCCAGGATCTCGTTGGCCACGTTTTCGATCTCGGGCAGCGCGGCGTCAATGAGCATGGCCTGGATACCCTGGCGGCCAAAGGCCTGGCCGAGGTCGCGGTACGCCGACGCCTCACGCTCAAGCAGTCCATGGGCCTCGGCCAGGGTAGCCCGCTCGGTGGATTGCTCCTCAATACGCTTCAGGTGGCCGCGCAGGTTGCCCAATCTCTGCTGTAGCCGGCTCCGCGTGGCCTCCACCTCGTCGCGAGTGGCGGTGGCCGCAAGGAGTTGCGCGCTCAGGGCAGCCGCATCCAGCGCGCGTGACCTGATCTCCTCCTGCTCTTGGGCCAGCCTCTCCTGCTCAACAGCATAGCGGGCCAGGCTCTCCTGCAAGCCAGCGCGCTGTTCTTGCCGATGCGCCAGTTCGGTCACCGCCTTGCGCAGGTCATCGTACGCGCCCTGACGGTCACCCAGGGCATGTACATACTGTTGCGCCTGGTCGTGGCCCGCCGCGTCGTACCCCAATAGGGCGAACTCTTGCTGCAACCGGGCAAGCTCAGTTCGTTCTTCTGGCGCGATCTGGGCAGTTCCTAGCGTCGCCTCAAGCGCGGCTGCCCGCTGCTCAAACTCCTGGGCCTGGGCCTCGGCCTCCTGGGCCTCACGCGCCTGCGTGCGCAGGCTCTCCAGACGCCCCTCCGCCTGGCGCAAACGGGCTAGTTTTGCTTGCAGCTCCGGCTCCGCGCCGTCGTGGCGGGCCGCATCGTCTCTCAGGGCGCCGATACGCGCGTCCAGCGCGGCCTGCTGGGCTTTGATGCCGGTGCCCTCGGCAACATACTCTTGCTCAACACGCTGACGGCCCTCCAGATCAAGCGGAGTCCGGCAGATCGGGCAGGCCGCGTCGGCGCTCTTCAGCAACTTCAAGCGATCACGCAGCCCATCGCGTTGCTTGCCCAGGGCGGCGTGTTCGGCCTCCAGCATCGTCGTGTCGGCTTTCAACGCCTCGCGGCGGCCACGTAAGTCGGCCAGATCCTGCTCTAGTCGAGGCAGAGCCGCCACCTGGATACCTATCTCCCCCATGCTAGTGGACAGCGCGGGGAGGCGCGCGGCCAACCCGCGCCGCGCGGCGGCGGACTCGCGTTCCCTGGCCACCTGGCGGCGTACCTTGTCTTCCTGGGCGCTGATCGCCCGCTCCAGCGCATGGATGCGCATCTGCAGGTCGTGGGCTTGGCGGCCCGCCCGCGCGACCTGCTCAAACGCGTCACGCGCCGCCTGCAACTCAGCGTAGCCACGGGTGATCTCCTCGCTGCGAGCGATCAGGGCCTCACATCTGGCAATAAAGGTGTCCAGCCGCGCGCGCTGCCCCTCCTCACGGGCCTTCAGCGCGGCCACCTCGTCACTGCGCGCGGCCAGGGTAGCCAGGGCTTTGGCCAGGCGATCTTGCTCCTGACGCCGCTCCTCAAGGCGGCCCATTTCAGCGCTTGCCCGCAGGTAGGCGACATCGGCCTCACCAACCTGCCTCTCCGTCTCGCGTTCCTCGGTTTCGACAGCCGCCCTGGAGGCGATAGCCATATCCAATTCGTCAAGGCGGGCGCGCGCCGCGCTAACATCGTTCTCGCGTTCACGGGCCAACCCACGGGCGCGCTCAGTCAGATCATCGTAGCGGCCCAAGCCCAGGATCTCACCGAGCACCTTTTTGCGCTCGTTCGGCGCCTTAGTCGTGAACTCATCCGCGCGGCCCTGCATCAGGAAGGCCGAGTTGATAAAGGTGTCGTAGGACAACCGGAGGATAGCGATCAGGGCTGCCTGCGTCTCATTAACCGTGGCGCCGGTGGCCGTGCGCCACTCCCCGTCGTGGCGCACATGCAGTTCCAGTGTTGTCTGGCCGGTAGAGCGGCGCAGGGTACGCTTGCGCACCACGCGATACTCACTGCCACCCACGGCGAACTCAAACTCCACCTCGCCGTTAGTAGCGCCCTGGCGCACCACGTCATCCTCACGCTTGGCCCGGCAGCGCCCCCACAGCGCCCAGGTCATGGCGTCGAATAGCGCCGACTTGCCATGCCCGTTCGACCCGGAGAGGCAGGCGATCTGCCACCCAGTGAAGTCGAGCGTGGTTGGCTCGTCGCCGTAGCTCATGAAATTGCGCAGGCAGAGTTGCAAGGGGATCATATAGCCTGGTCGCCTTCAAACCGTGAACTCAGGCAGGCCTGACAGGCCGTTCGGCAGGAAGCCGCATTAGTGACAGGCATGGCGCTATGCTCCCCGGGCATCCAGGTCGGCGATCAAGCGGCTGCCATAGTCCAGCAGTATGGCGGCGCGCTCCGCTGAGGTCTCGCGCTCCTCCAGCCACTGGCCCAAGGCCTCCAGCGGGGTCAGCGCGGCGGCCAGCGCGCCACCCCGCCGCCGCTCCCCACGATCCACCTGGCGGGCAATGGTCACGTAGGCGGCGTCGGCCAGAACGGCGCGCACCCGACGGTCCTGAAAGGCGCCCTCGTTGGCCATGCTGAGGTGGACATTCAGGCGGACGATGCTGCCGCTAAGGGTGTGCTCGCGTAGGGCCTCCACCACCTGCTCGGTCGGCTGCTCACCGTAGGCGTCCACCGAGAGGGTCACAAAACGGCGGGCATGCAGGTCCACAAAGCGCGCGGTGGTGTCAAAGCCCTTGAGGTCCACGATCATGAAGCCCTTGGGGTCGGCCTCCTCGCCAAAATCAACCCGCTCGATCGAGCCAGGGTAGACGGCCAGCGGCAGGCGCTGCACCGTCTGATGCTTGTGGATGTGGCCCAAGGCCACGTAGTCGAACCGGGGGTTGCCGATCAGGCTCTTGGGAATCAGCAGGTCGTGACCCAGCAGGGTGGAGCGTTCGCTGCCGAACACGGCGCCGGCGATAGAGCCATGCAGGGCCATCACGGCCGGTACGCCCTCGCGCAGCGTGCCCACAAAATGCTCAATAGCGCCCTCTAGGCGCAGCAGCAGCTCGGCGTCTATCTCGTCCACGGTCTTGTTCTTCAGATCGTCCTTGCTCAGGAGCACGCTGCGGCTGATCCAGGGGATGGCCACGATCTGCAGGGGACCCGACTTGGTCTCCATGGTGTAGACACCAGGACGGCTGGCCACCACCAGCTTGTTCAGCGGCAGCGCCCCAAAGATATCCAGGCTGGTAGCGCGAGCGATAGCGTTGGGCATATCGTGGTTGCCCGTGAGCAGGAAGATGGGTATGTCGGCCTCGTAGAGGCGGCGCAACCGCAGGGCGAACTCCCGCTGCTGGGTGGGGCTGGGGTCGCGCGTCTTGTAGGCGTCGCCGGCGAACAGGAACAGGTCGGCGTCCTCGGTGATCGCGTAATCTACCACGCGATCGAGGGCCCGCGTAAAATCGGCCATGCGCGTAGACATGCCGGTCATGCTGTCCATGTGGCCATACAGTTCGGTGCCCAGATGTAGATCGGCCACGTGGATCATACGCACCGTGGGACCATCCCTTTCTCCTCATCAGCGAGGCTCCAGAGGCCCCGTCAGCTCGTCACCCTCTAGTATGTTGATCAGGGGGGTTCTCGGCAAGCCAGCTATCAACACACGATTTGGCCGAAACACGCCCAGACCGGCGTCGGGCCGCGCTACTGGCCGAGCTGGCCAGGCCGCGGCGTTGGTGACTGGCCAGGCATGCTGCCATAATGGGTGTGGACACAAGGGCAGCAGTAGTGAGGAGGGCAGGCGATGACCACGGTAGATGGGCGGATTGGTTTTGGCTGGCGCGTCCCCGATTTTCCGGTAGACGGCGTGTCGCGGGGACAGCGATTTATAGACCAGATTCACCAGAATCTGACCGCTGCTCAGGAGGGCCGGTTCGCCAGCGCCTGGGTAGCCGACCACGTCGTGCCCTGGGCCACCTGGCAGGATCAAGAGACGGATACGGTGGAGTGCTGGACGACCCTGACCTATCTGGCCGCGACCTACCGTGACCTAGACTGGGGCACTATCGTGCTCTGCCAGTCGTACCGCAACCCCGCTCTACTGGCCAAGATGGCGGCCAACCTGTGCAGCCTGGCCCCAGGGCGGCTGATCTTCGGTATCGGCGCCGGCTGGAAGGACGACGAGTACCGCGCCTACGGCTACGATTTCCCCTCGGCTGCCACGCGCATCGGCCAACTTGAGGATACGGTGGAGATCGCCCGCCGCCTGTGGACGCAGCCAGGGCCAGTGAGCTACACCGGCCATCACTACGCTATCCAGGATGCGCGCCTGCAACCCAAGCCTGACCCACTCCCGCCGGTGATGATCGGTGGCGGCGGCGAGCGGTTGACCCTGCGCGTGGTGGCCCGCCTGGCCGATTGGTACAACCTGCCAGGCGGGACTCTGGAGACCTACCAGCACAAATTGCGAGTGCTGGCCGAGCACTGCGCCGTGGTCGGCCGCGACCCGGCAAGTATCCGCAACTCCTGGGCCTGTGAGTGCGTGGCCGTGGCCGCCGACAGCGCCGAAGCGCGGCGCCTGGCCGAGGCCAGCCCCTTTTATAACCCGGAGAGCGCTATCGTGGGCACCCCCGATGAGGTGGCCGCCGCCTTGCGCCGCTGGACCACCGAAGCCGGTGTGACGCACTTCCAGCTGCGCTTTGCCGACTTCCCCCGCACGGACGGTGTGCGCCTGTTCGCCCGGGAGGTGCTGCCCCGCTTCTGAAGCGCCTATCCACCGCTCTCCCACCGACCGTCCTGCGTAGGGCTGGCTCAGCGGCCCGCGCACACTCCGGCGCGCCCGGGCTTCCCCACCAGCCAATCGTTTGACAGGAGCGCACTCGACGTCTACAGTAATGGTGGAAGCCTTCAGGGCAGGGTGAGATTCCCTACCGGCGGTATGGCAGAGATGCCGAGCCCGCGAGCGGCGCGCTCTACAGCGCGTGTCAGCAGATCTGGTGAGATGCCAGAGCCGACGGTATAGTCCGGATGGAAGAGGGCTGGCCAGACCATGTCGTGTTGCCCTCCATCATGTGGTGGGCCGGACGGATGAGCTGCGCCGCTGTATCTCCATCCCATGCCAGCGCCCTGGAGGATTTTTCCCTGGGGCGTTTCTTTATGGGTGAGGTGCGATGATGGAGAAAGCGGCGGAGCGGCGGGCCGCGCGGCCCCGCCAGGACCAGCCGGGGGGCGAGGTAGCCCCGCCGCGTGGCCCGCGTCAGAGGGGAGCGGCCCTAGTTAGCGTGGCCGCGCCGCTGCTGACCATCGGCGCCCTGGTGGGTGTGTGGGAGATGGTGCGGCGGGTAGGCGGCTACCCCGCGTTTATCCTGCCCGCCCCCGACGCGGTGGTCGTGCGCCTGAGCCAGGTGTGGGCCGACGGCACACTGACGCGCAACACGGGCGTTACATTGGCCGAGGCAGCCATGGGCTTTGGGCTGGCCCTAGCCCTGGCCCTGCCACTGGGCTACGCCATCGCCCGGGTGACCCTGCTGGAGATCATGGTCACCCCACTCATCGCGGCCAGCCAGGCCGTGCCCGCCGTGGCCATCGCCCCGCTCCTGGTGTTGTGGTTGGGCACCGGCCTGGCCCCCAAGGTGGCTATCGTGGCCATCATCGTCTTCTTTCCCCTGCTGGTCACCACTGTGGCTGGGCTGCGCGGCGTGGAGCGCAGCATGCTGGAAGTGGCGCGGGTCTATGGGGCCACCTGGTGGCAGACCTTCTGGAATGTGGAGGCGCCGCTGGCCGCGCCCTCGCTGCTCAGCGGCCTGAAACTGGGCCTCACCCTATCACTCACCGGCGCCGTGGTCGGCGAGTTCCTGGGCGCGGACAGCGGACTGGGTTACTTGATCAACTGGTCGCGGGAGAGCGGCTTTGACACTGCGTTGCTCTTCGCCACCCTGATCGTCTTGATCGTCGTCAGCACGGTCCTTTATGGGGCCGTTAGCCTGCTTGAAAGGTACATGCTCCAATGGCGCGACTAACTAATGACCTTCCCCTCGCGAGGCGCCCTGCCCTGAAGCGCGCGCTGGCCGCCCTGCTAGCCGTGACCTTTGTCGTTGCGGGCGCGGGACCGGGTGGCCAGACGGCCAACGCCGCGCCACGCCTTCAGAGTATCACCCTGGCCATGGGCTATATCCCCGATGTGCAGTTCGCCCCCTTTTATACCGCCCAGGCCCGTGGCTACTACAGAGCCGTGGGACTGGACGTGCATTTCAAATATGGCAGCATCACCGACCTGCTGCGCCAGATCGGCGCGGGGACCTACCAGTTCGCCAACGGCGACTCGGATGGGGTGATCTCAGCCCGCGCCGCTGGCGTTCCGGTGCGCTACATCGCCGCGCAGTACCAGCGCTATCCCATCGTGGTGTTCTCGCTGGCCCAGAGTGGCATCAAAAAGGCCGCCGACTTGCGGGGTAAGACGATCGGCCTGCCCGGACCCTATGGCTCCAACTACATTGGGCTGTTGGCGCTGCTGCATAGCGCCGGCCTGAGCGTGGCGGATGTACACGTGGTGAGCATCGGCTACACACAGGCGCAGAGCGTGGCCGCCGGCAAGGTGCAGGCCGCCATGGGGTTCGCCATGAATGAACCCGTGCAGCTGCGCCAGCAGGGCTACAAGGTTACCGTGCTGCCTGTTGGCAGCGCCGCCAGCCTGATGGGCCCGGGGCTGGTGACCAACGACGCCCTGATCGCCAAGAACCCCGATCTGGTGCGCCGCTTTGTGCATGCCTCGTTGGCTGGGCTGCGCGATACGCTGCGCGACCCCAAAGCGGCGTTCATCATCGCCCAGACCCAGTTGCCCACCCGGCTCACAGCCGAGCAGGCGCGCTACCAATACGCAGTGCTAACTACCGCCCTGCTCTACTGGCATATAGCAGGGCAGCGCCTCGGCTACACGCCGCCCGCGTCATGGACCACCCTGCAAAACATCATGCACGCCGTAGGTCAGCTGCCCCACACCGTCGCGCCAGGCCAGTTCTTTACTAATAGCTTCCTGCCCTGAGCCTGCGCGTCTTTAAGCTATGAACCTGACGCTTGAGGACCTGCCGCCAGGCGTGCTGGACGATGTGGTGGACAGGCTGCGCCAGGCGGAGCCGGCGGCGTTAGCCGTGCTGGTCACAGGCAGCTACGCTACTCGTCGGGCCTCCGCGCGCAGCGATCTCGACCTGACGGTGCTGACTGCCGACCCGCCGCTGGGCCACTACCGCACCTGGTTCGATCCACGCGGGAGGCCGCCCCTGCACGTCTCGGCGGGCGCAAAATCTCTGGCGCGCTGGGTTGAGCGAGCCCAGGAGCCAGCGGATTGGTCACTGGGCTTTCCTACCGAGGAAGCAGCCCTCTTCGTGTGGGCCGAGGGCGCCGCGCGGGCCACGTTGGGCGATCCACCGGTCACGCGCCGTCCGGCGGCGCCGCCTGAACTGGAGGATTTTCTGGAGTGCGCCACCAAGGCGCAACGAGCCTCCGCCGGTGGCGATAGCGTGGGCGCCCACTGGCACACCCATGATCTAGCCACGCGGGCGCCATGCCTGTTGCTCCCGCTCAACCCGGAGCGACGGGTAACCGACCGCCGTGATGCCCTGCAAGCTGCCCTGGAGGTACCCAACGCGCCAACTGGTTATCGTGACGACCTACTGCTCTGCCTGGGCTTGACTGCCGCTGACGACGCGACGGTGGCCGCCACCGCGTCGCGTCTGGCCCGGGGATTGCTGGCCTTTCTGCGTCAACACAGGCCCGACGTGGACACCCAACCAGACCTGGCCCGCTATCTAGCGGACGGAACCCTGCAACGGCGTCTCAACGACTGAGCCGCGGCGCTCTAACGGGCGACGCGACGACGGCGCTGCTGCCGCACAATCACGGGCTTGTCCGCGCTATGGGCGCGACAGTAGGGGCCACGTTCCATAATCCAGGGCAGGCACTTGCCACAGATCAACTCCGCGCAGTTGTCCTCATGGCAGTGGGCGCCGTCATGTAGGTAGTATTCCTGTCCATTGGGGCCAATCGCGGCCATTGGTTTGAGGCAGTAGCCGCAGGGCGTCAGCGACGCGGCGCATCGCGCGCAGTACGGGGGATAAGACGTGCCCTCAATCGGTGTTTCACAGATAGGGCACGGCGGCGCTATGGGGCTGGCCCGATCCATTAGCCCCCGGCCCCAAGTTGGCTCTGATTATGGCGATGCTGCACACCAGCTTGCAGCGGCTCACCACAGACAGGACAGCGTGGACGACCCGCGGCGGCCAGCGACTCGATGTGCGCGGTCAGTGTGGTCAGTTGCTCACGCGTGGGAAAGCAACTGAACGAGTGGGGCGCCGCGTCGGGCGCCTCGGCGTCGTGGCCCAGCAGCACAAAGCCGCCGCTGGCTGGCTCAACGCCTAACTCAAAACGGTCCACTCGCATGATCAGCGTGGTGCGCAGCGGTGAGGGTGTACCGCGTTCTGGCGGCTTCTCTGATGAATCAACCATGCCCTCCGTGGCGCTGAGCGTCTGATACGCCGCCGAGGCAAGGCCCTGCAGATGCTGTTTCTCAGTCCACAGGATGGCGCGACCAGCGTCGTTCTCAGCCACAAGGCGGAAGGTACGCTTTCCAGGCGCCCCCAGCGCCTCCGGCTCAAGCCGCCATAGTGCGTGGAACTCATACGTCATAATGGCCACCGCGTGCCCTCCCTTCCAGCGCGAGCACTGCCACAGACCCGCCTTTTCAGTGTAGCATAGACGCCCCCTCCCGCCCTGCCCCTCCCGCTCGTCTCCCGGGCCTACCGCTCGCCGTCAGGTGGAGCGCTGGCGCACATGGGCTGACAGTCTGTCGTGTTGAGAGAGCCACGGAGGCCTGGGCCACGCTCATGGTTGGCCAACGCGCGCCGTGGGGCGCCGGCCCACGCCTGCCGCTGCTGGGTTGAGGCGGTGGGGTACAATGGTGAGCATGATGCCCCACTCTCCAACGGCAACGCCGACCGTAACTGCCGAGCACTCTGCTCTGGAAGAGACGCTGCGAACGACATTTGGCCTCACCCTTGAGGCGATGGGCCGCGCCACAGCCGAGCAGCGTGTTGATCTGGCCCGTCTACTCGTGGCCGGCGATCAGGCCGATAACGCTCTAGCCCTGCTGCGCTGGGGCGCCGACGGGCGCGCGTTGACTGTGACTGAGCAGGATGAACTTGTGCGTACGCTGCTGGCCCTGGGGCAGGCGTCTGAGGCGCTCACCGTAGCCCAGGAACGCCTGGCTCGTCAGGCCTCACAACTGGCACGGGCCGGATTGGCCGCGGCCTACCTGGCCCAGGGCGAGATTGACGCGGCCAAGAGGATGGCCGAGGAGATGGTGCGCGAGGGGCCGGAGCAGCTCACACCCTACGCCGTGATGGCGCGCGTGGCTCTCAGGGCGGGCGATGCGGCCGCCGCCCAGGCGGCCCTGACCCGCCTGGAGGAGCTAAAACCACAGAGCGATGTGACGCTAATATCCAGGGCGCACTATTTGGTGACCACGGGGCGGGCGCGCGAGGCGGCGTCCCTCCTGCAAGGACGAGTGGAGGGCGCCGGCGGGGCCACGCTGGCCCTGTTACGCGAACTACGCCTGGCCGCGGCGGCCACGGACGATGAGGCGCTACTGGCTGACGCCGAGGAGCGCTGGGCCGCCTCCCTGGCCGCCGCACGGGTGGCGCACGCCGCCAGCATCTCCGCGCGGACGGTGGGTCCACGGGCGCGCGCCAGTCACCAGCCTCGACCTGTGCGGGACCAGGACGCCGATAAGACGGAGAGTCTGGCTGGCCTGCCCACGGTGAGCCCGGTCGCGGAGGACCAGCGTGAGCCTCTACGCCAGGCTCTCGACGACTACTTTGGTCTGCCAGCCTTTCGACCGGGTCAGGAGGAGGTGATCGGCGCGGTGATGCGCGGCGAGGATACGCTAGCCATTATGCCGACGGGGGCGGGCAAATCGCTGTGCTACCAACTGCCGGCCATGCTGCTGCCGCGGGTCACTCTGGTGCTCTCGCCGCTGATCGCTCTGATGAAGGATCAGCTGGAGGGCTTGCCTCCACGCTGCCTGCCCTACGCCACCGTGGTCAACAGTACCCTGGAGCCAGCGGAGCTGGACCTGACGCTCACGCAGATCGCCGCCGGGCGTTTCAAGCTGGTCTACGCCGCGCCGGAGCGGCTACGCCACGGCCCGTTCCTGCATGCCCTGCGCCGCGCCGGGGTCTCGCTCGTGGTCGTAGACGAGGCGCACTGCCTCAGCCTATGGGGCAGCGACTTCCGCCCCGACTACCTGTTCATCGGGCCGCAACTGGCCGCCCTGGCCCACGTAGTCGCCCCGGGGCAAGAGGGGCAGGCCGAGGTGGAGCAGCGGCCGACGGTGCTGGCCCTCACGGCCACGGCTACCCCGGCTATCGCGCGGGAGATCAGGGTCGCGCTGGGGCGTGACCTGCGCGTCGCCCACCTGGGTGTGCTGCGCTCCAATTTGTTCCTGGGAGTGCGGCGGACAGCCAACGAAGACGCCAAGCTGCGCGCCGTGTTCAGCTTCCTGGCCATGCATCCCGGGCAGGGCATCGTCTACGCCAACGCCCGTGACAAGTGCGAGGAGTTGGCTCGCCTGATTAATAGGCGGGGCTACCGCGCCGCTGCCTACCACGCTGGCCTGGAGCCGAGCGCGCGGGCAGCCGTGCAGGACGCCTTTATGGAGGATCGTGTGCGTGTGGTGGTCGCCACGGTTGCCTTCGGCATGGGCATAGACAAGGACAACGTGCGCTACATCATCCACTTTCAGCCGCCCCGATCACTCGAAGGGTACGTCCAGGAGAGCGGCCGGGCTGGGCGCGACGGCAAGGAGGCGGTCTGCTTGCTCCTGCATAGCGCGGCGGACAAGGCGATGCTCTCGCGGTGGCAGCATGGGGATCGGGTGGAACTGGACGCCTTACGGGCGGTCTACGAGATGGCCCGTGGCCCTAGGGGCCAGCGCTGGCGCCTGCTGGACGCCCGCACGCGGGCCGACGCGGCGACCCAACCTCAGGAGGGCCGGCCCGGCGTAACCCTCGACGAGACGCGCGTGCGGGTGTGCCTGAGCATTCTGGAGCGGGCCGGCCTGCTCAGGCGCCACCGCGATTTTCCACGGGCAGCCAGCCTGACCCTGCGTGGCGGATCGCCCCCAGGAGAGGCCGACGCCGCACTGTGGGCGGCCTTCCTGGCCGCCGTAGGAGCGCCGCGCACGGAGGGCTTCATGGTGGACCTGTTGACCCTGGCTCAGGATCTGCGCGTCGACCCTGAACAGATGGAAGCGCGCTTGCTGGAGTGGCAGGACGCGGGCGCCCTCATCTACCGGGGCATCGGTCGGGATATGCTCCTGGAGCTGTTGCCATCTCCACCGGGGGTCAGCGCCACCCTGAGTGACCTGCTAGAGGGGCTGATCCGCCGCGACGAGACCCGGCTGAACGACCTGCTGCGGTTTCTGGAGTCGCCACGCTGCCGCCGCCAGACTATCCACCGCTACTTTGGCCTGCCAGCGGGAGAGCCGTGTGGGGCCTGTGATGTCTGCGCGCCCCAACGCCTGCCCGCGGCAACGGAGACGCCCGTGCAGCGCGGCGACCGCGCGGCTCAACCCAGCGAGGCGATTATGGACTGCGTAGCCGGCCTGTCGTTTGGCGTGGGCAAGAGAGGCCTGGTGCGCATCCTGACTGGCTCTCCGGCCAGCCCGGTGGACCGCGACCGCTGCCGCGAGTTTGGCGCGCTGGCCGGCCTGCGCCCGGCGGCTATCGAACGCGAGATTGACGGCCTGCTCAGCGCGGGTCGGCTAGAATGGGTAGACAAGGACGACTACCGCACGCTACGGGCGCGCCCTGACTAGGGAGATATTAAGTAGATGAACGTGGTGATCCTCGGTTGTGGCCGTGTCGGCGGCCTGCTGGCCCGGCAACTCGCCCAAAAGGGCCACCGGGTCAGCGTGATAGACCGCAACAACAGCGCGTTCCGGCGATTGCAAGGCGTGGGCGGCCTGCAGCTCGTCGAGGGGACGGGCATTGATACCGATGTGCTGCGCGAGGCGGGGATCACCCAGGCCGACGCCTTCGTCGCCTGCACCAGCGGCGACAACACAAATATCACGGCGGCCCAGGTTGTCCGCGAGATGTTCAAGGTGCCGCGGGTGATCGCCCGCATCAACGACCCCATCCGAGAATCCATCTTCCATGAACTGGGCCTGGAAACCGTGTCCCCTACCACCAGGGGGGCCAGCATGGTCCGCGATATATTGCTGGGAGTTCGACCTCAGCAGCCTTGAGAGAGCGCCTTGACGTTTTGATCGCGTACTCTGCTATAGTGTAGCCATGACAGAGGAGCAGATGAGCAGCTTGACCACCCCAGAGGCGCTGACCGCGGCGCGTGACGTTGCCGTGAAAGCGGCGTACGCTGGCGGCGAGGTAGCTATGCGCTACTTCGGACGCAACCCCAGTGTACGCCGCAAGGAAGACATGACTCCCGTCACCGAGGCGGATGTCGCCGCTGAAGAGGCTATCGTGGCTGTTTTGCGCACGGCTTACCCGTCCTATAGCCTGTGGGCCGAGGAGTCAGCGCCGCAAGCCGGCCACGACGCTGGCCCGACCTGGGTAGTCGACCCTATTGACGGCACAAAGCAGTTTATGCGCGGCATCCCTTTTTTCGCTACCCTGATCGCCCTGGTGGTAGATGGGCAGCCCGTGGTAGGCGTCTCCTATGCGCCAGCGCTGAACGAGTTGCTGGTCGCCGTGCGTGGCGCCGGGGCCACCTACAATGGCTCACCTATTGAGGTATCCGCGCTCTCCCACCTTGACGACGCCTTCGTGACCTACTCCACGGCGGGTCTGGCCGACCGGCCCGACTACGCGCGGGCGCTGCGGGACCTTGAAGCGAGTGCGTTGGGCTTTCGTGGCTATGGTGACTTCTACGGCTACCATCTGGTAGCGCGCGGTCTGGCCGAAGTGATGGTAGAGCCACGGGTGGCCCCCTGGGACGTGGCCCCGCTCAAGTTGATCGTGGAGGAGGCCGGTGGGGCCTACTCCGACTTTAGCGACGACCGCCGGGCTTTTGGCACGCCAGGCAGCGTGGGATCGCTGGCGACTAATGGCCAGGTCCACGCCGCTGTGGTGCGCATTCTGGGCGCGAGAGGAGACATGGCATGAACAGGGCGCGGCTGCGCTGCATCAACTGCGCGGCGGAGTTCCCCTCTCATGAGGTGCTCTATCGCTGCTCCGTCTGTGGAGATCTGCTTGATGTGGTCTACGATTGGCCCCAGATGGACCCTGAGCGGCTGAAGAGCCTGTGGAAAGAGCGGCTGACCACGCTGCTGCCGCACGACATAAGCGGGGTATGGCGCTTCCGTGAGATGCTGCCCTTCTTCACCGACGAGAGCCAAATCGTCACCTACCCCGAAGGTAACACCCCCTTGCTCGATGCCCCACATTGCGCCCGCTACACTGGCCTGGGCCGCCTGCAGCTCAAGAATCAGGGCAACAACCCCACTGGCTCGTTCAAGGACAATGGCATGTGTACCGGCGTGACTCAGGCCCGCGTGCTGGGCATGGACGCCGTACTCTGCGCCAGCACGGGTAATACATCAGCTTCCATGGCGGCCTACGCGGCGCGTGCGGGCATGCTGGGCGTTGTGCTGATCCCCGACGGGCAGATTGCCTATGGCAAGCTCTCCCAGTCGCTCGACTACGGGGCGCTGACCCTGCAGATCGCGGGCGACTTCGACATGGCACAATCTCTGGTGCGCGAGGTGGCCAGCGAGGCCAGAGTCTATGTGCTCAACTCAATCAACCCCTACCGCTTGGAGGGCCAAAAAACGATCATCCTGGAGCTGCTGCAGCAGCGTGGATGGCAGGTGCCCGACCGTATTGTGGTGCCCGGTGGCAACCTGGGCAACAGCTCGTCGTTCGGTAAGGCGCTGAAAGAGCTGTTCGATCTGGGCTTTATCAACCGCATGCCCAAGATCACAATCGTGCAGGCCCACGGGGCAAACCCCCTCTACCGCACAATCACCGGCGCTGACTCCAGTACGCTGACCACCGTCCATGCCAAAACGCTGGCCACGGCGATCAAGATTGGCCAGCCGGTCAGTTGGCGCAAGGCCAAGCGGGCCATGGACTGGACCAATGGCTGGGTCACCGAGGTGGATGAGCAGGCCATCGCCGACGCCAAGGCCATGATCGGACGCGACGGCATCGGCTGCGAGCCCGCGTCGGCTACCACCGTGGCCGGTATCAAGAAGCTGGTGCAGACAGGCACCGACGAGGAGGTCACCGCAGGCGAGGACGTGGTGGCCATCCTGACCGGCAACATGCTCAAGGACACCGAGTATACGATCCGTTACCACCTGGGCGAACTGTACGAGGACTTTGTCACCGAGTCAACCGTGACGCACAAGAGTGGCCCACTGACCTCGACCTACGCCAACCGGCCCCTGCGCATCGCCGCCGAGAAAGATGCAATTATCACGGCTATTGAGCGCTTCCGCGCCGAGAGCCAGGGGCGGCTCCCCGTGAGCAGCGCTACCCGCTAACCGTCCACTCTGAGCGCGACCGCCTGATGGGCTACGCGGTAGCCGCGCTGTCGCCCAGGTAGCCCTGCAGACGCATGGTGGACGGTTGGCGGCGCAGGGTAGTCAGCGCCCCGGCTTCTAGCTGGCGGATACGTTCGCGGGTGAGGCCAAACGTCGCGCTGATCTCGGCCAGAGTGCGAGGCGCGCCGCCGTCCAGGCCGTAGTGTAGTTCCAGGATGCGCTGTTCACGGGCGGGCAAAGTGGCTAGCAAAGCGGCCATCTCGCCCCGCAGGATACGCCCTGCCGCGGCGTTCTCAATGGACAACACCGATTTGTCCTCAATAACGTCGGCCAGAGTGCCTTCACCCTCATCACCAGCAGGCTGCTCCAACGAGAGCGGCTGTTGCAGGATGTCCAGCAGGTGGCGCACGTCAGCTGAGGACATACCTAGTTCACCGGCCATGTCGTCGGCGACGCCGTCATCCCCATCGTCGCGGCTGCGCTCGGCGGCATGCAGCAGCCGGCCCTTGCCCTCCATGATGTGGACAGGCACACGGATGAGATGCCCCTTATCGGCGAGGGCACGGGTAATTGCCTGGCGAATCCACCAGATCGCGTAGGTGCTGAAGCGGTACCCCCGCGTGTAGTCGAAGCGGGCTACCGCGCGCATCAACCCGATGTTGCCCTCTTGAACAAGGTCAAGAATGGGCAGGCCGGCCCGCAGATAGCGTTTGGCCACCGAGACAACCAGGCGCAGGTTACACTCGATCATGCGCCGGTGCGCCGCCTGATCCCCCTCGGAGATGCGCTGGCCAAGTTCCTGCTCCTCTTGAAAGGTGAGCAGTGGATAGCAGCTGATCTCGGTCAAATAGGCGCTGAACACATCGTCGGCGCTCACTCCACTTACGGAAGCCATCTCGTCACCCTCGCCGCTAAGGCGTGGCAACGTGGCGCCTACCTTAGCGCCCGGTTCACGTGCTTCGTCCAGGTCGCTCAGGTCCGCCACCGCCGCGCGTCGCCCCATGCAGCTACCCTCCCCGCTGGCTACACATGATCATATCTGCTCAACTATACACCTAATCTAAACCTTTAGTCAAGGTTTAGATTATGTTCGGGTTGGGGATCAGGGGTGGAGATCCTGGAGCAGTAGGCGACGGAGTCTGAGCGGGCAAAGGGGCGGCATGTCAGGCGCCGCCGTGAAGGCTCACGTTGAACTGAGCTGTTGAGGCCGCTCTTGACGACCTTACGCCGATCAGGTACCTTCAATCGGTACGGTCGGCCCTGCGGTGAGGATTGCATGACTCCTGCTGCGCTGCCGGGGGATGCGGGCGCCGACCACCATACTAAAAAAGGTAATAAGCCAGGTCACGCCTGGCACTAATCAGGTGGCTCAAGGTGCATGTTCGGGTGGAGATGGCAGGATGGGCGCGGCTGAGCCCCGCTCCTGCTACCTCTACACGGAGTCGGACTGGTGGGAGGAGCCCTTTCGGCAGGAGAGGAGCAGACAGCATGGACGAACGGCCGGACATCCATGTGGTCCCGCCCATCGAGAGCAGCCCTGCTGTCCCCGCGCAGTCAGGCCAGTCTGGGGAGCAGGTACTGACTATTGGTCAGGTTGTCGAGCGGCTAGAGCCGCTGTACCATGATGTGACGATCAGCTCATTGCGCTTTCTGGAGCAGCAGGGATTACTCTTGCCGCGCCGCACGCCCGGAGGACATCGCCAGTACACGACGCGCGATGTCGAACGGGTGCGCCACATCAAAGAGCTGCAGCGGCAGCGCTATTCCCTTGACGAGATCCGCCACCACCTGCGTCAGGCCCCCGAAGTGGTCAACCTGGAGGGGTTAGCCGAGACATACCTGGCCCACGTGCTAGCCGGCGATCCGGCTCACGCGTTAGGACTAGCTATGCGTGCGGTGCATGGGGGGGTCAGCGTGGAGGAGGTGTACATGCGCGTGCTCACGCCGGCCATGGTGCGCGTGGGCCAGCTGTGGGCCGCCGGTGAAGTCTCCGTAGCCGAAGAGCACCTCGCCACGGCCATTACGCGCCATGTGATGGCTCTGCTGAAAGATAAGCTGCCCACCGGCCAACCGCGTGGGCTACGCGCCGTTGCCGCTGGGCCGCCGGGAGAACTGCATGAACTGGGCCTGCGTATGGTTGCCGACCTCTTCGAGAGCGCTGGGTGGGAGGTTGACTACCTGGGTCCCAACACGCCAACTGACGCGCTGCTGGGCTTTATGACCAAGCAACGCCCCCACCTGTTGCTGCTGGCCGTTGGGGCGGAGAGCGGCCTGCGGGCCTGCGCTGATGTCATCGCCGCCGTGCGCGCTGCCCGGGATGTCCTGGGCAGCGTTCTAGTAGGCGTTGGTGGCCCGGCCTTCGAAGGCCGGGAGACGGCCTGGCGGGAGGTGGGGGCAGATTTTTCGGCCTACTCGGCCGACGAGGCCGTGGCCAAGGCGCTTAGCCTTATCTCCACACCCTAGTACACGTGGGCGTACGTTCGCTATTGGCAGAGGCACCCCCGCGGACCGGGCGCGGCGGCGGGCAAAGCGCTACGTTAGTTCCGCCGAACTGTACTAGTGGTTCGTCAAGCCCTTTTTGACACGTTGCCCGAAGACTCTGCCTGAGGCCATCAACGTATCACATGACAATTGACAGACCACTAGCAGCGGCTACAGGCTCCGGCCTAACGCCGCTGAGCCCGCTCGGTAACGGAGGGTGGCGGGCCGTCTCCCACGCTGGGCCCCATGGGCTATGGCGGGTCTGTGCTAGGTCCAACCAGGACTTTCAGCCAGATCATGGACAATCGAGGTGCTGCGGCACCGCCCGCAGGCAACAATAGACTGCTCCTGGCCGATCAGTTCGCTGATAGCGTAGAGTCCTGTCACCTCGGCGAGCCGGGCGTAGAACCTGGTGCGATTGCCGCATAGCAAACAATAGGGGCTGATCCGTGCCTTGCCTGCACCGATGCTCGTGATAGGCGCCCGCTTCATCGCTTCTCTCCTCTCTATCTATGACAAGCCGTGCCAGATCATACCCGCCCGGGGACGACAACAGCTACCGAACCGACCCTTCCCTACACCTCTTCGTGACAATAAAAAAGGAGCCGCCCGAGTACAGCACAGTACTGCTCGGTCGTGCTCCTGCAAACGCCGACGGGGTTAGTTGACGGGTTCGGGCGAAGAGCGTTGCCCTACCCAGGCTCCCTTTGTCGCCCAGGCCAGCCGGCTGCTGGCGGTGGAACGCCGAAGGGCTACCCGGGATTCACCCCAAGGTATATTCCCCCGTATCTCCCGGTGTGGGAGAGTTTTGGCGGACCCGTTGCCGGGCCAGACATCGTCTACGGCTATGCTACATCAGCGGCGGCGCGCGGCGCAAGCGTCCCGCCCAACCAGCATCTGGCCAGACGCTCTACCCTACCCCACCATAGGTGACCGACGACGGTGGGCGCACCGGCGCCCGGCTCTGGCTTCGCCCAAGCGGTCTGCCGGCAGCGCCCCGGCCAGCGTCCCGGCCCAGCACTGAGTGCAGGAACTCCTGGGTGCGCGGGTGCTGGGGCGCTTCGAAGATCCGGCTAGGCGGCCCTTCCTCCACGACCACACCACCATCCATGAACAGGACCTGGCTGGCCACCTCGCGGGCAAAGCCCATCTCATGGGTGACCACGACCATGGTCATCCCGTCATGAGCCAGCGAACGCATCACCGCCAGCACCTCGCCCACCAGTTCAGGATCAAGAGCGGAGGTCGCCTCGTCGAAAAGCATCACCTTGGGGTCCATAGCCAGCGCCCGGGCGATAGCCACCCGCTGTTGCTGCCCCCCTGAGAGACGCGATGGATACGTGTGTGCTTTATCGGAGAGGCCCACCCGGTCAAGCAACTCCCGCGCCCGCGCCATAGCCTGCTCTCTGGGCAGCTTGCGTACCCGCAGGGGCGCCTCGACGACGTTGCCCAGCGCGGTCATGTGGGGGAAGAGGTTGAAGCGCTGGAACACCATGCCCACCTCGGCGCGCATGCGGGCAATGTTGCGTGGGCTATCCTCGCGTAGCGTCCCCCCATCGTAGCGGTAGCCCACCGGCTGCCCGTCAATGGCGATGTAGCCCTTGTCTATCTTCTCCAGATGGTTAATACAACGCAGGAACGTGCTCTTGCCTGAGCCGCTGGGACCAATCACCGTACAGACCTGACCACGGGGCACGGCCATGCTGATGCCCCGCAACACGGAGAGCGGCCCAAAGCTCTTATGCACATCCCGCGCCTCAACCATGGGACGCTCCATTAGTTCCTCCTCAGGGTTCGCCCAGGCCGATCAACCGACGGCGCAGGCTGGGGCCACGGTCGGCGTTGCGTTCGCCCATGCGGCGCTCCAGTTGGGCCTGCAGCACGCTGAAGACGGTGGTCATCAGCAAATAATAGATTGAGGCCACGGTGAGCAGCTCCAGCACATAAAAGTTTTCCTGGTAGATCGCTTGCGTACGGTGCAGCAACTCCTCCACGGAGACCACGGCGGCGAGCGAGGTTGTCTTGAGCATGCTGATGAACTCGTTGCCCGTGGGCGGGATAATCACCCGTGCGGCCTGCGGTAAAATAACCCGGCGCATGGCCAACCCATAGCCCATGCCCAGGGAGGTCGCCGCCTCGCGCTGGCCGGGATCCACCGCGTCCAATCCAGCCCGCACAATCTCGGCCATATAGGCGCCCTCGTTGATGCCCAGGGCCAGCAGGGCGTCACCGAAGAAATCAATGTGCAGACCAGGGAAGATCTGGGGGAAGCCGGCAAACCAGAAATAGAGCTGTACCAGCACGGGTGTGCCCCGAAAGAACCACACGTAGAACTCCGCTGGCCCCCGGATCAGAAGCGAATGCGACTGGCGGGCCAGCGCTGAGGCCACACCCAGCACAACACCCATCGCCTGAGCCAGTAGGGCAAGCTCCAGGGTTAGCCAGGCCCCTTCGATCAACTGGCCGGAAAACAGATACTGCCAGACGATATGTGGGTCGTAGTTCATGGAGAGGGTAGCCTCTCACTCTTCATCGTGTTCTTGTAGGCCCGTATAAGCACGCACAGGGCGGGAAGCAGGCTACCGGACCTGTGCGTTGTGCCCGCTACATGCCGACAGCGGCGCTCTGCAGGCCGTACGTCTTGAGCAGCTTCATATAGGAGCCATCATTGCGCAGTGCGGCAAAAGCAGCCTTGACGGCATCGTAGAGGGCCGTCTGCTTGAGCGGTACGGCGATGCCGTAGGGCGCCGCATTGAACTGGGGCCCGGCCAGCTGCAGCCTGCCATGGGTGCGCACCACGTCGTTGGCCACGATGGGGAAGTCGTCGAACTTAGCGGCCACCTGGCCGGTCAGCAGCGCCTGCACCGCATCGGCGTCCGAGGTGAATGTGTGGATCTTGATGGGTTTCTTGCCCGCCTTGGCCAGGGCTTTGTTGGCCGCCTTAGCGTCGTCAAACTCCACGGTGCCGCTCTGCAGCGCTACATCCAGCCCGGAGAGGCTGGCCGCGTTGCTGATCTTGTGCGGGTTGCCCTTCAGCACCACAATACCCTCGCCCACCACCAGGTATTCGATAAAATGCATGTTCTTGGACCGCGTGGGGTTGATCGTTACCGACGACATGACGAGGTCGTAGTTGCCGCTGTTCACCCCGGCAATCAGTGCGCCAAAGTCGTTGATGGCCAGGAACTTTGTCTTGACGCCCAGCTTGCCGGCCAGGGCAGTGGCCAGGTCCATGTCCAGGCCACGGCAGCAGGTAGACGTGCCGGAGAGATAATCTTCCATGGGATAGTATGGTGGGTTAGTGCCCACGCGCAGGTAGCCACGCGCCTTCACATCTGGCGGGGTGATCAGGGCAGCGGTGTGCCCCTGGCCGGTCGCGGCCCGGCTCACTGGGGCTAGCCCAAAGACCGAGACGCCCAACGCGGCCAGGACACTCAGGCTGAGCAGCGCGCGGCGCATGGATACGCGAGAAGGACGATCAATCATGCGGGGTTTCTCCTTTGATTTGTAGCTTTGCTCGACACGCCGCGAAAAAGGAACAGAGTAGCTCCACGCGAGTGCGGTCATTATAGCACCTCACATGATGTGGCTGCGATCTCCTACTCCGGTGCCCAGGGGGAGCTTGACTGCCATAGACGCCCCCTGTACAGTAGACGCAAGCACGCAGGATATTGAGGTGAAGCGGCGATGGAGCGGGACGAGCAGGGGGCCAGTCCGGGCGCGGCGCCGGTTGCCGTGTACACCATTGGGCACGGCGTGATGGCCGCCGACGATTTGGTGGCCCTGCTGCGCGCCCACGGGGTTGCTCAGGTGGTGGATGTGCGCAGCGTCCCCTATAGCCAGTACACCTCCCAGTTCAATCGCGAGGCGCTGGCGCCGAGACTGCGTGAGCAGGGTATCGGGTATGCCTTCGCCGGAGACTACCTTGGCGGACGGCCCAAGGATCCTGCCTGCTACAAGGATGGCCGCCTGCCCGAGGGCAAGGCGAACTACCTCAAACTCGTGGACTACCCCGCGGTGGCGCAGCAACCCTGGTATCAGCGGGGCATTGACCGCCTGCTCCAGCTGGCCCAGCAGCGGCCCACCTCGCTGATGTGCAGCGAGGAGGATCCCACCCACTGCCACCGACACCATCTCATCACCACCACGCTACTCCAAAGGGGAGTGCGGGTCAGCCATCTTCGCGCCGACGGTTCCGTGCAGGACGCGGCGGCTCTGCCCACGCCCCGCGAGGAGCCACCAGAGCAGCAGCTACGGCTCTTCTAGTTGAGGTGTAGGCCGATGACCACCGTGTACACCATTGGGTTCACTCAGAAACCGGCGGCGCGGTTCTTCGGCCTGCTCCACGAGCATAATGTGGGCCGCCTGCTGGACACGCGGCTGCGCCCGACCGGCCAACTCTCCGGCTTCGCCAAGCAAGGCGATCTGGCCTACTTCTTGGCTGCCCTGATCGGCTGTGACTACCGCCACATGCCCGAACTGGCCCCCACCGACGACCTGCTGGCCGCCTACCGGCATGATAAGGATTGGGCGGCCTATGCCCGCTCGTTCGACCTCCTGCTTGAGCAGCGCCAGATCCCTCAGGCGCTTGAGCGTCACGCCTTTGACGAGAAGGTCTGCTGCCTGCTGTGCAGCGAGGCCCGCCCCGACAAGTGCCACCGGCGGCTTGTGGGGGAGCGGTTGGCCCAGCACTGGCCGGATACGCGGATCGTCCACCTGGTCTGACGAAGGGTGCGGAGATGAGCAGGAAAACCGTCACGATCACCGATGTGACGCGCATGCAGAGCGGCAACGTCTGCGTGGCGGGCTATCTGCCCGACCACACCTGCATCCGGCCGGTGCTCGCGCATGGTGGGCTGGCCGAGACATGGCTGTACGTGGCCAGTGAAGTGGTGATCCGCCCTTTTGCCACCATCGAACTAGAGGTTCAGCGCCTGGCCGGCGGGCGCCCACCCCACACGGAGGACCAGGTGATTGATCCGATCTACCGCCGCCGCCACGCGCTGCTGGCCGACGAGGCACGGGCTAGACTCCTGAACGAGATCCTTGATCCCGACGTGACCACGATCTTCGGCGCGCCTATCCACCATGAGAGCGGCTGGTATATCCAGGCTGGAGAGGGGCAGCATTCCCTGGGCACGGTCCGGCCAACACAGGTGGAGAATGTGTCCTACAGGTGGGTTGAGGAGGGCAGATGGGAGTACCGCCTCACGTTCCAGGACGCCGCCGGCGCGGCCTACCGCCTGTCCGTCGCTGATCTGGCCTTCCGCTACTGCCTCGACTACCTGCGCCAGCGCAAAGGTATGGCTGCCGAGGAGGCCGCCGCGTGTCTCACCCACGCTCTACGTCACCGCGATGTCTATCTGCGTATTGGGCTGGCCCGCATGTGGCAAAAGCACCCTGACCGCTGCTACCTGCAGGTGACCGGGATACACACGTTCCCTGATTATCTGCAGGGCCGTTGCTTTGCCGATCTGGCCCCAGCCGAGCATAAGCCAGCGGCCCCGGCACAGCCGCGTGAGCCCCTGCCCTTCTAAGGACGCCTCTGGCCCTACAAACTCGGGCGGCCACGCGGGTGATAGAGCAACGGTACGGCAAAGGAGACCACAACAGCATGACTGCTCAGCCCTCAGAGCCAGCGGCGGACGCCGTGGCCACTCCGTCGCGGGGCGATCAGGGCGTGGAGGCGGGCCACCGCCCTGTCGGTGTGATCCTCTCCTGGGCGCTGTTCGACTATGCTCGCACTATCTTCAGCTACAGCATTCTAGCGGTCAACGTCAGCCTGTGGGTCACTCAAGATCATGGGGCGCCGGTAGCCGTCTACACCCTGGCCGGGTCGGCCTCACTAATCATCATCGCCCTGGCCGCGCCGGCCCTGGGCGTCCTATCAGACAGATCGGGCAATCGCCTACCCTTTTTGGCCGTGGTCACGCTGCTGATGATCGGTGGGGCTGCCCTGCTGGGGCTGACGAACAACCTGCTGGTGGGATTGCTGTTCTTCGTGGTAGCCAACGTGGGGTACCAGTCTACTCAGGTTTTCTATGATGCCCTACTGGGTAGTGTCTCTACACCGCGCAACCAGGGCCGCGTTTCTGGACTTGGTATGGCCTTTGGCTACCTGGGCACGATTAGTTGGGGCCTGTTCACCATCGTGTATCTGGCCCGCTACATCAGTCCGCGCAACCACTCCGCTACCTTTCTGCCGACCGCGCTGGCCGTGGCCATCTTCACCCTGCCCTGCTTTCTATTTGTGCGGGAGCGGTCTCCCGCGCGGGAGACCGCGTCAAGCCAGGGCATTACCTCCGTCTCCGTGGGCCAGACGCTACGCTCGGTCCGCCGGGTATGGACGGAGCACAGGGCGCTGGCCCGCTTCCTGCTGGCGCGGCTGCTCTATGCCGATGCGGCAAACACAGTCGTCTCGTTTATGGCTGTCTACTCGGTGGTGGTGATTAAGCTGACTGACAAGGAGGTCAACATCTTCCTGCCCCTCTCAGCCACGTTTGCCGTGGTCGGCGCACTGGGCTTTGGCCGGCTGGCCGACCGCTGGGGTCCCAAGCGGGTGCTCAATGTCGTGCTTGCCCTCTGGTGCGTGGCCATGACCTGGGCCGCGCTGGCCCCGGCGGGGACTATTCTGGTCGGCGGGATCCTGGTATCGGGCAAGCTGCTTTTCTATGCCGTGGGGCCGCTAGCCGGGCTGGCCCTGGGTGGCACGCGCGCCTGCGACCGCGCCTTCCTGGTGCGCGTCACGCCACCAGCGATGATCGGTGAAGCTTTTGGGCTGTTCAGCCTGGTCGGCGATGTCGCCTCCATCACGGGGCCGGTTATTCTGGGCGCCGTGACCTTCCTGTTTCTGCGACTGGGCCAGGAGGTCCTGGGCTATCGGGCAGCCATCCTGGCTATCGTGGGCCTGCTCTGCGTGGGCTGGGCGCTACTTCAGCGCGCCTCGGACGCCGTGGCGCCGCCGACTGAACCGCGCTAAACCGGTGGCCAGGGCCTGGTTGCCACCCGCGACCATACACCGAGACGTGAGGGCCGCTACAATGTAGGACAGCGCGCCTAAAACGCGGGCCGCGAGCGCGTGTGTCACAATAAGTAGACAGGGGGTCAGATCTATGCGTTTAGAGTCAATCGAGCCGCGGCTGGTGGAGATTGAAGCGCGGGTCAAACAGCTCAATCTCCAGCTATGGCAGGTCGGCCGCTCGACTGATCGGCAGGACGAGGCGCGGTCCATCGGCATTGAGATCAGTTCGCTTGCCCTGGAGCGGCAGCGCCTGCAGAAGCTGGCTGTGCGGCAGCGACGGGTGCTGGCGGGCTACGGCGACCGCTAATAGCCCTGCTCACGGAGGCGCCCTTTACCCACACGGGATGGAGTGGCCCCTGTTGGCTGTGGCCAGCAGCCAGGGGCCGTATTCCTGGCCCAGGGCGATATCAAGGTCGCCCACCGCCTGTGGTCAGCGACCACGGGCCGTATATCACCGCGTAGAAAGAGGCTTTGGTGCAGGTCATCGGCACCGCCGGACACATTGACCACGGCAAGTCAACACTGGTGCATGCCCTGACCGGGATTGATCCCGACCGCCTGCGGGAGGAGAAAGAGCGGGGCATGACCATCGAACTGGGCTTTGCCTGGTTCACCCTGCCCAATGGTCAGCAGGTCAGCGTCGTGGATGTGCCCGGTCATGAGCGATTTATCCGCCATATGCTCGCCGGCGTGGGTGGCATAGACGTGGCCCTACTGGTGGTGGCCGCCGACGAGGGCATCATGCCCCAGACACGAGAGCACCTGGATATCCTCAACCTGCTGGGGGTACGCCATGGCGTTGTGGCGCTAACCAAGCGCGACCTCGTGGACGAGGAGTGGCTGGAGCTGGTCAGCACTGATGTGCGGGAGGCCCTGGAGGGCGCCTCCCTCTCGGGCAGCCCGCTTGTAGCGTGTAGTTCAACCACGGGCGCCGGGTTGCCCGAGCTTGTCCTGGCCCTGCAAGAGGCACTGGCGGCAGCGCCACGCCGCCCGGACAGGGGCCGTCCCCACCTGCCCATTGACCGCGTGTTCACCTTGGCCGGCTTCGGCACGGTGGTCACCGGCACACTGCTGGATGGCACGCTGGAAGTAGGCCAGGAGGTGGAGATTCAGCCTTCCGGGCGCAAGGGCCGCATTCGCGGATTGCAGACCCATCGGACAAAGGTGAATCAGGCTGGGCCAGGGCAGCGAGTGGCCGTCAATATCGCCGGCGTGACCACCGACGACATCGCGCGGGGTGATGTGCTCTGCCCACCCGGCCTGATGACGCCCTCCACGTTGCTTGACGTGCAACTACGCGTCTTGCCAGACATTGCCCGGCCCCTCATGCATAATATGGCCGTGACCTTGCACACGGGATCCACCGAAGCAATGGGCCGGATCAGCCTGCTGGATAGCCAGCAACTGGAAGGAGGCCAGACCGGCTGGGTACAGCTTCGCCTCGCCTCGCCCCTGGCCGTTCTACCGGGCGACCGCTGCATCGTGCGCGTGCCCACCCCCAGTGAGACAGTAGGGGGTGGCGTCATCGTCGACGTAGCGCCGACGCGTCATCGGCGTTTCGCCCCGCGCGTGCTGGCCCACCTGGAGGTCCTGGCGCGGGGAGATCCCCATGATCTAGTGGCGCAGGCGCTTCAGGAGGCAGGTCCTCAGACGCCGGACGAGGTTGCCCGCCGGACCAACCTGCCATCGGAGGCAGTGGGCGCCCTGCTCAACGATCTACTGCGGGACGAGCGGGTCGTGCTGCTGGGCGCCCTGTGGTCAGCCACACCATGGTGGAGCGAACGTGAGCAGCGGGTGAGCGCGGAACTGGGCGCCTATCATCGTCGGTTCCCCCTCCGGGCCGGAGCGCCAGTCGAGGAGATCCGGGCGCGCCTGGGCATCACGCCACGGGTATGGTCAGAGGCGCTGAGTCGCCTGACCGCCACAAACCTGGCCCGGCTTGATGGCGACCTGCTGGCCCTCTATGATCATCAGATCCGCTTTAGTGGCGCGCAGCAGAAAGACGCCGACCGCTATCTGGCCGCCCTGCACGCCCAACCTTTCACTCCACCAACACCAGCGGAGCTAGGCGTGCCCACGGAGGTTGCCGACGCCTTAGTGGCCTGTCGCGAAGCCGTCAAAGTGGGCGATGCTATCTACCTAGGCCGCGAGGCCTACGATCAGATGGTCGGTGGCGTCGTGCGCCAGATTGAGCAGAGTGGGTCGGTCAGTGTGGCCCAGATGCGTGACCTGTTCGCCACGAGCCGCAAATACAGCCTGGCCCTGCTCGAACACCTGGACGGCCTGCGGATCACCCGCCGCGTCGGTGACGTGCGCGTGCGCGGTTCAGCGGGCTAAACCCAGCCGCGGGCCCACAGATCTGAAAAGAGACAGGTCCAGCCGGGCTGGACCTGTCCCCCTTCGGGTAACCCAAGGCAACTCAGCGTTTAGGCAGCATTGTGGGTTTGCCGCTGTGGAGAAGGCCCTTCCCCAACTGCCGCCACATGGATTACCCTCTCTACAGCGTAGGCTTTGTGTACTCGAACGCGCCGTCGGCGGACCACTGAGGCAGTAGGGACGCGCATCGGGCGCGGCGTGAAGAGCAGAGCCAGTCCGCCGACGCCACAGAGCGTGCCCGCTATGAGCACAATATCGCTGGAGCGAGCGGCGAGGGTGACCGCCGCGCCCAGGAAGAAAGTGGCTAGGATCATGATGAGAAGCGTGGGCACAGTGTAGGATCGGGACATAATGGGCTTCCTTTCACCATAGAAACGACAGCTATATAGCTGGCTCAGGGGCGACGGATGTAAGCCGCTTGGCACAACTAGGGCAAGATACATGCCATTCCATACCACCTGCCTTCAGCCAGGCCAGGTCGTGAGCTTGTGGAGAAGTTGCACCCGTATTATGCCCCACACCGTTAGAATAGCAGTAGTGGGAGAAAACGTCACTGTACTGAGGAGCGCATGCGCATCGGCATCAATGCCCACCTGCTCTTTTTGGCGAGCACCTACCGCAACGCGGGGGTATCGCGGTACATCTTTCACCTCCTTGACGCCTTGCCCGATGTGGACCAGCACAACTCCTATGTGGTGTACGCGAACGCCGACCCCATGGCGGTAGCCGCCGGTGGCGCCTCAAACGTGCGGTTTAGCCCTAGCCATCTGGCGACGGAGCGCCCCCTGCAACGTATCCTCTGGGAACAGAGCCTGTTGCCGCTGTTAGCCCGCCGTGATCGGCTCGACGTGCTGCACGCGCCGGTGAACATCTCGGCGCTACTGCCCACGACGCCTACCGTTGTGACGGTGCATGATCTCAGCTTCCTGCGCTTTCCCCAGCGCTTTGTGCCGGCAAAACGGCACTACCAGACGGTATTTACCCGGGCAACGGTGGCCCAGGCGCGCCGGGTGATCGCCGTCTCCCAGAGCACAAAAGACGATCTGGTCCGCCTGCTACGCGTTCCCGAGGAGAAGATCAGTGTTGTCTACGAGGGCGTGGACGAGGCTTTTCATCCCCGCTCCGCTCAGGACGTGGCGGCGTTTCGCCAACGCCTGGATCTGCCCGATCATTTCTTGCTCCATGTGGGCTCCCTGGAACCGCGTAAGAACCTGCCATTGCTGATTAGAGCCTACCATCGGTTGCGCCAGCGGGGCGTCACGGATTGGCCACTCATCCTGGCCGGCGCAAAAGGGTGGCTCTACGACGACATCTTTCGGCAAGTCCAGGAGTTGGGGCTGGGGGAGGCGGTGCGCTTGCCCGGTTTCGTTCTTTACGAAGAACTGCCGCTCTGGTATAATGCCGCTGATCTGTTTGTCTACCCATCTCAGTATGAGGGCTTCGGTTTGCCCGCGGTGGAGGCCATGGCCTGTGGGACACCGGTCGTTGTCTCGGCGGCCAGTTCGTTGCCGGAGGTGGTAGGGTCCGCCGGCCTGGTCGTTGATTGCGCGCACGACGAGGGGCCGCTGGCGGAGGCGTTGGAGCGCATGATTACCCAACCGGAGCTGCGGGAGCGCTATACGACGGCGGGTCTGGAGCGAGCCAGAGCCTTCTCGTGGACACGCGCGGCGCGGGAGACCGTCGCGGTCTACGCACGCGCGGCGGGGGAGAAAGGGTAAACGGTGCTAGAGAAGACGATCAGCCTACCAGTGGAGCCCAGTGCTCCGCCACCACATGTCCCCCTGGTTGTGCCACGGGTTGAACAATCACGGTGGCCGCTCGTGGCTATCGCCGTAGCGCTGGACCTCGTGCTGATCAACATGGCCTTCCTGGTGGCCTACACGATCAGGTACACACTCAAGTTCGGGCCGTTTCGCGGCCACAGTGACTTTGTGCCCACGACCCTACAGCACTGGACCGGCTTCCAGGCGCTCCTGAGCGTTGTGATGTTGTGTACCCTGGGCCTGACCGGCCTCTACCGCTTGCGGCTGGGCCGTGAGTGGGTCAATGAGTGCTTCCTGGTGGGCCGAGCTGTTCTGGTGGGCATGAGCCTCCTGATCGTCTTTGGCTACTTCTTTACCCCTGACTTCTCGCACTCACGCTGGGTGCTGGTCTATACACTGCTGTTGCTGGTGGCCTTTCTTGGCCTGGGCAAGTTGCTTGGCCGCTTCATCTTTGCCCGCCTACATCGCGCGACGGGGTGGGGCGTGCGCCGCGTGCTGGTCGCTGGTGATACCCCCGTGGGCAAGGTGCTGATGCAAAACCTGTTGCGCAAACGCTCCGCTGGTTATGAGGTGGTGGGCTTTGTGCGGGGCCGCGGTGACGAGCGGAAACAGGCTTTTGGCCGCTTCCCCTGCTTGGGCACCGTTGACGCTATCGCCCAGCTGGCTGCCCAGAACGCGATTGATGAAGTGATTATCGCCCTGCCGTCGGCCAGCCATGAGGAGATTGACGACATTCGGGCGCACTGTACCCACTATCACGTTGCTTTCAAACTTGTGCCGGACCTCTTTGAGCTGAGCCTCAGCCGGGTCGGACTGGATGATGTGGCGGGCATTCCCCTGATTGATGTGCAGGGCACGGCCCTGTGCGGGGTGAACGCCGCTCTCAAGCGGATCCTTGATGTCTCGGTGGCTTCGCTTGTGCTCCTGCTCGGCTCGCCATTGATCGGCCTGATTATCCTGGCCATCCGGCTGGATTCGCCGGGGCCGATCGTGTTTCGCCAGACCCGCGTGGGCAAAGGGGGTCGGCACTTCATCTGCTTCAAGTTTCGCTCAATGGTGCATAACGCCGAGGCGCTCTTGCCCGAGCTGATGCAGCGTCGCCAGAACAAAGATATTCTATTCAAGGATAAGCATGACCCCCGCATGACCCGTGTGGGCCGTTTTATCCGCCGTGTCTCGCTCGATGAGCTGCCTCAGCTGTGGAACGTGCTACGTGGCGAGATGAGCCTGGTTGGGCCGCGCCCCCCACTGCCTCGCGAGGTGGAGCGTTATGAGGCGTGGCACCGCCGTCGGCTCGACGCACAGCCCGGCATCACGGGCCTGTGGCAGGTCAGTGGACGTAGCGCCCTGCCCTTTGAGGAGATGGTGATGATGGATCTCTACTACATTGACCGCTGGTCGTTGGGCCTTGATCTGCGCATCCTGGTGCAGACTGGGGTCACCGTCTTCACCAGTAGCGGCGCTTATTGATAGCCTGGGGATGCAGGTAGGGGACGAGAGTGGAACTACGACATTATTGGCGCGTCCTGGTGCGCCGCGGCCGCATCGTGCTGATCACATTCGCCATCGTGGCCGTTATCTCACTGGCGCTGGTTGGCCTGAGTACCTATGGATCCATCAACATTACCCAGATGTCTATTGTGGTCGTGCAGCGCGCGGCCACGCTGAGCCAACTCCATGGCGCCGTGCCGGGTCTGGCTCAGGTACCCTATGATGCCGATCGAGAGACCCAGGATCTCAGCGTGGTCGTGGTCAACAATGCCTTCTCGGCCACGGACCGCCGTTCGTACTTCGAAAGGGTCAGCCAGACCCTAAAAGACACGTATGGCATCAACCAACGATGGGACCAGTTGCAGGCCAAGCTCGACATCTACCCCGCCGCGCGCAATATCATCTTCTTTAAAGTCACCGGCGCGCCAGGCGAGAACAACACCAACGCTAAGATCGTGCAAACAGCGGCGCAATGGGTGATTACCTACATTGAGACTCAGTACCCCGCCCTGTACCATCCGATCAACGCGCCTACGGCGACGGTGAACGATCCAGTCAATGTGCGCCAGGAGCACATCATCTCAAAGCACCTCAGCGAGGTGCTGCTGCGCCTGATCGGTGGGCTGGTCCTGGGCCTGGTACTGGCCTTCCTGTGGGAGTACCTGGATGAGTATGTGCAGGATGAGCATGACGTAGAGGCTCTGCTGGGCACACGCGCACTGGCTGTCATTCCTGGGCTGGGTCACCACTAGGCCACCCAACCCACGCCACACCTTGTATATATCGTTCACATGAGGAAGAAAGCATGGCTGTAATTGAGCAAGCGGCGCGCCGGGGCGCGCCGGGGACCAGTCTGATCCCACTCGCGTCGGGCTTGATCACGGCGGCTACCTGCCCTCCAGCGGTGACCGAGGCCTACGTGACGCTCTCCACAAATCTGCAGTTCGCGCTCCTGGGCACCCCGGGCACGGTGATTATGGGCGTGCCGATTGACGATAGTGTGGACGGCGCGCAGGTGATGGCTAACCTAGCGTTGGCCATGGCTGGCTCTGGTGACGCCGTGCTGGCCGTGGATTGTAATCTGCACCAACCGTCACTGCACACCGCGTTCGGCCTGGCCAATGAGCGGGGATTGCGCCACCTGTTCTCCGGTGAGTGGTCGGATCAGCCTGATCTTGCTCAGCAGAGCGCCCTGCCCAACCTACGGGTACTCGCCGCGGGACCTGGCAACCCAGGAGTGTTGAGCCACGCGGCGACCAACGACATGGCCGAAGCAATTGGCCGCCTGAAAGAGACAGCGGATCGTCTGCTCCTGCTGGGACCTCCGCTGATGGGTTACGCCGATGCTCTGGCCCTGGCTCCAAATTTGGACGGCCTGGTGCTGATCGTCAGCGCCCATCGCACCCGGCGCAAAACACTGACCAGGGCACGCGAGTTGCTGGCCCGCGCCAACGCGCCCCTAATTGGGGCCGTCCTGCTCGACAGCCCACGCCCCTGAGTATGGCTGTATACGTGGGGAGAGAACTCGTCGCCACGCCGCCTCTATCTCCTCCTCACGCTGTCCATGAGGGTTGGCCTGGAGAGCCGAGGGAACGGTGACGGCATCCATGCGTGAGGGCGCTCACTCGATCAGCATCATTATCCCAGCGTATAACGAGGCTGCGCGGCTGCCGCGCAGCCTTGGACCGCTCGACGCCTTTCTACGTGGTCTTGATCGGCCTGTAGAGGTGATCGTGGTGGTCAACGGCAGCACCGACAACACCGCTGACGTGGTTGAGTCGTTTAGAGAAGGCATGCCGTACCTGCGCGCCCTGACTATCCCCGGGCGCGGCAAGGGCCTTGCCGTGCGCACGGGTATGCTGGCGGCTCGCCATGAGCAACTCCTGCTCTGTGACGCCGACTTCTCTATGCCGCCCGAGGACCTGCGGCTCTTTATTGACGCTCTGGATACGGCGGTCCCCATCGTCATCGGCTCACGCGAGGGGCCGAATGCGCGGCGGTCCAACGAGCCATGGCTGACTCACGTGCGCGGGCGCGTCTTCAATACCCTAGTCCGTCTGCTGGCCGTAGGCGGCCTGCAAGATACCCAGTGCGGCTTCAAAGGGTTTCAGCGCGATGTAGCGCGGCGCCTGTTCTCCAGGGCGCGCATTGATGGCTGGGCGTTCGACGTGGAGGTGCTCTTTCTGGCCCGTAAGCTGGGATACCCCATCCGCGAGATCGGCATTCGCTGGAACTTCGACCCTGATACGCGGGTACGCGCTGGCTCGGCCACGGCGAGTATGGTTAGCGAAGTGCTGCGGGTGCGCCTGAACGACCTGCGTGGGCGGTATAGGGGTACACAGGGATAGTGAAGAAATGACCGAACGACGTTTCGATGGGCGTGGGGCCATTGTGACCGGCGCGGCCAGCGGTATTGGCCGGGCCACCGCCCAGCGGTTTGCCGACGAAGGGGCCCGCCTGGTATTGGTTGACCTCAACGGCCCTGGCCTGGAATCCGTGTGCGGCGAACTGAGCCAGGGAGATCACGGCGCGGCGGAGCGGATCTGGTCGTGCGTCGCCGATGTGAGCGACCCCGACGCCGTGGACGTCGCCGTCGCGTACGCAATCCAGACCCTGGGCCGCATTGACGTGCTGATCAACAACGCCGGGATCGGCGCAGCCGAGGAGTTCCTGGAGATCACGCCGCAAAGTTGGGATCGCATTATAGACACCAACCTGCGTGGCGTGTTCCTGATGGGCCAGCGGGTGGCGCGGGAGATGGTCACCTCGGGGCGGCGGGTAGGCCGCCGGGGCGCCGGGGTCATCGTCAACATGGCCTCGACCAACGGCATCGTGGGCGAGGAAAAGCTGGCCCACTACAACGCCTCCAAGGGCGGTGTGGTCCTGCTGACCAAATCTATGGCCATTGATCTGGCCCCGTATGGCATTCGGGTCAACGCCGTCTGCCCCGGCTTCATCCGCACACCGCTCACCGTGGGCGTCTCGCCCGACCCCTCCTACTTCGCTGGCTACGCCAGCAAGATCCCGCTGGGCCGCATCGGCGAACCGGACGAAGTGGCCGCGGCCTTTGCTTTCCTGGCGTCCGACGACGCCTCGTTCATCACCGGCGAGTGCCTGGTGGTAGACGGTGGGCAGCTGACCTATTAAATGGCTTGCAATCGCCAACGCCTAGGAGACAGACCTGTTGGGCTAGCGAGGAGTGTGGATGAGGATCTATACCGGTACCGGCGACGACGGCACGACCGGCTTGTTCGGCGGCGGCCGGGTGACCAAGGATGCCCTGCGGGTGGAGGCCTACGGCACCGTAGATGAGCTAAATAGCGTCCTGGGCCTCGCCGTGGCCAGCTTGCCCTCCGGCGACCAAGCGGCTGCTGTGGGCACGCTGCTGGCCCGCCTGCAGAGCCAGCTCCTTGACCTGGGCGCCGAACTGGCCACCCTGCCGGAGAACCTGCGGCGCGCCGCCGGACAGCGGGTGCCCCGCGTCACGGCGGACACGGTGGCCGCCCTGGAGGGCGAGATTGACCGCTACACCGCCGCGCTGCCTCCACTGACCAACTTTATCCTGCCCGGCGGATCGCCGGGCGCGGCGACCCTGCACCTGGCCCGCACGGTGTGCCGGCGGGCCGAGCGCCTGGTGGTGGCCCTGCAGCGTCAGTCTGAGGTAGACCCCCTAACCGTCGTGTACCTCAACCGGCTCTCTGACCTCCTGTTTACCCTGGCCCGCGCGGCCAACGCGGCGGCGGGAGTACCAGACGTGCCGTGGACGCCCTCACCCGCGCCCACTGGGGACGGAGCGGACGCCGAGTGAGGCAGCATCGGGCGCCCGACCAATGATCCGCCTGTATGTGGTGCGCCATGGCCAGACAGCCTGGAACGCCGAAGGGCGCTATCAGGGCAGCACCGACGTGGCCCTGAACGACGTGGGCCGCGCGCAAGTACGCGCGCTGGCCCCGCGCCTGGCCCCGGTCTTATTCTCCGCTGTCTACTCCAGCGCCTTGAGCCGCGCCCGCGAAACAGCCCTCTTGCTCGACTCCCGCGGCCCCGCGGTGGAGATCAGGACCCTGCCCGGCCTCAACGAGATGTCCTATGGGGCATGGGAGACGCATACCCGCGCGGAAATCACCCACCTGTTCCCGGACAACTGGCGACGCTACAAAGCCGACCCGGTAGCCGAGCGGCCCCTGGGAGGAGAGAGCCGCCCAGAGTTTCACACGCGCGTCCTGGGCGCCGTCAGCGACGTGACGCGTGGTCACCATGAGGGCGACGCGGTGCTGCTGGCCGTGCATGGGGGCACCCTGCGGGCGCTGGCCACCCATGTCCTGGGCATGGACCTCCACGGGTACCGCCGGCTGCGCTTTGATAACGCCTCGCTGAGCGTCTTCGAGCTGCGCCGCGACCTGAGCGGCGTCGTGGCCTTGCTCAACGAGACGGTGCAACCGGCCGGCGATCAGGCCACGCCAAGGTAAGTCTTGCGCACCAGTTCATTGTTCATCAGGTCTGCCGCGGCACCCTCCAGCACGATCTCCCCGGTCTGTAGCACATAGCCGCGATTGGCGATGGAGAGGGCCATGTTAGCGTTCTGCTCCACCATAAACACGGTCACGCCCTGGCTGTTGATCTCTTTGATCGTGTCGAAGACGCGGCTGACGAAAATCGGCGAGAGGCCCATTGATGGCTCATCCATAATCAATAGGGTAGGCCGGGCCATCATAGCCCGCCCGATAGCCAACATCTGCTGCTCGCCGCCGCTCATCGTGCCGGCTACCTGGCTTTGGCGCTCCTTGAGGCGGGGGAACAACACAAAGACGCGCTGCAGATCACTGGCAATCTCCTGGCGGTCGTGCCTCGTGTAGGCGCCCATCTCCAGGTTCTCCAGCACGGTCATGCGGGGGAATACCCGCCGCGCCTCCGGCACGGGGGAGATGCCGCCGGAGACGATCTCACCCGTGGGCAGGGTATCAATGCGGCGGTTCTTGAAGGTGACCGTGCCGGACGTGGGCCGCACCAGGCCCATGATCGTCTTCATCGTGGTGGACTTTCCTGCCCCGTTAGCGCCCAGCAGGCAGACGATCTCACCCTGCTCCACCCGGTAGTTCACCCCTTTGAGCACATGGATGGGGCCATAATGGGTGTGGACGTTACTGAACTCCAGCATGGACCACCTCCTGACTACGGCCCAGGTACGCCTCGATCACCCGTGGGTCGGCCTGCACCTGCGCGGGCGTGCCCTCGGCGATCTTCTGGCCGTAGTCCAGCACCACCACTTTCTCGGAGAGGTTCATCACCACATTGAGCTTGTGCTCAATCAGGATCACACCCACACCGAGCCGCTGGATCTGGCCGATGTGGCTGATCGCCTGCACCGTCTCCGCCGGGTTCATGCCCACTGTCGGCTCGTCGAGCAGCATCAGCTTGGGCTCTGAGGCCAGCGCGCGGGCAATCTCCACGTTGCGCCGGTCGGCGTAGGCCAGGTTACGGGCCAGGCTGTCCATCTGGCGGACCAACTGCGGCCCGAACAGTGAGAGCAGTTCGCGCGCCCGCTCACGCGCCCGCCGCTCCTCGGCCCGCGTGCCTGGCGGCTTGATGATATCGCCGAGCAACCCCGAGCGCAGCCGGGCATGGTAGCCCACCAGCACGTTCTCCAGCACGGTCATGTTGGCGAACAGGCGGATATTCTGGAAGGTGCGAGCGATGCCCCGGGTGAGGATGCGATCAGGTGAGAGGCCAGTCACATCGCGCCCCTGCAGCAACACCTGACCCGCCGACGGCTTGTACAGCCCCGTAATCAGGTTAAAGAAGGTGGATTTCCCCGCGCCGTTGGGGCCGATCACGCTGACGATCTGCCCCTGGCCCACCGAAAAGTCAATATCCTGCACGGCCGAGAGGCCGCCAAAGGTCTTGCCCAGCTTGCGCGTCTCCAGCAGGGGAACCTGCGCTTCAGTCGGCATACGTACACCACTGCCCTACTTACCGCTCAAGGCACTACGGCCGCTCTGCACATCGTAGAGCTGCTGGTTCTCCTCGGCGAGGATCATGTTTTCGCCTGGTCCGCCATCATCTTCCTCGGCGTGCAGCTCGATAGCCCGCCGTTGGCTAGGCCAGATGCCTTCGCGCCTGAAGATCATCATCAGCACCAGGATGAGGCCAAAGATCAGGTACTTGGCCCCCACCAGGTCCACCGTCTGTAGGTAGCCGATGCCGCTGGTGTTACCGATCCAGTGGGCCAGGTTCGTGGCCTGGTCCAGCAGCGTGAACTGCAGCGCCGCCACAATGAGAGCGCCCACGATAACGCCAGGGATGCTGCCCATGCCGCCCAACACGACCATGCACAGGATGGCGATAGAGACCTCGAATGTAAAATCCTCGGGGCTGATCGAGCCGAGCCGACTGCCGTTGATCATGCCGGCGAAGCCGGAGAAGAAAGCGCCCATGCCAAAGGCCAGTAGTTTGGTGCGCACCAGATTGATACCCATGCAGGACGCCGCCACCTCGTCCTCACGGATGGCGATCCAAGCCCGGCCTAGCCGCGATTCGCGCAGGCGCGAAGCGATGATGACAATCAAGGTCAGGACTACCAGAGAGAGATAGTACCAGGGTTGGGGGTCAGTGCCAAAGGCCACCGGCCCGAGCACGGGCTGGTCAATGCCGCTCAAGCTGTTCTGGCCACCGGTGATGTCTGGCCAACCAAAGACGTTGTTAGCCCCTAGATTGCGGATCACCGAGGGCACGATCTCACCAAAGCCCAGAGTCACGATGGCCAGGTAATCGCCACGCAGGCGTAGCGTGGGCGCCCCCAATATAACGCCAAACAGAGCGGCGACACAGGCCACGATGGGCAGGAAGAGCCAGAAGTTGGCGTGGATACCGCTCGCACCCATCGAGAAGATGTGTAAGCCGACGATCTGAATGTCCAGCGTGCTACCAGGCTGGAACTGCGCCGAGCCGATCATAGCGAAGGCGTAGGCCCCAATAGCATAGAAGGCGGCGTAGCCCAGGTCTAGCAGGCCGGCATAGCCCACCACCACATTGAGGCCAAGCGCCAACATGGCATAGCTGCAGGCTGACACGGCAGTATCTACATGACTGGAATTATGGTCGAGCAAAGGGTATAGGGCCGCTAACGTGAGAGCCACGACGCCCAGCAACAAACCACGTTGGCCTGGGGGCAACGCTCTTAGGAAGCTAGGGCCACGCCCCCGAGCGACGCCTCGCGGGGACGCGCTGATTCGTGCCTGCGCCATCTCTCTACGCCTTCTCCACAACCTGAGCGCCCAGCAAGCCAGTGGGCCTGAACACCAGCACCAGAATCAGCACGCTGAACACCGCCGCCTCAGCCCACTGGATGCCGTTGCCGTTGCCCATCTGGCTAACCAGCGCCTCCAGCAGGCCGACAGCCAGGCCGCCCAGCATGGCCCCACGGATGTTGCCGATACCGCCCAGTACAGCGGCGGTGAACGCTTTGAGGCCAGCGCCGAAGCCGATATGCCAATCAATGTTGTTGATATACATGCCATAGACCACGCCCGCGGCGCCGGCCAGGGCCGATCCTATGAAAAAGGTGATGGAAATGATGCGATTAACGTCCACCCCCATCATCATGGCCGCCTCAGGGTCCTGCGCCGTGGCCCGCATAGCCCGCCCAATACGTGTGCGGTTGACCAGCGTGTCCAGGCCCACCATTAGAACCAGGGCGGAGATGACGACGATGAACACACTGGTGCTCACCGGCGTTCCCGCGACATAGAAGTTGGTCCGTGGAATCAGCGGCGGGAACGGCTTGGTTCCGCCACCCTGCCACACCTGCATGCCGTTCTCCAGAATGAAGGACACGCCAATCGCCGTGACCAATGGGGCTAGCCGGGGGGCGGAACGCAATGGGCGGTAGGCAAGTCGCTCAATCACCACGCCCAGGATGCCGCAACCCAGCATAGCGACGACGAGGGCCAGCACGACGGCGGCGACCAACGCGACACCACCAAGGGTGGAGACCGCTGGGCCGAAGACGGCCTGCAGGACAAGAAAAGAAAGAAAAGCGCCCACCATGAACACATCGCCGTGGGCGAAGTTAATCAACTCGATGATGCCATAGACCATTGTGTAGCCCAAAGCGATCAGCGCGTAGAGAGATCCCTGAGCAAGCCCTAACGAGAGGACCGCCACAAGCGTGCCCATATAAGTCTTGTTCCTCACCATGTCGCTACTGCGCGGCAGTCCCCATGCCCGCCGAGAGGAAAATAACCTACCTCGCCGCAGAGAAGAAGCGCAGGATAAAGCTAAAGCCTTATTCTGCGCTCAATTCACAGTGGTTGTGTAGGGCTAGACCTGGGGCGCCAGGGCTAGGAAACTCCACTTGCCCGTTTTGCCGGCGCCTGTGGCCTTGTAGACACCGATGGCATGGTTGCTGGTATCGCCATTCTTGTCAAATGAGATAGGGCCCGTGGCCCCCTTGAAGTCCTGGGTGGCCGCCACGGCCTTGGCAATCTCCAGGCGGCTGGTCTTGGTCAGCTTATCGCCTACCTTGATCTTGCCATCGGCCACGGCCTTGGCAAAGCCGTTGATGATGATGCTGGCCGCATCGTAGGAGTACGTGTCGTACGCCTCAATGGGCTTACCAGCGTAGATCTTGTTAAACTCTTTGATGAACTGCTTGGCGTTAGGATCCTTGTTTGGATCGCCACCAACCGTGGTGGCCAGGGCGCCCTGTGCGCCGCCCGCTGAGCTACCGGCGATAAAATCGCTGGCCAGGATGCCGTCACCGCCCATGAATACAACCTTGGAGAGGCCAGCTTTCCTGAGGCTATCAGCCAGGATCTCCGCTCCACCCTTGGCCCCATACTCACCACCGAAGTAGACCAGGTCAGGCTTGGCACTGGCAATCGTGGTGGCCAGGCTCTGCGCGCTGGAGGCAATATTGCCGGCGTCCAGTTCCGCCGAGCCAAGCACCTTGAGGCCGATCTTGGTGGCCTCAGCCTTGAAGGCAGCGGCCAAGCCGATACCATAGGTGCCCTGGTTGTCCGTGACAAAGACGCTCTTGAAGCCAGCCTTCTTGGCGTATAGCGCGCCGGCAGGCCCCTGATAGGCGTCTGTCGTGCAGGTGCGGAAGTAGGTGATCGGGCTGCCCGTACGCGCCGAGGTGGGCTCGTACTTGGCCCGGAACTTGGCCGCCGTTAGGTCTGGGTTTGTGTTGGACGGGCTGATCAGCACCAGGCCAGACTGATTGTAGACTGGCATGGAGACCTTAGCGGCGCTGCTGTTCAGCGGCCCAACAGCCCCGATCACGGTTCCATCATTGATAAACTGCCGGGCGTTTTGAGCGTCCTTGGCCCCATCGTGCTTGCCATTGACCGTGTCGTCAAGCGGCATGACGGTAAAGCTGACGCCGGGAATCTTGTTGCTGGCATTGGCGCGGTTGACCGCGAGTTGCACGCCCCGCTGGATGCCGTCGGCCAGCTCCTTAAGCTCCAGAAATGGCACTGAAACGCCAATGGCGTATTTTACTGCCGCATGGGGGTGCGCTGCTTGAGCAGCGGGGACAACGCCAATACCACCGACGAGCAATGTGCCCGCCGCTAGTAGCCGCGCCGCGCGTGTCATACGTGAAGACATTCTCTGTACACTCCTACTGTGTTATCTATCGGTTAGTAGCTAGGGGTCAGCCGCCTGGCTGATCAGCTGCGGGCCGTGACTGGAAACTGGGGGCTGGCTTGCTCTATCAACGAGGCCAGGACGCCTACGGCGCCGTCCGCGCTACCCAGGGACGACCACATACATCACCTTCTCCTGATCAGTTCCTCCTTATGCGAACGCTCCCACCCGCCTGGCTTGCCCAAGCGGCCATAATAGGGTGAAGATCGAGATAAAGAACGGGGCCACCGTGGTAGCAGGTGTGGGAACTCTAATTCAGACAACTTATACATGAAACCAGGCGGCTTTGTCAACTGCTGTGGTGAGCGCGGTCGGGCGCACGGCTGATCATTGGCTGCCCGCGATGGCCTTCTTGGCTTCCTGCCATAGCGCGTCCAGCTCGGCGGGGGAGAAGGAGCTGAGGTCGCGCCCCTGACGCAGCCCGGAGCGATCCACCTCGCTATAGCGTTCGATGAACTTGCGATTAGCCCCACGCAGGGCCTCCTCGGCGTCCACGTTCAGCCGACGGCACAGGTTGACCACCACGAACAAGACGTCGCCTAGCTCTTCGCGGCGGTGCTCGGGCGAGCCGGCGGAGCGCACCTCGGCGATCTCCTCCTGGAGCTTGGCGTAGATCTGCTCTACCTCGGGCCACTCGAAGCCCACGCGGGCGGCCTTGCGGCTGATCGTCTGCGCGGCGGCGAGGGCCGGTAGCGTGGGCGGCACGCCCTCCAGGAGCGTGCGCGGGCCTTCCGCCACCCCTTTGTCGGCCTTCTCGGTGCGTTTGATGGCTTCCCAGTTGGCCAGCACCTGGCCCGATGTGCTGGCCTCGACATCGCCAAAGACGTGGGGGTGGCGGCGCACCAGCTTTGCGTTAATCCCCTGGGCCACGTCGGTCAGGTCGAAGGTGTCGGCCTCCTCGGCGAACTGGGCGTGCATGACCACCTGCAACAGCAAGTCGCCCAACTCCTCTACGAGATTGTCCCAATCACTACGGTCCAGGGCGTCCAGCACCTCGTGGGTCTCCTCCAGCAGGTGCGGCTTGAGCGTCTGATGGTCCTGCTCACGGTCCCAGGGGCAGCCGTTGGGCCCCCGCAGGCGGGCCACGATGCCGGCCAGCGTGTGCAGGCTGCGCAGGTCGTGCAGACGCTGCAGTGGCGGCACGTATAGGGTGGTCAGGTAATCTATGGTGGGCAGGGCGGCGGCGTGGTCCAGCTCGGCCAGGGCCACGGTTACCCGCCGGGCGCCATCGCCGCTGCCGGCGCCGCGCAACAGCGCGCAGGGGTGGTCGGGCGGGTAGCGCTCCAGCAACCACAGCTTGGCCGCCGAGGCCACCGCCGCACTGTATAGCTGGGCCAGCACCAGCGGCTGGCTGGTGTCCAGCAGGCGTGGCGATGGCGGCTGAGGCGCGCGGGGGTCAGGCTGGCGGTCCAGGCCTACGGGATCCCAGTCCTCCGGGGCGCCCGAGAGACTGGCCGCGTCCAGCACGGTCAGGCCGGGCCCCAGAGGGTCGAAGCCCAACGCGGTGATCACCGGCTCCAGAAAACTCAGGCCCTCCACCACGCGCAGGGCGATCCCCGCCGCCGCCGCGCGCTCCAGCAGCAGGGCGGTGACCCGCTCGCCGACAAGCGGGTGGCCCGGCACGCCATAGACCACTGCCTCAGTGGTGGCGGCGGCCAGCAAGCTGTCGGCGATCTCCTCGTAGACGGCGTCGAAGGAGAGCCCCCGCTCATAGACATCATCGAACGAACGCAGATCCACCGCGGGCAGGCGGTCGCGCAGGTGGTCTACCGTGGGGTGCCGCGCCGTGCGCAGGTAGATCCGTGGCGCGGCGCGCAAGACGTCCCAGGCCTCCAGGGTAAGGTGGTCCCAGCGGCCCGGACCCAGGCCGACAATGGTCAGGCCCGCCGGTGCGACGGGCGATTGTGTGCTCATTACTCCTGCCTTTGCTGCGTTGCTCGGTCTCTCGCGGTCACCGAACGGGCCCGACAGGGGCCGCGGCTAGCCTCCTCTAACTGTAGCATCCCCTACCTCAGGTAACTGTAGCATCCCCTACCTCAGGCGCCGCCAGACCTTTCCTGGGTCAGCAACTCGCGGGTCACGGCAACCTCATTCCAGGGTAGCTTCCGGCCACCCATCTCGATTGTGCTCTCGTGGCCCTTTCCCGCCAGCAGCACCACGTCGCCGGGCTGGGCCGCCCGCAAGGCGGCGCGGATAGCCTCACGTCGGTCGGGGATACGCAGGAACTGCTGGCCCTCGCGCGCCCCGGCCTGACAGGCGCCCAGGGCAATGGCCGTGATGATGCGCTCCCGGTCTTCCAGGCGGGGGTCCTCATCGGTCAGCACGAAAAAGTCGGCCAGACGGGCGGCCACGGCGCCCATCAGCGGCCTCTTCCCCTCGTCGCGCTCCCCGGCGCTGCCGAACACGACGATCAGCCGCCCCGTGGTCAGCGGGCGCAGGGTAGCCAGCACCTTCTCCAGGCTATCCGGCGTGTGGGCGTAGTCCACGATTACCTCAAACGGCTGCCCCGCATCCACGCGCTGCATGCGCCCCGGCACACCGTCCACGCCAGCCAGGGCCGCTGCCGCAGTCTCTAGATCAATGCCCATGCCCTGAGCAAAGGCCAGGGCGGCCAGGCAGTTGTAGACGTTGAACAGCCCCGGTAGGCGCGTCCGCACGTCCACGGCCCCGCCGTCACCGACCACGCGGAAGGCGCTGCCCGCCGCCGTAGGTTGCACCCGAGTGGCGTGCAGGTCGGCATCGCTGCTGTCCACGCCATAGGAGAGTACCCGCGAATGGATATGTGGGCGGTAGACAGGGTAGCTGGAGTCGTCGCGATTGAGCACGGCGAAGCGGCCCACCGCGCCGACGCCGCTCAGCGCCTTGGGCGGCGCGGCGTCTAGCAGCTGGAAGAGGCGTCCCTTGGCGGCCAGGTAGGCCGCGCGGGAGCCGTGGAAATCCAGGTGCTCCGAGGTCACGTTGGTCAGCACGGCGGCGTCGTAGAGGCAGCCGCGCACCCGATCCAGGGCCAGGGCGTGGCTGGACGACTCGACGATGGCGTGGGTCACACCGGCCCCGACCATGCGGGCCAGCAGATCCTGGATGTCATGGGCCTTGGGCGTGGTCATGCGCGTTGTGTTGGGCACGACATGTGGCCCGATCTTGAGCAGAACGGTGCCCAGCAGGCCGGTGGAATACCCTGCCGCTTCTAGCACGGCGCTCAACAGCAGGCAGGTTGTGGACTTGCCGTCGGTGCCGGTCACGCCGGTCACATGCAACTGGCGCGCCGGGTAGCCATAAAAGGCGGCGGCCAGATCAGACCAGGCGGGCCGCACATCGGGCACAATCAGGCCAACCACGCCGCGGGCCAGCGCCTCCGGCGGCAGGGGCCGCTCGGCCAGCACGGCCACGGCCCCGCGCTCCACGGCCTGGGCCACAAAGCGGTAGCCGTCCACGTGCTGGCCTGGCTCGGCCAGGAACAGCGCACCAGGGGCCAGGGAACGCGAGTCGTCGCTGAAACCGCGCACCTCCACGCGACCTGCTGGCCCCTCGACCAGCAGGTCGCTCAGGCCAGCGGCGGCCAGCAGATCGGACAGGATCATCGGGCGGTGGTGAGGGTGGCCTGCTCCATCTCGGCGCGGTACGCGGCCATGTCCACAACCGCGCCGGTGAGGCGCGACTGCTCGGCGGCGAAGGCCAGCAGGTGGCTCTCCAATGAGGTGCGGGCGGTGGTCAGCACGGGGGCCTGGGGATCGCGCACGGCCTGGGCAAAGGCGTGCATGAGCCCACCATCGCCGCCGCCATGGCCGCCGTCGCCGGGCTCACGCAGGGGAATCTCCTCCACGGCGCCGGTCAGGTGGTCGTGCAGCGTGATCTCGTGAGGCAACCCGTTCTGGAAACTGGCCCGCAGGGTCGCCCGCGTGCCGTCGTAGCGCATCGTGCGGCCCTCACGGTGCGAGTGGCCGTGCATCACAAGCGTTGTGATAGCCCCGCCCTCATGCTCCATATTGACCACCTGGTGGTCCACCACATCGTTGTCCGTCTGGTACACGCAGCGTCCATAGGATCCCGTCTGGAGGGCGCGCAGCCGGCCCTCGTAGGAGATGTCGGTGGAGAGTGAGGTGACCGGCCAGCCGGTCTTATCCATATCCAGATAGAGGCGCGGCGCGTAGTAGTTGCACGTATCGGCCACGGGGCAGCCGTCGGTGCAGCGGGCCGGCGCGCCAGCCGGCTTGTTCTCGGGGCGGAACTCCAGCAACGAGCCGAACGAATGCAGCCGCGTCACTGGGCGACTCTCGGTCATCCACAGGAGGGCATCCAGGTCATGGCAGCACTTGGCCAGGATCATCGGGCTTGATTGCTCGGCGTTGCCCCAGTTGCCCCGCACAAAGCTGTGCGCCATGTGCCAGTAGGCCACGTTCTCGCGGTGCTCGATAGCTACAATCTGGCCTAACCGCCCAGAGGTGACCACATCGTGCAGCGTGGAAAAGAACGGCGTGTAGCGCAGCACATGGCAGATCAGCAGCAGGCGGCCCGCTTGTTCGCTGGCCTGCACCATACGTACGCAATCCTGGGGGGTCACGGCCATCGGCTTCTCCAGCAAGACGTGATAACCTCCACGCAGCGCCGCCACCGTCGGCTCCACATGCATCTGGTCCATCGTGCAGCAGACCAGGGCCGGGGCCAACTGGCCGGCAGCCAGCAGTTCCTGCCAACTGGCGAAACAGCGCCCCTCGGGGATGCCGTGGATGCCGGCAAACCGCGCCCGCCGCTGTGGGTCCGGCTCGGCCACGGCCACAAACCGCACATCCCCGGGATGCGCCTCGGCATGAGCGCCGTAGGCAAAAGTGCCGCGCCCGCCGGCGCCGATCAAGACGGCCTTAACGGGGCCATTGTTGGTGCTCACTCGCTCCCCTCACCTTCCTACATTAGTACGACACAGCGGCGCAGGCGCGCCAGCGGTCAGGGCGCCCCCACGCCCGTGGCGGTCTGGACAGGCACGCCACCAGGTTATCTCAGCCAGGCTGTAGTCCTCTGGCCAGCCGCCCTGATGACGCTGCCGGCCACCGGCGCACCGCTCCTAAAGTATAGCGCCTGTGCTGCAGCCGCCCGCTTACCGCGCATTGTCCGAGCGGTTGGCGCCCCCTGCTCTTGCTGCCCTGTACCGTCTGCTTCGCCTTCAGCACGCGCGGTACGATCGGCCTACCCGATCTGGTCGCCCTGCTCGCCGAGGCGCTCTACGTTGTGGCGCTGGGCTACCTGGCCGCGCTCTGCCTGAACCGCCGCGACCTGCTGCCGCACTGAACCATGCCTCACCGGGTTGCGGCGTAGGAGGGCGTGCCAAAGACATCAAAGAACGGCAAGGGCCAGTAGGCCACGCGGGCCCGACCGATAACCAAACTCTCGTCTAGTGGGGTCGTCTGGCCCCAGGCATGCGAGTCATAGCTGTTGTTGCGGTTGTCGCCCAGCACAAACAGCACGTGCGCGGGCACCTTGTAGGCGGCCATGTCGTAGGCGGGCTTGTTCGCGGCGGGCAGGTACCGTTCAGGCAGCAGGCGCCCATTGACGTAGACCGTGCCGGCGGCAACCTTGACCTGATCGCCGGGCAGGCCGATCACCCGTTTGATAAAATCCTGCGTCTGATCGCCGGGGTACTTGAAGACGACGATGTCACCCCGATGCGGTTGCCCGATGCGGTAGCTCACCTTATCCACCAGGATGAACTCGCCGTTGTGCAGCGTGGGGTCCATGCTGTGCCCATCTACCCGGAACGGCTGCACCGTCGCCCGCGCCAGCACGAACAGCACCACGGTCAGCGCCACGACCTCGACCAGTTCACGAAGGGCCGACTTGCCCCGGCGGCGGGTCCGTGTCGTCGGCCCCTTGGCCTCGTCACCAGGACCCTGCGCTACCACCTCGTCTTGCATCGCCCTTGCCTCTACTACTACTATCTTGCGCGGCGATCCGCTATACATAGGCAACCTATGCATAGACACTCTACAACCCCATAGCCTACCTGTCAACGCTCCCATTGGCATCGTCGCCAGCACAACGTCCGGCTTATCGTACCGGGGTGCATTGGGCATGGTATACTATATCCGACAGGCACGGTCGGAGTTCGGTCGGGTCCTGGCAGGCAGAGGGCAGAGACAATGAAGTTTTCCAGCAAGAGCGAGTACGGGGTGCGTGTGATGGCTGAGCTGGCCCGGCGCTTTGGCAGTGGCCCGATCTCCCTGACTGAGATCGCCCGCCAGGAGGATCTGCCCCTAGCGTACCTGGAGCACGTGGTGGCCCCCCTACGCAAGGCCGGGCTAATCACCAGCCGCTACGGCGCGCATGGTGGCTACGAACTGGGCCGTCCTCCCGGGGAGATTACCCTGGCCCAGGTCGTGCGGGTGCTGGAAGGTCCGATCGCTCCAATGGTCTGCGCCAGCGAGGCGCCGGAGGAACTGCGTGATCAACACTGCGCCCGCGAGACCTTTTGCTCCACCAGGGTGATGTGGACGCGGGTGCGCGACAGCATCGCCAGCGCCCTGACGGCGATGACCCTGGCCGATTTAACACCGGTAGGTGGGCCGCCGCTGACCACCGGAGCCTATCAGGGCGTGGTTAGCTTGCCCATGGTCCCCTGCACGGAGCAGATGATTGTGGAACGGAGTCTCGCCGACTGAGGCGAGGATAACTCTAATTGATAATAGGGAGGGGATTGAAAGTACGATATGGGCAGCACATTAGAGATTAAGGATCTACATGTCAGGGTCGAGGCGCGTGAGATCCTCAAGGGCATCAACCTGACCATTACAACCGGCGAGACCCACGCGCTGATGGGCCTTAACGGATCGGGCAAGAGCACGCTGGCCTCCACGCTGATGGGCCACCCTCAGTATGAGGTGACCCAGGGCGAGGTGCTGCTGGACGGTCAGAACATCCTGGACTTGGCCCCTGATGAGCGGGCGCGCAAGGGCCTCTTCCTGGCCTTCCAGTACCCCAGTTCGATTCCCGGCGTGAGTATGCAGAACTTTCTGCGTCAGGCGCACAACGCCGTCTACAAGGAGCGCCAGGGTCCTGGAGCGAAGGTCATGCCGGCCCGCGAGTTCCGCGCCCTGCTCAACGACAAGTTGCAGCTGCTTAAAATGAACGGCGACTTCTTGAAACGCTACCTCAATGAGGGCTTTTCGGGCGGCGAGAAGAAGCGGGCGGAGATCCTGCAGATGGCTATGCTGCAACCGCATTTTGCCGTCTTGGATGAGACGGACTCCGGCCTGGATATTGATGCGCTGCGCACCGTCTCCGATGGCGTGAACGCTCAGCGCGGCCCCGAGTTGGGCACGTTGGTGATCACGCACTACCAGCGCCTGTTGGACTACATCAAGCCGGATTTCGTGCATGTGATGATGGATGGGCGTATTGTTATCTCCGGTGGGCCAGAACTGGCCCAGGACCTGGATGTACGTGGCTACGATTGGGTGCGCGAACAGTTCGGCGAACCCACACTGAGCAATGGCAACGGGCATCAGCCCAATGCAATGGGGGAGGAGTAACCAATGGCCGTTGATCTACAGCAACTCGATCAGTACGAGTTCGGTTTCCACGATGATATCAAGCCTGTCTTCAAGGCCCGCCGCGGCCTGGACCGCCGTGTTGTCGAAGAGATCTCCGAGATGAAGGGCGAGCCTGACTGGATGCGTAAGTATCGCCTGCGCGCCCTGGACTACTTTGAGAAGCGCCCCATGCCCAACTGGGGCAGCCCCGCCCTGCACGATATTGATTTCGATAGCATCTACTACTACCTGAAGCCGGCGGAGAAGCAGGGCCGCACCTGGGACGAAGTGCCCAGCGATATCAAGCGCACCTTTGATCGCCTGGGTATCCCTGAGGCCGAGAAGAAGCTGCTGGCTGGCGTCGGCGCGCAGTATGAATCCGAGGTGGTCTACCACAACCTTCAGGAGGACCTGGTCAAGCAGGGTGTGATCTTCGTGGATACCGACACTGCCCTGCGCGACTACCCCGACCTGTTCAAGGAGTATTTCGGCAAGATCATCCCGGCCAACGACAACAAGCTGGCCAGCCTGAACAGCGCGGTGTGGTCGGGCGGCTCGTTCATCTACGTGCCCAAGGGTGTCCATGTGGAGCTGCCCCTGCAGGCCTACTTCCGCATCAACGCCGAGAACATGGGCCAGTTCGAGCGCACCCTGATCATCGTGGACGAGGGAGCCTTTGTCCATTATGTCGAGGGCTGCACGGCCCCTATCTACGCCTCGGATTCGCTGCACAGCGCCGTGGTGGAGATCGTGGTCAAGCGCGGCGGACGCTGCCGTTACACCACCATCCAGAACTGGAGCAAGAACGTCTACAACCTGGTGACCAAGCGCGCCGCCGCCTACGGCGACTCGACCATGGAGTGGGTGGACGGTAACCTGGGCTCCAAGTTGACCATGAAGTACCCGGCGATCTGGTTGATGGAGCCAGGGGCCAAGGGTGAGGTGCTCTCCATCGCCTTCGCCGGCGACGGCCAGCACCAGGACGCTGGGGCCAAGGTGGTACACGCCGCCCCCCACACCAGCTCAACCATTGTGTCCAAGTCTATCTCCAAGGGCACTGGCCGCACCAGCTACCGCGGCTTGCTGCAGGTGAACCCGGAGGCGCACCACTCCAAGAGCAACGTGCGCTGCGATGCGCTGCTGCTCGACGAGACCTCCCGCTCGGACACCTATCCCTACAACGAGATCATGGCCACGCCAGTTGAGACCGCTCACGAGGCCACGGTGAGCAAGATCGGCGAGGAGCAGATCTTCTACCTGCAGAGCCGTGGTATTAACGAGGTGGACGCCACCACGATGATCGTGCGCGGCTTCATTGAGCCGGTAGCTAAGGAACTGCCTTTGGAGTACGCTCTTGAGCTGAATCGCCTGATCCAGCTGGAGATGGAAGGTTCTGTCGGGTAAGATACCCAGGCGCTGGCCGCCCCGACGCGTGCGGGCAGCCAGCATCTCCTAGCAGATCCTGGCACAGGCGAGAGGACGCGTCCTCTCGCCTGTTCTTTGCGCCTACGCACACACAGCCGCACACCTGGAGGACATTGTGACCACACTTGAACAGAGGACGCAGGGCTTTACCCGCGAGGGAGTTCTGGCGCTCTCCGAGATGAAAAACGAGCCTGACTGGCTGCGCCAGCGGCGCCTGGAGGCCTGGGAAGTGTTCGAGCGCACGCCCTGGCCGGATATCCGCCGCGACGAGGAGTGGCGGCGCACCGATATCAGCGGCCTGCGCCTTGACCAGATTACACCATTTGCAACACCCACACCGACCACACCTCTTGGAGGCTCTTCTAGCGGCGGCGCGGTGGCCGAGGGCCGCTCGGCGGTGCTTGCCCAGCATGACTCGACGTTCACCCAGGCCGATCTGATCGAGGATCTGAGCCGCCAGGGCGTGCTGGTGATGGACCTGGAGCAGGCCGTACGCCAGCACCCCGCGCTGGTTCAGCAATACTTCATGACCGAGTGCGTGCCGTTTACCTACAGCAAGTTCGCCGCCCTACATGGGGCTTATTGGAGCGGCGGCGTGTTTGTTTATGTGCCGCGCAATGTTCAGGTGGCCCTGCCCGTGCAGTCTACGCTCACCCTGGCCACACCGGGAGCCGGCCTGTTCGCCCACACGCTGATCGTCACCGAGCAGGGTAGTTCGCTGACCTATATTGACGAGGGCCTGCCCGGCGACGCCGCGCTCAACGGCGGCGCCGGCGTGCAGTCGCTGGTCAACAACGTGACCGAGTTATACGCTCGCCCTGGCTCACACCTGCGCTACGTGAACATCCAGGAGTGGGGGCCGCATACCTACAGCTTCAGCACCCAGCGCCTGCTGGCCGACCGCGATAGCGCGGTGCGCTGGCTCGTCGTGGCTCTGGGCAGCCAGCTAGGCAAGGCCAACATAGACGCCGTGATGCGTGAACCAGGCGCCGATGTGGAGATGCTGGGCCTTGTCTTTGGCAGCGGCACGCAGTTGCTGGATTGCCACACCATGCAGGACCATGTGGCGCCCAATACGCGCAGCGACCTGCTCTATAAGACCGTGCTCAAGGACAGCGCCCGCTCAGTTTTCTCGGGCATGATCCGCGTCTTCCCCCATGCCCAGCATACCGACGCCTACCAGCAGAACCGCAACCTGCTGCTCAGCACTACCGCCCGCGCCGACTCTATCCCTAACCTGGAGATCGGGGCTAACGAGGTGCGCTGCACCCACGCCGCCACCGTTGGTCAGGTCGAGGACGAGTACCTGTTCTATCTGATGAGCCGTGGGCTGCCCCGCCCCGCCGCCGAACGGATGATCGTGGAGGGCTTCCTGGAGAGCATCCTGGAGCGCGTCCCCCTGGAGGATATTCAGGCGCGCCTGCGCGACTATATCATCAGCAAGATGGACGCCTGACCCAGGCCACACGCCACCTGGATGGCCCGGGGTGTGGGCGCTAGCATCGGATTGTTCAGTGAAGGGGAGGAACACGGGTGACCGAGGGGTTCCAGAGAGTGGCCCGGGTGGCCGAGATCGCGCCGGGCACGGCGCGCTGCGTTTTTGTCAATGGGGAGCCGATCGCTCTGGCCAATGTGGAGGGGACCTTCTACGCTATCGGTGATACCTGCAGCCACGCCGAGGCATCGCTCTCCGATGGCGAGATCTACGAGGACACGATTATGTGCCCCCTGCACGGCGCGGAGTTCTCGCTCAAAACAGGCAAGGCGCTCACCCTGCCGGCCATTGGCCCGGTGCCCAGCTACGAGGTGCGCGTCGAAGGCGATGATATCCTGATCAAGGCATAGTTAGATAAAAGCGCTAGCCCCACGGGGGAGGCGTCAGCAAGGAGAGCAATCATGGCCACAATCACCGAAGATCAGATCATGGACGCCCTGGCCGAGGTCAACGACCCCGAGATCAATCTGCCCATCACCGACCTGGGCCTGATCTACGACATCGGCGTGGAGGGCGCGGATGTGACGGTGACAATGACCCTGACCACGCCGGCGTGCCCGATGAACCAATACATCGGCGCTCAGGTCGAGGCGGCGGTGCGCGATGTGCCCGGCGTCCAGAAAGTAGGGGTCAATATCGTGTGGACACCCGCCTGGAACCCCGAGATGATGAGCGACGACGCCAAGCTAGAGCTTGGCTTTGCCTGAAAGCTGAGGAGGAGCTATGTCCACTCTCCCTGCCCCGCGGGTGACCCGGGTGGCGCCCAGCCCCACTGGCGCGCCCCACGTGGGCACCGCCTACATGGCGCTGTTCGACTACGCCTGCGCGCGGCAGCAACCGGGTGGGCGCTTCATCCTGCGTATCGAGGATACCGACCAGGCCCGCTACACCCCGGACTCCGAGCAGGCCATTATGGATGCGCTGACCTGGCTGGGCCTGCGCTGGGATGAGGGGCCGGACACCGGCGGCCCCCACGCGCCCTACCGGCAGAGCGAACGGCGGGACACCTACCAGGGGTTTGCCCGCCAGCTGCTGGAGACAGGCGCGGCTTACCGCTGCTTCTGCACCAGGGAGCGCCTGGCCGAGATGCGCGTGCGGCAGGAGGCGGCCAAGCAGCCCACTGGCTACGACCGCCACTGCCGTGGCCTTGACCCCACCGAGGCCCGCCGCCGCGCCGACGCTGGCGAAGAGCACACGGTGCGGTTGGCCATGCCGCTGGCGGGGGACACTTGCTTCGACGACCTGGTGCGCGGCCGTATCTGCTTTCAAAACGACAAGCTGGACGACCATATCCTGATCAAGGCCGATGGGTTGCCTACCTACCACTTCGCCGTGGTGGTGGACGACCACCTGATGGGCGTCAACGTGGCCGTGCGCGCCGAGGAGTGGATTTCCAGCACGCCACGCCACTTGCAGCTCTATCAGGCTTTTGGCTGGCCACCCAGCCTGTTCGCCCACCTGCCGCTGCTACGCAACCAGGACCGCAGCAAGCTGAGCAAGCGCAAGAACCCGACCTCGCTGTTGTGGTTCAAGGAGCAAGGGTTTCTGCCGGCTGCCCTGCTCAACTTCTTGGCCTTGCAGGGCTGGTCCATGCCCGATGGGCGGGATATCTTCTCGCTGGACGAGTTTGTGACCAGCTTTACCTTCGACCGGGTGGCCACCAGCGGGCCGATCTTCGACCTGGCACGGCTGGACTCATTCAACGGCCAGTATATCCGTGCCCTTGCCGCCGACGAGCTATACGCCCAGCTTGAGCCGTTTATGTCCGCTCAGGCTGCTGCCCGGCCCGACTATACGCGTCAGGTGATTGGACTACTACACGACCGGCTGGTGCGGCTGAGCGACTTTGGCCCGCTGAGCGGCTTCTTTTACAGCGCCGACGACGACCTGGAGCTGGACCCCGCCCTGCTTGTGCCCAAGCGGCTGGATCGGCCGACCGCCCGCACCCTGCTGGCCGACGCCGCTGGGCGATTGGCCGGTGTCGAGCCGTGGCGTCACCACGCCGATATAGCGGAGGGCGCCGCTGGCGACAAGCCACTTGAAGAGGCCCTGCGCGCCCTGGGCGCCCAGCACGGCGTCAAGGCCGGCGACCTGTTCATGGTCATCCGGGTAGCCATGACTGGCTCCGACCGCACCCCACCACTGTTCGAGACAATGATCGTGCTGGGCCGTGAGCGCGTGCTGGCCCGCCTGCGGCGCGCCCACGCCCTCCTGGGCGCCTGAGGCGCCGGTAGACCCGCGCCCTCAGTCGCCAGCCTCAAGCTGGTCCAGGGCCTGGCGCAGGGCGTCTATCGCCTCGCCCAGCACCTCGCGTGCCCGGCACCGGTCGGGTAGGGCCCGGAAGTCGGTGCGCCGCGCCACGGCAGTCAGGCGCTCGTAGGGGCGCAGGGCATCCACGGCGCGCCGCCCCCGCCGCCCCGGCGCGCCCTCACCCGCGCCGTCGTCCACGCTCAGGGGTGGCAGTTCCTGGGCCTGTTCGCGGGTCAGCGCTGTGTCCTCCAGGGTCACCTCGCCACGGTCGTACTGCTCCCCTAGCCCAGCCTCCTCGAGCTGCAGACGGCGCTGCACGTACATGTGCGAACGGTGGATCAGTGCGGAGATCTGCCTGGTAGAGAGGCCGCCCTCCTCGGACAGACGCAACAAAAAGGCCCGCTCATCGGCGGCGGACAGGTTCTCCCGCTGCAGATTCTCGACCAGGCTGATGATGCGCGCCTCATCGTCGGATAGCTCACGCACCAACACGGGAATGGTCTGCAGCCCGGCCAGGCGGGCGGCCCGATAGCGTCGCTCACCGGCCACGATCTCGTAGCCGCCCTCGGGCCGCAGGCGCACGATAGGCGGCTGTAGCACGCCGTGGGCGGCGATATCCGCCGCCAATTCGTCCAGGAGATCCGCGTCAAAGCGAGTGCGCGGCTGCAGGATATTTGGGAATACGTCGGAGAGCGGCAACATGCGTGCCCCGGCCACCAGAAAGTCGCGGGGGGCCTCAGTCAGCGCGCGCAGGCTGGCCAGGGTGGCGTCCGTGCCTGGCTCAGCAAAGGCGCGCAGATGTGAAGGGCCTTTGGGCGGGCGCCGCTCGGCCATACTAGCTCTCCCCGCCAACCCCGCTAGCGGCGCCGACATCGGCCAGCCGGTCCTCAAACTCAGCAGCCAGCGCTTCATAGTCGGCTGCGGCTGCCGGGAGATGGGCGCGGGCGCTGCGCCCATACGCCGGCGCCTCGGCAATGCCCGTACGCTGGGCGATCTCGGTGGCATACACGAGGTCGCCAAACTGGCGGCGCACCTCACCGCGCACCTCACCGGCCAGTGTGGTGCGGGTGACCATGGTCAGCAGCACACCATAGATACGCACGGCGGGGTTAGCCTGCTCACGCAGCGTCTCCACCAGGCTGACCAACCGCGGCACGCCGTAGAGGGCTAGTGCCTGCGCCTGGATGGGGATGAGCACGCCCTGGGAAGCGCACAGCGCATTGGCGGTCAAGATGCCCAGCGATGGGGGGCAATCAATCAGGATATAGTCGTAATCACCGGCCAGCGGCTCGATTTTGCGGCGCAGCGTGTAGATACCCGTGGGGTTCATCAGCAGGGTCAGCTCAGACATAGAGAGGTCCAGATGGGCTGGGGCAACCAGTAGGTCACCCGCCGGCACAATCACGCTGGCCAGCTTGCGTCCCGCTTCGCCGAGCACCTGGCTCATGTTAGCCTCGGCGACCGGTGGCCTGCGCGGGTCCAGGCCCAGGCTGAGCGTCAGGTTAGCCTGGGCATCGAGGTCAATGAGCAGCACACGGCGGCCCCGGGCAGTCAGGGCTGCCCCCAGGTTCACCGTTGTCGTCGTCTTGCCCGTGCCCCCCTTGTGTTGGGCAACGGCGATAATCTGGCCCATGACCCTCCTCAGTCCCACCACACGCCGGTCACGCCGGTTTCAGGCCGCGGCGTCATGGCACTATCCCACCGACGCCAGGCATGCGCTGATGCTATCGGCTGGCCGTCTCTGCCTGCCCTATTATATGATTAACTGGCCTGTGCTAGCCGTGGATGAGCAAGCTTTAGTAACTGGAAGAGGGGTCCATGGACAACGTACTCAGCGCCGCACGCGCGGTTCTAGGGACAACGGCGCAACGCTGGCTCGACGTAGCCCGCCTGCTCCCCGAGGAGTTACTCTCCCGCGCCCCCGCGCCGGGCGAGTGGTCGGCCGCCGAGTGCCTGGGGCATTTGTTGGACACGGAGCGCGCGGTGTTCCCCGCCCGCGTGCAGGCCATCCTGGCTGGCCACGACTTCGCCAACTTCGACCCGGATGCGCAAGGCACACCGCCAGGACTACTGCCCGTGGGCTCAATGGCCGCCGAGTTTGCCCAACTGCGCGCGGGGAGCCTCATCGCACTGGACCATGTTGGGCCCGCCGACTTGGCGCGCACGGCCCGGCACAGCGAACTGGGCATCGTCACCCTGGATGAACTACTACACGAGTGGGCAGCCCACGACCTGATGCACACCGTGCAGGCCGAGCGCGCCCTGATGCAGCCATTTATCGCCGGCTGCGGCCCCTGGCGCCCCTACTTCCGCGACCACGACGCGCGGCTTGGCCAGGACGACCAGCAGTAGAGCGCCCGCGGCAACCGCTCACGTACGGTCTTCGCCGCCGTTACCCAGCATCCGCCTGGATCAGCAGCCGCACCTGTTGCCCCAGGGTGAGTGCCCTGGCCCACCGCTCATCCGCCGTGAGCCGGATCGTATTGAACGTGCGGTACACGCCGTTGCCCTCAATCGGCTGCAGCACAATATCGTAGAGCTGGCGGTGCAATGCGTCGCCGCCGCTCGTCGTCGGCAGCACATTCTCCACGCGGGCGATCAACGCGAGTTCTACGGGCTGATTCTCACTGGCCATGAACACCATCCTCCTCATATCCACCGTGTCCTACCACAGTATTGCCGCATGGCGTCCATCTCAGCCAATCGCCATAGTGATGCTACGTGGATTCTCAGCGGAGGGCGCATTGAGGGCTAGCAACGTCTGATCGCCGTCCCAGTAGAAAGCGCCGGCGGCGAAATCGCGACGTGAGGCCTGTGCTGGTGTCATGGCCGTAATCTGTTCCTGCGAGGTGGTGAGGAGCGTACGGGGTAGACATTCAGGGGAAATGATGCGGAAATGATGCATGGCGACCCCGAAACACAGAGGTGGGAGGCCCTTTGCGGACCTCCCACCTCTGGTGATTCCTGGTGGAGCAGGGGGGGCTCGAACCCCCGACCTTCTGAATGCCATTCGGCACGAACAGGGTAGTAGCTCGTGGTCCCTCGTCTCTTTTGGTGTGGTCCACCAGAGGTAGAGGGTCCGCCAGGCCGGGTGTTCATAGCGGCTCGTGCCGGCACGTGGTGGCTCGTTGTAGTAATTCCGTAGTAATCGTGGACAGTGGTCTTGAACGCCAAGATCAACTACGTACACTTGACCTAGAAGCAGCAATAAGCCGGTCGCTTGCCACGGCCGGCTTATCTGAGGCATCGGACCTGATAAGGAGGCGCCGATGGCTACGGAGAAGGATAGCACACGCGTCGAGAACACAGCCGAGACAAAGATGCCCAGGCCGCGCATGATGCTGGGCATAGGTGAGTATCGAGATCAAGCCGGTGAGTTGGAGCGTTGGCAGGCCCGCAGGATATTCCTCAAGGCAGTGCGCGCTAAGGTGCCAAAAGTGCTGGAAACGCTCGCCTGCGACGTGTTGCCGCCTTATCGAGATCTTCGCAACAGGATGCACGAGGACCCTACCTTCTTTCCACCGTGGCAGCGGAGCGAACTAAGACCTGTCGAGATGTGGCAACAGAGTGAAGCGGAAGCGGAAGCTACCAACGCCACGTTTCCTCCCGTGCATGCATGGGCGAGTCAATGGAATCTCAATGATCCTTGGTTACGACTACGTGCCCTTGACACGTTGGCGCACTGGCACGATCTGAGTAAGGATCATCAAGAAGCATATCCGGTTGCACGCTTGCCAATGCTGGATTGGTTTCACGAGCCTATCTCACTTTACGTGCCACTCACCGATGACGATATCCGCAATCGTGTGGAGCTACCTTGCTATGAGCCGTGGCAACAATACCGTGAAGATGCAGAAAATAACATCCGAGCGGAGTTTGAAAAGCTGTTAGGTGAGTATCTGGACAGGGTTGAGCGCCTGATGGAGGAACAAGGCTGGACAAGGACAAAGGAGAAACGCAACTGGCAGCACTTCGAGTGGCTCGTGTGGTATCAGGTCGAGGGACTCACCTACGACGCGGTGGCTAGACGTGTCCAGGACAGCGCCGACGCGGAGGGAGATGGCGGCCCATTCTACGAGCGCGAGACCATAAGAGGGGAGATTGTCAGCACGGCCAAACTGATTGGTCTCACCCTTCGTCACGGTAGACCCGGTCGTCCCCGCGGAACAAAGAATCGCCACCACGGGTGACTCTCTGGCGGACCAGAAACCTGTAGCTTTGGGCCGCCCCCGTCCTGCGCCACTCATATAGCGATGCACACTCCGTCAAGCTACGAGCAGGTACCAAACAGCGTACCGCGTAAGTAGAGGACGGAGCACGATATGGCCCAGAACAGGCTTTGGCTACGGGTTGAGGAATACGCCTGTGCGACACAACTCTCCCAGACGCTGGTGCGGCGTCTCCTTCGAGAGGGAGCGATCCCTCACCGGCGCTTTGGCCGAATCATCCGCATCCACGCGTCGGCCCTCTCTGCCGAGAGCACGGAGCTAGGGCATGTGCAACTTGAGACCTTCGCTGATAACCCGCGACCGGATGCGCCATGATGGCCTCCCATCTCTCCCCCACCCGCCGCTTCAGACGTGGCGATCCCTGCCCGATCTGTGGAGGCTTCGATGAGGCGCCGCGGGGCAATCGCATTCGCTGCCATGGCTTTCTTAGCGGCGACGGGCGCTATGCGCATTGCTCCCGTGAGGAGCACGCAAGCAAGCTGCCGCTAGAGGACGGAGGCACTTATGCGCATCGCCTTGATGGGCCGTGTCGCTGTGGTCAGAACCACGGAACCCGTGTAACGGCAGGCGGCCCACGGCCCACGGTGGCTAGGCACCCTGGATCTTCCCGCCCCGCCCCGCCCGGCTCCAACGGGCAGCGTGTCTGCCACTTCGATTACACGGACGCCGATGGCCGCCTCCTTTATCAGGTCGTGCGAGAGGAGGATACCAAGACAGGCAAGAAGACTTTTCGGCAGAGACGACCCGATCCTAAACGTCCAGGGGGTTGGGTGTATAGCCTCTCAGATATAGACCGTGTCCCTTACCACCTCGGGGAGCTGCTCAAGGCTGAGCGCGGTGAGATCGTGCAGATCCACGAGGGCGAGAAGCAGGTAGACGCCGTCCTAGAGATGGGGTTCATCGCTACCACCAACTCGGAGGGTGCGCGCAAAGGCTCGTGGCACCCCGAACTCACCCCCTACTTCAAAGATCGGCACATCGTCCTTATGCCGGACAACGACGGCGATGGCCGGCGCCATATGCACGAGGTCGCAAGCGCGCTGCACGGGACGGCGGCCAGCATCAGGTGGCTAGAGCTGCCAAACCTGCCACCAAAGGGCGACATCATGGAGTGGCTTGCCGCCCGCGGCACCGCGGAGGAATTGCGCCAGCTGGTCGCTGAGGCGCGCGTGTGGCAGCCGTCACATGTCCATAGCGACGAGGACGAGGACGAGGACGATCAGGTGCCCAGCTCCGCACCGTGGCCGCAGCTAAATCCGGCCGCTCTGATCGGCCTGCCGGGGGACATCGTCCGAGCCATCGCACCCCACACCGAGGCGGATGAGGCGGTACTGCTCATCAACACGGTGGTTTGTTACGGCAATGCTGGTGGCCGCACGGCCCATGCCATCGTGGGCGGCCGGCGCCACCCGCCGAACCAGTTCGCGGCAGTGGTGGGCGAGACCGCCACCGGAGCTAAGGGCAGCTCCCTGGGACATATTCCTGGGCTGTTCGAGATGGTGGACCCAGACTGGGCGCAGGAGCGAGTGATGTGGGGTGGGCTTTCCAGCGGGGAGGGACTCATCAATGCTATGCGCGATTCCTCAGAGCGATGCGACAAGGAGGGTGAACCGCTAGACCCCGGCGTCCAGGACAAGCGCATCCTTGTCATCGAGGAGGAGTTCGTGAGTGTTCTCAAGGTCATGACCCGCGAGGGGAACATCGTGTCTGGAGTGATACGCCAGGCTTGGGACTCCGGCAACCTGCGCATCCTTACCCGCTCTGATCCCTTGCGTGCCACTGGCGCGCACCTCTCGATCATTGGTCACATCATGCCCGCAGACCTGCGCCGTCACTTCCGCGAGACGGACGCCGGCAACGGCTTCGCCAACCGCTTTCTGTGGGTCAGCAGCAGACGCTCCAAAGAATTGCCCGAGGGTGGAGACATCCCCAACTACGGCAGCATCGTCAGGCGCCTGCGCGCTGCGCTCGACTTCGCCCGAGGGCAGACAAAGCCCATATGCCGTGATGAAGAAGCAAAGGAACGGTGGGCGGCCGAGTACAGCACCCTGACCCGCCACCGGCCTGGGCTCTTGGGTTCCATCTTGAGCCGCGCGGCACCCCATGTCCTGCGCCTCAGCCTCCTCTACGCTCTCATGGACCAGTCCGCGACCATCGGACTCAAGCACCTGGAGGCGGCCCTTGCCCTCTGGAAGTACTGCGAGGCGTCGGCCCAGCACATCTTCGGTGAGAGCTTGGGCGATGCAGTGGCCGAGACCATCATGGAGGCATTGCGCCAGACAGGCACACGGGGCCTCAGTCGTACCGAGGTATCTGCGGCTCTGCGCCACAACCAGACAAAGGAGCGCATTACAGCGGCCCTGAGCATGCTGCTCGACGCGCATCTGATCTCACAGGAGAAAGTGCCGGCCGCCGGTAACAAGCCCAAGACGGTCTATCGGATTTGCACCCGACCCCACGCAAGTTCGTAAGTTCGTGTGTTCGTAACCCCAAGGAGAGGCCGTGATGAGCTATCTGGCTATCGTCTGGCAGGTGAGAGAGGAGCAGGAAGAACGCAACCGCGATGAGCGCTCCGGCCACCAGAGCACATCGTCTGCTCTTGCGCTGCCTACTGCGGGGTTACGAAGCACGAAGTTCACGAAGTTACGAAGGCGCGCCATAGTAGGCGCCGACCGTCAGTGTATGGCGTCCCCTCCCGCCGCACGGGACCAGCCGCGTGCTGCCAGCCTTGTTGGCGGGCCGCCAGAGCCCAATCGGGTTGGGAGACATAGTTCACCATCAGCGAAAGGAAAGAACATGTACATCAATGAAAGTGACGTGCCTGGAATGGTCTTGCACGGCAGCGCGACGCTCTGGGGTGCCAGCACCCGTGTTCTTCTTCTGCCTCCTGTGGCAGCGGAGTGGCCGGCCGATGTCGGCGGCCTGCTGGACCAAACGCTTGACGAGCAAGTCCTCATGTGGGATGCACGGCACCGCTATTGCCTCCTGGACTTCGAGCAGGTATCCGCCGCGGGCTTGGTGGATGCGCACGGCAACCTGGCATCTCCGCTCCGTAGGTTCCCCTTGGAGTTAGCCGTGCGGTTCAGACACGCGAGCGTCGTCGTCCCGATCATGGATCAACTGCTTAATCAGCTATCACCCAGAGGTTGGTTTGCCACAGCTCTTGCCGATTGGGGTGCGACCGCGGATGGCTACGGTGTGGAGATGCTTGTCGTCTTAGAGAAACGGGAACAGAAGTTGCAGCCGACCGGAGCCTCCCTCACCATTGACAGCCTTGGGCGATGGATTTTGCGGCTCTTCTGGAAGAGGGGTGCCGCTGCTTTCCCTGAGCACGCGATAGCGCGGCAGGGGCACGTCTATTATGCGCTGCGGGATTACTCAGCCGTCGATGATGCGGACTTCGACCAGGAGCAGCGCGCCTTTCTTCGCGGCTATGGCTGGCACCTCCAGGACGCAGCTAACACGCCATGAGGCGTACACTGGCACCGCGCCTTGCCGTCGAGCGCGTCAGAGGTGATGCCCAACGGCGGCGCTGGCCGGCCTCGTTTCCGTGCGCTTTTCGTCCAGTCTTCACATGAGGAGAGAGGAACACGTGCATGGCAAAGATCAGATTGAGTGACCGAGGCGTCAAAGAGCGTCTGCAGGAGCTGCTGGCCCGGCAGGTGCCCAAGGAGCACATCGCGCGAGAGTTGGGCATCAGCAAGCAGACCCTCTACGCCTGGCTTCAGCTGGTGGAGCGCGAGATGCAGGCCGCGGTGGTAGCGCGCAAAGAGGAAGCCGGAGCTGCCCTGGTGGAGCACCAGTTCAGCCTCTATGATGAACTGGCCAGCAAGGCGCGTATGCTGGGCGAGGAGATCGAGACGCTGCGCGCGATGCAGCGGGCCGCCCCCAACCCGCAGACAGCCCTGGCCATCTTCCGTGGGGCAGCGGTAGCTAAGGGCTACCTGGAAGGCATGGGCGAACTCTTGGGCCAACTGCAGCCCCCGCCAGCCGCTAACATCCACGTGACGAGGATTGAGCAGTTGCTTCAGCTAAGCGTGCACGCAGAGCAGATGCCCGAGCATCTGCGTCCGCTCATTCTGCAAGGACAGGACGGAGAGCCACACCGTGGCTGAGTCTACCCTCTTCCCAGCCTCTACGGTGCAGATCGGCTCCTCTCCTGCTCTATTCGCCCATTTCGTCCTGGGAGTCACGCCCCATGGGACGCAGGCCCGCTTCCTAGAGGACCACTCGCCCGTCAAAGTGGCCGCCTGTGGGCGCCGGTGGGGCAAGAGCACTGCGGCGGCTCTGGACCTCATCCATATGGCGGCGGTGGGCGACCTCCAGCAGGAGCCCACACGGCAGATGATTGTAGCTCCCACCGCCGATCAGGCGACCATTATCGCCGACGAGGTGGAGAGCCTCCTCCTACGCAGCCCTCTCGCCGGCTTGGTGCAGCAGGTGGTCCACTCGCCGTTTCCCGAGGTGACGCTCGTGGGCGGCTCTATCATCATGGCGCGGTCGGCCCAGAACGAGGGCAAGTACCTCCGGGGCCGTGGCATGCATCGGGTGGTAGTGGATGAATGTGCCTTCATCAGCGAACGCACGCTGCAAGAGGCGATCTTGCCCTTGCTGGCTGACACGGCGGGGCAACTCGTGCTCATCTCCACGCCGTTCGGGCGGAACCACTTTTGGGAGTGGTTTATGCGCGGCCAGAGTGGGGAACCGGCCTGCCGGTCATACCAGTTCCCGAGTCACCTCAACCCGCACATCAGTTGCGCCTTCATCGAGGCACAGAGAGAGACGATGACCGAGGTACAGTTCCGGGCAGAGTGGCTGGCAGAGTTTCTGGAGGATCAGTCCACTGTCTTCCGCTGGTCACTCATTGAACGCGCCGCTCGCGGCGTTCTGGCTGATCCTATCCCTGGCAGAAGGTACGCCATCGGCTGGGACCCCGCCAAGTACCACGACCGTTCGGCTGTGATGGTGGTAGACGTAACCGAACCGCATCGATGTCTCGTGGCCTGTGAAGCACTAGAAGGCCGCGACTACGCCCGGCAGATCGCTCGCGTGGCCAATCTGGCTCGGTCCTATTACGGAGCCTCCGTTTTGATGGACTGTACTGGCAATGCAGCTCTCCTGGAGCAGTTGAAGGCCACGAGGACGCGCGTCGAGGGCTTTACATTCACCAACGCCAGCAAGCAGCAACTCATCGATGGACTCGTTCTCGCCTTGGAGCAGAGCAGCCTCACTTTCCCGCCCTTTCCCGTGCTCCTCCACGAGTTGCAGGGGTATGAGTACCGGCTTACTGCGGCTGGCAACGTTAGCCTTGGTGCCCCCCAGCGGCAAAACGCGACAGACGACTTTGTGACCGCACTAGCTCTAGCCATCTACCCGCGTCGGCACCCGGGCTTCTTCGTGCTCGACCAGGACGACGTACCTTGGCACACATCCCACCAAAACGAGGCGGTCCGTGACGGTCACTGGCGCCGGCTCTGTTGATGCTGCACTGATCCCGTGCCTGTTGCCTTAGCCCCCATCCGCCCTGGCTGGAGGCCTCTTCCCTGTACACGCTCGGCGCGACTATCTGGGAACAGGACCTATCCCCTGGGATAGACCTCCACCGGCATTGCCGTCTCGTCAGGAAATGCAAGCGGGCTCATCCGCAACGTGTTGAGGCGTGCGGCCCCTGCACGCGAAACTGGGCGTAGTGGTGGTGTTGTCACAGCCGAGGCCACGGTCACCTACGAGGACACCTACGCCGTCACCTTGGTGGCCCAGCAGGCACGGCCTGATCAGGATAGCTCCCGGTTGGAAGAAATGGGCGGCGTTGGGCGGGGCTAGGCGGCCCACTCGGCGGAGAGGGCTTCGGCTTGCTGGAGGACGGTCTGGACGGCGGCGTCCTGGAGGTCGGGGGGGTAGCCGTAGTGGCGGAGGATGCGTTTGACGAGGACGCGCATGCGGGCGCGGGCGGTTTCGCGGTGCATCCAATCGACGGTGACGTTGCTTTTGAGGCTTGAGACAAGCTCGTGGGCGATGACGCGGAGTTTCGGCTCGCCCATGACGTCGCGGGCGCCCTCGTTCTCGGCGAGGGCGTCGTAGAAGGCGACTTCCTCGGAGGAGAGGCCGGCTTCTTCGCCGCGTTCGCGGGCGGCGCGGATGTCCTTGGCGAGCTGGATGAGTTCTTCGATCATCTCCACGGTGGTGATGGCATTAGCGTGGTAGCGGGCCACGGCCGCATCGAGGCGCTCGGAAAAGGCCTTTGACTGGACGACGTTGCGCTGGCTTTGGGACCATATCTGGCCGTTGATCAGCTTGCGGAGGGCTTCAAGGGCCAGGTTTTTGGTCTCGATGGTGCGGACCTCGGCGAGGAAGTCGTCGGAGAGGATGGAGATGTCGGGGCTCTCGATGCCGGCGGCCTGCAGGATGTCCACGATCTCGGTGGAGACGACGGCACGGCTGACGATCTGCTGGATGGCCAGCTCGCGCTCGGCGGTGCTGCGCTGGCCGGGCTCGGTGATCTTGATCAGGGCAGCGCGGATGGCCTGGAAGAAGCCGACTTCGTCGCGGATTACACGGGCCGTGTCGCTGGCGGAGGCGAGGGCGAAGGCTTTGGAGAGGGAGAGCACGGCGTCAGCGTAGCGGCGCAACGCCAGCTTCTTGGCCTCCTTGGTTGTCTCTCTGGCAGCCTGGGCCTGCTGCATGCGGTCCACCCAATCCAAGGCCTGGGCCATAATGGAAAGGCGCTGCTGCGGGCTAGCGTTGGGGGAGAAGGCCGGGCTGTAGTCGAAGCCATTGAACATGGCGCGGACGATCTCGTACTTTTCAACCATGACCGCGACGGCCTGCTCCTCGTCGATGCCCGTCTGCTCCTGGTCGTGTTGGGAGTAGACTGCGAGGGCGTTCTTGAGGTTTTGGGCGATGCCGATATAGTCCACTACGAGGCCGGCGGGCTTGTCGCGGAAGACGCGATTAACGCGCGCGATAGCCTGCATCAGGCCATGGCCGCGCATGGGCTTGTCCACGTACATGGTGTGGAGACAGGGGAGATCGAAACCGGTCAGCCACATATCGCAGACGATAATCAGCTTGAGGGGATCGGTGGGGTCCTTGGCGCGCTTGGCCAGAAGCTCGCGCCGGCCCTTGGGCTGCTTGCCGATATGCGGCTGCCAGTCCTGAGGGTCTGAGGCCGCCCCGGTCATGACGATTTTGATGGCCCCGGACGCGTCGTCGTCACTATGCCAGTCTGGCCGCAGGGTGACGATGGCATTATACAGGGCGACGCAGATGTGGCGGCTCATGGAGACGATCATGGCCTTACCGTCGAGGGCGGCGTTGCGGGCTTCGAAGTGGCGGACGAGGTCGTCGGCGATCATGGCGAGGCGTTTCTCGGCGCCGACCAGTGCCTCCACGCTGGCCCATTTGCGTTTGAGGCGCTCCTGCTCGGACTGGGCCTCGTCCTCGGTGAGGTCGGCGATCTCGGCATCGATCTTCGGCTTTTCGTCCTCGGCGATCTCGATGCGCGCGACGCGACTTTCGTAGTAGATGGGGACGGTGGCGCCGTCCTCGACGGCGCGCGTGATGTCGTAGACATCGATGTAGTCGCCAAAGATGGCCTTGGTGTTGATGTCGTCGTTCTCGATGGGGGTGCCGGTAAAGCCAATGAAGGAGGCATTGGGCACAGCGTCGCGGAGATGCTTGGCGAAACCGTAGGCGATCACGCCGGTGGTGCGGTTGAGCTTCGCGTCAAGGCCATATTGGCTGCGGTGGGCCTCGTCGGCGATGATGACGACATTCTTGCGATCGGTGAGGAGGGGGTGATCGGTCTCGCCGTCCTCGGGCGAAAACTTTTGGATGGTCGTGAAGATAACGCCGCCGGAGGGGCGATCGAGCAGCGCGCGGAGGTCCAGGCGGTTCTCGGCCTGTTGAGGGGTCTGGCGCAACAGGTCCTTGCACATGCTGAAGGTGGCGAAGAGCTGGTCGTCGAGGTCGTTACGGTCGGTGATGATAAGGAGGGTTGGGTTTTCCATGTCCGGGTGCTTGATAATCAGCCCGGCGTAGAAGGCCATGAGGAGGCTCTTACCAGAGCCTTGGGTGTGCCAGACGACGCCAACCTTACGGTCGCCGTCGGGGCGGGTGGCCGCGATGGTGTGGGTCACGGCGCGGCGGACGGCGTGGAACTGGTGATAGCCCGCTAGGATCTTGACCGTCTGCAGCTGCTTGTCTTTGGTTTCAACCTGACCGAAGACGACGAAATCTTTGATGAGGGCGAGAAAGCAGTGCTTGTCGAAAGCGCCCTTGAGGAGGGTTTCGAGTTCGGGCACGCCCTTCGGCGCCGGTCCATCGCCGGTGAGAGTACGCCAGGGCATGAAGCGTTCGCGATCGGCGGTGAGGGAGCCGATGCGGGCAGCGAGACCGTCGGAGATGACGAGGGCGGCATTCGTGCGGAAGGTGGAGGGGATCTGCGCCTTGTAGGTCTGCAGTTGGTTGAAAGCGCCGTCCAGAGTGGCGTTTTCGTCGCCGGGGTTCTTGAGTTCGATCACAGCCAGGGGAAGGCCATTGACGAAGAGCACGATATCGGGCCGACGGTTTGCCTTGTTCTCTATAACCGTGAACTGGTTCACCGCGAGCCAATCGTTGTCTTCGAGGTCGTTGAAGTCGATCAGGCGCGCCTGATCGACACGAATAACCCCGTCCTCACCGAAGAACTCGACGTCCACACCCTCGACAAGCGCCCGATGCAACCGGCGGTTCTCCTCCAGCAGCAAGGGGCTGTCCATCTGGAGCACGCGGCGCACAGCGTCGGCCTGCGCCTCCGGTGGCAGATCCGGATTGAGCCGGGCGATAGCCTGTTGCAGCCGACCGACGAGTACGACGTCGCTGTAACTCTCCCGTTCGGAGCCGTTGGTATCGGGGGCGATCTCTTGGCTGTGGCGGACGGAGTAGCCAAGCTCTCCCAACCAGGCGAGGGCGGCCTCTTCGACGACACTTTCGGCGATCTGAGCGGTCACAGGCTCGCTTCCTCTGGGGTCGCAACAACGGAGCGGGCGGCGTTGAGGGCCTCAATATACGCGGGGCGGTCCATCTCATAGAGAAGTTCGCTGGGCGTGGCGTTGATCGTCAGGATGTCTCCCGTTGGTAGGTGGACCTGCATGGCGAGATCGCCTTCGTCATCAATTTCTGCTTTAAGGCTAACCGTTTCGTCGATGAGAGTATTGTAGGTCTGGAATCGCTTGTATGGCTCTCTTGTCTGAGCCAGGTTGACGTTGCTTTCGAGGTAAGCCTGATGCAGAAAAGCGACGATGGCATCGGCCGAGAGCACCGCCGCGCGTCGATGGTGGGACGACAGGCGCGCGATAAATCCTTCCTTACCGTGACTAACTGGCCCCGCATCGTTACGGAGATCTCCGAGAGCCTTCGTCAGTTTATGGTGCTCTGATACAAGCTTCTGGAAAGAACTGTTGCGATTCTCCCCCAGCTTAAGAACCTTTACTGCAGCAACTACCCAGGTCCCGAATGATGGAGTTTGCTCTGTGGGCCTTGCCGGTGTTGAGGGATCGTCGAGTTCGTCCACAATGAGGCGGCACACGACCTCAACGATGCATTTCGCACAGTCGATACAGGCATCGTTCTCCTCGACGAAGCTCCGTTCCAGGGCCTCGAACGTCTGCTGCAGCATGTCGGCGTCGCGCCAATAATCGCAGCATTCGCGAATAGCCGGGTACCAGTCGAGTGTCATAGGGCGTCTTCCACCAGCTTCTCGGCGTCCTTCAGACGGATCTCGCCGGACATGAGTTTGGGAAGAAGGAGGTCACGGGTGGCGGCCAGAACGCTGCTTTCGGCTATATTAGCTCCAATCGTTCTGTGGAACTCGATGATGAGTACGTCGAACGCATCCAATACGCATCTGGGCGGTAAACAGAATTCGATTGTCTTAAGATTTGTGGCTGGTCGAGAGATCGATGGAACGCCAACCGAGGATGTATTAGCGAGTAGCTTGTGTTGCCCTTCTGGTGATCTGAAATAGTAGACCATGAAGGTTGGCAAGGCAAGCATCCGGTTGCATCTCAAGTAGAACTGGCGTTGTGAGATCACGTAGCGCGTGTATCGTGACGTTTCTGGAATGTACGACACCTGCCCAATGTTTCCTGCATGGGTAAAGACAATATCTCCTCGGAAGACATGGGAATTTTTGAGTCGATCTGCATGTTCTTCTGTAACAAAATTGAAGTGACTGTCTTCCAGCATAGTGCTGTTCAGATGTCTCCCGCTAATTACTGGAATTCCATCATCTATAAAAGTTGACACTTTGATGTTCGAGCCGAATGGACCCATTGCGACCTTTTCTGCAATATCTTCGACTCTCACATCACGCCAGCCGACTGGCTTTTCTTCAGCATCGAGCCGATCAGGGAAGAGCTGCCATATCTCGGGCTGGAGGTATGGAGCGCGGCCTTCGGCTTTGGCTCGGGTCGGGCCGAAGTCACCGAACCAGTCCTTGAAGATCGCCTGCGCCATCGCCTCCAGCGTCTCGTTCATGCGGCGATTGAGGTCGATCTTGTCGTCGAGGGTGCCGAGGAGGGAGGAAATGGCAGTTTGCTCTGAGACGTCCAGAGGTAAGCGGACTCTCGCCTGATGTAGATGGTTGCGATTGAGGCCAGGAACTGCAGCCTTGTCTGAATATGCAGAAAAATCTAGAGACCTTAGAAAGTAGCTGATGAACAGCGGATCGTTGCCTTTGAAGTCACGAACATACAGTGTCGTATTGAGTGGCCAGAAGTCTTCCGTGACGTAGAACACTTGGCCTAGCGTACCGTATCGCCCGGTCACCACTCCTGGACCCTTCACCATCGCGACAGTGTGGTGATCTGTTATGCCGGACGACGATATCAGAGGAACCTTCCCGGGAGTACGATCCCGTTGAGGTAGATCGTATCCACGCTTTAGCTCTAGTACCTCTCCGAGCGAAACATCGTGCCATTCACCCATCAACGACAGCCTTGGCGAGGCTCGCTCTAATTCTGGCGGTCAGCTTGTCTGCCTGGGTAAACTGCTCTTCCAGGTTCGCCTTCAGCGCCGCGAACCGTTCAGTGAACGGCACCTCGTCGTCCTCGACGTCTGCTGCGCCGACATAGCGCCCCGGAGTGAGCACATGGCTGTGTGCCCTGACCTCCTCCAGAGTCGCCGCCTTGCAGAAGCCGGGCACATCGCCATAGGTTCCAGCGCCTGTCTCGCCGCGCCATGCATGGTAGAGACTGGCAATCCTGGCGAGGTCCTCTTCGGAGAACTCCCGCCGCGTGCGATCGATGAGATGCCCAAGCTTCCGAGCGTCGATGAAGAGGACCTCACTGCGGCGGTCGCGCCACTGGCCTCCGGGGTTCTTGTTGCGCGCAAGGAACCAGAGGCAGGCGGGGATCTGCGTGGAGTAGAACAGTTGGCCGGGCAGGGCGATCATGCAATCGACGACGTCGGCCTCGACCATGGCGCGGCGGATGTCGTCTTCGCCGCCCTGTGCTGAGGACATCGAGCCATTGGAAAGGACGACACCGGCGGTACCGTTGGGTGACAAGTGCCAGAGAATGTGCTGGAGCCAGGCGAAGTTGGCATTACCGGCAGGAGGGACACCATATTGCCAGCGGGCGTCTTCGCGGAGGCGCTCGCCACCCCAATCGGAGACGTTGAAGGGTGGATTGGCCATGATATAGTCGAAGCGAAGGTCCTTCAGCTCGTCGCGATGGAAGCTGCCCTCATTGTTCCAGCGGATATCGGCGTCGATGCCACGAACGGCCAGGTTCATCTTGGCCAACCGCCAGGTGGTGTAGTTACTCTCCTGACCGTAGATGGCGATGTCGTCGAGGCGTCCCCCGTGCGCCTCGACGAAGCGCTCGGCCTGGACGAACATACCGCCGGAGCCGCAGCACGGATCATAGACGCGACCCTGGATGCCGCGCGACTTGTCAGGGAAGGGCTCCAGTAACTCCACAAGAACACGAACGACAGAGCGAGGGGTGTAGAACTCACCACCGCGTTTTCCCTCTGAGCCGGCGAATCCCCCGAGGAAATACTCGTAGACTCGGCCAAGAATGTCTCTGGCCTGGGCGCCCTCCTCGTGCATGGCGATGCCGCTGATGAGATCTATCAACTCGCCGAGCATGATCTTGTTGAGGGCGGGGCGGTTGTAGTCCTTCGGCAGAACGCCCTTGAGGCTGGGATTGTTCGCCTCGATGGCGAGCATGGCGTCGTCGATCAACTTGCCGATGGTGGGCTGCTTTGCGTTGGCCTGAAGGTGCGTCCAGCGGGCCTCTTTGGGCACCCAGAAGATGTTGTCGGCGAGGTATTCATCCTTGTCTTCGGCGGCCTGGGGGTCCTCGGCCAGCAAGGCGGCATATTTGGCCTCGAAGGCGTCGGAGATGTATTTGAGGAAGATAATGCCGAGGGCGACGTGCTTATAGTCCGATGGCTCCAAGTTACCGCGCAGCTTGTCGGCCGCAAGGAACAGTTTGGCCTCAAAGCCAAGGTTCGCGTCGATGCCGTTCCTGGTCGCGGAAGTTGCTTTCTCTGTCTTCATGGTTACGCCCCCGGCCTCGATGAGGGCATGCCCTCGCCGACCTCGTCAGTGGTGGCCTCTGGGCTGCCCTCGCGCCCGGTTGCCTCAGGCCCCGACATGTAGTGGTAGAGCTTCATGTTGCTATTCCTCGGCGGCGCCGGCGGCGCCTGTACGCGGCTGGCCGCGAGGCATCCCTCGCTGCTTCACGACGCTGAGGTAGTCCTCTAGCCATGCGCGGGTGGTTACACGCGCCCGTGTTCCAAAGCGCTTGGTCTTGAGCTTGCCATCACGGGCAGCCATATGCAGCGTCGTATCGTCCTTGTACCCCGCCATAGTCGCGGCATCTGCGATGCTGATATACTCTTCGTCCATGTCACCATTATAGCAGTTTAAGCCTGCCTATGTAGCATTTTACCTACTGGTTCTTCTTGACATTACACTACTTATGTTGTATAATTTGAGTGTGGGAAGTGAGATTCACGCCCACAGAAAAGCCGAAGCGCCCCGACCCGCAAAGATGGAAGCGCCCCGGCTAAGTCGAAAGGACTCGGAGACATGGTAGCACAAGCCAAGGGACCCCGAACCCGCAAGCCCGCCCAGCCCACCATCGTGGTGATTGAGCCCGGCGACGTGACCGCCGGTAAGTATGGCGCCCTCTCCAGCGCTGGCGACCGCTGGTACGTCGTTAACGTCTCCGCCCGCACGTGCACCTGCCCCGCTGGGGAGCGCCACTTCGAGGGCTGCAAGAAGGGCGCTTGCAAGCACCTCATCGCCGCCCGCGTCATCGCCCGTGCCCTGGCCAGCATGACCCCCACCGACCGCGCCGCTGCCCTGTGCCTGCAGAACCTGCGCGTCAACGTGGATCGCGTGGACCTGGCTGCCCTCGACGCCCCGCTAGCCCGGCCCACTGCCGCTGCCCTCATGGAGGCTTACCGCACAGCCGCCTAACTGATCGCCGACGCCGGCTGGGCCACCACAGAGACCCAGCCGGCCCCATGAGGGAAGGACCCGACGATGACCACCTCGACCACCGCCCCCTTCACTGACGAGCAGCTAGCGGCACTGGCCCAGCCCCTACCACGCCACCTGGTCAAGACCCGCGCCGCCGACCGTGGCCGCGCCGTAGCCTACCTGGAAGGCTACACGGCCATCGAGCAGGCGAACGCCATCTTTGGCTATGGCCGCTGGGGGATGCGCGTTGACGTCATGCAGTACACCCCCCTGAGCGACCAGGGCGCTGGTCTGTACACAGCTACCGTGACCGTCACCGTCGAGGGATGTCACGATGCCCAGGACGTGGGCACCTGCGCGGTGCGGAGCGCCACCCCCGACCAACACGACATGGCCGTCAAAGGCGCTGTGACCGATGCCATGAAGCGCGCCTTACGGCACTACGGGGACCAATTCGGCAATGCCCTCTACGGGAAGGACGCGCCAGCCGTGCCCGTACCCACCACGACCCGCGCCACGCCGCAGGCCAGCTATCGGGCCCGCACCGCCTGATGACGCCCGCGCCGGCTAGGGACAAGGGTGCCCGGCCGGCCATCCCCTTGAGGAGCACTAGACATGGAGACGGCACCGACCACAGCCACCCGCCGCCCGCTGTTCCCGCTGGGCCACATCGTAGCGACATCCGGCGCGGTGTACACCCTGGCCGACCACGGCTTGGAGCCGCATGAACCTGCTGCGCCGCCACGTATCTGGGGACTGGGGGAGCATCCACCCCGGCGACCGTGGCTTGAATGAGCAGGCGCTACGCACCGGAGAGCGCCTCTTCAGCGTGTACGACCTCGATGCAAATACCACCGTGTGGATCATCACCGAGGCCACCGGCGACGACGGGCACCGGGCCAGTACCTGCCGGTTGATGCCCTCAGAGTATTAGCCCCACGGGCAGCCGGCCATGTATCGTGCCGGCTGCCACCCCACGCACTGAAAAGAGATACTAATGCTTCAGGCAGCACCCCTCACCGCGTCCACCCAGCCCCAACCCGGAGATCTCCACCTGGTCCTCTACGCCGCCTCCGCTGCCAGCCTGGGCCACATCCACCTGACGCTGTGCGCTGGACGCGGGAGCCGTGGCCGTGGGCAGCGCACCCACGACGATGCGACGTTCTTCGCGGCGACACTATGCCGGCTGGCCGCGCATATCGCCACCTACGCCGACGCCTATGTCCAGGCGGCTGACCAGGACGCCTAACCACGACCCGCTGATCGTTCATCCTGCCCGGTGTGGCCTCGCCCAGGAGGGCTGCGCCGGGCATCAGGGTAGCACAGAGGAGAGTTACCAGCATGGCCACTATCACCAAGTTCAAGACTAAGGACGGTAGCATCCGCTATCGCATGCGTGTCGTGACCGGGCACCGACCAGACGGCACCGCCATTCAGCAGATGCGCACGTATACCACCAAGCGCGAGGCCGAGACAGAGGGCTCCAAGTGGGAGGCTGATATCGCTCGTGGCACCGCCGGCACGGGCAGCAAGATAACGCTCGGCGAGTACCTGGCCGAATGGCTCGACCGTAGCGCACGACGTGTGCGGCCCATCACGCTGCACGGCTACCGTTACCTAGTGGCTCACTGCATTACGCCCGCGCCCCTGGCCAGTCTGCATTTGGGCAAGCTAACGCCCGCGACGGTACAGAAGTGGATTGACTTGATGCCCCATGCCGCCACGGCGCGCAAAGCACGAGCCGTGCTCAACATCGCCTTGAACGAGGCTGCCCGGCTTGGCCTGGTGACGAGCAATCCTGTGCTCCGTACCACAGCACCAGCCCACACACCGAAGCAGGGCACCGCCTGGACAGCGGAGGAAGCGCGCCTCTTCCTCACCGTGGCTGCTCAGGACCCCTATAGCCCGTTCTGGCATCTCGCCGCCTATCTGGGCTTGCGCCCGAGCGAGATTGCCGGCCTACGCTGGGATGCGCTGGACCTGGACGCCGGCACCCTTCGGGTGGAGAGAGCCCGGCCCTCAGCCTGCGGCAAGACCTTTGACTCAGAGGACACCAAGAGCGCCTCCGGCAAGCGGACACTGCACCTCTCACCCTCGCTGGTGTTGCGCCTGCGTACCCACCGCACCGCCCAGAAAGAGAGCCGGCTGATGATGGGCGACCGCTGGCAGGAGCAGGGCCTTGTCTGCACCACAGTGGTAGGCACGGCGCTTGACCAGCGGGCCGTAGAGCGCCGCTTTGAGCGCCTGTGCGCTACGGCGGAGGTAGAGCGCATCCGCGTCTACGACTTACGCCACACAGCTACCAGCCTGATGATCGACGCGGGCGCCGACCTCAAGGCAGCCAGCGAGGCCCTCGGCCATAGTAACCCTGGCATCACCATGCGTGTCTACCGGCATGTCCGCGCCGACCAGCGGGCACATGCTATCAGCGCTCTGTCTGCCGCCCTTGAAGCGCCAGAGACGTCCCCAGCCACGCCGTAGTAATTCTATAGTAATTGACCCCTTCGTAGAGGCTCTACGAAGGGGTCATTACCTCTGGTGGAGCAGGGGGGGCTCGAACCCCCGACCTTCTGAATGCCATTCAGACGCGCTCCCAACTGCGCCACTGCCCCGCTGCTTGTGCTCCCCTGCCTGACGTACCACAGCCGATAAACGGCCTGGCCCCAGAACAGGAGAGCGGCAACGGATGGATTATAGCAGATGGGTTGCCGTTGCCGCAAGGTCTGAATGTAGCGCGGATATTCGGTCCGTGGGCGGCGCGGGCGCCACGTGTAGGCACGTGTATAGGCACGTTGACCTTACGCGGTTCCATGGCTTAAACTGTTCTTAACCAAACGCGCGGTGGGCTGGCGCTCCTGATAAGCGTCGGTGGCGCTGCACTGAGTACAAGGAGGACCGAGTGGTGGTCACCCCTACGATACAGACCGTCGCCGAGAGTGGACTGGCCCGCCGTGGCGTGCCCTTGAACGAGGCTCGTGCTCAGATCGTGGAGGTTGTTGACGCCGTCGGCGTCGTGCGTGATGCTGCTCACCTGCAGCACTGTCTTTTTCTGGCCCAGGAGTTCCGTCTGCTGCCCGAACGCAGCTATTGGTTCGCCCCTGATGGGCCGGCCGCTCTTCCCTACTCGCATATCCTTGATGCGCATATCCGCGATCTGCTGACCTGGGGCGTGCTCCAGCAGGCGGCGTACCCTGCCGAGGGGTATCGTGAGGGCATTACTGCCCCCAATGAGCGCCGTGCGGTACCGCCCCCCACCACCATGGGACTCCTGGCTGCTCTGTCCGATCTTACGCCCGATGATGTAGCCTTGTTCGCCGGCCTGGGCTTCCAGCTTAGCCGCCGGGGTTGCCATCCTGCTCAGGCGCGTTTCTGTGCCGACCTCAGCGCTGCCTTGCGTGACGTTCTCTCGACCTACCCTGACGACAACGCGGCCGAGAAGGTTGAGGTGATCTGTGCGGTCTGCCGTCGCCTAGGCCTGACTACACAGTCACATCTGGCGGTGCTCGCCTCCTAAAATGTCTCACCCAGGCTTGCGGCGGGCGGCCATCCCTCGCCTCTAGTGACCATGCCGCAACTGCTGCTACGAAGCATGTAGTGCGCCATTTAACCGAGCTATGTGTTGCTCTGAGAGCCGCACTTGGCGCTAGTGTGAGGGTGCGACGGCATGCGTCAGCACGCGGCACGTGCTGAGGTGTGAAGCCCGTCAGTCA
>JAABUM010000355.1_pt1 | contig 85089 bp, 79 predicted proteins | sample 5559161 | NCBI WGS metagenome assembly JAABUM01 (sample SAMN10711868, study PRJNA513369) | rock metagenome | isolation source: Antarctica rocks | place: Antarctica: Victoria Land, Siegfried Peak nord
GCCGCCAGTCTGCTACCGGGCCTCCTGGCAGCTACCCGGACCGGACTTCCACCGGCAGGCGACGACGAGCTGACAACAACAGATCACCCACTCACGGCGACCTCCTGTCTGCTGGGCGCACGAACGAGCGAGGCTAGGGCCTTCGCCGCTTAGGGCCTTCGGTGACTGGCTGATCAGACACGTATCAGACACGCGGGCGAGTCCTCGAGGTGTGTCCAAACTTGTTTGCGCAGATCAGAGGCCTGACAAGCCGGTGGACGTGAAGGGACTCGAACCCCTGACCTCTCGCGTGTGAAGCGAGCGCTCTAACCAGCTGAGCTACACGTCCGGGCGATGAAATCGCGCCCTGAGGATAGCCGGACGGGGGTCGGATCCGGTAATCGGTCCGTGCTGCTGAGACGCATCCCCGATTTGCCCCACGCGGCACGGCGCTGCCCTTAAAGTCCCCCAAATCGGGCGCATCAGGTGACGCCCTTCCCCAAACAGGTAGAGGTCCCCATGCCACTGGTCTCCCCCCGCCCGTCCCAGGTCATCGCCAGACGGCATACGTCCGACGACGGGCTCTTCGGACCGGACAGCGTCACGTGGCGGCTCCACTCCGAGCCGAGCATGGTGCTCGTCGGCATCCTGGCCGCGACGACCCAGATGCTGCACCCACGGGTCATGCGGATGATCGACCAGGCGTCGTCCTTCCGGGACCACCCCGAGGAGCGCGGACGTCAGACCGGTCTCTACGTGCTCACCATCACGTACGGCGACACGGCGACCGCCCAGCGGGCCGGGGCGACGCTGCGGCGCGTGCACCAGGCGGTGCAGGCGACCGACCCGGCGACCGGGCAGACGTACAACGCCGAGGAACCCGACCTGCTGGTGTGGGTGCAGAACACGCTCACCTACGGCTCGCTCTCCGTCTTCGAGCGGTATGCCGGTGACACCCTCACCGCGGCGGCCCGCGAGCGGTACATCCAGGAGCAGAAGATCGCCGGTGAGCTGTTGGGTATCGACCCCGCCACCCTGCCGTCGTCGTCCAGCGAGCTGGCGAGCTACCTGGACGACGTCCTGCCCCAGCTCGGGGCGATCCCCGAGTCCCTGTGGTTCCGCGACATGATGACATCTCGCCGGCCGGAGGGGGACCGGACGCCGAGGCGCCCCGAGGCGGTGGTCTCCCGGCTGGTCATGGACGAGGCGCTGAGCATGATGCTCCCCGTCCACCGCGAGCTGTTCGGTGTCCACATCCCCCCGTGGCGGCGGGTCGCCGGCCGAGTGGCCACCCCGCTGATGCTGAAGGCGGCCGGCTCCAAGCTGCCCACGGGGGCCACCATCGCCAAGCTCCGGGAGCAGGTCGACGTCGAGGCGTTCGGTGGGCCGCGTCGCGTCGGCGCGACGGCCAGCGGGCACTGATCCTGAGCGTGACCGTGGTCGATCGTGGACACCCCGGGGGTCCACGATCGACCACGATCTGCCACCCGTTGGTCCGTTCACCGAGTGGCAGCGGCTCAGACGCCGGGCAGCACCTGCAACCACGACTCCACCCGGTCGGGGAACCACGCCGGCGCGCCGCGCCAGGCCAGGTAGCCCCAGGACACGCACGCCACGACCGCCGCGGTGCCGAGGCCGACGAGCCCGCCGACCCACCAGGGCCGGCTCCGGAGCCAGTCGTTCCAGGACTGGAGCTGCTCCCGGCCCCACCGCAGGAGGCGTTGTGCCCATTCGAACTCCGAGGCCCAGACGGCGATGCCGACGAAGACGATGAGCCACCCGGGGCCGGGAGCCGGCACGGCGATCAGACCGACGACGACCACGACGCCGCCGACGACGGCGACCACGGACCGGTAGAGGCGGTGGGTCACCGGGTTGGCCCGCAGCCGGCGCCGCCAGGCCCAGTCGTCATCGTGCTGGTCCAGCACGATGTTGTCGTCGGTGTCCTCCGGCCGCGGGTTCACGGGTCGACGTCCTCGGACGACCGCTCGGCGAAGACCTTCGCCGCTCGAGCCGTGACTGGCCCCGGCTCGAGCGGCCGGTCGTCGACACCGTGCACCGCCAGGACGTCACGCGTCGAGCTGGTGATGAAGACCTCGTCGGCCGTACGCAGGATGTCCAGCGGCAGCGGTCGCTCCTCGACCCGCATCCCGTCACCAAGACACCACTCGAGGAGGAGCTCGCGCGTGATGCCCTCGAGCAGGCCCGAGTCGGCGGGCGGCGTCACGACCGTGCCGTCGAGGACGACGAAAATGTTGCTGCCGGTGCCCTCACAGAGCTCGCCCCGCGTGTTGGCGAACACCGCTTCGACGCCGCCCCGGGCCTTCGCGTAGGCGAGCGCCACGACGTTGTCGGCATACGACGTGGTCTTGAGACCGGCGGTCGCGGACCGTTCGTTGCGCGTCCAGGGCACGGTGACGACTGCCCCCGAGCGCGGCGGCCGGGGCTGGTCGACCGCCGTGACGATGTAGGTCAGCGCCGGCGGGTCCGCGCGGTCGGAGCCCAGCGGCGCCGGTCCGGCGGTGACGGTGTAGCGCACCCTCCCGAAGGTGATGCTGTCCCCGGCCTTCAGCACGGCCCGGATGCCCTCGGTGAGGATGTCGTGGTCCGCGGCGGGCAGGCCGAGCCCGGAGAGCGACCGGTCCAGGCGCCGGGCGTGCCGGCTCAGAGCGAACGCACGCCCGTCGACGATCTTCGCGGTCTCGAAGGCCCCGTCGCCGACCGTGACGCCATGGTCCACGGCGGTGAGGGACGCCTCCCCCGCGTCGCGCAGCCGCCCGTCCACCCACACCCGAACCGTCATGCACCCCATTGTCCCGAACCAGCCCCGCCCTCCGGAACCGGCCGACCCGCGTCGACCCGTGGGACCAGTGACGACCCGGCACCACCCGTGCTCTCGGCTCCGGGCGCGCCAAAGGTCACCTTTGGCGGTTCTCATCGGATGAGAGGTCATCTTGGGTCGTCTGGAGGGCGCCGAGACGACACATCCTGACCACTCGGCACGGGCCCGCCAAAGGTCACCTTTGGCGGGTCTCACGGGGCGAGAGGTCATCTTGGGTCGTCTGGAGGGCGCCGAGACGACACATCCTGACCACTCGGCGTCGGGAAAGCGCCAGAGGTGACCTTTGGCGGGTCAAGCCGGGGTGCGACGGCAGAGGTATGCCGCGGCGGCAGGCTCGGCTCGGCCGTCAGCGGCGGCGGCCCCGGGCCACCAGGACGCCCAGCACGAACCCGGCCACCCCGGCGACGAGCTGGGGCGCGTACGAGCGCAGCAGCACCGGGAGCACGGTCGCGCCGAGGTCGAGCGCGTTGTCGTCCTCCGCGGCGCTCTGGGACGGCGCTGGGGTGAAGGCCGGCCGGTCCACGTTGCGGACGGGCGCATCGGAGGCGGCCGCCGGGACGCCCTCGGCCGCTGGGGCCGCCTCGGACCCGACGGCGGCGGCCGTCGGCTCCGGACCGGACCCGTTGGGTGCCGCGGTCGGCGGTGTGGGCACCGGTTCGGTCACCGTCGACCCCGCCGAGCTTCCTGACTCGTTCCCTGACTCGTTCCCCGCCGCAAAGCGTTGTTCGAGGCAGGCCACGAACTGGCCGAGCAGCTTGTCGGACACGTCCTGCATGACACCGCGTCCGAACTGGGCGGGCTTGCCGGTGACGTTGAGGTCGGTCGTCACGTCGACCTCGGCCCCCCCACCCGCTGACGGCGCCAGCGCGATCGTCACCGTCGCTCCGGCGGTGCCGTTGCCCCGCTTGTCCTTGCCGGTGGCCTGGATCACCGCGCGATGGGCCGCGTCGTCCCGCTCCACGAAGGTGCCCGACCCGGCATACATCAGCGCGATCGGCCCGAGCTTGACCTTGCAGGTGCCTTCGAACCGGTCACCGTCGGCCGACGTCACGGTCGCACCGGGGAAGCACGTGGCCACCCCGGCGAGATCCATGAACGTGGCCCACGTGGTGTCGACCGTCGCCGGCACGCTGAAGTGGTGCTTCAGATCCACGGGCTCAGCTCCCCGCAGCGGCCAGGACCGCCCGGCGCGTCAGCACCGTCGCCAGGTGCTTGCGGTAGTCGCTGTCACCGTTGAGGTCCGACGGCGGGTTGGTCCCCTCGGCCGCCGACGCCGCAGCCGCCCGGACGGCGTCCTCCGTGGCCGGCTTTCCGACAAGCGCTGCTTCGACGGACGGGGCCCGAAGCGGCGTGGATCCCATGTTGGTCAACCCGATTCGCGCCTCGGCGATGAGGCCGCCGTCCACACGCACGGTCGCCGCCACCGCGACGATCGACCACTGGTGCTTCACCCGCACGAACTTCTCGTAGTGCGCGCCCCACCCGGTGTGCTTGGGGATGCGCACCTGCGTCAGCAGCTCGCCCTCCCCCACCGCCGTCTCGAACAGGTCGACGAAGAAGTCGGCCGACGAGACGGTGCGCGTCGCTCCCCCGGCTCCCACGATGACGAACTCCGCATCCAGGGCCAGCGCCGCCGCCCCGATGTCACCGGCCGGGTCGGCGTGGACCAGGGCGCCACCGACCGTGCCCCGGTGTCGGATCTGCGGGTCGGCGACCTCGGTGACCGTCTCGGCCAGCAGCAGCGCGTGCTGCTGCACCAGCTCGCTGCGAATCACCGCGGTATGCGTCGCCATCGAGCCGATGACGATGGCGTCGCCGTCCTCGGTGATGTCGGTCAGCCCCGGTATGCGGCGGAGGTCGACGACCTTCTCCGGCGCGTTGAGGCGTAGCCGGAGCACCGGCAGCAGGCTCTGGCCGCCGGCGAGGACCTTGGCGTCGTCGCCGGCCTCGGCCAGCACCGCCAGGGCGTCCTCGATCGACTCGGGGGCCACGTACTCGAACTCGGCGGGGATCATTGCTGGCCACCTTCCGTGTCGGTGCCCTGAGCGCTCGGCGCTGCAGGGGTGTTGGTCTGGGTGTCGTTGCTCGGGTCGTCCTGGTTGAGGGCGCCCTCGTCGAAATGCGGCTGCGCGTCGGTCACCGCAGGTGCGGCCTGCTCCGAACCGGCCGACTGGATCGCCTTCCACACCCGTTCCGGGGTGCACGGCATCAGCAGGTCGTTGATTCCGAGTGGCCGCAGCGCGTCGACCAGCGCGTTGACCACCGCAGGGGTCGAGGCGATGGTGCCCGCCTCGCCGACACCCTTGGTGCCCAACGTGTTCGTCGTCGAAGGCGACTCCGTGTGGTCCGTGATGAAGCTGATCGTGTCGGCCGCGGTCGGCAGCGTGTAGTCGACGAACGACCCCGTCACGAGGGTGCCGTTGTCGTCGAACTCCGCACCCTCCCAAAGGGCCTGGGCGATGCCCTGGACCAGGCCCCCGTGCACCTGTCCCTCGACGATCAGCGGGTTGATGATGACGCCGACGTCGTCGACACACACGTACTTGCGCATCGTGGATGCGCCCGTCTCGGTGTCGACCTCCATCGCGCACAGGTGGGTGCCGTGTGGGAAGGAGAAGTTCACCGGGTCGTAGGCCGCCTCGGCGTCGATGCTCGGCTCGGCGCCGTCGGGCAGGTTGTGGCCGGTGAACACGGCGGTCGCGATCTCGGTGATGCCGACCGACTTGTCGGTGCCCCTGACGGAGAACTTGCCCTCGGTGAACTCGAGGTCTCCGGGGTCGGCCTCGAGCAGGTGGGCGGCGAACGGCTTGGCCTTCTCGATGACCTTGTCGGCGGCCTGCACCAGGGCCTCCCCGCCGACGACGAGTGACCGGGAGCCGTAGGAGTCGAGACCGCGCGGGGCGATCTGCGTGTCGCCGTGCAGCACCTCGACGTTCTCGAAAGGCACCCCCAGGCGGTCGGCCACGATCTGGCTCCAGGCGGTCTCGTGGCCCTGGCCGTGGGGCGAGGTGCCGGTGATGACCTCGACGGTGCCGGTGGCCAGCATCCGGATCGAGGCCTGCTCCCACCCGCCCGCACCGTAGTTGAGCGAACCCAGGACCCTCGACGGGGCGAGCCCGCACATCTCGGTGAACGTCGAGATGCCGATGCCGAGCTGCACGGGGTCCTTGGAGTCCCGGCGGCGCTGCTGCTCCGCCCGCAGCTCGTCGTAGCCGAACAGCTGCTTGGCCTTGTCCGTGGCCGCCTCGTAGTTGCCCGAGTCGTAGGTCATCCCCGCGACAGTGGTGAAGGGGAACTCCTCGTGCGTGATCCAGTTCTGCTCCCTGATCTCGAGCGGGTCGACGCCGACCTCGGCGGCGAGCTCGTCCATGAGCCGCTCGATGGCGAACGTCGCCTCGGGCCGGCCGGCGCCCCGGTAGGCGTCGACCCAGGTCTTGTTGGTCAGCACCGTCTGACAGTTGAACTGGTAGGAGCCGAACTTGTAGATGGAGTTGTACATCCACGCACCGAGGACCGGCACACCACCGCCGACGATGGCCACGTAGGCACCCAGGTCGGCGACGATGTCGACCTTGAGACCCGTGACGGTGCCGTCCTTCTCGGCGGCCAGCGTGAGCTTCTGCCACTGGTCGCGTCCGTGGTGGCCGGACAGCAGCGACTCGGAGCGCGTCTCAGTGTACTTGACGGGCTTGCGCAGCCGACGTGCGAGCGTGATCGCCACGAACTCCTCGGGCGTGGTCTGGAGCTTGCCCCCGAACCCGCCGCCCACGTCGGGGGCGATGACGCGCACCTTGTGCTCGGGTATGCCCATGGTCGCCGCGATGAGGAAGCGCAGGATGTGCGGGACCTGGGTCGAGGACCAGACGGTCATCTGCTCGCCCGTGGGGTCGACGACAACGGACCGCGGCTCCATGAAGGCGGGGATGAGGCGCTGCTGGCGGTACTCACGCTCGATGAGGATGCCGTCGGCGCGGGCCTTCTCGATGGCCTCGTCGACGTTGCCGCCGGAGCCCTGGGCCGCGGAGTCGAGCTGCCAGAACGCGCTCTTGTTGGTGCCGAGGTCGGGGTGCGCGAGGACCTTGTCCTCCACCGCTTCCTTGAGGTCGAGGGCCGCCGGAAGGACCTCGTAGTCGACGTCGACCTGCTCGGCGGCGTCGCGGGCCTCGGCCACGGACCGGGCGACGACGACGGCGACGATCTCACCGGCGCAGGCCACCCGCCCGATGGCGACGGGCAGGTGTGTAGGCGTCTTCTGGTCGGCCGAGATCGGCCAGGCGTTGGCGATGACCCCCTGCACGTCCTTGATGTCCTCACCGGTGACGACGGTGATGACGCCCGGCGCCTTGGCGGCCGCCGAGGTGTCGATCGACGTGATGGTGGCGTGGGCGAACGGGCTGCGGACCATCGCCACGTGGAGCATTCCCGGCAGGGTGATGTTGTCGGTCCAGCGGGTGCGGCCGGTGATGAGGCGCTGGTCCTCCTTGCGCTTGCGGGCGTTGCCGACCTCTTTGGTGCCGGTCGGGCGGTCCTCGGTGATGGTCACTTGGCGCCTCCTGCGGCCTGCTGCACGGCCTTGACGATGTTGTGGTATCCCGTGCACCGACAGAGGTTGCCCTCGAGCCCGGTGCGGATCTCCTCCTCGGAGGGGCTCGGGTTGTCGTTGAGCAGGTCGATCGACTGCATGATCATGCCCGGCGTGCAGTAGCCGCACTGGAGGGCATGGCAGTCGTGGAACGCCTGCTGCATCGGGTGCAGCCGGCCGTCCTTCTCCAGGCCCTCGATGGTCGTGATCTCGCCGCCGTCGACCTGCACGGCCAGCACGTTGCACGACTTGACGCTGACGCCGTCGAGGTGCACGGTGCACGCGCCGCAGTTGCTCGTGTCACAGCCGACCACCGTGCCCGTCTTGCCGAGCTGTTCCCGTAGATAGTGGACGAGGAGCGTGCGGGGCTCCACCTCGTCCGTGTAGGACACGTCGTCGACTCTGACGCTGATGCGGGTCATCCTTGACTCCTTGGGGTGGTCGGTAGTTTCAGATCGTGCGGGCTGGACTGGCTTCCGGCAACGGTTTTCGAGGAGACTGCGCCGAGCTGGCGGTGTCCGGCGACGAGTGGCTCGGCCCTTCCCAGCGCGAGTGGTCGGGCGAGGGATGGTGGATGGGGCCCTCGGCCGCGGTCAGCCGTGACCCTTCCCCACCCCAGCGCATCGCGACGATCTCGGCGGCGATGCTCACGGCCGTCTCCTCGGGCGTACGCGCCCCGAGATCGAGGCCGATCGGGCTGGAGAGGCGCGCGAGCTCGGGCCCGGTGAGGCCGGCCTCTCGCAGCCGGCTGAGCCGGTCGTCGTGGGTACGCCGGGACCCCATCGCGCCGATGTAGGCGACCTCCGGCAGCCGCAGCGCCACCTCGAGCAGCGGCACGTCGAACTTCGGGTCGTGGGTGAGGACGCAGAGCACCGTCCGGCGGTCGACCCGGCCGGCGGCGGCCTCGGCCTCGAGGTAGCGGTGCGGCCACTCCACGACGACCTCGTTGGCGTCCGGGAACCGGCTGGCCGTGGCGAAGACCGGGCGGGCGTCGCACACCGTCACCGTGTAACCGAGGAACTTGCCGATCCGGGCGCAGGCCGCCGCGAAGTCGATGGCGCCGAAGACGAGCATCCGGGCTGCGGGGGCGTGGACGTCGACGAAGACCCGCATCCCCTCGCCCCGCCGCTCCCCGTCGGGGCCGTAGGTGAGCGTCTCGCTGTGGCCGAGCGCGAGCAGACCCTGCGCGTCGTCGGTCACGGCGTTGTCGAGCCGTGCGCTGCCGAGCGAGCCGAGCTGGCCCTCACCCCCGGCAGCGAGGTCGTCGGCCGCGTGGACGACAAGCCGTCGGCCGACCCGAGCCGGGTCGGGGTGGGCGACCACGGTCGCGACGGCGACCGGTCGGCCCGACTCGATGTCGGCGGCGATCGCGCCGAGCTCGGGGTAGGTCTGCCGGTCGACCTTCTCGACGAAGAGGTCGAGGATGCCGCCGCAGGTGAGGCCCACGGCGTAGGCGTCCTCGTCGCTGACGCCGTAGCGCTGCAGGACCGGGGTGCCCGAGTCGACGACCTCCTGAGCCAGCTCGTAGACGGCGCCCTCGACGCAGCCGCCGGAGACCGACCCGACCGCCTCACCGCCGGGGCCGACGAGCATCGACGCGCCGGGCTGGCGGGGCGCGGACTTCCAGGTGGCGACGACGGTGCCGACGCCGACGGTCCGGCCGTCACGCCACCACTGCAGCAGCTCGGGGAGCACCTCACGCACGGGTGACCACCCCCGCCAGGTCGTCGAACGTCTGAAGCGAGTGGCCGGCGAGCAGGTGGTCGCAGTGGGGCAGCGCCGCGACGATGCCCTGCTGGATGGGCTGGTAGCCGGCCTTGCCCCGGTGCGGGTTGACCCAGACGACCCGGTGGGCCAGGGAGCGCAGCCGGCGCATCTGCTCGTCGAGCAGCTCCACCCCGCCGCGCTCCCAGCCGTCGCTGAAGATGACGACCACTGCGCCGCGGGCCATTCCCCGCTGGCCCCACCGGTCGAGGAACGCCTTGAGCGACTCCCCCAGCCGGGTGCCGCCGGACCAGTCGGGCACGACGTCACCGGCCGCGATGAGCGCACGGTCCGGGTCGCGCTGGCGCATCACCCGGGTCACGTGGGTGAGGCGGGTGCCCATGGTGAACACCTCGACCGAGCCTCTGCCGCCCTGTGGACCCCCGCTCCCTGCCCCCCCGCTCCACCGGTGGGCGAGGCGAAGGAGCGCGTCGGCGTACGAGCTCATCGACCCCGAGACGTCCACGAGCAGCACGACCCGGCGGGGGCGGGTGCCGCGGCGGCGCCAGGCGAGGCGGCCGGGCTCGCCCATCCGCTCGAGCTGGTGGCGCAGCGTGCGCCGCGCGTCGACCTCGCCGCGATGCCACGCCCGGCGGCGGGCGGTGCGGCGGCGCGGGTCGGGGCGGTGCAGGGTCGCGAACATCGTCGCCAACGAGGCCTTCTCGGCCGCGTTGAGCTGCGCGACGTCGCGGTGGCGCAGCACCTCACTGGCGCTAGCCGACGCCTGGAGCACGTCGGTCGCGTCCTCGGGGTCCCCGTCGCCGGCACCGGCCGGCCCCTCCTGGAGCGACGCCGGTCGAGGGCGGGGGCCGATCTGGGCGGGGCGGGGCACCGCGACCGGGTGGCGGCTGAACCAGCCGTCGAAGACCTGGTCGTAGCGCAGGAGGTCGTCAGGCCCGGAACAGAGCGTCGCGCGGCCCGCCCAGTAGGTCGCCGCCTCCAGGTCGAGACCGACGACGGCGACCGCCTCCAGGAAGCCGCTCTCCCGGTCGGCGGTGACCCCGAGACCGGCCGCGCGGAGGGCGCGGGCGAAGCCGAGGAGAAGGGCGTCAGCGGCGGTCGTCATCGCCTCACACCCGCAGCATCTCGTCGAGACTGGCGCGCACCCGGTCGGCGTCCTCGCGGTATTTCACGGCCACGCCCAGGGTCGCCGCGGCCAGCTCGACGTCGAGGTCCCTGGCGCCCATCGCCTCGAGCGCCCGTGCCCAGTCGAGGGTCTCGGCCACGCCCGGTGGCTTGACCAGGTCGTCGCGGCTGCGCAGCTGCTGCGTGAGCCGCACGACCTGCGCGGCCAGCGCCGGGGCGACGTGGGGAGCGCGGCTGCGGACGATGGCGAGCTCCCGCTCGAGGCCAGGGTGGTCGATCCAGTGGTAGAGACAGCGCCGCTTGAGGGCGTCGTGCAGCTCCCGCGTGCGGTTCGACGTGAGGACGACGACCGGCGGTGTCGCGGCCCGCACCGTGCCGAGCTCGGGGATGGTCACCTGGTAGGTCGACAGGACCTCGAGCAGGAACGCCTCGAACTCGTCGTCCGCGCGGTCGACCTCGTCGATGAGCAGCACGGCCGGGCTCTCGCGCAACGCCCGCAGGACGGGTCGGGCGAGGAGGAACCGCTCGTCGAACAGCGACTTCTCCACCTCGCTCGTGTCGGTGCCCGGCCCCGAACCGGACGCGCCGTCGCCGCCCGTGACGCGCGCGGCGGTCTCGAGGGCCCGCAGGTGCAGGATCTGCCGGGGGAAGTCCCAGTCGTAGAGCGCCTGGGTGGCGTCGATCCCCTCGTAGCACTGCAGCCGGACGAGCGGGATGTCGAGCGCCTGGGCCAGAGCCTCGGCCAGGGCGGTCTTGCCGGTGCCGGGCTCGCCCTCGAGCAGGAGAGGTCGCTGGAGGGCCAGGGCCAGGTAGCCGATCGTCGCGAGCGCGTCGTCGACGAGGTAGCCCGTGGCCCCGAGCCGCTCGGCCAGGTCGGCGGCCGAGGCGACGGGTGGGGTCATGGCTCGATCATCACCCACCGCCGCGGATTCGCGAACTGTTTCACCGACCTGGTCGCCGGCCTCGGCGTCGACGTCCTCGCCGGTGGCCAGGTCACCGCACTCGACCGAAACGACGTCGTGCGCCGTGAGGTAGCTGCGGGCGCCCTGGTCACCGTCCGCCGCCTCGGCCGCTCCGGCCCAGTGCGCCCGGCCCAGGACGACGGGGTGGCCGGGACGGCCTCGGTATGCCGCCCTCGCCAGGCTCCGGGGGTCGTTACCCGCCGCTGTGACCACGCGGGAGACGACGGGCGCCAGGACGTCGGGAAGATCAACGAGCGTCACCACGGCCGTGGTGGCCGTCGTGGCAGCGGCATCGGCCAGGCCCCGGCGCAGCGAGGCCCCCATGCCCTCGGCCCAGTCCTCGGCCTCGACGATGCGCACGACGTCTCCTGGGGCGGACGCTTCCACCAGGCGCCGCGCCTCCTCGGCCCGAGCCCCCAGCACGACGACCACGGGCGAGCAGCCGGCATCAGTCAGCGTGCCGACCGCCCGCACGAGCCACGAGGTGCCGTCGGCGTCGTGGACGAGCGCCTTCGGCATACCCATCCGGCGGCCCGCACCGGCCGCGAGCAGCACCCCTACGGGGCGGCTGTTGTCAACGGACAACGCCGCCAACGCCGTCGACGCCGTCGACGTCGTTGCCTCCGCTGGCTCCACTCGCGAACCTAACCACGCCGACCTGAGGACTCCTCACCGGCCTCGGGATACGGCTTGGCTCAGCTATCAGCAGGTTGACGCCCCTGACAAGGAGAGCCAAGCTGCTCCACGTGAGTCAACCGGCCAAGCCTGGGGTCGACGAGGGCGTGGCGAGGTCGTCCCAGCGCACCCGGTCGGTACGACGGGAGAAGATGGTCACCTTGACCAGCTCCTCGACCACCCGGGCGACGAAGATCCCGGCGAACCCGAGGGGTGTGGAGAACCCGAGCACGAGAGCCAGCGGTAGCCCGACGACGAACGCCCCCGTGACGTCACCGAGGATGACCCCCCGGACGTCGTTGGCGCTGGGCAGGACACCGGCCCCGAGGATCATGTTGCGGACCTTGACCACCTGCGCCAACGCATACAGGGCGATGCCGACGGTGGCCATGGTGCGCACCTCCCCGTCCGTGTGCGGGAACAGCACCGGGAGGAGCAGGGCGGTCGAGCCGTAGAGCAGGCCGAAGGCGACCCCGCTCACCGCCCCCACCTTGGTGATCCGGCGGACCCACGCCGCGGCGGCCGGCGCGTCACCACGGCCAACCTCCCGCCCGACGAGTGCGGTCGTCGCACTCATCAGGCCGATGCTGCCGACGAGGAACAGCGCCTCGAGCATGTTGACGATCTGCGCCGCGGCCAGGGCGGCGTCGCCGAGCTGTTGGAAGACGACGTTGTAGAGGAAGGTGCCGCCGGTCCAGAACAGCTCGGTGAGACCAAGGGGCACCGCGAGGACGAAGAGCGAGCGGGCGACCGGCAGCCATTCAGCACTGGTGCGGGGCAGCTCCCAGGCCACGATCCGGTGCAGCCCGAAGAGCTGGACGGCGAGGATCGTCGTCTTCAGCGTCGCCGTCACGAGGGTCGCGACGCCGGCCCCGACGACCCCGAGCTGGGGGAACGGCCCGAACCCGGTCACCAGGGCGAAGGCGAGGGCGGCGTTGAGGCCGACGGTCACCATGGTCGCGACCATCGGGCTGCGCGCCCGACCGGTGGAGCGCAGGACACCGCTCAACAGGCCGCCGACGACGATGGGCACCAACGCCAAGCCGAGGAACCCGAGGTAGCCACCGCCGGTGGCGGCGACGGTCCGCGACGCACCGACCAGGCGCAACAGGCTGGTGCCCCACAGCATCAGAGGCACCGCGGCGGCGATCCCGGCGCCACCCGCCAACAGCAGCGCGGCGGTCACGGTGCGGTTCAGGCGGTCCTGCTGTCCCGCGCCGAAAGCGCGGGCCACGAGGATGCTCACCGACGCGCCGAGCGCGCCGAGGGTGAGCACGAGGATCATCGACAGGCTGTTGGCGAACCCGACGGCCGCGATCGCGGTGGCGCCGAGCAGGCCGACGATGACCTGGTTGACGAGCTGGAGGACGAGCGTCAGCACGAACTCGGCGCTGACGGGCACCGCGATGCGGGCGATCTCCCGGCGGGGGCTGGGTGGGGTGGGTGTCGCGGAAACGACGTGGTCACCGACGGAGGTCGGGGCATACAGGGACAACGGAGGACTCTCGACGAGGAGGGGCAGCACCTGGGGCGAGGACGGGCCCGCGCAGGTCTGCGATCACGGGCCCGGCGTCGATGCCGAACCCGCACCTCAATGCTACAAAGTTCAAGCCTTCGAATTCAAACTCTTAAACGGTGTGTTCCGTCACCTGTCGACCTCCGACCGGCGCTCTCCCTCGGAGCCGGACGAACAGATCCCGGAGCGCCACACCCCCTCGAGGGGGTGCGACGCTCCGAGATCGTGAGTCGGGCCGGGGCGCGGTCAGAAGGCCGCGGTGCCGTTCGGTGTGCCGAGACCGGTGGGGCCGTCCCAGCCGCCGCGGGCGGTGCACCACTGCGTCGTGGGGCACGTGCCGTTGCTGCCGCTGGTCACGTCGAACAGGGCGCTCTTGTTGCCGTACGGGATCGCGTTGGCGTATTCCGCGGTGTTGCCGCTGAGGGCGTAGACCGAGGCGATAAGCGGCGAGGACTGGCTCGTCCCGCCGTACTGCGCCCACGAGCTCTGCGTGGACGTCGTCGGCGCGTAGACCGCGAGACCCGTGTTGGGTCGGCGACGGCCGACACGTCGGCCATGGCGGGCTTGGCACAGCCGGTGTCAAAGGACGCGGCAGCGGTGAGCGCGGCGTTGAGCGTCGAGCATCCGAAACCGGCACCGCCCTAGCTGTTCGAGATCGCGACGACGCCGGCCTGCTTGGCCGCCGTGTTGACCCCGGCACCGAGGTCGACGAACGAGGCCGGAACCTACCAGTCCCACCGGACGGTCGGCTCAGGGACGCCGCCGGTGACGAGCCGACGCGCGGTCACACGACCGGGGCCAACCCGCGGGTCGCCAGGACCGGCTCCCCCGCCTCATCGGAGGCCGCCGTGTCGAGGTGGGCGGTGATGCGCCAGTCGTGGTCGCCGTCCTCGTCGTCGAGGATCTGCTCGACGAGGATGAGACCGTCCCGGGGCGCTCCGATGCGGATCATCGCCGGCCCTCGGGCGTCGGGCCCGATGCCCACCTCGCCGTGCTCGCGCCGGAACGCCTCGGCGGCGTCCCGCCACTCCTCGGCGGTCGGCCCGTCGACCTCCAAAGCGGCCAGGTCGGCCCAGCGGCCCCGGGACAGCAGCTCGACCCGGCGGAACATCGCATTGCGCAGCAAGGCTCGGAAGGCGCGAGAGTCGGTCGTCATCGGTCGGGCGGGCGGCCGCTCGCCCCCCGGCATACCGTCGGCCGACCGGTCGGGGTCGACCAGGGCCTCCCACTCGTCGAGCAAGCTCGAGTCGGTCTGCCGCACAACGGCGCCCAGCCACTCGGTGAGGTCCACCAGCCCCTCGGTGCGGGCGCTCTCCGGCACGGTCTGCCGCAGCGCCTTGTAGGCGTCGGACAGGTAGCGCAGCACCAGCCCCTCGCCGCGGCTGAGCCCGTAGAACGCGACGTACTCGGAGAAGGTCATCGCCCGCTCCCACATGTCGCGCACCACCGACTTCGGCGACAGCGCGTCGGGCGAGACCCACGGGTGGGTCTGCCGGTAGGTCTCGAACAGGGCGGTGAGCAGCTCCTCCAGCGGTTTCGGCCAGGACACGTCCTCGAGCAGCTCCATCCGCTCGTCGTACTCCATCCCGTCAGCCTTCATCTCGGCGACGGCTTCCCCCTTGGCCTTGTACTGCTGGGCGAGCAGGATGCCCCGCGGGTCCTCCAGGGACGCCTCGACGACGGAGACCACGTCAAGCGGGTATGCCGGTGAGTCGGGGTCGAGCACGTCCACGGCACCGAGGGCGAAGGCGGACAGCGGCTGGTTGAGGGCGAACCCGAGCTGAAGGTCCTCGACCAGCCGCACCACGCGGCCGTTCGCATCGGGCGTATCCAGCCGCTCGACCACACCGGCCGCCAGGAGGGAGCGGTAGATCTGCACCGCCTGGCGCACGTGGCGCACCTGGCGGCGGGGGTCCTCATGGTTGTCGCGCAACAGCTTTCGCATCGCGACGAACGGGTCGTCCTCGCGGGCGAGGACGTTGAGCACCATGGCGTGGGACACCCGCATCCGCGACACCAGGGGCTCGGGGGGTGCGGCGACGAGCCGGGCGAACGTCTCCTCCGTCCACCCCACCGTGCCCTCGGGAGCCTTCTTGCGCTGCACCTTCCGCAGCTTCTTCGGGTCGTCACCGGCCTTGGCGATCGCGCGGGCGTTGTCGATGACATGGTCGGGCGCCTGCACCACGACGGTGCCCGAGGTGTCGAACCCGGCCCGCCCCGCACGGCCGGCGATCTGGTGGAACTCCCGGGCGCGCAGCACCCGCTGCCGCGAGCCGTCGAACTTGGTGAGCCCGGTGAAGAGCACCGTGCGGATCGGCACGTTGATGCCGACACCGAGCGTGTCGGTGCCGCAGATGACCTTGAGCAGCCCCTGCTGGGCGAGCTGCTCGACCAGCCGCCGGTACTTCGGCAGCAACCCGGCGTGGTGCACCCCGATCCCATGGCGGACAAGCGTGGACAGCGTGCGGCCGAACCCGGGTGCGAACCGGAACCCACCGACCACTTCGGCGATCCGGTCGCGCTCGGCCCGGGTGGCCACGGGCACCGAGAGCAGCGACTGGGCCCGTTCCAGGGCGGCCGCCTGGGTGAAGTGCACGACGTAGACCGGTGCCTGGTGGGTCTCCAGCAGCTCGGTGATGGTCTCGTGGACGGGGGTCATCGCCCACGTGAAGGACAGTGGAACCGGCCGGTCGCCTGACGCGACGACGGCCGTGGGACGTCCGGTGCGCTGGATGAGATCGGTCTCGAACCGGGCCGTGTCCCCCAGCGTGGCCGACAGGAGCAGGAACTGGGCCTGCGGCAGCTCGAGGATTGGCACCTGCCACGCCCAGCCCCGGTCAGGCTCGGCGTAGAAGTGGAACTCGTCCATGACCACCTGGGTGATATCGGCTCGATGTCCCTCGCGCAGAGCGATGTTGGCGAGCACCTCGGCGGTGCAGCAGATCAGCGGGGCGGTGGGGTTGACCGCGGCATCGCCGGTGAGCATTCCGACGAGATCGGGACCGAGGGCCGCGCACAACGCGAAGAACTTTTCTGAGACCAGCGCCTTGATAGGGGCGGTGTAGAACGTGCGACCACCGCCCGCCGCCAGCGCCGCCACGTGGGCCCCCAGCGCGACCAGGCTCTTGCCCGAGCCCGTCGGCGTGCCCAAAATGAGGTTCGACCCGGAGACGACCTCGATGAGGGCCTCCTCCTGCGCGGGGTACAGCGTGAGGCCCTGATCGCAGACCCAGTCGACCAGCGCAGCGAAGACGTCGTCGGGTGAGGGCGGCGCGGCGGGGCCGCCGGCCCGCAAAGCGTCAAGCGCCTGTCGCAGCGGGGGCAGGGCCGGCACGACGGCGACAGGCGGGGAGGTGGTCATCGGGTCCATTCTCCCGCGTCCCCTGTGCAGGCCAGTCAGATGCCCTGCCAGTCGGGCTTGTCCGCCCACACCTGGGCGTAGTAGTCGCGCAGGGTAAGGCGGCCGGCAGCGGCGGAGTCCAGGACGACGGTGACGTGCGGGTGCAGCTGCAGGGCCGAGGCGGGGCACATCGCGGTGACCGGTCCCTCGACCGCCTGACGGACCGCTTCCGCCTTGCCGTCGCCGGTGGCGAGCATGACCAGGTGCCGGGCCTCGAGGATGGTGCCCAGGCCCTGCGTCAGGACGTGACGCGGCACGTCCTCCACCGCGTCGAAGAACCGGGCGTTGTCCTTCCGCGTGCGCGGCGTCAGCGTCTTGACCCGGGTGCGGGAGGCGAGGGACGAGCCCGGTTCGTTGAACGCCAGGTGCCCGTCCGACCCGATGCCGAGCAGCTGCAGGTCGACTCCGCCGACGTCGGTGATCTGTTCCTCATACGCCGTGCAGGCACCGGGGACGTCGTCGGTCTGACCGTCGGGTGTATGCAGGTGATCGGCGGGAAGGTCCACAAGAGAGGCGAACTCGCGCTCGATGACGCGCCGGTAGCCCTCAGGGTGGTCGGGCGCCAGGCCGAGGTACTCGTCGAGGGTGAAGGCCGACGTCCCGGAGAACGACACGGCCCCGGCGGCATACCGCCGGACCAGCTCGGCGTAGACCGGGGACGGGCTCGACCCGGTCGCCAGGCCCAGCACCGCGGTCGGTCGGCGGCCGACCAGGGCCACGACGGCGTCGGCCACGAGGGCCGCCCGCTCCGCCTCGGTGTCGAGGACGACGACCTCCACGCTCAGACCACCTCATTCGCTTGTCTAGGACTATCCTGCCGGACGGCGAGGGCGCTCAGGCCAGCGTGGTCGCCAGCAGCGCGTCCACCGCACTCGCCGACACCGTGGACGCCCCGCGGCTCAGGAGCACGGCCCGTCCGGGCAGCCGGTCCGGCCCCGGCCACCCCATCTCGACGACGACGAGGTCGGGACGAGCCCCCGCCAGCGCCGCCAGCCGTTCGCGCACCCACGCATACCGGTGCCCGTCGCGCACGAGGGCGACGACCGACCGCCCGGGGTCGAGGTCAGGGAGCGGGTCGCCCTCACGCAGGTCGTGGGCCGGCCGGCCGTGGAGGACCGCCCCACGCAGGGGCAGGCCCCACCGGGCGCGACCGACCGCTGGGTTGGAGGCGGTGACGAGGCGCAGCACCTGCGGCGCGGTGAGGGCGTCGAGCCGGCCCACGACGGTGATCCCGCGCCGAGCCGCCTCCTCGCTGGCCGACGGCTCGCCAGGGTGTGCGGCGGACCGGGCTGCGCCCGCGCCGAGGGCGGCGAGGCCGCTGCGGGCCGCGGCCACCCGCCCGGCCGCCTGAGCCAGCCGCGCCGGCGACAGGGTGCCGTCCTGGACCGCGCCGACGATCCCGTCGTGGGCCGACTGCACCCGTTCGTCGTCCAGCTCGGAGCCAAGGCACAGCAGGTCGACCCCCGCCTGCAGCGCGCGGACCGCCGCCGCCGGCATGCCGATCTCACCGCTGGCGCCGCGCATCTCCAGGGCGTCACTCACCAGCAGTCCGTCGAACGCCAGCCCACCCTCGTGCTCGGGGGCCCTCAGCAGCCTGACCGCAGCGGGGCTGAAGGTTGCCGGCCCGGTGGGGTCGATCGCCCGCAGGACGACGTGAGACGTCATGACCGCCACCGCCCCGGCTCGCACTCCCGACGAGAACGGGACGAGCTCGCGCTGCCGGAGGACGTCCTCCGGTGCCTCGACGACCGGTAGCTCGACGTGCGAGTCCGTGACGGTGTCGCCGTGGCCGGGGAAGTGCTTGAGGCATGCCCCCACTCCCGCCTGCTGGAGTCCACGGACCCAGGCGTCGGTATGCCGCGCGACGAGGCTGGCGTCGACCCCGAAGCTGCGCACCCCGATGACGGGGTTGAGCGGGTTGGAGTTGACGTCGGCCACAGGGGCGAAGTCGAGGTCGACACCGACCGCACGGAGCTGGTCACCGATGTCATGAGCGACGCGCGCCGTGACCAGGACGTCGTCGACCGCACCGAGCACCGCATGGCCGGCGTGCGGGCTCCCGACGCGGTAGTAGAGGCGGGTCACGTCACCGCCCTCCTCGTCGATGGCCACCAGTGAGTCGGGGGCGGCGGCATGGATCGCGGCCGTCAGCGACCGGACGGTCTCGAGATCGGGAGCGTTGCCCCCGAACAGGCAGATCCCGCCGAGCCCATCCGCCAGCCGTCGCCTCACCCAGTCGGGAAGCTCGGGACCGTCGAAGGCCGCCATGAGGGTCTGGGCTGCCATCCGGTGCAGCTCACTCGTCATCTCGCCCTCCCGTCGGCGTGGCTCAGGTCGCCCGCGAGGCTACCGGCCTCCCCTTTCGCTTTCCGCCCTGGATGCCGGGCGACATACGCTGTCGGCTCCCGCCCGACCCCGGCGCGGTCGGGCGGAGTGACCCTCAGCTGAGGTGGAAGGGCGCGACGTCTGACGTGTGGCCGTCGTCGGACCCCACGCCTGCGGCTTCACCGCCGGACGTGGACGCCCCCGTGCTGGCGGCGGCGCCGTCGCTGTGGTCGCGCGCCCCGTCCGGCAACGCCGGCTGGAGGCGCACGATGACCGCCTTCGAGGTCGGGCTGTTGCTCCCGCAGCGTCTGCATGAGCAGCCGCTCCTCCGGGACGTGGAGGAGGTCGATCGGGCTGACCGTAAAGATGGCCGCGTTCTGCGCCGTCGGGAAGCTGCGCGAGTCGCGCGGTGGGTGGGGAAGGACGAAACCGCCCGGCCGGTCAACCTTTTCGGCGTAGGCCTCGCATCCCGGCACCACCCGGGAGATCGCGCGGCGGATGCTCGTGTAGTCGCGGCGGAACTCGGCCCAGGGCACCCGACCGGGCGCGGTCGCCTCGGCGATGCTGCAGACGATGTCGACCTCCGACCGCAGGTAGCTCGAGGCCGGGGGCAGCGGGCCCTTCGAGGCGTGCACCGCGGACATCGAGTCCTCGACGGTCACCCGCTGCTCCTTCCCCCCGGTGCGGTCGCGCTCCGATCGGCCGAGCGTCGGCAAGATCAGGGCCGTCCGGCCGCAGACGACGTGCGACCGGTTGAGCTTCGTCGACACCTGCACGGTCAGCCGGGCGCCCCGCATGGCTTCCTCGACAACGATCGTGTCGGGCGTGGCCGACACGAAGTTACCGCCCATACCGACGAAGACCTGGGCCTTGCCGTCGCGCAGCGCGCGGATCGAGTCGACCGTGTCGTAACCGTGCTCGCGCGGAGGGGCGAAGTGGAACTCCGTGCCCAAGGCGTCGAGGAAGTGGTCCGGGGCCTTCTCCCAGACCCCCTTGGTGCGGTCGCCCTGCACGTTGGAGTGCCCGCGGACGGGACAGAGGCCGGCTCCGGGCTTGCCGATGTTGCCCTGGGCGAAGGCGAGGTTGGCGAACTCCTTGATCGTCGCCACCGCGTTCTTGTGCTGCGTGATGCCCATCGCCCAGCAGGTGACGGTCGCCTTCGAGGCGGCGAGCAGCTCGGCGACCTCCTCGATCTGGGCTCGCTCCAGGCCGGTGGCCGCGGCGACCGCGTCCCAGTCGAGGGACCGCATGTGGTCGGCCCACGCAGCGAAGCCGGTGGTGTGCCGGTCGATGAAGTCGAGGTCGAGCACCGTGCCCGGACGGCCCGCCGCCCGGGCGGCGTCCTCCTTGGCCACCAGCAGGGCACCCAGGGCCTGGAACAGCGCGAGGTCGCCGCTGAGCCGGATCGGCAGGTGCAGGTCGGCCAGCTCGGTGCCGACACCGGAGAGCCCGCGGGGCGTCTGGGGGTTACGGAACCGGGCCAGGCCGGCCTCGGCCAGCGGGTTGATGGCGACGATCTTCGCGCCTCGCTGCTTGGCGATCTCCAGGGCGCTCAGCAAGCGCGGGTGGTTGGTGCCGGGGTTCTGTCCGGCGAGGAGGATCAGGTCGGCGCTGTGCACGTCCTCGAGGCTGACGCTGCCCTTGCCGATGCCGATGACCTCGGCCAAGGCCACGGAAGTCGACTCGTGGCACATGTTGGAGCAGTCGGGCAGGTTGTTGGTGCCGAGGGTGCGGGCGAACAGCTGGTAGAGGAAGGCCGCCTCGTTGGAGGTGCGGCCGGAGGTGTAGAAGATCGCCTCGTCGGGGCTGGCCAGGGACCGGAGGGTCGAGCCGATGAGCGCGAAGGCCTCATCCCACTCGATCGGTGTGTAGTGCGTCGCCCCCTCGCGGCGCACCATCGGGTGGGTGAGCCGGCCCTGCTTGCCCAGCCAGTACTCGGTGTGGTCTTCAAGCTCGGCCAGCGAGTGAGCGGCGAAGAACTCCGGCCCGACGCGCAGCTGGGTGGCCTCCTCGGCCACCGCCTTGGCCCCGTTCTCGCAGAACTCCGCGGTATGCCGGTGGTCCGGACCGGGGTCGGGCCAGGCACAGCCCTGGCAGTCGAAGCCGTCGACCTGGTTGACCCGGTGCAGCGTGCGCGCGGTGCGGGTGACACCCATCGAGCGCACCGCCCGCTCCATGGTCACGGCAACGGCCGGCACGCCGGCGGACGCCTCCTTCTGGGGAGTCACCTGCAGCTGGTCCTCGTCGATGTCCTGCACCAGTGCTGGGTTGACGATGGCCATGGGTGTGCGGGTCCTCCCGAAGCGTGGCGGAACCGGCACCGGCTCCGCGCACACGGTACCGACAGCGACCTACCGTGACCGACGGCGCCCGACACCGGCGTACCGGGTTCAGCCCGGTGGGTCGAGGCCCTCGGCCGACATGATGTGCAGGACGGCGTTGATCAGGCCGAGGTGAGTGAAGGCCTGGGGGAAGTTCCCCAGGTGCCGACCGCTCGCGGCGTCGATCTCCTCCGCGTAGAGGCCGAGGGGGCTGGCCATCGAGAACAGCTTCTCGCAGAGCCGACGGGCCTGGTCCACCTCGCCGATGAGGGCGTAGGCCGAGACCAGCCAGAACGAGCAGATGGTGAACGTCCCCTCCTCCCCGTCCAGGCCGTCGTCGGTGTGCTCGACGCGGTAGCGAAGCACGAGACCGTCGTCGGTGAGCTCCTGCGCGATGGCGTGGACGGTGTTGCGGATCCGCTCGTCGTCGACGGGAAGGAATCCTGTCAGCGGGATCAGCAGCGTGGACGCATCCAGGGCCGTGGTGCCGTAGTGCTGCGTGAAGACCCCCCGGTCGTCGACCCCGTGCTCGAGGATGTCGGCCTTCATCTCGTCGGCCGCCTTCTGCCACTCCCGGGCTTGTTCGTGCTGGTCGCGGACCCGGGCCAGCTTCGCTCCACGGTCGGCCGCCACCCAGCACATGACCTTGGACGAGGTGAAGTGCTGGGGCTCGCCCCGCACCTCCCAGATGCCCCGGTCGGGCTCGACCCAGTTCTTCACCGCCTGGTCGACGAAGCGCGCGAGGATCGTCCAGAGCCGGTCGTCGACCCGGTCCCGCGCGCCCTTGTGGACCCACACGGAGTCGAGGATGGCTCCCCACACGTCGTGCTGCTTCTGGTCGAAGGCGCCGTTGCCGATGCGCACCGGCTTCGACCCCTCGTAGCCGTCGAGGTGGTCGAGGATCTGCTCCTCCAGCTGCCGCTCTCCCCCGATGCCGTACATGATCTGGATGTCGTCGCCGATGCCGGCGACGTCGGCGATGAAGGAGAAGAAGTCGTCGGCCTCCCAGTCGAACCCGAGCCGCGCCATCGCCCACAGCGTCAGCGTCGAGTCACGGATCCAGGTGTAGCGGTAGTCCCAGTTGCGTTCTCCACCCGGGGTTTCCGGTAGCGAGGTGGTCGCCGCGGCCACGAGTGCGCCGGTGGGGGCGAACGTCAGGCCCTTGAGAGTCAGCGCGCTGCGCTCCAGGTGGATGCGCCACGGGTGGTCGGGGAACCGCCCCCGGGCCAGCCAGTGCTGCCAGTGGTGGGCCGTCCAGACGAGGCGCTCGTGCGCCTCGGGCTGCGTCTTCGGAGGTTCGTGCTCCGTCCAGGAGAGGGCGACGAAGTGGGTCTCCCCCTCCTTCATCAGCGTGCGGGCCATGGCCCGGTTCCCCTCGAACCCGAGGCGCATGTCGGTGGTGAGCCGCATCCGGGGGGCGTGGTCGCTCGGGTCGGTGATGGCCTCGTGGTAGCCGTCGCCGCTGTAGCTCCACACCGCGGGCTCGCGTCCGTAGTCGAACATGGGGCTGCAGTCGAGCGACATCTGTACGTCGCCGTTGACGCACCGCACCTCACGCAGGAGCACATGGTCGCAGTCGTAGTCGGTGGGCGCCCGGCGGTGGCTGTTGGAGCGGTTGGTCTCGTGGTGCCACGGTCCGATCAGCAGCGCGTCGCGGATGATGACCCAGCCCGTGGGAGTGCCCCAGCTCGTCTCGAGGATCATCGTGCCGGGCAGGTAGCGGCGGGCCGCCGGCACCCGGACGTCCGCCGGTCCGAACCGGAACCCTCCGGCGTCGCGGTCGAGGATCGCCCCGAACACGCTGGGCCCGTCCATCCGGGGCAGGCACATCCACTCGATGTTGCCGCTGGGTGCGACCAGGGCGGTGACCTCGCAGTCGGAGAGGAACGCGTACTCCGCGATCGGCGGATAGGACGACCCCGCGCTCCATTCGGTCTTCTCCAGCATGCCGTCCATGGCCGTCGTCCCTTCCGGAAGACCTGGTTCGCGAAGACCCGGTCGATGCCGGGTCACCAGGCAGTGTGACGGCAAACGGATGGGCCGTCGATAGACCGGGTGCTACCCAGAGGTCACGGCGACAGGCTCGGGGCCACGTCCCGGGTGGATCGGGTGGCAGACCGTGGCGGACCGTCGGCGGACCGCACGCAGCCGACACCGAGATGCCGGCCGCCGACCTGGCCCCGCTGCTGGACGCCGACCTCGCTGACGTCGCGGGGGTGACGATCGGGTCCTACGCGTTCGTGGCATACCCGGGGGCGTATGCGTCCCAGGTGCCCGGCCGCATGCTGAACAGCATCCTCACCGACGCGGGGGCGGCGGCGGCCCCGGTGATGGCCGACCTCTGTCTCCTGGGGCAGAACCTCCAACTGCCCTCGATCGCGCGGCCGCTCGTCGGCGGCTATCTGCGCAGCGACCCGACGAGCACCCCGCCGTGGTCCCGTTTCCTGAGTGAGCTCGGCCTGTGGCCGCGGGGAGCATGTGCTGCTCAGGTTCTATCCCCCGGTGCGACGCACCGGAGCATCGCCAACACCGCTGTGCCTGACGTCGTCGCCTTCTTCGCGAAGACGTTGTCGGGTGCCACACCGGCATCGACCTGCTGACGCGCCTGACCGGTATGCGTGATGCGCGTCGGGTCGTCCAGCCGCGGTGCAGTCGAAGCCGGCGGCAGCCCAGCCGTTCAGATCCGAGCGACCCGCCAGGCGTCGACGCGCGCGACCCCAGCACTCCCTCTGGGGTGGACAGCAGGTAGCGTCGTGGGCATGCCGGCTGTCGCGTCCCGCCCCACCGACGCGAGGCGCGTGACCCGGTTCGCCGGCGTCGCCGGGGTGCTCTGGGGCGGCCTCCTGCTCTGGCGCGGTCGGGCCGTCTGGCTGGCCCTCGACCGGCGGCCACCGAGCGAGGTCGACGAGCTGGCGACTACGGTCCTCGGACTGCGGCACCTCGCGCAGGGCGGTGCGCAGCTCATCACGCCCGACCGGTTCCAGCGCCTGTTCGTCGCAGTTGACGTCCTGCACGCGCTCTCGATGGTCGCCCTCGCCGCGGCGGACGAGCGCCGACGTCGTCCGGCCCTGGTGACGGGGAGCGCCGCAGCGGCGGCCGCCCTGCTCACGGTTGTGGCCCGGCGGCGGCGCGCCTGACGGCATGCTGTGCCCATGACCGGATGGGACGGCGAGGACTACCGCCGCGTGAACACCCTCCAGCAGTGGCTGGCCACCCGGGCCCTCGAGGATGTCGACCTGGACGGTGTGAGAAGCCTCCTCGACGTCGGCTGCGGAGACGGGCGGGTCACCGAGCAGCTCGCGGCGCGTATCCCCGACAGCCACTGCGTCGGCCTCGACCCGTCACCCGGGATGGTCGCGGTGGCCCCGTCCCGCCCCGGGCTGGCGTTCGAGGTCGGAGATGTCGTCGCCATGACGTTCGTTGACGAGTTCGACCTCGTCGTGTCGTTCAACGCGCTGCACTGGGTGGCCCGACAACCGGCAGCGCTGCGCGCGATCGCGACCGCACTGCACCGGCCGGGACGGGCACTGCTCGTCTTCGTGTGCGCGGGGCCACGACCGAGCCTGGAGGACGTGGCGATGACGGTGGCGCGGTCACCGCGGTGGGCAACGTCGTTCGACGGGTTCGTCGCCCCCTACGTCCACCCCGAACCCGACGGATGGCGGTCCGATGTGGCGTCGGCTGGGATGCGGGTCGACGCCGTGCGCGTCGACGACCTGGCGTGGGACTTCGGCTCGCGCGAGGCGTTCACGGCGTGGTGCACCGTCGGGTTCGGCGGCTGGACGTCACGGCTTCGCGATGCTGAGGTCCCCGAGTTCATGGCCCAGGTCGTCGACGCGTACGCCGCGGCCACGGGCTCGCACCAGACGTTGCGGTTCATGCAGCTGGTCGGGGCCACGAGTCGACCAGCAGGCTGATGGTCACGCTCTCCGCTACCGCGTGCGGCCGGCGCTGTGGTCCCGGCGCGCCCGCTCGACGGCGCGCCGGGACGGATCTCAGCTGACTCGCGGCGGAGGTGCGTCCGACCGGCTCACCCGGAGTTGAACGGATCCGACGACATCGTCGCGCTGGAGCACGGTGCGCAGCTGTGCGGTGACCTCGTCTGCGGCCTCGGCGACGAGGTGCAGGTCGGCCCGCCGGTCGAGGGAGGTGTTGAAGCGGGCTACGAGCTGCCCGCGGTCTTGCTGGATCAACCCGCGGACCCCGGTCACCCCAGGAGTCTGCTCGAGGTGGTGGGCTGCGGCGGCGACGGCGGACGACGCGTCGACCACGAGCCGTCCGCTGGCGTCGGAACCGGCGAGCACGAGCTGGGACACACCCCGATCGGGAAGATGTGCGGCCAGCCACCGCAGGCTCAGCAGGACCAGGACGACAGCGAGGGCACCGACGGCCCACGGCCACCACGGCTGGTGCGTGACTGGCGCTAGCGACTTGAGGTCGACGGTGTCGGAGACCGCCAGTCGGCCGCTCCACCAGAGGATCCCGCCGACCCCGGCCCCCAGCAGGACCAGGGCGATCAGGGTCAGGACGACCCGGTCGACGGCGACGGTGGCGCGGCTCACGAGGTGCTCCTGTTGGACGGGTCGGTCTGGACCGGTGGGTCGGCCGGGGCGACCGCGGACGGCGCCGCGACCGGCTGGGCGTCACCCCGGGTGGTGACGGTCACGGTGGGCGTGCGGTCGAGGGCAGAGAGCCGACGGGTCACGGCCTCCTCGACAGCGGCTGGGATGGCGCTGTCGCCAGTGGTGTGCACCGTGACGTCGACGGCCCGTCGTGAAGCCCTGGTGTCGGCGGAGAGGACCCCGCCCACGGACTCGGCGGCGCCCCGCGAGAGTCGGGCGACGTCGCGGGTCCGCAAGTAGACGCCGGTCTGAGCCTTGAGCTGGGTGGCTGGTCGGGGCCGCGGCCGCAGGGCGACGAAGAGTAACCAGAGCCCGAGGAGGACGAGGAGCACGCCAATCGGCACGAGCCACGGCGACGCCTGTCGGGCATCGAGGGCGCGCACCATCAGCCGGGTCCACGGGTCGCCTTGGACCACGCCGCCCCACGCCAGAGCGTCATGACCCGCGACGACGCCCAAGGCGGTCAGAGCGAGCGCAGCGAGCAGACCCAGCAGGCTGATGACGCCGGGCCCGACCGGAGCCTTGGCTGCGCCGAGGGTCGTGGTGCGGGTGGCGGAGCTGCTCATGAGACCCTCCCGGTCGGCTGCTCGGTGGGGAGCACGACGCGGGCCACCGTCACATCGACGGTGTCGGCCTCGACCCCCACCAGGTCACGCACCTGCGTGCGCACCCGGTCGCGGACGGCGCCCGCCGTGTCGGCCAGCGGGTATCCCCATTCGACCGCCACATCCACCCGGATGGTGGCGTGGTCGCCGGCCACGTCAGCCGACACCTTCGGGTAGCGCCGGCCCACGACGGCGTCGAGACCAGACCCGTCGGCGGCGGTGCCGGGCACGGCGTTGACCGCGACGGTGGCGACGGTCTCCACCACCCGCGCCGCGATGGTGAGCCGGCCGCGCGAGCGGGCCTCAGCGCGAGAGCTGGTCTCGCTCGTGTCACCGGGCGGCGCGCCGTGGAGGTCGACACCCGAGGGCGGCTCAGCCACGGTTGCGGCCACCCCACAGGGCGCCGAGGTTGACCTCACCGTCGTAATGGCCCCCGACGAGGTAGCCCACGACGCCGAGGACGAGGGCGACGAGGAACCCGACGAAACCGCCGGCTGCGGCGGCGACGCCAAGGAGCAGACCGGCGAGCAGGCCGATGGTGGAGGTGGTCATGGCGTTCTCCTTGATGACTTGGGCGCGCGGGGGGGCTTTACGGAGGGCGAGGCGACGACCTCCGGCGGTGCGGCGACGTCGTCGACGTAGACGTCCACGGGGGTGCCGGTGATCGGCTCGGCGGCGCGTCGGACCTCGTCGGCGGTGTCCAGGACGGGAGCGTCCCAGACAGCGACGACGTGGACCTCGGCCCGGGCCGGGCGGACCCGCACTCCGACGATCCGACGGCCGGCGGCATACGTCGCCACCTCACCGAAGGAGCCGGGATGGAGGTCGGACACTCCAGGCAACGCCAGGACGGCAGCGCGAACCCGGTCGGCGACTGTCTCGGTGGTCGTCGTGCTGGGCGCAGCCGGTGCGCTCACTTGACGCGGGGTTCCTGCGTGTCGGCGTCGTCGGCGCCGTCGTCCTCGCTGGGGACGAAGACGTCCTGGACATCGATGTTGACCTGGGTGACCTCGAGGCCGGTCATCCGCTCGACCGCCTGGATGACGTTCTGACGGATGTCCTCAGCCAGGTCGGAGATCGAGACGCCGTACTCGGCGACCAGCTGCAGGTCGACGGCGGCCTGACGCTCCCCGACCTCGACGGTGACACCCTGGGTGTGGCTGCTGCCCCCACCGACAGGACCGCCGATGCGGTCGCGGAGCGCCCCCACGGCGCGGGCCGCGCCGCCGCCGAGGTCGTGGACCCCGGAGATCTCGCGAGCCGCGATACCGGCGATCTTGGCGACGACGACATCGGCGATCGTCGTGCGGCCCTGGCCGGTGTCGAGGGGGGCGACGTCGGTGTTGCCGGCGCTGCTGCTGCCGGTGGAAGGTGTCGTGGACGGGGGGGTGGTCGACGCGCTCATGGTGTCTCCTCGGTTTGCGGGGTGTTCTGGGGTGGGGCGGATGCGTGCGTGGCGACGGGCGCCGTTTGCGCTCACTGAACAGATACATCTCGGGGCCGGAACGTCACGCGCCCGAGCCATGAGATCCACCGAATCGGGTGTGACGTGCGACACGATGGGGTGACTACGCATGGACCGTGTCGTGGTGGGCACCTGTCCGGACGACACATGACGCGGCGGGTGCCGCCGCATCCACGGACAAGGGAGGGTATGTGTCGCTGGACGACGACACGGTGCCCCGGCCCTCCGGCCCCGGTCGCCCCGGCGGCGACCACCCGCTGGCCGAGCCCGACGAGCTGCTCGTGCGCCGGGCCGCTCTGGGCGACCGCGCCGCCTTCGCGACGATGGTGCGGCGCCACGGTCCGGCAATGTTCCGGTACGCCGCGACGATGCTCGACCACAACGTGCACGACGCCGAGGACACCGTGCAGAACGCCTTCACCAAGATATGGCGCGAGCTGCCCCGCTTCCGGGGGGAGTCGAGCCTACGGACATGGCTTTTCCGCATCACCGCCAACGAGGCCCTGGCCTACCGGCGCCGGCGTCGTCCGATCCCCCTGGACAACGAGCTGCTGACGCCGCTCGTCGGGCGTTCCATCGATGACCCGGAGCGGCAGGTGAGCATCGAGGAGCTCGAGCGGGCGCTTGTCCTCGCCCTCGGCGAGCTACCGTGGCGACAGCGCGCCTGCTGGGTGCTCGCCGAGCAGGAAGGCCTGTCCTACGTCGAGATCGCCCAGGCCCTCGGCACGTCCGTGACCGTCGTCCGGGGACAGCTGGCCCGGGCACGCCGTACCTTGGCCGTCAGGATGAACCAGTGGGCATGAGCAGTCGGACTCAGCCGCCGAGTGGTGACCAGCCGTCATCGCCCGGGCGCCTGCCCGAGCCCACGGGCTCCCCCGCCCTCGACCAGGCCGCCGAGGCGACGCGCCGGCGACTGGACCGCCGGTGGGTGGAGGTCTCCGACCACGTCGTGTCGACCGTGCTGACCGCCCGGCGGCGCACCCGTCCACTCCACGCGGCCGGGACGACGGGCCCGGTGTTCGTCAGTGACCAGGTGGTCGTCGCCGACCTGCGCACCGCCATCGACGGCGCGACCCGGGGTTCGGCCGTGGCGCGGGTGGATCTCGAGGTGCGGGGCGACCAGCTGTCCGGGGTGGTCGTCCAGCTGGTGGCCCAGTACGGCGTGGCCCTCATCCCCCTGGCCGACGAGGTGCGGGCGCTGACCCAGCAGCGGCTCGCGACGCTGCTCGGCCCGGTCGAGGCGCCGGTCACGGTCTCGGCCATGCATGTCCACTACAGCGATGTGACCGTCGACGACCCGAACCCCGCTCCCCGGGCCTGAGGCCGGTCAGCCGCGGAGGCCCTCGCGGTCGGCAACGCTGGGCTGTCCGGCCCGTCCGAGCACATCCAGTCGCAGGTCCTCGTCCTCGTAGTGCGCAGTGACCACGAGACCCTCTGTGGCGCAGGCGATCTCGTGGGCCTCGTCGCCCGTCAAGGGGTACTCGGGCACGCGCTGTCGCCAGTGGACGAGGACGATCTCGCCGTCGGAGTCGAGGTGGTGGGCGGCGCTGCTCATGAAGCGGGCAGCGTCGTCGGGGTCGAGGTAGTAGAGCATCTCGCTGACGAGCACGAGGTCGAACCGCTCGTCCGGCCAGTCGCCATGGGCGTCCCACTGACGCACGTCGGCCACCGCGTGCTCCCCCGGCGCTTCGGACACCCGACGTGCCGCCTGGTCGACGGCGCTCTGCACCAGGTCGCACGACAGCAGCCGGTCGCAGCGGGTCAGCAGCTGGGCGGTGAGCACCCCGATGGAGCAGCCCGGCTCGAAGACGGACCGGTAGTGCCGTCGCGTCAAGGCGGCCAGCGTGAGGGCGTACTTGCGTTGTTCGTACCAGCGGCTTTCGAACCCCCACGGGTCCGGGTTCGCGGCGTACATGTTCTCGAAGTAGGTGGACTTCACGGCAGCAGCATCTCCTGGTCGGTCACAAGGCGGTCAACGACGAACGGCGGCAGGACCGGGTCGGCACCGGGCGCGGACGGGTCCAGCTGGCTCCGATGGCACTGCACAGCAGCGTGTTTGGCACCGGCTCCTGGGGTGGCAGCCGGTGGCGGCGCACCCGCTACCACGAAACGGCCGGGTCGAGAGGCGCGGCCCAGTGCCACATCGAGACGGGGTGCTCCACGACCCTGGCTCCGGTATGCGCGCACGCTCGTGCGGCCGCCCGTCCCGTGGCCTCGTGGTCGGGGCGGCCGTCCGCCCGCCAGGTGGCCAGCCAGACCTCGTCGGGGGCGAGCGCCTCTTTGAGTGACTCTGTGCCGGCGTCCTCGTGGTCCGCCACCGCACCATCGGGGAACCCCAGCCGACGGGGCGGGTCCACGCCGAGGGCGGCGCAGGCAGCGACCGCCTCGGCCCACCCGAGCCAGTCGTGGACGGGAGTGCCGTGGCCGGCCCCGTCGAGGACGCCCAGGCGGGGACCGTTGGAAACATTCACGGTTGAGGACCGACCGAGCTCGCGGCGCTCAGCCGACCTAGGGCGGCGAGGTCGCGCTCGGCGTGGCTCTGCCGGAGGTAGACGGTCAGGTCGGACACGGCCGTCGTGTGCTCGGCGTCGACGACGAGCGGCGTGGCACCGAGGGCGCGACCCACGTGGTCGAGGGTGGCCGCGGCCGCGGACTCGACGACGGCTCGCACGCGGCGGGCGCGCAGCATCGCCGCCCGCTGGTCGGCCGGCTCGGCGTCGACCTCGGCCGCCGCTCCGGCCAGCGCCCATCGGGCGCCGGCGAGGGCGGCGTCGACTGCGCCGAGGTGAGCGGCGGCCAGGTCGTCCAGGGGCCGTCGGCTCGCGGACCGGTGCAAGGCGTCGGCCACCTTCAGTGCCCCGCCGAACCAGCAGGCCGCGACACCGATCCCCCCGTGCCAGAACCCCGCTCGCTCGAGATAGGCCTCAGCCGACCCCACGGGCTCCGCGTGGACGCCGTCGAAGCGGACGGTGCCCGTGGCGCTGCGGCTCATTCCGGCGGCATGCCACCCGGCCAGATCGACCGACACGCCCGACTGTCCCAGGTCGACCGACACCAAGGGTCGACGGTCGCCGACCCGCACCGTGAGGAGGGCGTGCGTACACATCCCGGCGCCCGAACCCCACACCTTGGCGCCGTGGAGCACCCAGCCGCCCGCGGTCTCCCGAGCTTCCACCACCGGCGCCGGGGGCTCGGCGGCCCAGACCCCCCACCACTCGCCAGGGGCGACGCGGCGCCCGGCCAGCTCGGCCAGGATGGCGTCGGCGTCGGCGTTGGCCTCGATGAGACGGCCGGCGACCACGTCCTCGTGGGCCGCGTCAGTGAGGCGCTGCCACCGTTCTGCCGTCGCCCCTGCACCCGGCAGGGGCAACGGTCCGGCCAGGAGCGACCGGACCCGCTCGGTGAGGTCCGTCATGCCGATCGCCCCGATTCGAGCCCGGTGAGGTAATCCGAGAAGCCCGACGGGGTGCGCGCACGCCCCCCACCCGCTGCAGCCGGACGGGAATGGGCGCGATGGCGGCCGCCGCGGACCGAGGCCAGGCAGCCGGCGATGCCCTCAGCCTCGTCGTGGGCGGGCACGAGGAACGGTGACGTCGCCCACGGGCACCGGCCGGACTGGTGCAGCCGTAGGTAGCAGACGACGCTCCGGGCATCAGCTCGTGGGATACAGGCGGAGCGTGCGCTCCTCGTCGCGCCGCACCTGGACCCTCCCGTCGACGACCCGGGTCTCGAACGCCGGGGCAGGCCGGGTCGCCGGTCCACGGACGACCGCACCGTCGCTGAGGTCGAACCGGCTGCCGTGCCAGGGACATTCGATGCAGCCGTCGACGACCGGACCCTCATGGAGGGGCGCCCCGCGGTGGGTGCACCGGTCGCCGATCGCCTGGATCGCGCCGTCCGAGCGGACCAGGAGCACCGGGGTGTCCTCGACGGTGACGGCGATCGGCCGGCCGTCGACAACCTCGCTGTTGGCCGCGGCGTCGGTCCACTCGGTCGGGGGTCGCTGGAAGGCGGTGGTGTCGACGCCGACCCCCAGGGCGTAGGAGAGGTGGCCGCCCAGCCAGCCCGACCCGCCGAGCAGCGCCAGCCCCGCCAGGCTCAGCCACGGACCGGCCGCGCTGCGGTCGTCGCGCCGGGCGAGCCAGCTGCCGCCGAGCAGGCCCAGGCCGACGGCGTTCAGCGCGAGGTGGGCCACCCCCACGCGGCGCTCGGCCCCACGGGTGTCGCTCCAGTCGCTGAAGCCGGTGAGACCGGCGGGGACAGCGCTGAGCAGCCCGAGGCCGACGAGCCGTCGGGCGGCGCGGCAGTCGTTGCCGAGCAGGTCGAGCACCACCGCACTCGTGACCGCCCCGATAGGCACCGTGACGAGCATGGGATGGGCGGGGTGGCCCAGGGCGACGCCGGAGAGCGCGTCCTTGACCGGCCCGGGTGGGACGACCGAGGCGACCTTGTCCAGAGCCTCCGCGGCCGGGTCGAGCGCGGTCGCCTGCTCGATGGTGGTGGTGGCGCGCTCGACGAGGCGGCTGAGGGTTCGGGTCACTGAAGGCACTTCCGGAACCTACCCGGAACGCGTCGCCCCTAACCCGGTGAGACCCGGCCCCGCCGTTTGCTCACGGCACATCGGGGTACCACCCGCGCAAGGCGCTATAGCGGTGCCTCCTACGACTGCGCCAACGATGCCCGTCCGCCCCCTCCCGCCCGTGAAACGGAGCTCCCATGTCCACCGACGCCATCGTCCTGCTCAAGGCCGACCACACGGAGGTCCGGGGGCTGTTCCGCGAGTTCCAGGCCCCGAAGACGACCTCGGCCCGGAAGGGTCAGATCGTCAAGAAGGTCATCGAGCTGCTGACCGTGCACACCTACATCGAGAACGAGGTCATGTACCCCCAGGTGCGGACCCTGCTTCCCGACCTCGAGGACGACATCCTCGAGTCCTACGAGGAGCACCACGTGGCCGACGTGCTCGTCCTGGAGCTGATGGCGCTGAGTCCCGGGGACGAGCGGTTCGAGGCCAAGACCACCGTGCTCATCGAGAACGTCACGCACCACATGGACGAGGAGGAGCAGGACTGGTTCCCCAAGGTCCGTGAGGGCCTCGGGCGGAAGAAGCTGCAGGACCTCGGCGTCGAGCTCGCTGAGGCCAAGAGGCGCGCGCCCCGGTCGCCTGCCCAGCCCAGCGCCGTCAAGAAGGTCATCGACGCCGTCATCTCCTGACCTGGGCCCGACCGACCCGCCCACCCATCCGACGAGCCAACCACCACCGACTCCCGAGGAGCCCCCGTGCCGTCCTTCGGCTACTTCCTCTCGTGCGAGGAGTACTCCCCCGCTGAGCTCCTCGAGCAGGCGACCTTGGCCGAGGCGGCCGGGTTCGACCGGCTCTGGATCAGTGACCACTTCCACCCGTGGACCTCGGCTCAGGGTGAGAGCCCCTTCGTCTGGTCGATGATCGGCGCGCTGTCGCAGGTGTGCAGCCTGCCGGTGACCACGGCGGTCACCTGCCCGACGATGCGGACCCACCCGGCGATCATCGCCCAGGCGGCGGCGACGAGCGCGGTGCTGCTCGGTGACCGCCCCTTCTGCCTGGGAGTCGGCAGCGGGGAGGCCCTCAACGAGCACATCCTCGGCGACGTGTGGCCGGCGGCGGACGTGCGCCTCGAGATGCTCGAGGAGGCGGTGGAGCTAATCCGGCTGCTCTGGACCGGAGACGACGTCACCCATCGGGGCAAGCACTACACCGTCGAGAACGCGCGGATCTGGACGCTCCCCGAGACGCTGCCCACCATCTCGGTGTCGGCCTTCGGACCCAAGGCGCTCGACCTGGCCGCCCGCATCGGCGACGCGTACACGACCACGATGCCGGACCAGGAGCTCCTCCAGCGCTTCCGGGACAAGGCGAAGAAGGGGGCCACGGCGCAGGTCGGGTTCAAGGTCGCCTGGGCCGACTCGGCGGAGCAGGGGCTCGACCACGCCTACCGGATCTGGCTCAACTCCGGTCTCCCCGGCGAGCTCTCGCAGGTGCTGCCGACGGTGGAGCACTTCGAGCAGGCCTCGACGTTGGTCACCAAGGAGAAGCTGGCCGAGACGACGACGGCGGGGTCGGACATCGACGTCCACCTGAAGGCGTTCGACCCCTTCCTCCACGCCGGGTTCGACGAGATCTACGTCGCCAACATGGGTCCGGAGTATGCCGCGATGCTGCGGGCCTACGGGTCGGACGTCCTGCCCGCCCTGCGCGAGACGTCATCCCGCTGAGCCCGCCCGCCCCGTGAAACCGTGACGTCCGTGACCCCGGAGACCCCGGAGACCCTCGAGACCCCGGAGCCACGACAGGTGCGGGTGCTGCCGATCCCGAGCGCCCATCCCTATCCCCAGAGCCTGCGCTCTCGTGCCCCCGGCACGGGCGGCCGGACCCGGCACCTGGACGACCCCCCGGTCGCGGGAGCGCGGCCGGGTGTGTGGTGGCCGCCGCCGGCTCTCGACGCCGGGTGGGTCGGCGCCCACGCCGGTGAGGTCGACGTCGTGCACCTTCACTTCGGGTTCGACGCCGCCGCACCGGCCGACCTGGCCGCCTGGTGCGATGCGCTCGAGCGTGACGACATCCCCTTGGTTCTCACGGTGCACGACCTGGTCAACCCGCACTTCGTCGACCAGGGCGAGCACCGCGCGCGGCTCGATGTCCTCGTGCCACGGGCCCGCACGGTCATCACCCTGACGCCCGCGGCGGCCGACGAGATCCGCCGCCGATGGGCCCGCGAGACCGTCGTCCTCCCGCATCCGCACGTGGCCCCCCTCGACCTGGTCGGCGTGCCCCCCGCCCGGCGGGCCCGCCCGTTCGTCGTGGGGATGCACCTCAAGTCGCTGCGGGCCAACGTCGTCGCCGGGCCGGTGCTCGACGCGGTGGTGGCGGCCCTGCCGGAGCTGCCTGACGCGCTGCTGCGGGTTCACCTGCACCGCGAGGTCCTCGACCCCGCCCATCCTCGTCACGACGCGGGGCTCATCACCCACCTGCGCGCGCTGCACGACGCCGGTCAGGTCGACCTCGTCGTCCACGACCCGCATACCGACGACGACCTCTGGGCCTACCTGCGGTCGCTCGACCTGTCCGTGCTGGCGTACGCGTTCGGCACCCATTCGGGGTGGCTCGAGGCCTGTCACGACCTGGGAACCCCCGTGCTGGCCCCGACGAGCGGCCTGTGGACTCAGCAACAGCGGTGCCTCACCTACGACTGGCACCCGGACGGGTCGGTCGACGCCGACCAGGTCGCGGCGGCGCTCGCCGAGGCGTACGCCACCCGGCCGACGTGGCAGGCGATCCGGCCCGAGCGGGCACGCGAGCAGCAGCAGGTCGCCATCGCCCATGAGCGCCTCTACCGTGCGGCCGTCGACGGTCGGGCGACCAGCGGCCGCCGTGGAGACGCGCCGGTGTCGGCGTGACCGGTCCCGTCATCGGCTGGTATGCGCACCACGTCGGCTCCGGGCACGTGACCACCGCCCGCCTCGTGGGACGGCTCACGCGCACGCCGGTCGTGGTCCTCAGCTCGGCCCCGCGACCGGCCGACTGGCCCGCGGACCGATGGGTCGCCCTGCCGCTGGACGATGCCCCGGGGGGGGACGATCACACGGCGGGCGGCGTCCTGCACTGGGCGCCCCTGCGCCACCGCGGCTACGGCGCGCGGATGACGCTGATCGCGGAATGGGTGCGGACCGCGCGGCCCGCACTGCTGGTGTCCGACGTCTCCGTGGAGGTCACCCTGCTGGGTCGCCTCCTCGGGGTACCCGTCGCCACCATCCTCATGGCCGGTGACCGCAGCGACCGCCCCCACCGGCTCGCCTTCGACGCCGCGTCGCTGCTGTTCGCCCCCTTCCCCGCCGGGGCCAACGTCACCGGCGGGCGTCCGCCCGGCTGGCCGGACAAGACGGTCTGGGTCGGGGCGATGTCGCGGTTCGACGACCGGACCCCGGCTCCCTCAGCGGGTGACCACCAGGTGGCCATGCTCTGGGGACGCGGCGGGTCGGCCGTCACGAGCCACGACGTGGCGGCGGCCATCGCGGCCACTCCGGAGTGGACGTGGACCCTCTGTGACACTCCGGACGCCGACCAGGTGTGGCGGCTGCTGCAGTCGGCCGACGTCGTCGTGGCGCACGCGGGGCAGAGCGTCGTGGCCGAGGTGGCGGCGGCCCGCCGACCGGCAGTCGTCGTGCCGCAGCCCCGCCCGCACGACGAGCAGCGCTGGCTGGCCTCGGGACTCGCCGACCTCGGCCTCACCCCGCGCCTCGGCGGCTGGCCCGAACCGACCCGATGGGCTGCGCTGCTGGAGACCGCGCGCATGACCGACCCCAACCGCTGGGCGGTCTGGTCGGACGGCGGCGGAGCCCGCCGGATGGCCGACCGGCTGGACCAGCTGGCCCGGGTCGGGGTGGCATGAGCCCCACCCGCCCCGTGGTCGCCAGCCTGACCCTGGCCCACGGCCGCCACCACCATCTGCGGCCGCAGCTCGTCGGGCTCCTCGACGGCACGCGTGTCCCCGACCTCGTCGTCGTCGCCGCCATGGACGACCCCGGGATCCCCGAGGTCGTCGAGTCGGTCGTCCACCCGGTCGAGGCCCCTGGGGCCTCGCCCGTCGACGCCGCCCACCGTCCCGACGTGCAGACGTTCCCGGTGCCGCGCGACGAGGGCCATCTGCCCCTGGCCCGGGCCCGTAACGCGGCCGCCGAACGGGCTATCGCGGCGGGCGCGGAGCTGTTGGTCTTCCTCGACGTCGACTGCCTCCCGTCGCCGCCGCTCGTGCAGCGGTATGCCGCGGCCTGCGCCGAGGTGGGCCGGGACTCTTCCGCTCCGGTCGTCCTCTCCGGCGCGGTCCACTACCTCCCGTCCCGCCGTCCGGGGCAGGACCGCTACGACGCCGCCGACCTGGCCGCGTCCCTGCCGCATCCGGCGCGTCCGGTGGCCCCAGAGGCCCGGTGCGAGCCGATGGACGACCTGCTCCTGTTCTGGTCGCTGTCCTTCGCCATGAGCGCGACCCACTGGCGGCGGGTCGGTGGCTTCGACGAGGGCTACCGCGGCTACGGCGGGGAGGACACCGACTTCGCGCTCCGGGTGCAGCAGGCCGGCGGGCGCGGCTACTGGGTCGGCGGCGCCGCGGCGTACCACCAGCACCACGCGGTCGACGACCCGCCGCGGCAGCACGTGGCCGACATCGTGCGCAACAGCAACCGGTTCCACGAGCGGTGGGGGTTCTTCCCCATGTCGGGGTGGCTCGACACTTTTGAGGCCGAGGGCCTGGTCACGCGGTCCGGTCGGCCCCCACGGCTGCACCTGTCGTCATCCGGTGGTAGTGCCGCTCGTAGCGGCTGACCATCCGGTCGAGCGAGAGGTAGCGCTCGGCGTAGGCCCGCACGGCCCGCCGGTCGAGAGCGAGCACGGTCGGCACGGCGGCGGCCATCGCCTCGACGTCGTCCGGAGCGACGAGGCAGCCGACCTCGGCGTCGCCGAGGACCTCGGGGAGCCCGCCCCTCCGGAAGGCGACCACCGGGGTGCCGCAGGCCAGGGCCTCCGCCCCGACCAGTCCGTAAGGCTCGTCCCAGCGGGGGGTCACCAGCACCGCCGCCGCTGCCCCGACGAGCTGGGCCAGCTCGGGCACGGAGAGATGGCCGGCATACTCCGCGGTGCGCCCTAGCCGCGGCCGGACCGCCTCGTAGAAGTACTCGGGGTCGCTGATCGGACCGGAGATCACCAGGGGCATCCCGGCCCGTTGCGCCGCCTCGATGGCCAGGTGCGGAGCCTTCTCCGGCACGATCCGCCCCGACCAGGCGAGCAAGTCGCCGCCGCCCGGCCCCGCGGGCCAGGCCGTGAGGTCGACGCCGTTGAGCACGACGTCGGGACCGGGCAGGGGCAGCAGGTCACTCCACTGCCAGGCGACGAACCCGCTGACCGCCGCGAACCGGGCGTGCCGGCTGACGTGGCCGGGTGTGGCCGCGATGGCCGACTCCAGCCACGGGGTCGGCGGCGTGTGCAGCGTCGTGAGCATCGGGGCCGGCAGCAGCGGGGCCATGGCCACGGGGAGGTGGTGCAGGGCATGGTTGTGGATGACGTCGAACCGCTCGGCGAGTGGGCCGCTCAGCGCCATGAGCACGCGCAGGTAGGCGTGGTGGTCGCGCATGAAGGCCGCGGCGGGCATTGAGCGGTCCCCGCGGGCGACGGGGCTGGGGTCCCATCCTCCGGCCGGGAAGGCGTAGTCGGGGTCGACCTCGTCAGAGCCCTCGGCGGCGAACAGGGTGACGTCGTGCCCCCGGTCGCGCAGCCGGTCGACCAGCTGCCACACGAGGGCCTCGAGCCCGCCGGCGAACGGCTGCCGGATGGGGTAGCGCGAGGTCGCCAGCACGGCGATCCGCAGCGGATGGCGGGTCCGAGGTGACGGGGTGAGCCATGCTGCCGGCGCGGGGGGTCGTCCGCTCACCCCTGACCTCCTTCGTCGCTGCGTCGTCATCAGGGTGGCCATACCCCCCCTCGGGCGATTCTGCACCCCTTCGGGCCCCCCCGCCCCCCGGGGCCTGCCCGCCTAGGCTGGCCGGGTGCCCGTCGCCGACCCGAGCCTGCACGCCCGGCACCTCGTGGTCGGCCCCCCCGGTCACGGGGTGGTGATGCACGCCACACGGCTGGCCGCGGCCGACGAGGACCTGCGGGCGGCGACCGTCGTCGTTCCGGCGTCCGCCAGCGGCGAGACCCCGCCCGGGCTCGACGCCGCGGTTCCCGAGGGCGCCACCGCCCTGCTCCATGTGACCGACCGGCTCTTCGGGGCCAGCCCGGAGGAGGCGGCAGGGGTTATCCGCGGGTTGGCCGACCGGGCGGCGCTGGTGCTCTCCCTGCACGACGTCCCCCAAGCCGCGGAGGGCGCCGACTGGTACGCCCGGCGGCGGCAGGCGTACGCCGACATCGCGCTGACGGCGACCCGGCTGGTCGTCGCGAGTGAGTCCGAGGCCGACCTGTTGGCCGCCTGCCTCTCCCCCGCCGACCGTCCGGTGGTGGCCCGGCGCACGACGGTCATCCCGCTGCCCGTCGAGCGCCGAGAGCCCGCCGTCGGCCCGCCCGAAACCCGGCAGGGACGGGACGGCCGTGGCGTCGTCGAGCTGGGGATCCTGGGCTTCCTCTACCCCGGCAAGGGCGTCGAGGACGCCATCGACATCGCGGCCGCGCTGAGCGCCCCGGACCGCCTCGTCACCGTCACCAACCACGGCGCCACCGCCGAGGGCCACGCCGACCACGCTGAGTCCCTGGCCCGGTACGCCGCCGCCGCCGGTGTCGGGTTCCGGGTGACCGGCTACCTCTCCGACGCCGACCTGCACGCCGCCGTCCTCGCCGCCGACGTGCCGCTTGCCCCCCACCGGCACATCTCGGCATCTGGGTCGCTCAACACGTGGATCGAGTCCGGGCGCAGGCCGCTGGTGCGTCGCAGCCCCTACGTCACCGAGCTCGAGCGTCGCCTTCCCGGAGTGCTCACCCCGGTTGACGACCTCACGACCGCCGTCGCTGCCGCGCTGGCGGACCCCGGGTCGACGTGGGCGGTCGACGGCAGCGCCATCGGGCCGTCCTGGAGCACGGCCGCCGCCGCCCACGTCACCGTGCTCCACGAGATCTCATGACCCCCCGCCCGTCGATCAGCGTCGTCGTCCCCTATTTCCGCCGGGGTGACCAGCTCGACCGGCTGCTGGCCGGTCTCGACGAGCAGACGTTCGACGCGCACCGCACCGAGGTGGTCGTGGCCGACGACGGTTCGCCCACGGCTCCCGTTCTCGGTCGGCATGACTTCGGCACCACCCTCGTGCGGCAGGTGGACGACGGGTTCCGCGCCGCCGCCGCGCGCAACCTCGGGGCTGCCGAGGCTGAGGGCGACATCCTGGTGTTCCTCGACCAGGACTGCGTACCGGCTCCCGACTACCTCGCCCGGGTCGCCGCGGCGGCCGAGGCTCCATGGTCCCTCGTCGTGGGCCACCGGCGCCACGCCGTTCTCGACGGCTGGTCCCCCGAGCGGGTCCGCGCCTGGCTGGACGGGCGCGGCGAGGCGCCGGAGGAGCTCGTGGAGCCGGGGTGGCTGCTGGAGGGGTATGCCCGGACGGGCGACCTCAGCGAACCCGACGACCACTCGTACCAGCTCGTCATCAGCGCCGTGCTGTCGATGAACCGGCAGCTGTTCCAGCGCCTCGACGGGTTCGACGCTTCGTTCCGCGGCTACGGCGGTGAGGACTGGGAGCTGGGGCACCGCGCCCTGGTGGCCGGGGCCGACCTCCGGTTCCTGCCCGGTGCCGTCGTCTGGCACGACGGACCCGACCTGGCCGGGCGCCCGGAGGACCTGGCGCTGACCAAGAACGCCGAGACCCTTGCCCTGGCCACTCGCCTGCCCGACGCCGACGTCCGCGGCCTCGGCCTGGTCTGGCGGCGGCCCGACGTCGTCGTTCGGCTCGACATCGACGGGACCAGTGCTGCGGGTGTGATCGCCAGTGTCGAGTCACTGCTCGAGGGGACCGATGCCCGGGTGTGGCTGGGCGAAGCGCCGGCGGCCGTCGACGTGCTGAGCCTGGTGGAGGACCCCCGGGTGCATCTGGGTGCACCACCGGAGGATGTCCTGCGGTCGGCCCGCTTCATCGTCGACTGCCGCGCGGTCGTCCTGCAGGGTGCCACGCTGCGCGACCTGTGCCGTCGCGCGCCGGTCGCCGGGCCTGGGTTCCGGCTGGCCCGGATGCGCGACGAGAACCGAGCAGCGAGAGGTGAGCCCACGCAGCCGGACACCGACCTGCCACGCGGTGTCTCCGCCGAGATCCCCGGCCCGGACCTGGTCCTCGAACGGTTCTGGCAGGCCCGCGTCAGGTCTCGTTGAAGCGGTCCGCCGCCCGGTTGCCCCACGTCGTCAGTCGTTCCACGAGACCCGACCCGAGCTGTCGGCGCGCGGTCTCGCCGCGGACGGTCGGAGTGAGCGCTGAGGGCGCTGACGGCGCGGCCGGTAGGACGCGGGCGAGCAGGCCCATGGCCACCGCCGTCGTCGCGGGTGCCACCCCGGCCACCCGGGCTCCGACCTTGGCCAGGGGCGTGAGGATGACCGTGCTGCGGCCCCGAAGCACCCCGCGCACGATCCGGCGGGCGGCCCGTTCGGCGTCCATCGACAGCAGTGGAAGCGACGCTCCCGGCGCGAACCACGCGTACTCGGCCGCCGCGTCGCCGGTTATCTCGGCCCGGAGGTGCGAGCCGGTGCGCATCAGCCCGGGTGGCACCGTCGTCGCCGTGATGCCGGTGCCGGCCAGCTCGGCCCGGAGCCCCTGGGTGAACCCCACCGCCCCGAACTTGGCAGTGCTGTAAGGCAAGAGGTGCGGCACGCTGACCAGCCCACCGATCGAGGCGACCGTGCCGATCCGGCCGCGCCCGCGACGCCGCATCGCGGGAAGGACGGCCAGGGCCATGGTGATGGGGCCCCACTGCATGATGTCGATGGCCTCGGTGAAGTGGTCGCGCGTCATCGCGGCCAGTGGTCCGACCTGGATGACCCCGGCCACGTGGATCGCGACCTCGATCGGCCCTCGGTCCCGCTCGATCTCCTCGACGAGGGCGGCGACGCGTGCGTGGTCCCGGACGTCGCAGACCGCCGTGTCGTTCGCGATGCCGTCGGCGAGCAACCGGGCGGCGGCCCGTCGCAGCTCCTCGGCGTCGCGCGCCCAGATCACCGGGCGCAGGCCCCGGCGCCCCAGCTCACCGGCGATGAGCAGGCCGAGACCGCGGGAGCCGCCGACGACCAGGGCCACCGGGGTCTTCGGATCCATGGGTCAGCCCAGCGGAGCGGTCAGCTCGACGTTGATGTCGTCCGGATCCTGGAAGGACAAGATGGCGATCCCCGCGTCGGCCAGCTCGTTGACCTCGCCGTGGGCGATGCCGGCGCCGTTCAGGGCCTCCTCAGCGGCGTCGAGGTCGGACCGGGAGGCGACCGCGAAGCTGACGTGGTCGAGGCCGGTGTGCTCGGAGTCGAACGTGGCCGTCCCGACGGGGCGCAGGCCGAACAAGGTGCCCTGCGGGGTCTGGTAGACGACGCCTCCGTAGAACGACTCCGGCGACGTGCGGACACCCGGCTGGTCGACCTGCGCGGACGCGTCGATGGCGGCGGGCCATCCGAAGACCTGGTCGTAGAACGCCTTCGACCTCTCGATGTCGGTGACGGTGAGTCTGACGTGGGCGAACCCGGTGCTGTTGACGAGAGGCATACCGGGACGCTACCCGCGAGGTGGTGCGGGAAACCTGGACGCCTATTTGGCGAGCCCGGAGACCAGGTTGATGGATGCGGCGATGATTACGGTGCCGAGGGGGAACGAGACGAGGGCCTGGTGCAGCGCGGTGCGGCGGATCGCCTTGGTCTTCAGGTCGGTGTCGGAAACCTGGAACGTCATGCCCACCGTGAAGGCGAGGTAGGCGAAGTCGCGGTAGTCGGGCCGCTCGTCGTCCTGGTTGAAGTCGATGCCGCCGGGGCGGCCCGCATAGTAGAGCTGCGCATACCGGGTCGTGTAGACCGTGTGCACCGTCGTCCACGTGACGAACACCGAGAAGAGCGCAAGCCCGGCCTCGAAGAACTTGATGCTGCCGTCGTCGTTGCTGGCCCCGAAGAGCACCACGCCGACGGCGACGATGCTCGCGAGGCCGGCCATGATGACGACGAGGTCCGTCGTCTCCCTGCCGGGGTTCTCGCGCTGGCTGTGAGCGCGGGTCGAGTCGGGGTCCAGCTTCCAGATCGACGCCCACATCCAGATGCAGAAGGTCAGCGCGAGCGCGTCCCACCCGATCAGCGGGGCCGACTTCCCTACGCCCGCCACGGCGGAGCCCACACCGACGACCACTCCGACCACGGCGGCGATGGCGAGCTTGGTGCGTGCGGAGCGGTCCTGGGCCGCGGGGGTGACCGAGCCGTGCGGGTGGCTGGGGGCGCCGTCTTGCTCGTGGTCCGACATGGTCTCGGATCATAGGAGCCGGTATGCGAGATGTCGCCTCGGCCGGGCCCCCTGCGGCGGATTCGGTGCAGGTTCCCAGCCTCGGTCAGGAAGGCGCCGGGTCGCGGACCCGCCCCCACGACTCTCGACTCGCCAGCGCGTAACCTGCGAGGGACATGACAACGGGACCAGAAGGAGCGCCATGACGTCGACGGCGGACCACGAGATCGACCTCGACGCACTGCCGGCCGCGGCGCGGGCCGACCTCCCTCGCGCGCACCACTACCGCGAGTTCTACGGCCTCAAGCCCCTTCCCGACGACGGTCGGCCGCTGCTGGTCGTCCACGGCAACTGCCAGGCGGAGTCGTTGCGGCTGCTCCTGCAGAACGCGCCCGACGCGCCCTGCTCGAGCGTCCGCATCCCCGCGGTCCACGAGATCGCGGCCGACGAGATGCCGTTCCTGGAGCGGCTGCTCCGTCGCAGTGACGTGCTCGTCGTCCAACCCATCGCCAGCGGCTACCGCGACCTGGCGCTCGGCACGGACGACGTCCAGGCCACCGCCGGCCGGACCCGGTCGGTCGTCTTCCCCGTCTTCCGGTTCGTCGGGCTACAGCCCTACCAGGTGGTCACGGGCTCGAGCAACCCTCCCGTCGTGCCCTACCACGACCTGCGGACGGTGCTGCGAGCCGCCGGACTCCCTCCGGCCCCCCGGCTCGACGCCGACCGCGTCGAGGCGGTGACCGCCTGGTCGCTGGCTGCGTTGCGCCAGCGCGAGGAGGCGGCCGGTGCCGTGCCCGTGCACGACCTCGTGCGTGCCACCGGGGTGCGGGCCGCCAACACCGTCAACCACCCAGGCAACCCGGTCCTCGTCGACCTGGCCCGGCGCATCCAGGGGGCGCTCGGCTGGGCGGAGACCGCCACCGATCCGGGCTTCGAGCTCCTCGACAGCGTGCACTCGCCGCTGGAGCAGGGGGTCCGTGACGCGGTCGACCCGTCGGCGCCGGTGCGCGACGACTGGGTCGTCGACGGCCACGCCGTGCCGGACGCGCACGTCGTCGAGGAGCAGCTGGCCTGGTATGCCGGCCATCCCGACGTCGTCGAGCTGGTCCTCGGACGCTCCACGGACCAGCTGCGCTGCCTGGGGGTCACGGGGTCCTGACCGACCCCGGTGTGACGAGAGCCCCGGATGACCCGCGTACGGTGGGTGGGTCGTCAGTGGTCGTGACGGGCGCCCGGCTGATGCCGCGCGGCGCCTGTGCAGACGGAGCTGTCACTGCGGTCCTCACCGACGACGGCGGGGTATGCCTGTGCTCCTGGCCGGCCCGCGCCCCCCTGAACCTCACCCAAGGAGAACGATGCTCACCGTCAACGCCTACGCGGCCCCCAGCGCGACCGCCCCCCTCGAGCCGACCACCATCGAGCGCCGTGACGTCGGCGCCCACGACGTCCTTATCGACATCAAGTTCGCCGGCATCTGTCACTCGGACATCCACACCGCTCGAGGTGATTGGGGTCCGACCACCTACCCGCTCGTCGTCGGCCACGAGATCGCCGGCGTGGTGGCCGAGGTCGGACCTGAGGTCACCAAGCACCACGTCGGCGACCGGGTCGGTGTCGGCTGCATGGTCAACTCCTGCCGCGAGTGCCGCTACTGCCTCGCGGGCGAGGAGCAGTTCTGCGTCAAGGGCAACACCGGCACCTACGGCGCGAAGGACCGCGACGGCACGGTGACCCAGGGTGGGTACTCCACCCACGTCGTCGTCACCGAGCACTTCGTCGTCCGCATCCCCGACGCGCTGGCGCTCGACGTCGCCGCCCCCCTGCTCTGCGCCGGGATCACGACCTTCTCGCCGCTGACCCACTGGAACGCCGGCCCGGGGAAGAAGGTCGCAATCGTCGGTCTTGGCGGCCTCGGCCACATGGGCGTCAAGATCGCCCACGCCATGGGCGCCGAGGTCACGGTCCTCTCGCAGTCGCTGAAGAAGCGGGAGGACGGCCTGCGCCTCGGCGCCGACCACTACTACGCGACCTCGGACGAAACCACCTTCGACGACCTCGCCGGCTCGTTCGACCTGGTGCTCAACACGGTCAGTGCACCCATCGACGTCGATGCCTACCTCGGCCTTCTCGCCGTCGGCGGAGCGCTGGTCAACGTCGGTGCTCCCCCGGAGCCGTTGTCGCTCAACGTCTTCTCGCTCATCGGTGGACGCCGGTCCTACGCCGGGTCGCTCATCGGGGGCATCCGGGAGACCCAGCAGATGCTCGACTTCTGCGCGGAGAAGGGCATCGGCGCCGACGTCGAGGTCATCGCCGCCGACCGGGTCAACGAGGCGTGGGAGCGCGTCCTGGCCTCTGACGTGCGCTACCGCTTCGTCATCGACACGGCCACGCTCGCCTAGTCGGTCTGGTTCGCAGCGCGTTCACCTAGCGGGAGGCCGCGCGGTAGCGGTGCTCAGGCCGCCCGGTGCTCCCGTAGCTGAGGTCGAGGTCGATGAGCCGGCGGCGCAGCAGCTCGGCCAGACAGCGCTGCGCCGTCGGCCGACTCGCCCCCAGCACGTCGGCGACCTCTGCGGTGGCGATGGGTGCCGGGGCACTCGTCACGATGTCGAGCACCTTGGCCATCGTCGGTGGCAACGGTCGACGCGACGCCCGACGGGCGGCCCGGGCCCGGATGCCGTAGAGCGCGTCCACGATGTCCTGGCTCGCCTCCGCGGCCCCGGTCAGCTGCTGGGTCCACGCTCGGTAGGCCCCGAGCTGCTCCCGGAGGGCCACGAAGGTGAACGGCTTGACCAGGTAGTAGAAGGCGCCCAGCTGCATCGCGTTGCGCACGGAGTCGAGGTCGCGGGCGGCAGTGACCGCCAGGAAGTCCGGCTGGTCGCTCTCGGCCCCGCCCGTCGTGGCCAGCCGGCGGATGACGTCGAGCCCACTGCCGTCGGGGAGGTACATGTCGAGGAGCAGCAGGTCAGGCGACAGCTCGTCCACCAGGGTCGTGGCCTCCGCGCAGCTGTGCGCCTCCCCCACGACGATGAACCCGGGCACCCGCCCCACCCCGATCGCGTGGGCCTGCGCCACATGGAAGTCGTCGTCGACGACCAGAACCCGGATCACGTCGTCCATCAGACCGGCCGACGCACCGATACCGGGAGGGCGACGTCGAGCTCGGCCCCGCCATCGGGCGTGACGGAGACGGTGACGGTGCCGCCGGCCCGGGTGACCAGGCGGTGGACCAGCGCCAGCCCGACCCCGCGGTGGATCCCCTCCCTGGGCGGTTTGGTGGTGAACCCGTCGACGAAGACGTCCTCGACCAAGCCGTCCGGGATCCCGGGCCCGGTGTCGCTCACCCGCAGGTGGGCATACCGTCTCGACTCGCTGACCCGCACGGTGACCGTTCCCCGGGGATGCCGTCCCACCGTGCGTGGGTCGTCCGCGACCGCGTCGATCGCGTTGTCGATGAGGTTGGCCATGATGGTGACCAACGGGCTCGACTCGACATCGGCGTGCTCCAGCCGGCTCTCCGGGTCGAGGACGACGACGACGCCACGCTCGGCGGCGACCGAGGTCTTGGCCAGCAGCAGAGCGACAACGACCGGCGGGGCGACGCGGCTGCGGATGTCCTCGGCCACGAGTGTGGTCTGAGCCCGCAGCTGGCTGCTGTAGCGGGCCGCCTCCTCGGTCTCACCCAGCTCCAGGAGCACCGAGAGCACGTGCAGCCGGTTGGAGAACTCGTGCTCTTGCGCGCGTAGGGCGTTCGTGAGCCCGGTGACCGAGTCGAGCTGGCGCAGCAGCGCCTCCATCTCGGTGCGGTCCCGGATGGTGACTACCCAGCCGGCCGGGCGGCCGCCGACGGTCACCGGCATCCGGTTGAGCACCAGGAGATGCTCGTCGGTGACGGCCACGCGGTCGGGACCGGCCACGCGTCCGGTGAGGATGTCCTGCAGCTGACTCGGTGCGACGGCGTCCTCGATGCGTTGCCCCAGCTGGGCCGTCGGGAGCTGGAGGAGTCGGCGCGCTTCCTCGTTGAGCACGTTGACGCGGCCGCGGGCGTCGATGCCGAGCACGCCTTCACGAATCCCGTGCAGCATCGCCTCCCGCTCCTGCACGAGAGCCACGATCTCGGCGGGTTCCAGACCGAAGGTCACCCGTTTGATGGTGCGGGCCAACAGGAACGAGGCGGCCACGCCGAGCGCGAGGGCGAGCGCACCGCTGAGGAGGAAGGCACTGGTCTGCTGCGCTGACCGGGTGTTGACCGTCGACTCGAGGATGCCCACCGAGACCTCCCCGACGGGGCGGCCACTCGCATCGACGATGGGAGCCCGGACGTTGGCCGAGCGACCGAGATCGCCCTCGTCGATCCCCGTATGCACCTGGCCGTCCAGGGCGACCACCGGTTCCTGGATCTTCGCTCCGATGAGGTCGGGTCGCGGATGCGAGTAGCGCGTCCCCGAGGCGTCGATGACGACGACGTAGTCGGCCTGCGACTCTGCGCGGATCCGCTCGGCCAGAGCCGGCATGAGCCGGGCGGTGTCGCCCCCCGTGACGGCCTCCGCGACGTCGGGCATCGCGGCGACAGCTACAGCGATGCTGCGGGCCTGCACGACCGACTGCTCGTCGGTCAGTAACGACGCCTGATGAGCCACGAGAGCGGCGGCGATGACCATCATCACGACGACGATGCCGAGGACGCCGACCAGGATCCGAGCGGCGAGCGTCTTCCCCAGGCGCATCTGGCTCCTCGCGTCCGAGGGACGTCGACGTCCCTGACCTCTTGCGACCACAGCATGGCTGAACGCAATGCACAAAACCATCTGTATCGCGGGTAACTCCCCGAAGGAGCACAACCGCGCAGCCGACCAGCCCGCCTTCCTAGCGTTACGGCACTCAACGAGGAGGTGGTCACCCGGATGCCAGCGATCGAGCTGCGAGATGTCACGAAGAAGTTCGCGACCGCGGACGGCGGCACGTACACGGCCCTGGAGAACCTGTCGATGACCGTCGAGGAGGGCCAGTTCTGCGCCGTCGTCGGCCCGACCGGCTGCGGCAAGTCGACGACCCTGACCCTGGTGTCGGGCCTGGAGCGGCCCAGCGCGGGTCAGGTGCTGGTCGACGACCGTCACGTCTCCGGGATCGACACGTCGACCGGGTTCGTCTTCCAGCAGGACGCCGTGTTCCCGTGGCGCAGCGTCCTCGACAACGTGTCGGCCGGGCCGAACTACCGAGGGCTGGGCCGCGCGGCCGCAACGGCCCTGGCGCGCGACTGGCTGCGCCGGGTGGGGCTGTCGGGCTTCGAGGACCGCTACCCGCACCAGCTGTCGGGAGGGATGCGCAAGCGCGTCGCCCTGGCGCAGACGCTGATCAACCAGCCCCGGGTGCTCCTCATGGACGAGCCCTTCAGTGCCTTGGACGTGCAGACCCGCGCCATCATGTCGACCGAGCTCCTCCACCTCTGGGACGAGACGAAACCCGCGGTCATCTTCGTCACCCACGACCTTGAGGAGGCCATCGCGCTCGCGGACAAGGTCATCGTCCTCACCGCGGGGCCCGGCACGGTAAAGGCGGAGTTCGCGATCGACCTGCCCCGCCCCCGGGTGGTGCAGGAGATCCGGTTCGACGAGCGCTTCGTCAGCCTCTACGAGCAGATCTGGGACGCACTGCGGTCCGAGGTCGAAGAGGCCTACGCCCGGTCGACGCAGGTGCAGGAGGCGTCGTGAGCGACCGGCCTTCGACGACGACCCCCGTAACCCCCGTCGACCCGGGGTCGTCCACCCCGCTGGAGGCGCCGCTGCGTGTCGGCACCGGCGCCACCCCCGGAACAGGGACGGCCACCGCCCCCCAGCCGGCCACCGGCGCACGGCAGGCGCGACGTCGGCGGCCCACCCACCGACGGTGGCTGCTTGCCGGTCTGCGGCTCGGCATCCTCGCGGCGCTCCTCGGCGCCTGGCAGCTCGGCGTGCACGGTGGTGCCATCGACCCGTTCTTCTGGGGCGACCCCGTCGGGGTGTGGCAGCAGCTCCTCGAATGGGCCACCGTGGGAACCCCTCAGGGATCGCTCGGTGACCAGATCATCGTGACGCTGGAGGAGGCGGTGCTCGGGTTCATCATCGGCTCGATCCTCGGCATCGTCTGTGGGATCGCGCTCGGACGGGTCCGCATCCTCTCCGAGCTGTTCGCGCCGTTCCTCAAGGCGGCCAACTCGATCCCCCGCATCATCCTCGGGTCGATCTTCACCGTGGCCTTCGGTTTCGGCATCCAGTCCAAGGTGATGCTCGCCGTCGTCCTCGTCTTCTTCGGCGTCTTCTTCAACGCCTTCCAGGGCACCCGCGAGGTCGACCGCAACCTCATCGCGAACGCTCGGCTGCTCGGGGCATCCCGGTGGCGAGTGACCCGTGACGTCGTGCTCCCGTCGGCCTTCACATGGATCCTCGCCAGCCTGCACATCAGCTTCGGGTTCGCGCTGATCGGTGCCCTCGTCGGCGAGATCCTCGGCGCCAACAAGGGTCTGGGCCTGCTCATCCGCTCGTCCCAGAACAACTTCAACATGGACGGTGTCCTCGCCGGCATGGTCATCGTCGCGGTCATCGCGCTCTCCGCTGAAGGGCTCATCACGGCTCTGGAGAACCGGCTGCTGTCGTGGCGACCGCCTCAGGTCCACGGCGCGGCCGCCGTCGAGTGACCGCTCCCGCTCCCCCCTGTCTGACCGCCCCCGAATCCCCCGCACCACCCTCAAAGGAGAGACCGTGAAACCTTCGCGCCTGGCCATCCTCGCCACCGCCGTCCTCACCACCAGCGCCCTGTCGGCCTGCGCCAACAACGCCTCGGGCAGCAGCCAAGCCGCAGCCCCTGGAACGGCGGCCACCCAGGCCGACGCCAGCGCCCCGGCCGTCACGATCATGGTGGGCGGCCTGAGCAAGCAGATCTACCTCCCCTACATGCTCGCCAAGCAGCTTGGCTACTACGACAAGGTCGGCGTCAACGTCAACCTCGTCGACGAGCCGGCCGGTGGCGACGCGACGGAGAACATGCTCGCCGGGCAGGTTCAGGGCGTCGGGGGCTTCTACGACCACAACATCGCGCTGCAGGCCCAGGGCAAGGCATCCGAGTCTGTGGTGTCGATGCTCCAGATCCCCGGCGAGGTCGAGCTGTGCCGCTCCGACCTCAAGGGCGTCGTCAACAGCCCCGCCGACTTCAGCGGCCGCTCGCTCGGCATCACCGACACCGGGTCGTCGACCGACTTCCTCACGCAGTACCTCACCAAGAAGAACGGGGTCGACCCGACCGCCACCACCCGCCGGGGCGTCGGCGCCGGCCAGACCTTCATCGCAGCGATGAAGCAAAAGGCCATCGACTGCGGAATGACGACGGAACCCACTGTGTCGCAGGCGCTTTCGGACGGGACGGCGTTCATCCTCCTGGACATGCGCACCGCCGACGGGTCGAAGCAGGCGCTCGGCGGCACCTACCCGGCCACGTCGCTGTACATGCAGACCGACTGGGTCAACGGCAACAAGCCGACGGTGCAGAAGCTGGTCAACGCCTATGTGGCCACGTTGACCTGGATTCAGCAGCACAGCGGTCAGGACATCGCCGACAAGATGCCGGCTGACTACTACAAGGGCGTCGGCAAGGACGCCTACGTCGCCGCCCTCAACAGCGAGAAGGGCATCTTCAACCCTAACGGGATCATGCCGAGCGACGGCCCGGCCACCTGCCTCGCCGTGCTGGGTGCGTTCAACGCCACCGTGAAGGGCAAGCAGATCGACCTCACCAAGACCTACACCGACGAGTTCGTCAAAGCGGCTCAGCCCGTGAGCTGAACCTGATAGCGACGACGAGCAGGGGGTGTGCCGGCCGATGCTGGGACACCCCCTCTCGATGGGCGAAGGCGCGCGCCAGCGCGAGCACTCCTTGAGGGTGCGCTCAGGTGCGACGGCGCACCAGGTACGCCAACGTCACCACCGCGGCCGCGCCGACGACCGCGGCGGCCAGCCTCCCGGTCCGTTGGGACAACGCCGTGCGGACGAGGGTGGGGACGCCCGACATCGACGGGCGCAGGCGTACCTGGCCGGCCGACGTCACGTGAACCAGCCCCAGGTCTCGGCCCTGGGAGGTCAGCCGCACCGGGACGTCGGCGAGCCGGGCCAAGGGCAGCGACACCGGCAGATCCCGGCTCAGCCCGCGTCCCGGGACGCAGCGCAACAGGGTGGCCGGATCCGGGACGTCGAGGACGAGGCCGCCGACCCCGTCGCCAGCACCGTCCCTGTCGTTGCTGAGCTGTGCCGTGGTGGACCCACGGTCGTCGCCGACCTCGATGGTGAGGTCGGCGACGAACGAGAGCGGCGAGAGGACAGGCTCAGGCATGGGAGCCGTTGCTGGCGGCTCCGCGGTTGTCCTTGTCCTTCGTCGTGATGCGCAGGGTGCCGTTGAGCTTCCAGGTGGCCCGGGCGCTGTCCGGACCGGTGGACCGGGGCACCTCCACGGTCATGTCGACGAAGGTGTAGTCGATCGTCGCCTCCTTGCCGGTGAGGTACGACCACATGTCGCGGCCGAGGTCGGAGAACGAGGTGGTCGAGGGGGCGTTGTCGAGCGTGTTGCTGGACATGAGATCTCCTGGGTGAGGCGAATGGGGGGACAGCCGCCCGAGGCAAGACCTTCGCCGCACACAACCGCTCTCCCACTATGCGGTCTGCGAGCAGACCCGCAAGTCGAGCGAGTCACACAAACTCGCGCGGGAGCCAAGGGTTCAACCTCGGGGAAGCGGGTAGACCCTGCGTGAGAGGGAACCCAGCCAATGGTCCGCCTGATCTACGCTGAACCTGTTGCCCATCCGCAAAGTCGCGATTCATCACCCACCCACCCCACGTGGGGCTCCGGCTGGCGTGCTCAGCACGTCGACCACCATCAGCGCCTAGCGCCGACGAAAGAAGATGACTATGTCCGAGGGATACGAGACCCCCTCTGCGCCGCGGCGCACCGAGTTCGACCCCACCTTCGACCCGACGTACACCGAGGTCCCGACCACCGCGGGGTCCACCAGCTACTCCACCCCGAGCTCAGGCTCCACGACCGGTGTCGCTGCCGACCAGGCCAAGCAGGTCGGCCAGGACGCCCTCGACAGCGGCAAGCAGGTCGCTGGTGTGGCCGCCGACCAGGCGAAGTCGGTGGCGTCCGAGGCCGGTGCCCAGGCCAAGAACCTGCTGGGCGAGGCCCGCACGCAGCTGTCCGACCAGGCATCCACCCAGCAGAACAACCTCGCCGCGTGGCTGAAGTCCATCGTCGACGAGCTGGAGCAGATGGCCAACGGCACCAACGACCCCTCCCAGAGTGGTCCGGCCTCGTCGCTGATGAACCAGGTGTCCACCCGGGCCAAGGGCGCGTCGACCTGGCTGGAGGACCACGAGCCGGCCGACCTGCTCTCCTCCGCCAGCCGTTTCGCTCGGCAGCGCCCGGGCCTCTTCCTGGCCCTGGCGGCCACCGGCGGCGTGCTGGCCGGTCGGCTCACCCGCGGGCTCACCGCGGACGCTGCACCCCAGGCCTCGTCCAGCGGCCCGTCCATCGGCTCGACGGGTGGCCAGTCGGGCTACGACTACCCCGTTGCGCCGGTCGCGACGACGAACCCCTACACGACTGCTGTCCCCGAGACGGCGTATGCCGAGGGGTCCGGCTACAGCTCGGTCCCCGGTGACGACGTTCTCTACGGCGACGACCTCGACGAGGCCCGCCGTTCAGGGTTCCAGGGCGGCACGGGAACGGATCGTGACTTCCGTTGAGTAGCACCGAGGGTTACCGGTCCGGCGCTCACGGAAACGTGGACGACCGTCCGATCGGAGAGGTGTTCAGCGCGGTCACCGCTGACCTGTCGACGCTGATCCGGCAGGAGGTGGCGCTGGCCAAGGCCGAGGTCCGGCAGAGCGCCACCCAGGCCGGGGGGGCTGCCGGCAAGCTCGCCGGCGCCGGCGTCGCTGGTCACTTCGTCCTGCTGTTTGTCTCCATCTCCGCCTGGTGGGGACTGGGACAGTTCATCGGCAACCAGTGGTCCGCGCTGGTCGTGGCCGTGTTCTGGGCCATCGTGGGCGCCGTGCTCTACTCCTCCGGCCGCGCGCAGCTCCAGCGGGTCGAGGGCATTCCCCAGACCACCGAGACCACCAAGCAGATTCCCCCGGCACTTGCCGGAAACGAGGAGACATCATGACGACCGACTACACCGCCGCCGACCCCAACGACCCGGACCAGATCCGTCGGGAGATCGAGGCCACCCGTGCGGACCTCAGCAACAACGTCAACGCTCTGTCCGAGAGCGTGAAGCCCGGCAACGTCGCTCGCCGCCAGGTGGACAAGGTCGTCGGCGGCGCCGCCGGCCTCAAGGACCGCGTCATGGGGGCGGCCGACGACGCGTCATCGTCCGCTGGAGGTGCCGTCGGTGACGCCGCCGGCAGCGTTAAGGATGCAGCCAGTTCTGCGCCCAGCGCGCTCAAGTCCCGCACCCGTGGCAACCCGGTCGCGGCCGGGGTCGTCGCGTTCGGCCTGGGCTGGCTCGTCTCCTCCCTGATCCCGGCGTCGGACGCCGAGCAGAAGGCGGCCACGGCGCTGAAGGAGAGGGCGCAGCCGTTGACCGAGGGAGTCACACAGGCCGCCAAGGACGTGGCCGGCCAGCTCCAGGAACCGTTGCAGCAGGCTGCGGCCGAGGTGAAGAGCACGGCGACCGATGCCGCTTCCACCGTGAAGGACGAGGCCACCTCGGGCGCTCAGGACGTGTCCGGCTCCGCCAAGGGTGCTGTCGGCGAGGTCAAGGACCAGGCGACCTCCTGATCTGACCCATCGAGGCCGGCTGCCGCGAACGCGGTGGCCGGCCTTGTCATTTCCCGTCACGGACCTCTGCGACCGGGGGGCCGATGTCGGTCTCTCATCCGTTGCCTCGGAAAGGCTTTTCATGAACAGCAGTCGCAACACTGTCATCCGCACCCTGCACGACGTCGGTGCCGCCGCCTGGTTCGGCGGGTCCCTCATGGGCGCCATCGGCCTCAACGGGGCGACCAAGGACGTCTCCGACCCGACCGAGCGGGCGGCCGTCGCCTCCTCCGGCTGGGCCCGCTGGAGCCCCATCGCCGCGACCGCGATCGCGGCCCACGCCATCGGTGGCATCGGCCTCATCGTCGCCAACCGCGACCGCGTCTCCCAGCAGAGCGGAGTCGGTGCCAACACCGCCGTCAAGACGGTGGTCACGGTCGCCGCCGTGGCGACCACCGCGGCCAGCGGCCTGCTCGGTGCCCGCCTCGCCAAGGACGCCAAGGACGCCCCGGTGCCGACCGAGGGCGGGACCGTGCCGACCGCCACGACCCCGCCGCGGACGGCCAAGCTCCAGCAGGCGCTACGCGTGTTGCAATGGGTCAACCCCGTGCTCACCGGCGCCATCGTCGCCCTCGGCGCCCAGCAGGGTGAGCAGCAGAAGGCTGGTCAGGTTTTCGCGGGCAAGGCCCGCCAGACCCTGGGTGGTGCGATCAGCGCCCTGCGCTGACGAGTCCGAGGCCGCTGACCGGGCCCAGTGCCCGGTCACGGTCAGAGTGCTGCAGGTCAAAGTGCCGGTCAGAGTGGACGAGGTGCGGTCATCACGGCACCGCGCGCGCCGCTGACCCGCACTCTGACGTCAGCTGTCGACGCCCGCAAGAGCTCGCTAGTGCAGGGCTCGTGCCTTAGGAGGCGCCGGCGGCTTGGGGCGCACGATGCCGTCGGTGGGCGCCGGGAGGTGCGACCCGTCGAGCGTGACGAGCGAAGGCATCGGCTGGTCGAGCGGTCCGGTCCAAGGGGCCGGCAGCCGGGGGCTGGGAGTCGGCGTCGGAGGGGTCGGCTGGGCGAAGGCCGACCCCGGCACGGGAGGTGCGGGCCGGGAAAGCGCTGGGTCAACGAGGCGGGCCAACGACGGCGCGTTGTCGACGCGAGGCACACCCATGGGCGGCAGCCCGAGCAGGTCGATGACCGTCTTGCGCACGGTTGAGTGCGAGTGCCACTGGGCGTCGATGGCCTGGGAGACCTTGCCGCCGAACATCAGCAGCGGGATGCGTGAGCCACCGATGGCCTGGAACCCGCCCGGATGCAGAGCGTCCGGAAGGGTCTCCACGGCGGGCGTGCGCACGGTGTCGACGTAGCCGCCCCAGTCGTCCCACGTGAGGATGAATGTTGTGGTGTCCCACTGGCCGGCGTCGACAACGGCCTGCACGCGGTCCCAGACGAGATTCTGGCCCTTCGTGACGTAGGTGGGGTCGGAGACGAACGGAGGGTGCTCGTCGTAGCCGGCTGGGCTCCAGACGTAGCAGACCTGGGGCAGCTCCCCAGACGCCGCCATGGGGAGGAAGTCCTTCGGCGGATGGACATGCTCCGACCCAGGCGCACGCCCCAGCGAGGCGTAGAACTTCGTCGGGTAGCCGCTCTGGTCGGGGAAGGCGGCATACGTCACGCCGGCGGCGTCGGCGGCGGTGAAGACCGACGGGATGTCCCAGACCGGGTGGGCACCCGCGAAGGGCGGGTTCCTCATCGTCGGCATCTGGCCGCCGATCGCGAGCATGTGCCCTGGCGTCGAGTTCGATCCAGAGCCGAAGTGATGGTCGGAGAAGACGAACTGCTTGGCCAGGCAGGAGTAGTAGGGAATCACCGTGTCGTTGTCGATCTGCGCGTCCAGGGCCGGATAGTCCCCGGCCGCGTAGTGCACCCACGCGTTCCGGTCGTGCGGCTGGTCGTGGTTGGGTGGCGCCGGCAGCAGGATTCCGCGTGCCCTGACCGCCGCCCCCCATGCGCCCATCGTCGGGAAGTAGAAGTCCGTCGTCTTGTTCTCCTGCAGGAACACGACCACGCGGTGACCCGGTATGCGGCCATGGTTCCTCCTGTCGTCAGCCTGGGTGGCGGCGCGGGTATCGAACGCTCAGGCCGGCCCTATCGAGTATGGCGATGGCGAGGGGGTCAAGCACGCCAGAGACCTGGGAGGCTCCTGAAAGACGACTGCGAGAGGCCGCCGGCGACGGTCCCGAACGACAGGGCACCCACTGGGGTCTCAGGCGCACGACAGGGCGTGGGCGAGTGCCTCGTCGAGGGTCATGGCCACCCCCTCGGCGAATGCGTCGCCGTAGTGCCGTCCGTACGCCTCGAGGCCCCAGGCCCGGCCCTCATCCTCAGCCGGCGCCATCGACAGACGAGCCGCGTGCGCAGGCCGGTCACGACACCGCCCAGCCGGCCGTCCTTGCGCCGGGTGCCGCGTGAGCAGGTCGCTGAGCATGGCCAACTTCCTGAGGACAGACCGGTCCATCGCCGTGACGCCCAGTGCTCGCCCTGACACGCCACGCATCAGCGAGCGCGTCTTCTCGCCGGAAAGGGCGGACCCCGGTGTCGCTGCACTTCGCCCCGACGGGTCACCTCGAAGACTCTGGTGGTCCGCCGGTGGCCGCCTTTGGTTATCTTCGCCGGGAGCCGGTGGGGCGTATGCGACGTTGACCATATTCAGGCTGGTGCGGCGAGCCTTACCGCCAGCGCCAGGACGCATGTCCGGGCCGGGCAGGTGAGGGCGCGCATGGCTGGGGCGGGCCTTCTGTGCCTCGGCCGGGGATCAGCGGGATATCGTCCGCCGAGCGCGGGCGGAGCATCACCAACGATGGTTGGTCCGGGTCGTCAGTAGAACCGGCGGCGTCGGCCCCCGATGGGGACAAAGTTCAGGATGAGGCCAACGACCAGCAGGATGACGCCGATCGTCAACAGGATCTTGAGGGACTCGACCAGCAGGCCGACGATAATCAGGATGATGGCCAGGACGATCATGGGGGTTCCTTCTCGAAGCCGTTACTGTGTTGAGGAGATCAGTGTCTCACCTCGGTGGCCCGCCCGCCCGGTAGGACACGCGAGGCCTTCCGGCCACAGCTGACCAGGCACGCCGAGTGATGGCCGGTCGCGAACTACGGTCAGGGACTGTCCTGGACGGATCGGCTGATGTGGCCGGGGTGACCGCCTCGGCCATGGCTGGCGGCCGCCTGGTGCCAGCGGATTCAAAGGTTCCGCGAGTCCGGTGTGCGGCCGCCACGCGAATGTTGACCGGCTGTGACGACTCAAACGCAAGGTGATGGAGTGCGGCGCCGGGCCGGTCGGCTAGCGCCCTGACACTGGCTCAGACCCGCAACGGCACGGGCGCCGCGGCGTCAACGACGGGGACAAGACGGTCCGTTCGTCGAGTGGCGACGACTAGCAGTCCACAATGCCGAGGGCGTAGAGGACGAGCACGTCGAGGGGTCGACGCCCATGCGGGCCATTCGCCGAGTGGGGCGGAAGATCAGGCCGACGAGGGAGACGGCGTGAATACAGCGACGAGCAACGGTAGGGACAGCCCACCGATCGAACGCTTCCTGGTATGCCCACGACGGTAGCCATCCCGCCGCGGGGATGCCGGTGCCACCGCGAATGCGCCTCCGGCCAGCCGACCCACTCCGGCGCAAGCACCGTCCCTTCATAGCCGTGAAACGGCCCTACAGGTGAGGGGAGGGCCCGTGCGGCTTGTCCGCACCGAGGTGCGGACAAGCCGCCGGCACAGCGAGGGAACCTGCCCTACCGGGCCAGCCTTCCTCTCGAGACACTCAAGCCCATGGCTGCCCAGGTTGTTGTCATCACCGGCGCGAGCGGCGGCATCGGCCGGGCGACGGCTCGTGCCTTCGGCGCGCGTGGAGCGAAGGTGGCACTACTCGCCCGCGGCACCGTCGGGCTGGACGCCGCCGCTCGGGACGTCGAAGCAGCCGGCGGCACGGCCTTGGTCATCCCTACCGACACGGCGGATTACGAGCAGGTCGAGGCTGCCGCCGCAAAGGCCGAGCACGTTCTCGGCCCGATCGACGTGTGGATCAATGACGCGTTCACCTCCGTCTTCGCGCCGTTCGTCGACATTCACCCGGATGAGTACACCCGGGTCACACAGGTGAGCTACCTGGGCTTCGTGTACGGCACCCGGGCGGCGCTGGATCGGATGCTGCCACGGAACCGGGGCACCATCGTGCAGGTCGGGTCGGCGCTGGCCTACCGGGGTATCCCACTGCAGACCGCCTACTGCGGCGCCAAGCACGCCATCCAGGGGTTCAACGAGGCGCTGCGGTGTGAGCTGCTCCATGACCACAGCGGTGTGCAGGTGACGATGGTGCAGATGCCGGCCGTGAACACGCCGCAGTTCGACTGGGTCCTCAGCCGGTTGCCACGGCACGCGCAGCCTGTTCCCCCGATCTACCAGCCCGAGGTCGCCGCGCGTGCTGTCGTCTACGCCGCCGATCACCCCTCTCGGCGGGAGTACTGGGTGGGGGCTAGCACCGCGGCCACCCTGGCCGCCAACGCAATCGCACCCGGCCTGCTGGACCGCTACCTCGGCCGGACCGGCTACACGTCGCAGCAGACGAAGACGCCGGCGGCGCCGGACGCGCCGGCGAACCTGTGGCACCCCGCTGACGGTGACGACGGACACGACTTCGGTGCGCATGGCGATTTCGACAACCGGTCCCATCAGCACAGTCCTCAGCTATGGGCATCCCAGCACCACGGCCTGCTCGCCATCGTTGGTATGGCGGCAGCAGGAGCTCTCACCGCGGCGTGGCTACGCCGAACCGAAACTTGAGCCGGGCGCGATGTGCCGGAGGTCGAGGCCGTCTTCACCGGACTGTGCTGAGCGGTAGATGACCCGCCTCGATGAGGCGTTCGAGAATGTGTAGAGAGCGGCCCGCTGCGCCCGATGAGGGTCGGCAGCAGGCCGAACCTGGCCAAGCGTCGGGACGCCGGCAGCGGTGGCCGTGGTGCGGGGGCCGTCCCATCGCATGACTGCTCGGGTGCGGTCGGGGTGGGGCCAGGGCTGTTGGGTGGACGACGAGACGAGCGTGCCGCAACGCTCTCGTCGCGATGGCGTTCATCGCCGTCGTACTGGCCTGGTTGGCTTCGGTTGAATCCGGGTGGAAGCGCTCGGCTTAACACGGCGGTCACGAGAAGTGACGTGTGTCGACCACGTTGATGAGCGGCCGGCGTTCGGTGTAGCGGCCCAGGTTGTCCAGGAAGAGGTCGACCAGCCGGTCGTTCTCGTGGACCGAAAGGGCGGCTGTGTGGGGGCTGAGCAGCACGTTGTCCACGTCCCACAGCGGGTTGTCGGATGGGAGGGGCTCGATGGCGCAGACATCCAAGGCCGCACCTGACAACTGGTGGCGGCGTAGCGCCCTGATAAGCGCGTCCTGGTCGATGGTGGTACCTCGTCCGACGTTGACGACGATGGCGTGCGCGGGCAACGCGTTGATCAGGTCGGCGGTGAACAAGCCTTCGGTCTTCGGAGTACCCGGCAGGGCCAGGACGACGGCATCGACCCTGGACACGATCTGGGCAAGGTCGTCAGTGGCGTAGATCGAGTCGACGACACACAGATCCTGCTCGGACGGGGTGCGGCGCACCCCGATGACCACCATGCCCAGCGCTCTGGCGCACCGCGCGACTTCCCGTCCAACGTGGCCAAGGCCGACGACCAAGAGCCGTTGGTCGTGAAGCTCGCGTACCGGGTAGTGGGTCCAGTTGCCGGACCGTTGGTCCTTCAGCAGTCTGGGCACGCCTTTGGTGAAGGCGAGTAACCCCAGCATGGCCCATTCGGCGAGCTGGGTCGCGTGGATTCCGGCGCTGCTGGTGAAGGTGATCCGCTGTAGCGGCTGCGCGCCCAGGTGCGCGTCGCGGACTTGCTGGCCGGTCCCGGCGGCGGTGCCCTGGATCCAGCGCAGGTTTGGGCAACGGCGGACCACCTCCTGCAGGGCGGCGGGCGTCTCACCGGGGACGCCGAGGAGGACTTCGGCCTGCCTCAGCCACTGCTCGAAGCGGGTTTGCTCGGCCGGGCCGCGTTGGAAGTCGGGTGCGCCAGCGTGGTCGTTGGGGTAACGGGTCGGGGGCAGCAGGTCCGGGTCGTACAGCAGCTGGATGTGTTCAGGGCCATCCCACCGGATGCGTTCGGCCAGCCGGCGCTGGAACGGGGTGGCGATCAGGACAGTCGTCCGGGGTTGCGGCGGGCCGGTCATGGGGCTTCCAGGGTGCGCCCAGCGCGTCGGTGCAGGTGTTCGGGCAGCGTTTGCGCAGCCGGAGGGTGTCGATGTTCCTTGACCAGGAACATCAGGCCGGCCGACAGCAGCAGAGCGATGGCCATGAAGGTGAAGGCGGCGCCGTTTCCGACGCTGCCCTGCAGCCATCCCACGAGGTAGGCGCCGAGGAAGCCGCCGACCGCGCCGGCGCTGTTGACCAGCGCCATGGCCGCGCCTGACACGGCCTGCGGCAGGAACTCGGGGATGAGCGCGAAGTACGGGCCGTACGGCGCATACATGCAGGCGCCGGCCAGCACCAGCAGGACATACGAGACCCAGTAGTGGCCCGTGCCCAGGACGACGGAGGCCGCGAACAGGACGGTCGCGGCGAGCAGGAAGGGCCAGACGAACGCGCGGCGGTTACCGCTGCGGTCGGAGAACCGTGACGCGACCACCATCGCGATGGCCGCTACTGCATAGGGCACCGCCGATAGCAAACCCACGACGCCGATGCCGTCGTGCTGCGCAGTCTGGAGGATGGTCGGCAACCAGAACACGAACCCGTAGACCCCTATGCTCCACAGCAGGTACTGCAGAGATAAGACGACGACGTTGCGGGACGAAAGCGCGGCTCGGTAGCCGCCCTTGACCGGTTGCAGATCCGCCTGCTCAGCCGTGAGCCGACGTTCGATGTCGTCCCGCTCAGCCGCGCCCAGCCACCGGGCCTGGGTAGGCCGGTCGGCGACCAGGGCGCGGAAGACGAAGGCCCAGACGATAGCGGGCAGGCCTTCGATGACGAACATCGCTCGCCAGCTGGTGGCGGCGATGAGATAGCCGGAGACGGCCGAGAGCCACATGACGGTGATGGGGTTGCCCAGGATGAGGAAGGTGTTGGCGCGTCCACGCTCGGAACGGCTGAACCAGTGGGTGAGGAAAATCAGCATCGCCGGGAGGATGGCGGCCTCGACCACACCGAGCGCGAAGCGGTCGACCATGAGCAGCCACACCCAGGGGATGACGCCCTGGGCGCTGGCCAGGACCCCCCAAGCGAGGACACACCAGAAGACCATCCGGCGCACACTCTTGTTCTCGGCGTAGTGCGCCGCCGGGATCTGGAAGGCGAAGTAGCCGACGAAGAACAGGGCACCGAGCAACGCCGATGAGCCGGCCGTGAGGCCCAGGTCGTCCTTGAGGCCGCCGGCGACCCCGATGGAGTAGTTGGACCGGTCCAGGTAGGCCAGGCTGTAAGTGACGAAGACCAGAGGTATGAGTCGCCGCCAGCGCTGGTTAGGCACCGTCGGTTCCGTCTGAGCGAAAGACATGCATTCGTCCTACCGCCGTGCTCACCGTCGGGTCCAGGGCCACGGTGTGATCTACGGCTAACCGCCTTCGACAGGGGTGGTTGCCCGCAATAGCCGTCCCAGATATGGCCGTACGCCTGAGCCCAGTGTCGGCTACTGCTGGTAGCGCTGGGCCCTCTCACGGCGCAGCGTCAGCCCCAGCCCGGGGCGGCCCTGGTCGGGCTGAAGGGTCCCGCCGGTGGGATCGAGGGCGCCGTCGAAGAGGTCGTTCTCGATCCGCACGTGATCGTGGAAGTACTCCAGGTGGCGCAGGTTGGGCACCGACGCGGCGGGGTGGGCGTGCAGGTTCGGGGCGCAGTGCGCCGAGATCTGCAGGCCGTGCGCCGCCGCCACCGCAGCGGCGCGCAGCCATTCGGTGACGCCGGCGCAGCGAGTCAGGTCGGCTTGCAGACAGTCCACCGCCTGGGATGCGCACATCCGCTGGAAGTAGTGCAGGTCGTAGCCGTACTCACCCGCCGCCACGTCGGGCGCGATCTGCCGGCGGATGAGGGCGAGGGCGGACAGGTCATCGGAGGAGACCGGTTCTTCGAACCACGTGACGTCCTGCTCGGCCATGGCGTGCGCCATCCGCACGGCCTGTCCGGGCGTGTACCCGCCGTTCGCGTCGACGAACAGCTCAGCGTCCGGGCCGATGATGCGGCGGGCGGTCTTGATCCGGGCCAGGTCCCGCATCGGGTCGTGGCCCCAGGACTGGCCAATCTTGATCTTCACCCGGGGAATGTCTTGGTCGTGCACCCATCCGGACAGCTGCTCGGTCAGCTGTGCGTTGTCGTAGGACGTGAAGCCGCCGCTGCCGTAGACCGGCACGCGCGGGGAGACCTGGCCCAGCAGCCGGCACAGCGGCAGCTGCAGCAGCTTGGCCTTGAGGTCCCACAAGGCGATGTCGACTGCGGCGATCGCCATCGACACCACGCCAGGGCGGCCGAGGTTGCGGCATTGGCGCACCATCGCCGCCCAGGTGCCGGGCACGTCCAGCGCCGACGACCCGATAACCACGTCCCGCAGCACGTCGTCGATGAGAGTGGCGCAAGCCGGGGTGGCATAGCTCCACCCCAGCCCGGTGACCCCGTCAGCGACCGGCTCGGCCACCACGAGCGTTGTCTGCGACCACTGCAGGGTCCCGTCGGCCTCCGGTTGGCGGTCGGTGGGGACCGTGTAGACGGTCACCGTCATGTCCCGCACCGTCTCCTCGCGTGCCCTCACCGTGCCGCTGGTGCTCATCCGGACCTCGTCCGGTCCGTCGCCGTGCGGTGACGGGACCCGGCCACGAGCAGGTCAGCGGCCCGCGCCGCCAGCGCCATGATGGTCAGGGCCGGGTTGGCGCTGCCCTGGGTCGGCAGCACCGAGCCATCCGTGATCAGCAGGTTCGGGACCGCGAAGGTCCGCTGCTCGCGGTCGACGACGCCGCTGCGCTCGTCGGCGGCCATCCGAGCCCCGCCGACGAGATGGGCGTACCGGTTGATGGTGATGACCTCGTCCGCTCCGGCCGCCCGGTGGATGGCCTCCATCGTCGACTGGGCCGCCGTCATCAGGGCCCGGTCGTTCTCGCCTTGGCTGTAGCAGAAGTTGGCCACCGGCAGCCCATGCCGGTCGGTCTCTTCCGCGAGGGTGACCCGATTGTCCGGCCGGGGCAGGAACTCGCACAGGGCGCCGAGGTTGGCCCAGTGGACGTAGTCGCGCATGTACTCCCGCAGCGGCTCCCCCCAATGGCCTTGGGCGGTCACGTGCTCGGCGAACGTAATCGGCAGCGGGGAGACACACTGGATGGAGTAGCCCCGCTTGTACGCCTTGGTCGGGTCGGTCTCGTAGAACACCTCAGTGGAGACTTCCGGCGGCGGAGCCTTGTATGCGCGGACCTCCTCGGCGTACCGGCCGGCGGTCTGCGGCGCGCCTTGCACCATCAGGTAGCGCCCGACTTGATCGAAGTCGTTGCCCAGGCCGTCCGGGAAGCGCGGGCTGGCCGAGTTGAGCAACAACCGGGGTGTCTCGATGGAGTACCCGGCGACCGCCACCATCCGGGCTCGCTGAAGGTGCTCGACGCCGCGGCGGAAGTAGCGCACGCCGGTGGCCAGACCGGCGCTATCGACCTCGATCCGGCTCACCATGCAGTCGGGACGCACCTCCGCGCCGTGGGCGAGGGCATCCGGGACGTGGGTGATCAGTGGTGACGCCTTGGCGTTGACCTTGCACCCTTGCAAGCAGAACCCGCGGTAGATGCAGTGCGGCCGGTTGCCGAACCGGCCGTTGCTGATCGCGACCGGCCCGACCCGCACGTCGATGCCCAGCCGCTGGCAGCCGCGCACGAAGACCAGCCCGTTGCCGCCGATCGGGTGCGGTGACTGGGGATAACCGTGTGGGTCTCCCCACGGCCAGTCCTGGCCGGCCACGGGCAGCTCCTCCTCGATCTGCTGATAGTAGCCGCGCAGGTCGCGGTAGCCGATCGGCCAGTCGGCGCCGACGCCGTCGACGCTATGGGTGGTGAAGTCGCTTGGATGCAACCGTGGGGTGTAGCCGGCGAAGTGGACCATCGACCCACCGACGCCGCGACCGGAGTTGTTCGAGCCGAGCGGGACCGGGTCGGCACCGGAGATGACCCGCGGCTCGGTCCAGTAGATGTGGTGCGAGCCCGCCTCGTCGCTGACCCAGTCGACGTCGGGGTCCCAGAACGGGCCGGCGTCGAGGGCTACGACCCTCCACCCGGCGCGGGCGAGGCGCTGCAGCAGCACTCCCCCGCCCGCGCCGCAGCCGACGATGACCAGGTCGACCTCGTCGTCGTCGTCGAAGCGGCGCATGTCCGCCCGCAGCTGGTGGTTGGTGCGCTGACCGTCCAGCGGCAGCAGCCAAGCGGACTCGTTGCGGGACCGGACTGCGTTCACTTGGTTCTCATTCGGTTCTCACTTGGCACCCTCGACGCCTTCCAGGACGCTCACTGGCTGTCGCCTCGGCGTCGACGGCGCGCCTCACGCCGGCGGATGTCCGGGACCGGGTCGGACGGCGAACGTTCCGGCCGCTCCCACGGCTCGCGTTTGTCCAGTCCGATGTTCTTATAGCCGCGCGGGTAGGCCGGGCCGCCGAAGCCGATCTCGTTCCACGCCCACGGATGCGCGTAGAACGCGGTGCACGCATACCTCGTCCACAGGCTCCACACGCGAGCGGCGGGAAGGTCATGCCACGGCCCGTCGCCCTGGTCGAGGACGTCCTGGAGCAGCTTGGCTTGCTGGTCGCGGCTGAGCTCCCCGAAGGGGGCTTGGTGCGCGGCGTCGGCGTCCTGGTCCAGATAGGACAGGGTCGCGTGCCATGCCTGCTGGTCCTCGGGCAGGTTGTCGTAGTGCCAGCCGTCAGTCCGGTCCCCGTTCAGTCGTTCGTCCACCATTCGCAGCACGGGGACCTTCGGCTCCCCCCACTGGGCGAGCAGCTGGTCGAACAAGGCGCTCGCGGTGGCTTCCTCGGAGCGGGAGAAGAACCGCAGCGGTTCCGGCGGTCCGAGGCGGCGCAGGACCACCCCGGTCGTGACCTCGTCCCAGGTTGGTACCTGGCCGAGGACGTCGTAGCCGTCGAAGTGACCTCGGCCGCCGGGGGTCGCACCGGTGGCCGGCTGGTGTGTGGCGCGCACGTCAGCGCTCCCGGCGCAGGACTGCGGCCAGCAGACCCATACCGCCAACCACGGTGATGAGGAGCGGCGCGAACAGCGGCGGCCCCATCTCGATGTTGTACCGCGCCATCCGCCACCCGCCGGGTCGTTGCGCGATACCGCGGATGTGGAGGTAGGTGCCCTGCAGGCCAGCGGCGACGATCGCGGCGGAGGCGATCGGTAAGGCGGTCTTAGCCATCCGCCGGCTGAACACGCCAGCTACACCGGCGACCGCGCCGACTGGCGCTACCACGACCGGAACCCACATCATCGTGTTGCCGAAGCTAGCCCGGTCGTGCTCGAGGTAGACTTCCGCGGCGGTGACGACGGCTCCAGCCGCGGTCAACCCGGCCAGAGTTCGCTCGAACCGGCCGTGCTCGACGTTGCGGACCAGGTGGTCGACCCCTTGCAGGAGGCCGCCCATCGCGCTCTCATGGCTGCCGCGGCCGCCTGTTCTCCCCAACGCCGGGACCAGCCGGGATGACGTCAGGGTCTTCATGACGCGAACTGCTCGAGCTTGTCCTTGAACAAGGTGGTGGCAATGGCCACCTTGTGCGGCTGGCCGCGCAGGAACGCCTGCGCGAAGTGCTTGGCCTGGTCGTAGGAGACGGTGCCCGGCATCGGCGGCTCGTCCGGGTTGACGTTGCAGTCCACCAACGCCGGCCCCGGATGCGCCAGCGCCTGCGTAACGACCTGCTCCAGGTCTGCCGGCTCGGTGACCTTGGCACCGAACGCGCCACAGGCCACCGCCCACGGCGCGTAGTCGGCGACGCTGGCATGCCGTACCCCAAATTCGGGGTAGCCCAGAACCATCTGCTCCCACAGGATCTGGCCGTAGGCGCCGTTGTTGTTGATGAACACCTTGACCGGCAGCTGGTGCCGGACGGCGGTGAGGAACTCCGCCATCAGCATGGCGAAACCACCGTCGCCGACGAAGGCGCATACCTGCCGGCCGGGATGCGCCCACTGGGCGGCGATGGCATACGGCAGGCCGGGAGCCATCGTCGCGAGGTTGCCGGACAGGTAGAACTCGCGGCCTCCACGGATCGTCCAGTGCCGCGCCGCCCAGGTGGCGATCGTGCCGGAGTCGCAGGTCAGGACCGCGTCCTCGCTGGCGTGCCGGTCGATGACACTCATCAGGTACTGCGGGGCGATCGGGTCCCGACTGGAGTCCTGCAGCGCCGTCATGTTGTCCCGCCAGCGGCCCATCGCCTCCTGGCAGGAGGTGAGGAAGCCGCGGTCCTCCTGACGATGCAACAGCGGCAGCAGGGCGGTCAGCCCCTCTCGGGCGTCGCCGATGATGGGCGCCTCGGTCGGCAGCCGGTTCCCGGCCCGGATCGGGTCGGCCTCGATCTGGACCACCCGCACCTTTCCCGGCTGGGGTAGGTGCTTGGTGTAAGGAAAGTTGGTGCCCACCATGAGCAAGGTGTCCACCTCACCCATCAGCTCCTCGGACGGCTTGGTCCCCAGCAGACCGATGCCGCCGGTGGTGAAGGGCGAGTCGTCAGGCACGCACGCCTTCCCCGGCAGTGTCTTGACGATCGGCGCCCCCAGGATCTCGGCGGCCTGCAGCAGCTCCTCCCTCGCGTGCAGTGCCCCAGCCCCGGCAAGGATGGCGACCTTCCCGCCGGCGTTGAGGACGTCGGCCCCCCGCTGCAGCTCCTCCTGCCGGGGGCGGCCGGGCGCGGGATAGTAGACCGGGGCGGTCTCCGGCGCCCGGGCGGGTGCCACGTGGGTCCACGGGTCGGCGTCGGCGTCGGCGACCTGCAGGTCGTTGGGAAAGGTGATATGGCTGACGGTCCGTCTGGCCAGCGCGTGCCGCACGGCCAGGTCGACCAGGGTGTTGACCGACGTCGGGTTGGTGATCATCACGTCGTACTCGGCGACGTTCTCGTACAGCTTTTCCAGGTGCACCTCCTGCTGGTAGCCCGTGCCCAGCAGCCCGGTCTCCTGCATACCGGTGATGGCCAGCACCGGCTGGTGGTCCAGCTTCGCGTCGTACAGGCCGTTCAGCAGGTGCACTCCGCCGGGCCCCGACGTGGCGATACACACACCCAACCGGCCGGTGGTCTTGGCGTAAGCGCACGCCATGAACGCGGCCGCCTCCTCGTGGTGCACCAGCACGAAACGGATCCGGTCCTGATGGCGCCGCAGCGCCTCGAACAGACCGTTGATCCCATCCCCGGGCAGCCCGAAGATCGTGTCCACCCCCCAGTCCGCGAGGCGAGTAACCAGCGATTCCGCAGCAATGGTCTTCATGACACCTTTCGGGTGGTGAGGTCCTCCGCCGCCAGACTCCCGGCCCGCGGCCGACTATGTCCTCGGCGATCGGCCGCGGCGGTAGCCCCGCTTACCCGCAGCCCGACTGCGGGCACACCGCAACTGCGGGCCGCTCAGAGATCGAGGCCGTGGTCGTGCGCGTAGGCGTTGATCTGCGCCCGAGTCTCCAGATTCAGCTTGGCGCGGATCTGACCCCGGTGGCTCTCCACGGTGCGCAGACTCAAGAACAGCTGCCGAGCTATTTCGGCGTTCGTGTGCCCAGTGGCCAACAGCCGCAACACGTCGCGCTCGCGATCGGTGAGGTTGTCGGCGGGTTCGTCCTGCTTGGCCAGCCGCGCGCCGAGTGAGGGCTGCAGGTAGATCGACCCACGCAGGACACTGCGGACGGCCAGCAGCAGCTCGTCGGACGCGGCCTCCTTCAGCACATACCCGTGAGCGCCCAGCCTCAGCGCCTCGCGCGCGAACCCGGGCTCGTCGTGCATGGTCAACACGATGAGCCGAACCCCCGGGCAGGATGCCAGCAGCCCCGGGATGGCGGTCAAGCTCGACGAGCCGGCCATCGCTAAGTCAAGGACCAGGACGTCCGGCCGCAGCGAAGGGACACCCCGCAGCGTGCTGGGCAGGTCGGCGAACTCAGCGACCACCTCCAAGGACGGCTCCGCCTGAAGTAGCGTGCGCAGCCCCGCCCGCACCACCGGGTGATCGTCGGCAAGCACCACAGTCCGCACGGCGTCTGGCGGCGCTGGACCGGTCATGCTGTGACGCTAGCCGGTGTCGCAGCCGGCGTCACGGCAGTGCGGGCCAGCCGCACCCAGGTCTGCGGAGCCCCCGCAGGGCGATCCTCGCCGCCCACCGCTCGGCGCGGCTGCTCCCCGGCAACACCCTGATCGGCTGGCACAACGAGTGGCGATGTGGTTGCCCGCACGTCATCGACACCGTCCTTTGGTAAGCGGCGACGCACCCCCAGACTCACCTCTGGCCGGCACCACACCTTTGCCGGCCCGTGATGCCGACTCCGGGCCTACTCAGGCCGGATCCGTACCTCGAGCAGCCGTCTGGCCGTTGGCTCGCGGCGGAGACCACCTGTCACGGGCATACGACCCGAGGGCTCGACCCCTGACCGTCGTCGGATCCGCTGCGGGGAGACGCCGGTCCTCAGCCCGGCAGCGACCAGCCGGACGGCAACCCGGCCGATGGCCCGCGGCGGCTGGGGTGTGAGCGCGCCCGATCTGGTACGCCTGCTGCACGGCACCATCCTGCTTGTCGCGCCGGACCACCTGTCCCGCGCGGTCACCGGTGTGTCGTTGGATGGCCGACGCCGCGCGGTTGCTCGTATCCTCGGGCTACGGGAGGTCGGCCAGTCAGTGCTCGCCCTGACCTGCCGCGGTTCGACCGTTCGGCGACTGGGCCGTGCGCTGCGCACGCGTTCAGCATGGTGGCCTTGGCGGCGGCCAGCCGCACGTACCGTCGGCCCGCTTTGGCCAGCGCGTCGATAGCGACGCTCCTAGCGGTGAGCCCAGCCAGCATGCCCGCTGCGCCGGTCACCACAGACCGGCGACCCTCGCCCCAGCGCCCGTTGAAGGCCCCCGAACCTTCAGACCCCGCGGGACTGTCCTACGACAACAACAGCGGCAGGGTCCGTCAACGTCGGCACCGTGCGGCACAGCGGCAACACGCGGTGCGCGATGTCCTGCACCAGAATCAGGGCCGACGGGCCGAGGACGTGAAGTCCGTGTTGAGGCTCCTCGGCCGCCCGAAGCCTCAGCCCTCAACCTGAGTTTTCCGTTCCGGTTGTGAAAGCTCCGTACACCCTTTGCCCCCGAAGGCGTTTGCGCCCGAGACGGCGCAGTAAAGGGTGAGCGGCTTGCATTCTTCCCCGCCGGCGCGGGAAGTGGCAACGGCGCCTTAATGTTGACCCCGCGTCGTCGGAAACCTGACCCCCTGTCTGGTTACTGGTCGTTGTTGGATGCGGGGACGCGGTCTCGGTCTTTCGAGTCTGTAGGAGTCGCCCTTGATGGTAACGACGTCGGCGCGGTGGACGAGCGGTTTGAGTGTGTCAACCCGGCGTGGCCCCACTGGCGCGCAGCCGGCACGCGCCTTGTGGGGCTGGCTCATGTTGCTGCGTGGGGTCTGCGCGTGTCACCTGGGCGAATGCGTCTTGCGGCGTGTCAGCCCGTCATTGCCAGGTGACTGAGCCGAGGACGTCGTCGAGGACCTCGGGATGAATCGTGCACCGGGCAGTGCGGGAATCAACCCGTTATTGGCTCCGGATGGGTCGACAGTCACCAGTCCCGATCCGTTGTGCATCCGGCTGCCACCGCGAAATAAATGTAGGCACCCCGTGTTTCCTTGAGGCGCGCTGGTCGGAGGGCGAAACCGCCCCGCCCGGGCGTCAAGTCCTGATCACACGGCGCTCGATGGCCTTGGCCACCGCGCCGGCGCGAGAGTCCACACCGAGCTTGACGTAAACATGTGAGAGGTGGGACTTCACCGTCGCCTCGCTGACCCTCAGCCGCCTGGCGATCTGCTTGTTGGACAAGCCGTCCGCCAGCAGCTTGAGGATCTCTACCTCCCGTTCGGTGACGACCGGTGCCGGTGAGGTGGCCCGCCGCACAAGCGTGGCTGCTACAGATGGAGCAAGCACCGTATCGCCGCGAGCCGTCCCCCGCACCGCGCGGAAGAGCTCGTCGGGCGGCGCGTCTTTGAGGAGGTAGCCCACCGCACCGGCATCGATCGCCGCGAGGATGTCCGACTCGGCGTCATAGGTGGTCAGAACGAGGACCCGGGGAGGCGCAGGGAGGCGCCCCAGGACTGCGGTGGCCTCGACGCCGCCGGGTCCGGCGCCGAGATTAAGGTCCATGAGAACCACGTCGGGATGGGTGCGCTGCACGACGTCTAGGGCGCTGTCCGCGTCGACCGCCTCGCCGACGATCGTCAGGTCCGCCTGACCCTCGACGAGGGCGCGCAATCCAGCCCGGATGACGGGGTGGTCGTCGACCAGCACGATGCGGATCACAGCCACATCGTCCTTCACCCGCAGTGATAGCGGCCGCTCGGTGCGGTCGCCGGCCGACCCGCACTGGATTTTTGCTCATCTACATTCATCGGGAGACAGACCGCGAGGGCGGTCCCTTCGCCGAGCGCGGACTCCATCACCATCGTCCCGCCAAGAGTAGCGACCCGCTCACGGATCCCCCTCAGACCTCGCCCACGTCCGGGGTCCGAGGCCGCCCTCTGGGGGTCGAATCCACGGCCGTCGTCGATGACATCGAGCAAGACGCTGTCCGACTGGTAGGTCAACGTGACGGTGGCTTGGGTTGCTCGGGCATGGTCAACGACGTTGGCCAGCTCACCTCGTGCTGTGCGCAGCAAGGCGGTGGCTCGTGGCGCGGATAGAGCCGTCGGGTTCCCCTCGACCCGAACGTCAACGGCCACCCCGGTTTGCAGCACGGCCTGCTGACAGGTCTCACGCAGCGCCGAAATGAGGGCAGCGGTGTCGTGTCCGGGCAGGTTCGCCGGTGCCAGGTCTCGGACGACGCGCCGCACCTCCTCGATGCCATCCCTGGCGGTCAGAGCCGCCTGGGCTACGTGCTCCTGGGCGGCCATCGGGCGGGAGCCCCAGTCGTGCTGGGCGGCGAGCAGCAGCAGGTTGATGCTGGACAGCCCCTGGGCCACGCTGTCGCGGATCTCCCGAGAGAGCCGGGCCCGCTCCGCCAGCGCCCCCGCCCGGTGTTGAGCGTCAGCCAGCTCGCCCTGCGCCTGCCGAAGCTCGTCGAGGAGCCGCTGCCTCTCAGCTGCATCTCGCTCTAGCGCCCGGTACGCCATTACCGCCAGCACGGCTACCCACACCGGGCCGAGTACGATGGTCGGGTTGATCTCCCCGAGCATCCGACTCCAGGCGGCCACCACCGTCACGATCATTGCTGTGACAACGAGACAGGCCCGGCCAAAAGCCAGCACCCGCAACGCCACGAAAGCGAGCGGCACGGCGCACCACGAGAACGACGGAGCCGACGCCGTGAGGACGACCCAGAGCACAACCAGCGCCAGGCACCACGCGCTGGCATGCGGCTCCGCGAACCGCCGCACGGCATACAGAAACAGCAGTAGCGCCGCCCCCCCGATCACCATGGGGGTTCGACCCCCCAGGCCGTGTCCGCTGAGGAAACGGACAGCAGACCCCAGGGTGAGGACGACGAACGCGACGTGAAGCGCCGCCTGCAAGACCCCAACCTCGGCGAGGATGCCCCGCAGCCGTCCGGGCGGTGAAGGTCTCGCTGCAGTGCTCATGTGGCACGGATCGTAGTGCCAGGCTGACTCGGCCGGCATCATCCATCCGGCCATTTCGGCCCATCCGGATGGCCCGTGACGCATCGACACGTGGCCGATGACCCCGAAGCGCGCGGGGGACCAGAGTGGTCCGGAGTACACCTGTCTGTCGAATCCAATGCAACTGGAGGAACGATGAATCGCTTCCAACTCACCGCAAGTGCTCTGGCCCTGACTGCCGCTTCCGTGGCGTTTAGCGCCGCTCCTCCTGCATCGGCCGACGGCGGCGGCCGTCCGACGACGTATCAGCTGCAGCGCGACCCGGGCGGCTCCAAGTTCGAGGGCATCGGTGTCTCCCCCAACGGGTCCACGTTCTACGTCAGCGAGGTGACCGGCGGCGAGCTGCACCGCGGCGACGTCCGGTCTGGAGTGACGACGGAGTGGAAGGCCGAGGGCGCTGACGGCCGGTTCACCGCTCGCGGGATCACCACCGACGCCAAGGGGCGGATCTATGTCGCAGGTGGTCCTACCGGCCGTCCGGACCTGTGGGTCTACGCCCCGGACGGAACCCTCCTAGTCACGCTACGGACTGGTGTCGACAACGCCTTCCTCAATGACGTGGCCATCGGACCGGACGGTGCCGCCTACTTCACCAACTCGAACGCCCCTCAGATTTTCCGGGTGGCGTTCGAGGATGGTGCATGGCGGGTGACGACGTGGGCCGACGCGACCGAGACGATCCCTACCGCCGCCGGCTTCAACCTCGGCGGTATCGTCGTCGCTCCGGACCGGCGCTCCCTCGTCGTGGCCCAGGGCAACGTCGGAGTGCTGTGGCGCTTCGACCTGGCGACGCGCCTCGCGACCCGAATCAGCACCGACGCGGACCTGCGGAACGCTGATGGCCTGGTTCTGCAAGGCACCCGTCTTCGGGTCGTCCGTAACTTCGACCGGATCCTCACCACGCTGCGACTAGCTCCTGACGCACGGTCGGCCAGGTTCGTTGCTTCCGAGGCCACCGACCCGACGCGGGTCTTCACCACCGCCAAGATCGCCCACGGCCGACTTCTGCTCGTCGACAGCAAGTTCGACGAACCGGTCGCCGCGCCGCCCTACGAGGTCGTCTCGAGCAAGCTTCCTCGATGACCCGAGCCGTCGCTGGGTGTTGGGTCGTGTTCGCCCTCCTGGCGGCGGCGGGGTGCTCGTCGTCGCCTGTTTCAACCCCCCCGACTACGTCGACTCGGTTGCTCCGGCGGCATCGACAGCACTGGTCAGCCCAGAGACGACGCCACCCTCGGCGCCAGCAGCGGCACCACCGGTGACGCCCGCCCACCTCGACCAAGGGTTGCTAGACACGCACCTGATCCAGGCCGCGTGGAAGAACCACGGCACCCTTGCCCGACACCTCATCGCTCAGGGCGCGGACGTCAACGCCAAGGACTCGACGCAACAGAGCGCATACCTCGTCGCGACAAGCGAAGGAGACCTCGACCTGCTCGACCTCACCCTGGCCCACGGAGCGGACCACGCGGCGAAGGACAGCTGAGAGGGGACGGGCCTAATCCGCGCCGGCGAACGCGGGCATACGGGCGTCGTCGGCCGGCTTCTGCGGGCGTGGAGGTGGACCACGTCAACCGGCTCGGCTGGACCGCGCTGCATGAGGCGATCATCCTCGGTGACGGCAGCCAACGGTATGTCGACACCGTCCGCGAGCTCGTCGCGGGACGGGCGGACGTCGAGTTGGCCCCCTGCGGCGACAACGTGAGCCCCACCGCCCATGGCCAGAGCCATGGGGTATGCCGCTCAGGTCACCACCCTCGAGGCGGCATCGGCCCAGTGCACGAGCCCAGCCATTCCGAGGCGGAGGCCGGCCGTCGCCTGCTCACCGCGGCCGAGTCCGGCGACGCGGACGCCGTGGCCCTGGCCCTTCGCGCGGGTGCTCCCATCGAGCAACGGGACGAACAGGGCCGAACCGCGTTACTGCTGGCCGCCACCTTCGACCGGGTCGAGGTGGCCAGGGCCCTCGTCGCGCTCGGCGCCGACCCAAACGCTCTTGACGAGCGCCACGACACCCCGTGGCTCGTCACCGGAGTGACCGGGAGTGTGGCGATGCTCGAGGCACTGCTGCCAGCGCACCCGAACCTGGCCATCCGCAACCGCTTCGGCGGCCTCTCCGTCATCCCGGCCAGTGAGCGCGGCCACGTGGACTACCTGCGACGGGTGTCACCACCGGTATCGACGTCAATCACGTCAACGACCTGGGGTGGACGGCTTTGCTCGAGGCTGTGGTCCTTGGCGACGGCTCGCAGCGCTACCAGAAGATCGTCCGCATCCTGCTTGCTGCCGGAGCCGACCCGTCAGTCCGCGACCGCAGCGGCGCCACGGCCCTCGACCATGCGCGCGATTCGAGTCAGGCGGAGGTCGCCGAGATCCCCCGTACCGATTGTGCGCGACTACGTCATGACGATGTCACAGGCGCAGGAGGATCACTCCCCAGCAGGTCGGCGGAGCTCGTCACGGCAGCGTTGGATCGGGCACGCGCCACGTTCACAGCTTGGATATCGTCGTGGTCCCATGTCCATTCATGGAGGCTGTGCACGGAGATCCACCCTGTTTGCCCGTTGTCGCCGACCGGTCCGACATCTGGGCTTGGACCCTCTAAATCTCGATAAGCTCGTGGGCTCTCCCGGAAGTTGGGTTGGACGAGATTGAGGTTCGATGCTTCTATCCAGCGAACGGTGTCAAGTCCGCGCTGGTCGAGGGTGGCGTCGTGGCGGATGCTTCGAACCCCTGGGGTGTGGCCCTCCGCGATCGCCAGTTTGAGAGTGAGGCCCGGTTCGCCCAGGTCGAGGCGGGTGGTCGTCCGGTCTGCACCGGTCCGGTCCAGAAGGTCCGCGCAAATGTGTCGGAGCGGGAGGACGGGCAGCGCCGACATGCCCGACCGGACCTGGCAGCCGGCCTTCACCAACAGGTTCCGGCGCGACGACCTCCTAGCGCACTGCCTTGCCGTGGCCACGGTCGGAGGGGCCGCGGTGCTCGACCCCTCGGCCACCCGTCTGCGGTCGGTGGCCGACCGGCCCGGACTGGACGTCGGTGACGTGGCCGAGCTACACATCGTGGAAGGCGAGTCGGTTGCGTCTGCCGTAATGGACCGGTCCCACGATGGCACTGTGACTCACGGCGGCAAAGTTGTGGCTAATGGACTGGCGCTTCTCTAGGCGCCGGCCAGGGTCAGTGGAAAGCGCCCAACGAGTTGTTGCAATCTCGGCCGAGAGAAGGCGATGGTGGGCCCGCGGTCGACCTCCTCTTAGCGGCTCCAGGGCACGACAATTTCTCGGTCTATACACGTTTCAGCGTCGTGTCAGTGCCTTGACTGGCCGGGCTGGAGCAGCTAGCGCTTGGCAGCGGCTGCACCTTTGTTGACGGCCGGGCGGCGGGCGTCTCAGTTGAGCCGTGGTTGGATGCGGTCGTCTCCGATCTCGCGGTCGGTCACGTCTACGTCGTGGATAACCCCTTGGCTGACCGCAGGCGTCGGACTCGCACCTCATGGCGTGACGCTTGCCGTGAAGCACAGCGCAGGGCTGCGTGGGCCAAGCCGCGGGTCAGGGCTGCGGAACCCCCGCAGAAGTCGAACCAGCGGACTCAGCGCTGACAGTCTCGGCGGCCTCAACGCGGTGCGCCGCCGGCACGACCAGGCGGATCATGGTGCCTCGTGCGCCCTGGTCGCCGTCCTCGATCACGCCTGAGAGTACGTGCAGCTGGCCGCCGGCAAGCAGGGCCCGTTCCTGCATACCGGTGATGCCGAATCCCGGGGCAGTCAGACCGCCGGAGATCCCCGTGCCGTTGTCACTGATCTCGACACAGACCTCATCGTCGTCTTCGACCACAGAAATGCGCGCCCGAGTCGCCCCAGAATGCCGGCTGGCATTGGTTAAGGCTTCCTGCACGACTCGGTAGACCGCCACCTCCACGTCCGGTAGCAACCGGGTGGACAGCTGCCCGTCGGCGTACCGCAGCGACAGGTGAACCGAGACTGGCATCCCGGTCAGCTCCTCGGTCCGCCGGGCTAACGCAAAGAGAGGCGGTGACAACCCGAGCTGGTCCAACGTCGCCGGCCTCAGCTCGGTGATGAGGTGACGCAGCCCGATGATCTGGGCATTCAGCATGTCGCTGGCGGTCCGTAGCGCTTTCTCGATGTCATCGGCCCGGCTCGGCGCTCCAGCACTGCGTAGGGTCGAGGTGAGCAGCACCTGCAAGGCGCCCATCTGCTGCAGCGTCTCGTCGTGCAGTTCCCGCGCCCACCGGCGCCGCTCCTCCTCGCGCTGCTGAAGACCGGAGCGTAACCGGGTTAGGGAGATACGGCGTTCGGCGGCCTCCACCTGAGCGGCGACCTCGAGGAGAGTCTCGAGTGTTCGGGCGATCCCCTCCAGTGTCACCCGTCCCGGAGCCTCGACCAGCACGACCGCGCAGACCTCTCCCGCCTTGGCGAGCAGCAGCGGCTGCCGCGAGCCGAGAGCACGGCCCTGGCGTGATCCGGCGTCGGATACTGGAGTTAGGCGTACCGACCCGTCCGCGTCGTCGTGCCGGTCGACGACCGTCACCGCGCCTGTCGGGATCCCCGGGGCGAGCACCACGCGGCGACCGTTCAGGCTCGGCCCGGTCACGCTGTGCGACCCCTTGATGATCGCATCGGGCTTGCCGCTCTCATCTCGCCGCCCGTGGGGCGGCGTCACGGCGACGACGACCTGGGCCGCGCCTAAGACGTTCACCCCGGCGTAGGCGATGGCGTCGAGGGGACCACTCATCACCGACGCCGGCGGCGGACCATGGTGCTCCCGGCTCATCTGCCAACCCTCCGATATTGCGCCACATTCATGCTGCACGGTTCTGTCGCGGAGTCGACGGTCGGCGGAGCAAAGGCCGCAGGGAGGCAGACAACCCGCGGCTCACTGTTGAGCCGCCTTGATTACATCGCCAGCCCCCCTGATGCGTCAAACGCGGCAGGCTGGGAGGTCGCTGCATGAGGTATGGCCCGGCGTACGATGCGCCGGGTGACCGCCTCGGAGGCCGGGTATTCCGGAGAGCTCGCGGAGGTGACGAACTTGCTCGTCGAGAGCGAGGACCTGCAGTCCTGTCTGCAGCGGGTCGCGGATCTGGCCGTGCGGGCCGTGCCGGTCTGTCAGGGCGTCGGCGTCGTGGTGGCGGATTCGGCGGGCGCTCGAACGTTGGCGGCCACCGGAGATCACGTCTGGGCGATGGCCGCATACCAGTACGCCGAGAACGAAGGACCGGGTGTTGAGGCGATCCGATACGGGGAGCCACGACGCATCGACGACATGGTTGTCGAAACTCGGTGGCCGGGGTTCAGTGTGATGGCGGCAGAGCAAGGACTGCGCAGCACTCTCGCCCTGCCGCTGCGCATGGCCGGCCCGGCTTCGGGGGCGCTGACCTGGTACGCCCAGACACCGCACGCCTTCGACGGGGCCAGCCACGACCTCGCGGTCCTCTTCGCGTTACGCGGCGGACTCGCGCTGAGCAACTCTGATCCGTACTTCGCCAGCCAGCGGCTGATCCAGAACCTGCACGAAGCGCTGGCCACTCGCGCCGTGATCGAGCAGGCCAAGGGAGTCCTCATGGCCCGCGAGGAATGCACCCCGGATCAGGCCTTCGACATCATGGTCAGCGTGTCCCAGCGAACGGACCGAAAGGTCCGGGAGGTGGCGGCCCGCGTGGTCGCCGACGCCACCGGTACCAGCACCAGCGCGGGCTGAGCCACCCAAGCGGAGTGCGGTTAGCCCGCAGTCACGCAGCGGTATTGCCAGCAAGGAGCGACGGCTGCACCCGCATCAGCAACCTTGCTGGCGGTGGGACCGTGGGCCGGTGATGCACCCCGAGATCGACTGCACTGACGGCAGACCTACATGGCCAGTGACCTGACCGAGGACGTCGAGCCGGCCCGCGAGCCGGCCCAGCTTTTCGGCGCAGCACCCGACAGCCCGCTTCCCGCCGACGTGAGTGGCCGGCTGACCGCTGCTGCTGCGGCGCTGGTGGACCTGGGACCTGGCCGAGGCCAGCTGGTCAGGGACGCGCACGCCCCGGTCCGGGCCGGATGCCCGGCGTTGACCGGCATCCGAGCGGTCACGCCGCCGCACGGAGCCTCCAAGCCGTGACCGGCATTGAGGACTACGCGATCATCGGCGACCTGCAGACAGCGGCGCTGGTGGGCAAGGACGGGTCGATCGACTGGCTCTGCCTGCCGCGGTTCGACTCGCCGGCCTGTTTCGCCGCGCTGCTCGGCGACGATGGCAACGGACGTTGGCGGTTGGCGCCCACCGGGGCGAAGGTCTCGAGCAAACGCACCTACCGGCCGGGCACCCTGGTCCTGGAGACCCTGTGGGACGGTCCCGACGGTAGCGTGCTGGTGACCGACTTCATGCCAGTGCGGGGCGAAGCGCCGGACGTGGTACGCATCGTCGAGGGTCGGTCCGGCACCGTGGCGATGTGTAGCGAGCTAGTGCTACGGCTGGACTACGGCCACGTGGTCCCCTGGGTCCGGCACACCGACGGTCAGCTCTCCGCGGTAGCCGGCCCCGACGCTATGTGGCTCCGCACGCCGGTGCCAACCCACGGTGAGGACGACGTCAGCGTGTCCCGGTTCCGGGTCACCGCCGGACAGCGGATCCCCTTCGTGCTGACCTGGCAGGCCTCACATCTGCCCGCCCCGCAGGCAGTCGACCCCGAGCATGCGCTCACGGAAACCGGTGACTACTGGACGCGGTGGAGCAGCTGCGCCCGGCTGCCCCAGCGCTGGCGAGACCCCGTCCAGCGCAGCCTGATCACGCTGAAGGCACTGACCTACTCCCCTACCGGTGGCATCGTGGCTGCGGCGACGGCCAGTCTGCCCGAACAGCTCGGCGGGAACCGGAACTGGGACTACCGCTACTGCTGGCTGCGCGACGCCGGCTACACCCTGCAGGCCTTGCTCGACGCCGGGTACTTCAACGAAGCCGCCGCCTGGCGGGAGTGGCTGCTGCGGGCGGTCGCCGGCGACCCGGCCGACCTGCAGATCCTGTACGGCATCACCGGCACCCGTCGTCTCCCCGAGTGGGAGGTCCCCTGGCTAACGGGCTACGAAGGGGCCACACCGGTCCGCATCGGGAACGCCGCGGCCGCTCAGTTCCAGCTCGATGTCTACGGCGAGGTGATCGACACGCTGTCGCAGGCCCGAGATGCGGGGCTGGCTGCGGAGGCTGACTCCTGGGACCTGCAGACGGCACTCCTGGAGTTCCTTGAGGGCCACTGGACAGACGAGGACAACGGCGTTTGGGAGGTGCGGGGCCCGGCGCGGCCGTTCGTGCACTCCAAGGCGATGGCGTGGGCCGGGTTCGACCGCGCCGTCAAGGCCGTGGAGAATAGTAAGGTCGACGGCCCGGTGGGCCGGTGGCGGGCGCTGCGCCAGCAGGTCCATGACGAGGTCTGCGCGCGTGGGTTCGACGCTGAACGGAACACGTTCACCCAGTTCTACGGCTCCAAGGGCCTCGACGCCGCGGTGCTGCTGCTCCCCCAGATCGGCTTCCTGCCGCCATCGGACCCGCGGATCAAAGGCACCGTCGAGGCGGTCGGCCAGGAGCTGATGCGGGACGGGTTGCTGCTGCGGTACGACGTCGACATCGACGCCGACGATGGCGCGGTTGACGGCCTGCACGGCCACGAAGGAGCGTTCCTCGCGTGCACCTTCTGGTACGCCGACGCCTTGGCGATGACCGGTCAACGGCATGCCGCCGAAGAAACGTTCGAACGGCTGCTGAGCCTGCGCAACGACGTCGGGCTGTTGTCCGAGGAGTACGACACCACGGCGAAACGCCTGGTGGGGAACATCCCTCAGGCCTACAGCCACGTGTTCTTGTGCCGCACCGCACGACGCCTCGCCCCGGACGTGCCACCGGACGAGCTCAGCACCCCCACCGAAGGAAGCCCCGGATGCGAGCGCTGACCGTCGCCCCTGGACAGCACCACTCCTTGGAGGTGCAGGACGTCACCGATCCCGACCCCGGCGACGACGAGCTGCTCGTTGACGGCATCGCCGTCGGAGTATGCGGAGCCGACCGGGAGATCGCCGACGGTGACTACGGCTGGGCACCTGCAGGTCGGGAACGGCTGGTGATCGGGCATGAGTCCTTGGGCCGCGTCCGCACCGCCCCCGAGGGCAGCGGCTTCTCAGCCGGCGACCTGGTCGTCGGCGTCGTCCGCCGACCCGACCCCGTCCCGTGTGGCGCGTGCGCGCACGGGCAGTTCGACATGTGCCGCAACGGTCAGTACACCGAACGGGGCATCAAACAGCTCGACGGATACGCCAGCCAGGCGTGGACCATAGAAGCGCGGTACGCGGTCAAGCTGGACCCGCAGCTGTCCCACGTCGGGGTGCTGGTGGAGCCGGCCAGCGTGGTCGCCAAGGCGTGGCAGCAGGTGGACGGCGTCGGGGGGAGGGCGTGGTTCGAGCCTCGGACGGCGCTCATCACGGGCGCCGGACCGATCGGGTTGCTCGCCGCCATGCTCGGTGTCCAGCGCGGGCTTGACGTGCACGTCCTGGACCGGGTCACCGACGGGCCGAAGCCGGCCCTGATCCGCGACCTCGGCGCGACCTACCATCACCAGAGTGTCGACGAGGTCATCCGCACCACCCACCCCGATGTCGTCATCGAGGCCACCGGGGTGGGGCAGCTGGTGTTCGACGCAATGGCCGGACTGACCGCATACGGCATCGTGTGTCTGACCGGCGTCTCACCCGGCGGCCGTCGGCTCACCCTGGACGCCGGCAGCCTGAACCGGGAGCTCGTCCTGGAGAACGACGTCGTTGTCGGATCCGTCAACGCCAACCTCAGCCATTACGCCGCCGCCGTGGACGCGCTGTCCCGGGCAGACGTCGACTGGCTGGGCAGGCTCGTCACCCGCACGGTGCCGCTGGAGCGGTTCGACACCGCGTTCGCCCCGCAACGAGACGACGTCAAGGTCGTCATCGCCCTCGAGGGTGACACGCGATGAGTGCGGCGCCGTCCGGTCGGCAGTATCCGCTGGTGGCCGGCGCCCAGCGGGCCACAGTCGTGGAAGTGGGGGCTGCGATCCGCACCTACCAGGTCGGTGACCGTGAGGTGCTGCAACCGTTCCCGGTCGAGGCGATCTGTGACGGCGCCCACGGCACACCGTTGATCCCTTGGCCGAACCGGCTCGCCGACGGCCGGTACTCCTTCGACGGCACCGACTACCAGCTGCCGCTGACCGAGCCGGAGAAACACAACGCCATCCACGGCCTGCTGCGCTGGCGGCCCTGGCAGCTGAAGCGGCGCACCACCAGCCGCGTCGTCCTGGCCACCCGGCTGCACCCCCAGCCCGGTTACCCCTTCCTGCTCGACGTGGAGGTGGAGTACCGGCTCGGCGTGGACGGGCTGACAGCCATCACGACCGCGATCAACCGCGGCGACACGGTATGCCCCTACGGCTGCGGTCAGCACCCTTACCTGTCCCCCGGCGGCGGCATCCTCAACGACTGCACCCTGCAGCTGCCGGCCAGGACCCGGATCACGACCGACCCGGCCCGGCAGCTGCCTACCGGCGCCGAACCGGTCGGGGGGACCGCATACGACTTCCAGACCAACCGGCCAATCGGTGACCTTCGCATCGACGACGCCTTCACCGACCTCGAACGCGACGACGACGGCCGCGCCTGGGTCAGGCTCGGCCGACCTAGCAACGACACCGTCGAACTCTGGGTCGACTCCACCTACCCTCTGGTGGAAATCTTCACCGGTGACACATTGGCTCCCGATCGGGCCCGCCGAGGACTGGGCACCGAACCGATGACCTGCCCCCCGAACGCATTCCAAAGCGGACAGCAGCTGCACCGGCTGCAACCGGGAGGTCAGCTGCAGACCGCCTGGGGAGTGCGCTTGTGCTGACCACCGTGGCCACCATGCTGACCGAAGAACCGTTGGAGCTGACAGGCATCGCGGTCCATCCATCATCACCCGTCCACGACGGGGGGCTTGCCAACATCAGACCGGACGACGGCCTAAATGCGGGAAGTCGATCGGCTTCTTGGCACGCGGTAAGTCGGCAGGCGCTTCCTGGCTGTCCGGACAGACCACGTCCGAACGCAGCGGGTAGGCCCCACGGCGGACACACTGCAGTCGTAACGTGGACCACCACGTCCGAGGAACGATGAACGCGGCCCGTCGGCGGGTATGTCGGCGAGAGAACTTCGTCACCGAAGGGGAGCAGCAATGAGCGCGAACGTGGACCGGATCGCCGACATTTGGGGAGAGCGGACCCCGCACGCGCGGGGCACGGTGTGGCCGGCGCGCGTGGACCTGCACCTGCAGCCGGGGGTGTCCGAGGCGGATGTCGATCGCTGGGTGGGTTCGGCGTGCGTGCTGTGCAGCAACGGCTGCGGCTGCGAGATCGCGGTCAAGGACGGGCGTATGGTCGGCGTCCGAGGACGTGCGACGGATACCGTCAACCACGGTCGGATGGGCCCGAAGGGGCTGTACGGCTCGTGGGACTGGGCGACGTCTAAGGACCGACTGACCGAGCCGCTGATCCGCGTTGACGGTGAGCTGCGGCCCACCGACTGGGACACCGCCATGGGCCGCATCGTCGAGGTCAGCAAGCGGCTGCTGGCCGACAAGGGCCCGCTGTCCCACGGTTTCTACACCAGCGGGCAGCTCTTCATCGAGGAGTACTACACCCTGGCCGTCATCGGGAAGGCGGGCATCGGCACGCCGCATATGGACGGCAACACACGCCTCTGCACAGCGACCGCTGGCGAGGCCCTGAAGGAGAACTTCGGCAGCGACGGCCAGCCCGGCTCGTACACCGATATCGAGCACGCCGACGCCATCTTCTTGTTCGGCCACAACATGCCGGAGACCCAGACCGTGCTGTGGATGCGCATCCTTGACCGCACGCGCTCCGACGACCCCCCGAAGATCGTCTGCGTCGACCCGCGGCGGACCAAGGTAGCCGAGGAAGCCGAACGGACCGGCGGCGTCCATCTCGCGCCCAGCCCCGGCACGAACCTGGCCGTCATGAACGGGCTGACCCGGGAGCTGCTCGAAAACGGTTGGTACGACGAACCATGGGTACAGGCCCATACGGTGCAGTTCGACGCGCTGCGCGGGATCGTGGCGCCGTACACGCCTGAGGAGGTGGCCCGCATCAGCGGTGTGCCACCGCAGGCTCTGCGTCGGGCCGCCGAGATTTTCGGCACCAGCGAGAACGTGCTGTCGACGGTGCTGCAGGGCTTCTACCAGTCGCACCAGGCCACGGCCTCGGCGTGCGCGGTCCACCATCTGCACCTGCTGCGCGGGATGATCGGACGGCCGGGCGCCGGGGTACTGCAGATGAACGGCCAGCCGACCGCCCAGAACACCCGGGAGTGCGGCGCCGACGGGGACATGCCGGGTTTCCGGAACTGGAGCAATCCAGCCCACATCGGCCAGCTCGCCCGGCTCTGGAACGTCGACCTCGACGTCATCCCGCACTGGGCGCCGCCGACGCACGCCATGCAGATCTTCCGGTATGCCGAACAGGGGTCGGTCGGTCTGCTCTGGATCTCGGCGACAAATCCCGCCGTGTCGATGCCCGACCTACCGCGGATCCGGAGCATCCTGGCCGGCGACCAGTGTTTTGTCGTCGTCCAGGATCTGTTCCTCACCGAGACCGCGCGGCTGGCGGACGTCGTCCTGCCGGCGGCGGGCTGGGGCGAGAAGACCGGTACGTTCACCAACGTGAACCGCACGGTGCACCTGTCCGACCAGGCCGTGCAGCCACCGGGCGGAGCGAAGAGCGACTTTGAGATTTTCTCTATGTACGCGCGGGCGATGGACTTCCGTGACCGGGACGGTGCCCCCCTGCCCCCGTGGGATCGTCCTGAGGAGGCCTTCGAGGCCTGGAAGGAATGCACTCGGGGACGGCCCTGCGACTACACCGGCCTGTCGTACGAGAAGCTGCGGGACGCCGGCACCGGGATCCCGTGGCCCTGCAACGAGGACAACCCGCATGGCACCGACCGGCTCTACCCAGACGGCCTGTTCCCCACCCAGGCCGACTACTGCGAGACCTACGGCAAGGACCTGCTGACCGGCGGCGCCGTCCCTGTGCAGGAGTACCGGGCGCTCAACCCGGACGGGCGCGCCATCTTCCGGCCGACGCCGTACGTGCCACCCGCGGAGGAGCCGGACGAGGAGTACCCCATGCGGTACACCACCGGCCGGACGGTCTACCACTTCCACACCCGGACGAAAACCGCGCGCAGCAGGTCCCTGCAGGATGCCGCGCCGTCGCCCTGGGTCGAGATCTCGCCACCAGATGCCCAGCGGCTGGGCATCGAGGAGGGTGACATCGTCCGCATCGAATCCCGCCGCGGCATGGTCGAGCTGCCCGCCCGGGTCGGCCGCGGGCGTGAGGGAGACCTGTTCGTGCCGTTCCACTACGGGTACTGGGACGTCGAATCCGCAACCGACGCCGGGCCCGGCTCCCACCCGCGGGCGGCCAACGAGCTCACGATTCCGGTGTGGGATCCGGCGTCGAAGCAGCCTGTCTTCAAGACGGCCGCCGCGCGGGTCACCCGGCTGCGAGCCGGTGACGGGCCTGCCCCCGCACCGACGACGACAGCGTCCGCTCCTGCCCGCGACGGCGCAGGGCGTCGATGGGCCCCACCCCCGACTTCCGGTGGCCCGGAAAGCACCACGCAGTCGCGAATCCTGCCGGACACGCCGGCCTACCTTGGCGACCCGTCCGTAGTGAGCGAACCTCAGCGCGAGGGAGGCCGCTGATGGCGCGACACCTACCGACCTACGTGGGAATGACCCACCGGGCCGAGCAGACGCTGTCGGACTCCTTGCGGCAGGTGGGCGAGGGCCACCCTGACGACGGCGAGGTTGGCGTCGTCGCCGAAGTCCTTGCTGCCTTCCACGACGAGCACGTGCGGCGGCTCGGCCCGATCGCCGAGCGGTACGGCGAGGAACACGTCGACGAGCCGGAACGCCTGCACGCTGACGGCTTGAGTCAAACCCGGAAGGGACCGGTGGGGCTGCTGCGGGACCTTCAGGACCTCTACCTCCTCGCCTCTCTCGTCGAGACGTCGTGGATGGTGCTCGTTCAGGCGGCCCAGGGGGCTCGCGACAAGGAGTTGCAGGAGGTCGGCGAGCAGGCCCTTACTGACGCCGGCCGGACGTTGCAGTGGCTCACCACCCAGATCAAGGTCTCGGCGCCGCAGGCCTTATTAGCCTCGCTAATTCACCGAGGTCAGTGACGGCCGGTCACGTGCACTGCTGCGATGTTTCGCGGTTTGGGCATGGTGGTGGGCCGCGTGGCGCTGCGGGGCGGGTCTCCGGGTGGTGCTCGTTGGTG
>JAABUM010000356.1_pt1 | contig 85036 bp, 158 predicted proteins | sample 5559161 | NCBI WGS metagenome assembly JAABUM01 (sample SAMN10711868, study PRJNA513369) | rock metagenome | isolation source: Antarctica rocks | place: Antarctica: Victoria Land, Siegfried Peak nord
TGCATTGAGGCAGCAATGTTTGAGCCTTGCTGCAGGCGGGCGCAGCAAGGCAAAAAGAGGCAAGGCAGAAGAGGCAACGAAAGGGATAGGATAAGAAAAGCGAAAAGCTGGAGCTGGCGGCGAGAGGCGCACTTCTCGCAGAGGGTTTTGGTGCAGGTGTTGCAGGGGTGCGCCAGGGTGAACCGCTGGCAGATGTGGCAGCACATCGTGACCTGCAAGCAGACACACGATCCTTTTGTGCATGATTCCATTTCGCAAAACACCCTTCGAAACCTGGCAGCCTGCGAGGCCCCCCCTCAACAGCTTCCCCTCCAATATTTCCACTGCATGATGGAGCGCACTGGGGCGTACAGGGGGCGTGCAGGGCCTGCATGCCATGCAACCTCATCACAGCGCATCTTTGACTGTTTGTAATGTGCAAACGTGCGACAGAATTCAGCCTCAAGATCACTACGGCTGGGCAGCTGTGCTCACCCTCAGGACCTTCACCAGCGTGTTGACGTCCCCGGCGTTGGCCTGGCCGATGCGCTCCTCTATCTCGGAGCGCAGCACCGTCACCTTGCTGATGGCTTGCCAGTTCAGGAGGTCCTGCACCAGTCATGGCAACAGGGTGGCTTCAGATAGCTACTGTCTTGGAACAGAACCCGCACCGTGCCAGGTCGGCAGCAGCGCAAACAATGGCATGCATTTTGGGACAGCAGCTTGCGGCAGCCGTTGGACTCTCACGTGGCAGCTGTGGCGCACGCGGAAACCGCAACATCACAGGGCAGACTGAAGCATTATCATCAGTCTGCATCAGCAGAAGGTGCTGATCGCAGAAGGTGCTCAATCGCTGTTGCGAAAGCAGCAACTGAGGGAAGACATGGTCTCAGGGTCTCTCCCCAGTACGTACCTTGCCAGTGAAGTCCGCGAACTTGGGCGCGTACTTGCTGAGGCCATGGAAGCTCAGCCACTGCGCGATCTTGGGCGGCCCCCAGCGGCAGATGATGCCGTCGATGCCGGTCCGCGAGTGCTTGTCCCAGCCCTGCCCAGCAATCGCGCCTTTGTCAACCGTGAGCGAATGAAGAGATTGCAGAGTGAGGCTGGCGGTCATCAATGGCGTCGGCAGCTGGCTCTGGCTGGTGACATCTGACGACACGACAGTGCTGTGCACAGGTGCACGCTGGGTACACGCTGGCGGAGGGTGCACCGGAAAACTGCAATCCAAGGTGATGGAATCGATCGGATTTGGAAGGGGGGATGGGTTGTGGGTAGCCCGCACCTGCTTGGCCGTCAGCGGGTGCGTCGCGGGGTCCGGTCGGCCCTCCAGCCAGTAGCAGCGCCTGTGGGGGCCCAGGTCCGCACCCCCCGAGCCGCCTGCGTCACACGCCGGCGGCGCTGCAGGCGCGCTCTTGCCGCCGCTGCCGGCAGACGCCGCGCCGGCAGATATTGCGCCGGCGGACGCCTCCGCCGGCCGCCTGCGGGCTGGCTGCCGGCCGCTGCCCCCGCCGCGCCGCCGCCGCGCCGCCGCGGCACCGTCTGACGAGAACGATGGCTGCAGCTCCGGGCTGGCGTCATCGTCTGGGCCGCTGGCGCTGTCGTCTGCATACGTCACGGCGGGCTGCCTGCTGGCACGCCTCACTGGGGCGGCCGCCGTGGGCTCCTTGCGCCCGAGCGCATCGCCCCTTGGCGCCACGGCGGACGGCGGCAGCGCCGGCTCCGGCGTGGGGGGCCCCGTCGGTCCAGTACGCTCCGCGGCACGCTTGGGCCGCCTGCCTAGTGCCTTGCCAGGCTGCCACTGTTGATCCCGCTGGTGCCGCTGCTGCGGCCGCTGCGCCAGGGGCTTCTTCTCGCCGCCCTGCCGACGCGTCACCTGAGCAGCTGCGCCCGCTGCGCCCTTTGGCTGCGCTGCGGGCGACTCCGATGCTGTGGCGGCGGCTCCGGCGGTGCCCTTCTTGCCTTCCGCCGCAGGCAGCTGTGAGGAGGCTCGGCCCTTGCGGGGCGACCTCGGTGCTGCTGCGCCCCTGCGTGCGGGCAGCCGCTCACCCAGCGGCTGCTCGTCGTCACTCATGACGCCATCAGCAGCCGCTGCGCCCTTGCGCCGCTTGGCCCGCCTGTCGGGCGCCGCCGCAGCTGGCGAGAGCTTCCGCTTGCCCGTTGCTGCCCCTGGCTTGGCGTCTGCAGTGGAAGTGGGCAAGCTTCAGCAGACTACATGGTACAGAGGACCATAAATCATGACTCCAACACCGACCTGACATTTGGGCGCTAGCTGCCTTGATGGCGCTGCAGAAGTCACAAACGACGACATGCAAGCCAGCGCTTGACAAGAGCGTTTCAAGGTGGTTGTGGAGGCTGATGGCTGCTCCATTCACTGACAGAGCGAGGAAAGTCGTTCTGGTTTTCAATATCATGCAGCAGACGGGGTACCTGCCGGCCGCATCCGCCCACGTGGTGGTGCTGCTGCCTCCTGCTTTGCCTGCACGATTGGCATGGCACACTATTGGGATTGTAGAAGCAATAGAAGCAATTTGGCAAAGGATGTGGTTGTCCGAACGACTGGCAGATTGGCAGATAAGGTGATCGTCACACGATGAGATCACCATGGCGTGCCACCTGTCACACAGATGTGCACATGGACTGCCATGCGGGAGCCCAGGATTCACGAGTCCACAGGCAGGATCACAAGGTTTCGCCTGGAAACCCTTTGGTAGGAAAAACCCATCACGACATTGCAGAGGGAACCTGACATGATCAGTAAGAGAAGTCGTCGGGTGAGCATGTAGACTGATTTTGGCACATGCAGCACGGCTCCAATTGGCAGCCATCACCTTCGGAGCAGCGCCCTGCTTCCGCAGCCGCCGCGCGCCAGGCTCCGCATCTGCATGAAGCGCAGCTGTCTCAGGCGCGCTCCGCTGCCGCGCCGCCAGGGCGGCCAGCGGTGCATCATCCGCCGACGTCGAGGCCGGTGGGGCAGTTGGCGACGCCGCCACAACGGCCGCAGGCGGCTGCTTGGGTGCAGCGCGGCGAGGCTGCTTGGGTGCAGCGGCAGCGTCTGCTGCCGTCGGCTGCCTGCCTGCGTCAGCCGCCGCCATCGCATCCGCAGCAGGCTCGGCGGGGCTCGAAGCCCTGGCCTGTGCGATCGCCGCTGTACGCGGCGTGGTGGGCCGGTGCTGGTAGACCCTTGCTGTCGGGACTGCCGCTTCGGCTGTTGAGGCTGCCGCTGCGCCCGCCTCCCCCTCTGCGCCCACGCCTTTGCCAGCGGCCTCCGCCTGCAGCTGCAGCTGGGCCTTGTTTGCTGCTGCGGCTAAGCTGATGGCCTTGCGCTCAGCTGTAGTGGTCGGCCCCCTGCCCTTCTTTGCGATGGCGGCGGGCGCCGGTGAATGCGCTGGCTGCGAGCTGAGCCTACTTGCGATCCGCGGCGAGGGCTCTGCTGCTGCCGCAGGCTGTGTCGGCGCTTCCATGGCGCCTGTCGCCTCCGCAGGCTGCGCCGGCGCTTCCGCGGCGCCTGTCGCCTCCGCAGGCTGGGCCGGCGCTTCCGCAGCGCCTTTCGCCTTGCGAGCGGCCCGCTTGCCAGACGTGGGCGCAGGAGCATCCGCGACCGATGCAGGCGCAGGGTATGCGGGCGTCGCGGCCGGCAGCTCCGCAGGCTGCACTGGAGGCGCTGCCTGCGGACCGGCGGCGGCAGCGGCGGCGGCATCATCCTTTTCAGCCGCAGGCAGCTCCTGGAGTGTGGCTTCTGAACGCCCTCCAGCCAGGTCCGCTGCGGCTAGCGCCGTGGCCGGTGGCGGCGACCTCCCTGGCTTCGCCGCCTGCGCGGGCTGCGCCAGCGCATTGTCCGTCGCTGCCGCAGGCCCGTCCGCTGTGCTGGCTGCCGCAGGCCGCTCGGCTTCGATGACCTTGCGCCTGGCGTACCATGCGTCGCGCTCCTTTGCGGTGGTTGGCCGCTTCCCGATGAGGGACTCCACGTACTTCAACGAAGGCGCGGAGGAGCGCAAGGGCGCTGGCTCTGCTTTGTGAGACCGCCGCCGTGCGGCCGCAGCTGGCTGGCTCTCTGCTGCTGCAGCTGGTGCCGGTGCTGCGGCTCCCGCTGTAGCCGCCACATCCTTCGCCCCGGCGGCCGCCGGCGCGTCAGCCGCTGCGGGGCCGGACGGGAGCGCAGGCTCCGATGCGGCAGCGGTCGGAGCCGCTGAGTCTGCCTTGTTCGCGAGCTCTGCCGTGGAGCCGCGCAGCGTGAGATTACAGCTGCCGGACGCCGCAGACGAGCTGCGAGCCGCGCTCGCGCTGCTGCCAAGGCGCCGCTGCATCGCCCGCTCTGCCGGTGCCGCCTTCTGCTCTGCATTCCTGGAAGACTCGCGCCTTCCAGGCGACAGCGGCAGAACCAGAGCTGCGCCCATAGCCGCATGTGATGCCACCGAGGCCGCGGTGCTGGCGGAGGCGAGCAGCGATGCGGCCGGCGGCCTGCCGTGCCTGCCCATCGCAGGCTTCTGGGGGTGGAGATCCGGCGCCGCTGGCTGCCCCGTCTCGGCGGCTGCCGTTTTGCCGCCAGCAGGCGGGAGTGCGGCGGACGGCGGTGTTGCAGCAGCAGGCTGCGGCACATCGGCTGCGCCCTGGGCAGCGGCAGCAGCTGCAACAGCAGCCTGCAGCGCCGCGACCTCCTCGGCATCGAGCGCTGCTTCTGCCTCTTCGGTGGCCCGCAGCTCAGCCTCCACCTTTCGTTTCTTGGCGGCAAGCTCCTGTCGCTTTGCAGCAATTTCCGCCTGGATGTGCTCGATCTTGCCGGCCATGGGGCCGGCGACCGGCGCCGCCGCCAGAGTCTCCTCGGCAGAACTCTGATGCGGCCCGCTGGCGGCCGCCTCTGGCGCCAGCGCCGCGGCTGCGGCTGCCTTCACCGCCGCAGCTGGCGGGCCGTCTGCAGCTGCCAGGGCAGCCTGCTGCTGCTGTGCCTGCCATTCACGGCACCCAGCCTCCGCGGTCGGGCGCGGGCTGGCGGCGCTGCCGGACTTGCAGCGTGGCCGTTTGGAGCTGCTGCTGCGGCCGCGGCCGCGGCTGTGGGAACTCTGCCGCCGACCGCCGCCGGGCGCCGCTTTCGGCGCCGACTGGCCGCCATGCAACTCGCCGATGGCGTCCTCAGCGACTGACACGGGCACGGACAATGCGGCTGCCGCGCACATGTCCGGCGGCGCGGCAGCAGGAGCGACGGCGGCCGGGCCGCCAGGTACGTGTGCGGCAGCAGGCCGTACATCCTGGTCTGGCGCCGGGCTGGTGAAGTGATCGTCTTGCGCCGTGGCGTGCTCCTGCTGGGGGGCTGCGTCGTGCGCTGCAGAGCCCGCCGCGACGCCGGCGTCCGCCGTCTGACCAGGCGGCAGCAGCCGTCCGGCTGCAACTGCGGCCCCCGAAGGCGTTACCACCGGGCTGGCGGCGCCGCCGGTGCTGGCGCCCGGCAGGCCGCCAGCATCAGGCTCGGCGCCATTCACTGCCGGCGCTCGCGGCTTAGCCTCGCGTGCAGCGAGGCTGCGAAATGTTCCTCGCTGCGGGCCTGCTCGATGCAACACATCGAGCAGTCAAGAGGCTGGTCACCATGACGAGGAGGTCAACCAGGGGGTCTGGCTCGCGTCTCCTGCTGGCACACGTTGAGCCATCATGCTGTCTGGATGCCTGATTGCGGCATTTCTCACCTTCAGACTTGTTGCTCCTGCTGTTCCCCACTCGCTGCTGGCCCGATCGTGTCGCAATTTCAGAAGATGTCTCGGCTTTGCCCAGAGCAGGCTGCAGCTGGGCTAGCTGGGTCCTCGTGCGCATGGCTGATGCCTCCTCAGCATCTGAATCGTCGCTGACTTCCGGCGACGGCCGCAGCAGCTCGCGACGGAGCGCTGCGTGAGCTCTGAACGAGTCTTCGTCCCTGAACCGAGGTGTCGGAGTTGCTTGAAAGTCGAGCACCACCTCGAGGAACCCTTTCGCGGCAAGGATCCTCTTGCTCACGTGTTGAGGGATCGAGCCCTCAACACGGCGTGACATGCGTCGCGACCAGCATTGTGCTTTGCGATAGTGCGATGTGCACAGCACGGGCAAAATGTATCTATGAGCAGCGGGAATCTCGGGAAAAAGCTCTTCTTTGGATTCCCTGTCACATGCAGTGACGTGTTGTGTGTCAAGTGTTGAGTCAACAAGCTTGCGCACTCTCCATTTTGGTCGCTGAACACTCCTCCTTCCGACAGTTTCCTTCCGACAAGTTGCGCTTGACAGTTGCTCTATCGATCTGTCTTTTCGACGACTGACAAGTCAGCCTGGTCGCGCGGCTGACTCCGACGAACCACGCTGCACGGTGAGCGTACCACGCCGTCCGGCGGACATGAAGCGTCCGGCTCTGGACGCAGCAGCGCAGTTAGAGCGGCTTGGCCGGCAGAGGGAATCGCAGGAGACGGAATTTGACGATCAGGAAAGGCACTCGAACGCTGCTGAGTGCGTCTTGCTGCAGTGCGACACGCTGCAAAGCGTGCTGGCATTCCTCTCGCCCAAGGAGCTGGCAGTCTGCGGTCCGGTATGCAGCACGTGGAGGCGCGTGGCATCCAGCGCTGCGCTCTGGCAGCCGCACTGTCTGGTGCGCACCCACCGCGGCCTGCGGCGAAATTGCTACTGCTAGGAACCGCATCCACGCCAGTCATCTGACCAGCTAGGGACGGCTCACAATCGGCTTTATTGACGCAGGAGCTTTGGAAGGGCAAGATGTATGTGCCAGCCAAACAGCTCGTCATGTCCGGCAGCCAGACATATGCTCAGGCGTTTGCACAATCCCTACGAGACGCAGAGCGGCTGCGGATATCAGCGAAGGACCTGTGCGCCTTCCAGTGGCAGTTCAGGTTCGTCCCTTCTTGCTTTTGGTGATCCTGACCTTGCTCACACCACCAGTTGCCGCCGGCGAAGCGCTGAGCTCAGATGCAGCACATTCACACATGATGGGCAGTTGATGCAGCACATTCACGCATGATGTGCAATTGCGGCAGGTTCAAACTTGGTGCCGGCGCCTTCTTTGTGGAGCATGACCCGTTCTGGAACGGCGAGGGGCCCACCATGAAGCGATACTTTAACGCGAGCGGCACCATCGCAGCCGAGCCGGCAGACCCCTTCTTCTCGCCGCATGAAGACAAGTGAGTCGTGGAGTATGTGAGCGCCGCCATCCGGCTGTTTAAGCGCGCCTGGTTTTGGGCATGATCTTGGGACAGGCGTCTACTGCATTGATTTGTAGACGGCCATTTGCTCAGACGCTGCTTTGTGGTTGCCGCAGATGGAAGTTCACAAAGGTGAGGGTCCATTAGCTGAACGTTTGCTTGAACTTCAACATCATGTGGGTGTGCCCTGCCACAGGCTGCCCTTGAAACACACATTGTTGCACTGCCACAACCACATTTCACTGATGTGTTGACAAGCGTCCTCGACAGAATTTGCTCACCAAAATACTGCAGACGAAGAACGGCAAAGTCGGTGCTGGCCGGTATGTGAAAGTTTGCCACTGGTGAGGATGCTGACCATATGTGGACAAGCAATGCGCCCTCACTCGTTGCATGTCGTCCTGTGCAGCCCCACCTGCTCTGAGGCCCACCTGCTCTGACTTTTTGATCCACCATGCAGGCCGTCACTGGAGATTTCTCGCAACCCCGTCGACTGGTCGTTCGTGTTGCAGAATGAATGGGTAGTCTATTCATGTACCAAATTGCTTCCGTAAGTCTTTAGCGGCTGCCCTGATCTAATCGGCTTTCAATTTCACAAGCCTTTGCATAGTCGCCTGTATCGGTCGAGCTCTGCCACAAGCAGCACTTCCGGCTGCGCATTAGTGTGCTGTGCGCATCCAAGAGCTGGCAGCAGCGCTGTGTGTCGCCACACTATGCACGGATGTTGGATCGTTGAATAACTCGAATGCAGAGGTTCCTGGTGTCACAGGGATTGTGTACCGTCTAGCGTGCTGGCAAATCCTGCCGCAGCTTGTGCAGGAATTCTGTCTTGTGTAGGAATTCTGTCTTGTGCATTTCAATTTGACGCTTGATTGTTTTCTTGAATCGTGTGTCTGCATCTGTGTGTGTTAGAACAACTGCAAGCACCCGTTCCAAGCCATGCCCAGAAACTGCTGTCCAGCCAAAGAGCACACACCACAAAATGCCGACTGGACTCTTTGCCTCCGAATTTCCCGTTGTCTCAGCAATGTAAGGCGATCTTGCTTGATGTTTGTGGCGCCTCAGGCACAATCGGTCCAGCGCGCACTCAGGTTGGTGTGCTGGGCGCCTCAGTCATGTGTCTGCCGATTGTTTCCCCGAAGCTCCGCCCAGGGCGGCCCAAAACTGTGTCCATGGGCAACACCGTGTGCCAGTGGTCCTCACTGAGCGGGCGCCGCGGCTCGGGCGGCTGCGTGCAGCGCATACAGGCCCTCCTCCATCTGGTCGTTGACAGCCTTCAGGTCGTTCGTCAGCCCTGCGCAAGCAGATGAAACAGTCAGACAATCTGTGCTGACCCCTGTTGTCCTTGCATGTGTGCTGCCGCAATGGCCAAACCGTGGAACAACGGCCAGTGAGAACGGCGTAGATGCCGCTGAATGTGATCAGTGCATGTGCAAAATGAGTCATGTTCGCTGCAACTCACGAGACACGGCTTGCCGGTCGGTGCGGATCTCAAAGGCATCAGCGCGCGGGAAGCCCTGCACAAAGGAGCGGGGGACTGCCCTAAGATGCTGTGGCAGCCATGCATAAGCTTACAGCACCTTGATCCCTCAATTACAACCGGCTTTTCTCTTCTCACCTCCTTGTCGACCAGCGACCCATGCAGGCCGACACCGGAAGCTTCCAGCCGAGCGGTCGCCACCGACAGCTGCTGCTCCAGGTGCTCACGCTGCGCCACGAGCGCTTTGAGTTGCGCCTTTTGATCTGTGTGCGCGTTCTGCGTGTCCTGGGAGGCGCTGACCATCTTGGTGAGCCACAGTCGTCTCCGCAGTGCAGTGGTGCCGCGGCGAATGCTCTGGCCTCAAGTAGGGTGCAGAAGAGCTCGTGAGACAGCTCCAAAGACAGTCTGATAGAACTCAGATGTGTTGCATTCCCAGATTGGCAGGCGAAACTTCGCTAACTGCAAAGTGCAGAGGAATTCGAGCGAGCTGTCTTTCGATGCTTGTTGTGAGATCACAGGCTTCGCAAAGGGGCTTGAACGAGACGATAACCAAGACAATCGCTCTGCATTCAACAAAGAACACAAGGAAGCGAGGGGAGGCCGCGAGGAGGAGGTAGAGGACGACGAAGAAAAACTCGTTCGCATGTCGGCCTTTAAAGTTTCCGGAAAGTTCCGCAACTCCATTTCGTGCTGCATGCTGACCCTGCCAAATTGCAAGCAGCCAGATGTTTCGAATTTGGTCAGACAACACCCAGATGACGGCTTCGTTCTCTCACACTGTTGCGAGTGGAGTCCACCGCAACGACACCCCCGCTCCCCGCTGGTGGAGTCCGCCGCAGAGGAGCTGGCAACGGTCGGCAGGGTCAGACAACACGTTTTGGGATGCTGGAGCAGCTCTGGGCACGCATGAATGTTGGTAGCGTTACTCAGCTTTCTGTTGCCATTACATGGCTCTCAACTTTGCATTCCTCCTGACGAAAACCGTGTGCCTAGGTAGCGACAAAATTATGCTGTCCAACAGTCTCAGGTTGAGCATGGCATACCGAACGGCGCATTTCAATAAATCCGGGTGCTACCTTGTGAAATGCGCTGCCGACCACCATAGCAATTGCAAATTCTTCAAGGAATTTGTTGCGTTGTGTACCACCAAACCCAAGGCCTCCAGACCTCGCTCTAGTTTATGCTGCCGACTTGGAACGACAGGTTTGTGACGATGTTGTGGCCGAAGGGGTCTGCACAGCAGCATATGTGCAGTCAGCACCATCCATTTCGACAAGATGTGATGTGAGGGCTCGAGCTCGGCCCTCAGTAGCAGACGACAGTTTATATAAGCATGCCCAGGTCACTCGAGTCAAGCGTACCTGCAAGGTGGTCCTTGAGGTTCTGGAATGGCCCCTGGCCGGTAATGATGGCCTGCGCGCCGTAGCCGAAGACTGCCAGCATCGCAAGCCGGCCTGCGCACCCGTACACCGCGGTTCAGGATATGGCAACGTGGGGCATGCGCTTTTCTCTGCACAATTACGTTTTGGCTGCTGGTTCATCAGCTGCGCAACACAACAGAGCCTCACACAAGGATATACCTGAGGACCGCCATCACTGTGCAACATGTCTCACCATTCTTCAGCTCCTTGGTCTTCAGGTTCTGCAGCTCCGAGTCGCTCTTGCCGAGGTTGAAGACGTTGAAGAACTGGCCGCCTGCAGCAGGAATGTACGCACTCCTTGAGCCGGTGCTGCCTCGGAGCACATGCTGACGAGCTTCGACCAAACCCCTCGCCCACTCTGTCCCCTGGCCACACATCGAGCGGCATAGAAAGATGTGTCACTAGGCGACAACAGATGGTGCGCACCAGGGTACTTGGCGTCGCCGCTGCCCTTGAGCGCCTGCTCCAGACCCAGGAAGTACTGCTCACCCTGAGAGCCAGGGTGGCGGTAGTCCTGCCACCTGATGCGCGCAAGCACACCGCGCACGTCAAGAAAGCATGGCGGTGGCATACTGTCTAGGCAAGATGCCGCTTTGCCGCCATTATGTCTTGGGATTCTGGAGCTTCACGTTGCTGCCATGCATAGGCAGCTGATCATGTGTTATAGCCACGACAGAGGCAGCACCCAAAGCGTGACACCCAAAGCGTGACAAACTGCACCTCTTCAGCTCCGCGAACTGGACGGCGATGACCTCAATCCAGAACAGTGAGAAGGGGTCCAGCCAGTAGTCCTTGTACACGCCCAGCGGCGGGATCAGGCCGGTCTTCCACCACAGCACCTGCATGACGGTGCTCCATCTGTGGCGACGGCTGGCCTGTGGCGCGATGAGATCGCCGACAACACAGGCGCCTCCCAAGGGCTTTGCGGTGTTTCCGCTAACGATCCTTGTTGCAGAACGTTCCAAAGTATTTTACAGGTGCATGGTTGCGGGCAGGATGTGTGCACCTCCTCTGGGCTCTGAGGGATGACGCCGGCGTTGGCGAGGATCTCTGGCGCGATGATGCCCGCGGCACCCAGCATGGCCCAGCGAGCGTGGATCACCTCGCTGCAGATGGGTCGTGAAATAGATTCAGAGCGGTGCCGTTGCGTCGAAGAGCTAAGGGTCATGCATGGATATGCACAAGCGGCAGGCGTGTGCGGCAAGATATGATGGCCGAGATCGTTGTCACAGGTCCCACACGGACCAAGTATCACCTGTATGCCAGCCACTTCGGGTCAATGAAGCCGCCTGCGCCCTCCGGGTCGGACAGACCGAGCGGGTCGAAGCCGAAGTCTGCCGGGAGCGAGCCATCGAGGTAGCTCAGGGACTGGTCGCTGGCAAAGAACAGGGTGTCCTTCGACCGGTCGACCTGCGCCCATGAGTGGAAGACATATATTGTCGATTGCCTGATGCCGTCTCCAGCTTGCAAAGCGATGCGGTAGAGCCCTGGCTGGAGGGTGATGGACTTCCAAATCGCTATCCACTGCCGCTGAGGGACGGGAGCGGCAGCCCACCTTCTGGACCTTCGAGTCGGCAGTCCCCTGCTTGTTCTCATCGGCTGCCTGGCCCCGCTTGGCCTCCTGCTCAGCGCGCACCACGAGGCGCCCAGCACGCTGCGCCTTGGCTGGCCGCACGCTGGGGGCTGCGATCTTGGATGTCTGCGGGGGACATACGTATGTCATAAGTCACATACTGAAGCCACTCTCAGCTGCATCGGTCGCCGCATTGAGGAAACGCCACACCGCAGTGCGATCCGCCCAGTTCAGCCGCTTCAAAGCCAGGAGGAGAGGCAGCCGCACCAGAGGCAGCCCGTTGCGGACCAGCATTGAGGCCGCCATGCTGATCAACTGATTCCAGGCACGGCTTGGTGGAGCAGGTTTGAGCAGCAGGGTCGAGCGCGGCCTGAGATCGCAAGCTTATCGGCTTCGATCTGATTCAACCTTGGAGTCTCAACGTCCGGGACTCTACGCACAGAATCGCAACACCGCCACGAACTGCACTGGCGGACATGCGACTTGCGTCTGGCAGCGCCCTCTGCAGCCGCTGTCTGAGATTCAATGCGGCAGACCTGGCTAGAATGAAAGCTTGATTTTGCTTCAAGCGCGGCCGACGAGGCAGCCTCATGCGGATTGCGCCGCTGCATGTTCCAGTACCGCCTAGCTGCTGTTACTCAGCTTCAGTAGCGTGTGCCATGGGAAATTATTCAAATGAGTGCCTTCTTGCCTCGCGGCGGCAGGATGCTGCAAGGTGCAAGCGTGCACATGATGTATGATGCAGCTTCCGCCTTCCTTCCACTGCTTCCTCTGCATACTCACCTGAATTTTCGGACACAACCCAAGCGCAATTGTCGCAGTCGCAAGCGTAGCTCACTGTTGTAGGGACTCTGACGGAGCAGTCACCGGAAGAGACAATCCCAGTCGACGGCATTGCAAGTGATTTGTATTGTGATCGGTCACGTGCACGGTCCTCCACTCGGTTGCTCGGCGCTCTAGCATCCCCAATCAGGCAGCATGCAGCTGGCCAGACACCCAACGCACACACGGGCAGCGCAGCCTGCTGGTCAGCTTGCTGGCAGGTGCGTCAACCTCATGTAACTCTAGTGGCGTTGGCTTGCAATAACATCCAGCATGGGAGTGAGTGCAACCCTTGCATATGACATGCATACAAACGTCAGTGACTCATTCTGCCACGCCACGCAGGAGTCTCCCTTCTCAGCGGCCGCTCCGTCAGCATGTCACAGCGATGCCGCCAGCCCAGCGCGCCCTAGTTGCGGCGCACGCTCTGGTCAAGGAGCGCACAGACAACGAGGAGAACAAAACGCTGAATGAGGGCATTGCCAGATTTTACGATGAGTCATCCGGCCTGTGGGAGGATATGTGAGTGCGGCCTGGCATGCATTTGACGGCTCCCATCGATGCACTGCCAGCGGCGCAGCTGCACGTCCTGCACAATCACCTGACTCAAGAAGAGCTTCCCTGACCCAAGGAGTGCTGGACGGCTGGCGAATCTCGCTTAACGTCGCAAATTCCCCCGTGCAGGTGGGGCCAGCACATGCACCACGGCTACTATGAGCCCGGCAACGGCAAGCGGGTCAGCAACCAGCAGGCGCAGATCGACATGATTGAGCGCACCCTGGACTGGGCCAGCGTCACCTCAGTGAAGAACGTGAGCTGCGTTGCATGCATTGTCATAGGTTGAAGCGCCCTGAGCAGCACTGACAGATGCTGTGCACAGTTCGCCGACTGTGTCAGCTTCGCATTGGTCCGTTGTCGCTGCACCGCATGCGCGCTCTCCGCTCACCGTTAATCAGCGCTCTGCAGACGGTGGACGTCGGGTGCGGCATCGGCGGCAGCAGCCGCCACATTGCTGCCAAGTACGGCAGCTCCGGCAAGGGTGTCACCCTCAGCCCAGTCCAGGTCGGCAAGCTGCACCGTCTCAAAGACTTTGCCTGTCAAATTTTCAAGTGATGCCCCAGCGCCATGCCACAGTTCGTCGCCAACTGACTCAAAGCCAGTTGTCCCTTCCGCTCCAGGCAGCGCGCGCCAACGCGCTCACAGCAGAGCAGGGCCTGGCGGACCGGGTGTCCTTCCAGGTCGCCGATGCGCTGCGCATGCCCTTCTCAGATGGTGTGGCCTCCATGCAGCTGTGCCTGAACCGCATTCATAGCCACATTCGTAGGGCTGATGCTCTGCCTACAGTCTTGCGTAGCCGCAGCAACGGTGCACCACACATATGCTCTGTCGGTCTGTACCGATTGCTGATTGCTAATGAGCTTCCCAAATCGCAGGCGAGTTCGACCTGGCGTGGTCGATGGAGAGCGGGGAGCACATGCCGGACAAGCAGCGCTTCGTCAACGAGCTGGTGCGCGTGGTCGCCCCCGGAGGCCGCGTCATCATCGTCACCTGGTGCGGCATTTCATGCCGCACAGCTGCCGCCTGCTGACTCTGTGAGACTGTGAGGAACCATGTTCAACTCAAGCAGGTTCGAATTGTCGCCTCTGCTTGATCATGTTGGAGGATGCACACCGCATCGCGCAAGGCGCTGACGAGCCGCTGGCGTCCAGACAACTGTTCCATACAGGAGCGCAGGTGCCACATCATGCTGGGGAAGGGGTGGGGCACGGGCTGGCCAAGGCAGACCTCGCTGCTTGATGGCCTTCGCAAGTCATCGCGAAATCTCAAAAAGTCAATCCCAACAATACAGCGCTGACGCACGAGTTCATTTGCAGGTGCCACCAGGTGCTGGGCGAGGGGGAGGCTGCAGCCGAAGGAGCAGGCGCTGCTGGACCATATTTGCAGTTCACGACATTATTGTTGGCGCAGACTTGAATGCTGGCACTGCCTGTGCAGGTGCCACCGGGTGCTGGGCGAGGGAGAGGCGGGACTGCAGCCGAAGGAGCAGGCGCTGCTGGACCGTATCTGCGAGGCCTACTACCTGCCCGCCTGGTGCTCCGTCGCCGACTACGAGCGCCTCTTCGTCGCCGCCGGCATGCAGGCACGCCGCCATGCCAGCCGCCGACCCCTCTGCCGCAGGCAGCCACGAGCTGCAGTGGCAGACACACTGTCGATGCAGTCGGTCAGCGCGCCGGCGCGCCTGCTTGCCAGCAGTGGACTCCTGCGGCTCCTGCAGCGATGTCGCCTGGGCGTCTGCAAGGGATGCACTTTCCAGCACCGGCAGAGCAGCGGGAGCACCACCAGCAGGCAGAGCACCCAGAGCAGCAATCTGATGGGTGTGTGCTCCCTGCGCAGGACATCAAGACGGATGACTGGTCGGAGGCGGTGTCGCCCTTCTGGCAGGCCGTCATCCAGTCGGCGCTGTCCGCAAAGGGCGTCGCCGGCCTCTTCAAAGCCGGCTGGACCACCATCAAGGTGCCCACCTAGTAATGACTCTTGGAACATTACAGATGCGCCACAGCTCTGCGCTGCCGGTGTTGAGATGCGAAAACTCATGAGATGATGCAACTAACGCCCATGCGGGGAGCGGCGGCGGTCGAGCACCACTGCGGGCAGTGCTGACGGCCGTACTTACGTGCACAGGGGGCGCTGGTGATGCCGCTGATGGCGCGGGGCCTGAGCACGGTGAGCTGCCGGTCTGATACACGCACACAGACGGACCTTCATTGTCATAAATCTCAGTGATGCAGCTGAGTCTGTGCAAATGCTGAAATGGCACACAATTGACGGGCGCATGCCTGTTGATGCAGGGACTCATCAAGTTCAACCTGATCACAGCAGTGAAGCCGCAGTGATGACGATGTCGAGGAGCGGATTGTGAGTCGGAACGTGAGCGGTGTACTGCAGGAGCGATATCAATTTGGAATTCACTGAAGATATTCGTTAACCCGCCCGGCTTTGGATTGCACGGCAGTATTCTTTGGGAGAAAGGTCCGCGATCAGTTGCCCTGCTGTATCTGAACCTAGTCCTAAACACACTCCTGACGCCGAAACCTACACCTCACCCCTAGTGAGAACAGCGCTTCTTATATCGCATACATACGTACGTATGCGCAGCCATGCACTCGATGGTTCCCACTTCAGCAGCCTCGAAGCCTGTTCGACGATGCGATGAATGTTTGTTGCTGGGGCGCACGCGCGCGCCGCAAAAGTTGTCCTGCTCTTGACACAAAAACCTAGCTACAGCTGTGTTTCTCGCCCGCCACACACGCACTCTCGCACCAGCGACTCAATCGTAGCATCCAGGGCAGCGATGTCGTCTGGCGATCTCATCTCTGCGTATGTGGCGCCGCGAGCGTGACACCATGCCTCTGCCTCCTCTCGTGACACCTGCGCAAATTCAAGGGGCTTTTGATATCTTTCTGGGCACAAATGCTGTCGCTGCTGCACGCAAACTTCCACAGGGTAGGACGCGAACACCTGTACCACATGCCAACGACTGAATGTCATAGCACGCCAGCAGCAGGGAGCTTGCCTGCCGCCTGGAGCCCCAGCACACGCCGAGCACCGCCGCTGGCTTCGGCGGCGGTTCGCCGTCTGCGTCGCCCACCTGCAATCGCCAGGACGGCATCTGCTTGGGTGACAGAAAAGTGTTCTGCTCTCAGAACTCGCCTAGCGGAAGAGTTTCCTGCTCTCAGTCGAGCAGCTGCCACCAGAGTCAAGGGGCGAGCGCAGCTTCACTTGGTGTCCGCTGCCAGCACTAGCACAGGGCTGTTCAACTGCACCATTGCAGCAGGCCATCGTGTTCAAAGACAATTAAATCCGTGCGTCAAGGTGTTGTCTTTTGTGGGCCAGGCCGCTGCACCTGCTCCTGGTACAGGCCGCGCAGCTGGTCCAGGGCGGCCAGGCCGGAGCCGTCCGCCAGGTCGAGCAGGCACAGCAGCGCCGCGGCCTTGCGCCAGAAGCCGGCCCCCAGACGCCGGCATTGCAGCGCATCGCCCGTGTCCCACAGCTGCGGCGGAAGGAGGATGAAGATATATCGAATTCAGCTGGGTAATGCAGTGCAAGTGGAGCAGATCACCACAAGCAACCGGTCTGCTTGTGCCTGTCGGCGGCCCCCGCATCAACCTCCGCAAATGCGCTCTCAATTGCTTGCCGCACAGCGACGCAATATCGTGACGAGTACAGCAGCTTACTCATCGTCGTCTGATGCTGGTTCATGGCCGCGAGACGACACATGATGCAGCATGCGTCATGCGTCACGGTCTGCATTTCCTGCAGTAACCGCACCTGGAGGCTGACCACATGGCGCTGGAGGCACAGCTCCGTGAGGAACAGGTCCGAGCCCACCGTCGGCTTGCACGCCGCCGGCCTGCGGCGGGCACCAACATGCGCGTCTTATCGTCAACCTCGACAAGTTCAATCTGTCCGGGCGGCAGCTCGTGCCGATCACGCCAAGCTGGCTTTTCTTGCACCGCCAGCTGCAAGAAGACCCACCTCCGTCCGGTGGACCACCAGGAGAGCAGCGTGGTCTTGCCGCTGCCGGAGGCGCCGCACACCTGTTGGGAAAAGCGTCATCATGTCACGCCGGGCGGATGATCAGCGCACTTGCTCTGTCCGCTGGTGTCCTGATGCATTGCAGCCAATGTCCAAGGTAGGCACGAGCTTTTCGTCAGCATCTCACCACGATGGGCAGCATGCTGTACTCGAAGCTGTCTGCCGGCTCCAGCGCCGGCAGCGCAGGTGCGCTTTTCGCATCGGCATGATCATGATCCCAGCCCCGAATCTCCAGAAACGGCTGCATATGCACCATCCGTCATTCCAAAAAGGATGTAATCATCGTGCTGCTGCACAATGCATCACGCAAGTCGGCACAACTCCCGCATTGGCGTCATGCACGACTGCCCAATGGCCGCACCTTCAGCATGCGCGGCACATAGGCGCTGGGCTGTGGGAGCGCGCTGCTCACTATTCCAGCTGCTGTGCCGTACAAGGCTCCGGAGAAGTAAAAGAGCGCCGCTGGTGCTTCGCGGGCGATCCACAGGCCATTGAACAGCACCATGATGCTGGTGTGTGCGGCAGTCGCGGTCACCGTAAACTCTTCATGACTTTACACAGTTTCCTCGGCGACGAGGACGCTAGCTACATGTACTACAAAATGTCTGACTCTTGGTCACAGATAATGCAGGAGTCATTGCTGCTGAGCTTGGGTCTCTGAGCTGTTGATCAAGCTTTGAATGACCTTACGATGGCTTCGAAGGCTGGCTGCCTGGCAGCACTTACAGCGACAAGCCGAGCGTCTTTGCGAGCAGGAACAGCAAGCGCACGTGTGCCAACGCAATAAAGGCAACGGCTTGCGCCGAGTGATGAAGTGAAATAATTGCAGATCAATGCTGGTCAGGTCCGCACCAAGTTTCCATCCTGGGGACAGCCTTGAGTAGGAAAATCGTGACACGTCAGGAAGAGGGCTGCTCTTCAGATGGTATGGGAGCAGCCTCACTCAAACAAACCCAGTCTGGGTGGGCGCACACCTCAATGAACATTTGGGAGGCTGGACTTTAGGGCTGTCGGTGGGTGCAAAGGTACCATTGCAGCGGGTCTCTATCGGAATGGCTTCACTCTCGTCGCAGGCTGTCCGTTCTCGAGTCTTTAAGTGCGCCGCCGCCGGAAAGCTAGAGGTTCTGTGCCGAATAACAATGTGCAGCATGTAGATCATCACTTCTTTGCGAGCGACTCGACGGCAAGGTGCGCGGCGTCGTCCAGGTCACTGGCGGCGATGATGTCCAGGCCGCTGGTCTTCAGGATCTCCTTGCCGCGCTCCACGTTGGTGCCCTCCAGCCGCACGATGAGCGGCACCTTGATGCCGACGCCCTTGGCGGCGTTGACAATGCCGCTCGCAATGACATCGCACTTCATGATGCCGCCTGGGACAGCAGGCGATGCATGTCAATGTCTAATGCGCATCCGGTTGTGGGCTGCTAGAACAGCAGTGGCGTCGCCAAAAGCAGCATAAAGAAGCGCGGGCTTGCAGGCACCTCGTGGTGATTTTGTGGCAAACAGCCGCGTGGTGCCGGGGTGGCAAAAAACAAGGCAGACGCACCGAAAATATTGACGAGGATGGCCTTGACCTGTTTGTCGGATGTCAGGATCTTGAATGCTTGCACCACCTGCGACGACAGCAGCCAAGCTCAGCCTGCATCTGCACAAGCGCGGCTCCCTGTACTGCACACCCCACGCCACACAAGCGCCCAGGTGGCTCTCACAAGCCAGCTCGGTGGCAGTAACGAGCAGTTCGGTGCCGCTGAGAAGGCAATTCACAGTCACTTGGTGCCGCCGCGGAGGCACTGAAGCACTCAGAAGCGCATGCATTTCTGCCGAATAGAATTAGGGTTTTGCACGCCTGCTCCTCGGAGGCGTTGCCGCCGACGTCGAGGAAGTTGGCGGGCGTGCCGCCGTGCAGCTTGATGATGTCCATGGTGGCCATGGCCAGCCCCGCGCCGTTGACCATGCACCCGATCTCGCCGTCCAGCCCGATGTAGTTCAGGTCGAACTTGCCCGCCGCCACCTCCCTGTGTGCGTCGATAATAGTTTTCAGTTTGGCTCGGCACACAAGTGTCGAATCGGTTGCGCTGAAGCACATGCATCTTTGTGTCAATAGGCAGGAGATTGAGTGGCCCCTGTGGCCCAGTGAGTGAACCTGAGATCAGCAGCAGCTCCAAATCTAAACCACTGCAGTGATCCAAGCCAAGAAAAGGCTGGGTAGACCGTCACCCACCTAGGGTCCTCTTGTGATGCATCACGCATGCTAAAGATGTCCTTCTGGCGGAAGGCTGCGTTGTCGTCAAAGCTCAGCTTTGCGTCCGCCGCGATGAGCTTGCCGTCGTCCGTCTCCGCTAGCGGGTTCACCTGGAGTTCAAAATCCATGAAGGTGTTCATGCAGTGACAATGAGCTCTGGCTCGGCACATGGGCAGCATTACATGCAGCATTGACAAACGTGACTCGCGTTCAGCACTGCCAAGCCTGGTCCCTCAAAACCACCGATTGGCAGTTGGCTGCGCGTACAGGGCGATTGGGGAGGCCACTCCTTCGTTGGCTGCAGGCAAAGCTGATAGCAGCAAGGTGAAATTAGGCATGCGCACCTCGACCATGGTGCAGTCGCACTTGGTGAAGGTGTGGTACAGGGCCTTTATCTGCTCCGCGGCGGCGGCGGGGTCGCCGCTGACCTGCAGCCCCTCCACCATCTGGCGCGCCTGGTCGTCGGTGATGCCCTCCCGGATGTCCACCGGGATGCGCACAATCTTCTCCGGGTACTTCTCCGCAAGGTCCTCGATGCTGGTGCCGCCCTCGGAGCAGCCGATCAGCAGCACGCCTGCACACCCGGAAACGCTTTCTGAGCAGCAGCCCCATGGCAGATGGCACCGATCCTGAGCGGCAGCCCAGTAGCAGACGGCTTCGGCAGGCGGCCCCTTGCACTGAGGCCTTCACACTTCTTCTTGGCGCAGGCGAGCAGCTTGTTTTCGTGGGCACTCATAAGGCGTCAGGCATGTGCTTGGTCCATTGCAGGTCCGGAATCAGAAGGCAGTTGAGCGGCACGCCTGCGGAGGCACGGTCCAGCAGGATGGCGAAGTACATCTCGTTTACCAGGTTCAGCTTTGACGCCACGTACAGCGTGTTGACCGGCTTGCCGCCTGCGCCCGTCTGCTTCGTGACCTGTTTTGCAGGAACAACAGAAGGGCCTCAGTGTCCCGATTCTAGTGCTGTGTCAGGCACCGTGCGCAGAAGGTGGACGCATAGGCACATGCACCAAAGTGATGTTGCAGCGAGCATGTGCAAATGACTACTGCCTAAAGACATCCTTCTCCCCGTGCACTCAAAAGACCTGTGCAGACGTGGCAGCGGTCCGCTGTCGCTTCATGTGCGCGACAGACCAACAAGAACATGCGGCAGGCAGGCTCACCAGGGTGCCGCCCAGCATCTGCTTGGCCAGCTCCTTGGCCTTCTCCTTGTGCACGATGTGCACGCCGCCCTGCAGGCCGTTTGTGAACTTGCCCAGGCCGCGCCCGCCCGCCAGCACCTGGCTCTTGATGACCACCTGCGCTCGGTCGGCTGCTGTCCCTGATTACAGCTGTGGCCACTTCACTGATTACAGCGCCGGCCACACGTGGGTCCGGATACACCAGCGGCCCACTCGAGCGGCCGACCGGCTGCAGAAAGAGATGCGGCAGATCGGCAATGAAGTGCGGCAGTTGGAAAGGGAGGCAGCCCGGGTACAGCAGCTGAGGGACAGGGCATGTTGCCTGGGATTTCATTGCATGGAACCCACCTCCCCGTCGCTGTCCGCGAGCTCGTCGCATGCGGTGGCAACCTCGTCCAGTGTGAACACCGGCTTGCCGGGCGGCACATTGACGCCGAATTTGCTCATGATCTCGGCGCCCTGCAGGCATTGCACTTGTGATTCGAGAAGCAAGTCGCATGTCAGTCATCACGCACGAACCTTTGCTGTCTCAGTGCTGCGCGCCATACGCTTAGGTAATACGTGACGCCGCTAACCTTCATGCTCGAGGGTTGCCATACAATCTTGCACAAGGCCAAAACATGTTGATTCACGATCAGCAGTGATCATGCGCGACGCTCAGCATGCAGGATTCGCTGTGGCAGCAGGGAGGGTGTAGGTTTGCGACCTGATATTCGTGCACGTTCAGAAATCGCAGTTGCTGCAGCTGCATCGAAGGCCTGGATCGCGCAACATGGCGCGCCAACTGACTGAACATGACTGCGAGGCGCTCTTTCGACCCCGATATGAGTTTCTACTCAGTACCTCCGATACTGATTTGCACGACCTTAACTACAACGCACTGGCAAGGGGCAGCCCAAGTCCCCTAGGACGTAAATGGTCAAATCAAACAGTAGCAGGCCTTACTGGGGCTGCGTGAAGAGGGAAGAATGACGCCATGAGCTGCAAAGTCTGGTGCAGCAGATACCCTTCCTCTTTCAGTTGCAAAAGGCAAGCCCCTTTCACTTTGAACGGGAGCATGTGGGGAAAGGCAGTGCCACAGTGGTTCGTTAGCCTGCCTGCCTGACTTGGCCAGGATAGTACCTACCTAATTCTATCATCGACTGCACTGTGACAAGTCGCGAAATTGAGGCAACGGCGGCCGCTTGACTTTCTCAGAAAATGTGACACAGGCCATCGCCGCGGCGCAGTGCACTCCACGGCAAAGATGAACACCGTGCCAGACCGCAAAACAATATTCATGACGCAAATTTGAAAGCAACTGCCGAATCCGCCACTCCAATCCTCCGCCTCCAAATTTCCTTTTATCGGGTCCACATCAAACAGGTCAGACCGGTGGGCACACTGCCGATTCATCCCAATGCATTCAACCACCCGCAGGCGCGGCGGCATCCAAATTTTGTGTTATTCAATCACTCGCGGGCGCGGCGACGCAGCTCGTCCAGCTCCTGGTCGATGGCGTCCTTCTTGAAGACCTGGTCGTAGGGGCGGCCCTCGGGCAGCTGCGCCTTGGAGCCGTTGCTCTTCGAGCCGAGGCGCCCCGCCTTCATCTTGGCCAGATCGTCGTCCACCGAGTCGCCCTCCAGCGCCTTGAACTGCGCCTCTATGTTGTCCGGCGCCGCCAGCTGCGCGCACCCAAACACAGACCTTTTGACCATCTGGACCCCATACAAACCGACGCCAGTGTGGCGGTCCATGCAGTCTGCTTGCCTGCCTTAGCCTTTGAGCGTGCGTCAATCATCCGAAGCACATGTACAAGGCAGCAGAAGAAAGGAGAGCACTCTCAGTGAACCCCCCAGCATGCAGCTCTGCAAGGGCATGTGCCGCGGGCGGCGAATCCTTACACCTGCAGGGTGGACTCGGACTCGGCCTCCAGCGCCATGCAACGCAGCAGAAAAGAGCACCAACCATCCGATTCACCTGGAATGTAGTTGTTAATTGAAAGGTGTTCAAAAGCGCACCTGCAGGGTGGACTCGGACTCGGCCTCCAGCGACATGACCTTCTCCTCCATCTTCTCGAAGGCCGTCAGCGCATTGCTGGTGTTGAGGCCCTGGATCATGTCCGTGATCTGCTTGGACGCGGACGCCGACTTGGCGCGCGCCTTGAGCGTGTCCTTCTTCGACTTGGCCTCCGCCAGCTTCTGCTCCAGCATCCTGTCGGCACAAGGAGAGGCAACATGAGCGTGTTTCACAAAAGTCAGCAAGCACAAAGCAAAGCTCTTGAGTTTGGCTGCCGGCTGGACAATAGGCACAGTGATGAGCACTGCTCCCAGCGGGTTGCAGTGTGCAGAGCCATTGCAGGTGGATGGCTGACCTGGTGTTGCTGATCAGCTGGTCCGTCGCCTTCTTCTGCTGGTCCACCTGCGCCTTCATGGTGGCCGCGTTGTCCTGCACAAGAGGAATACGAGGATCATCAGCCGCTGAGGGGCCACAGTCAGATGCGCTGCCCCAGGCTGGCATGTGGCGTGACCTGGTCAGGCTCCTGGCAAATCGGATATCATTTGGCCAGCGGTCGCGCATGCACGCGGCCGCATGCCGATGGATGGGCGGCCAGCACGCAAGCGCACTCACCGCGTACGCCTTCCGCCGCTTGAGGGCCTCCCGTGCGAGGTCATCGTCGCCCTTGTTGAGCGCCAGCTCTGCCCGCCGGTACCACTCGTCCTGCATTGTTCAATTATGGGTATTAGAGAGGCCTTGCCTAACAGTGTGTGCCTCATCGCCAGACTTTGAACTCTCCTTCGCCACGTCGTCACAGACCTGGCGGCCCAGACAGACAAGCATGCGCACTTCAATGCGGACCGAGCGCCAAGCCAGCCAGAGCATTGTGCAGTCCGTCATTTGGATATGACTTTGGTGATAAGAATGCGCAGGAGGCGGGCATACCGCTGTCTGCTGCGCCTGGCTGTACTTGACATCCAGCTGCTTTTGCGAGGCCATGACCTGCAAGGACAGGAGTGGAGTTGGCTTATGTTGTGTGCTACACTGCAGAGCACAAAGTGACGTGCGCAACAATTGCTTGAAGCGATGCAAAGCAAGGCGTACAGAGATGAACCGCCGTCAGGGGCTCGAGACGAAGGCCAATACAGGCAGCATTCTATGAATGCTGCCAGGAAATAGTGGACGGCAAAAATATCGAGCACCTGCGCAGATGCCTGGCGCATCTTGATGAGGTCGCCCTGCATGTCATTCACTGCTTGCTCCAGAATCTTCTCCGGGTCCTCCGCCTTGGACACTGCATCCGACAAACACGCTGAGTCTCTCAGACTTTGAACCGATACGGTGCGTGTTAAATTGTCAAGCAGCATGCTAGGCGGAGCCATGCGTCTTGTGCCGCACTGCGCAGTGTCGGCCGTCGCAAGCATGCTGCGGGGAGCTGTGCACGCACCGATGGCGTTCACGTATGACCGGAATACCCGGCCGACGCGGCCGAAGATGTTGGCCTCGACTGCGACAGCGCGGCGTGGGGCGCGCTGCGTGCTGGTGGCTGCAAAGTCCAGTTTCCTGCCTGCCGCGTGCAGAGGTTACAGCATCAGCATAGGTCATGCGGCAGCACGCCTGGCCTTGGGGAGGGGTGTTCGGTGTGCGTGATGAACGTTGAAGAGGTCAGCGTGCACGACGACTTGCTTGCATGCACATTCATGCACTTGCATCACCACCTGCAAAAAATGTCGAGTCTGTGCGTCGCTGCGCCAGGTGCGAGCGGCGCAGGCCTGCGTGCGCTGAGGGCACCGGATGCCGTGCTGTCTGCCGTGTGGCATGGCGGGCAGCACCCGCAGCACTGCAGCGAACCTGGCCTGTCTGCATGCCGTTCATTGAGAGCTGTTTAGAAGCGAGTCCAGGCGTGGGGAGAGCGCCAACAGCAGCGGCTGTGGGGGAGTTTGAATGACGGCAGACTGAAAACAGCAAATGCAGGGCTGTGCGCTGCTGGCTTGAGGCCACTGGACAGCCAATCAAGGCTCGGGTGTCCCAGATTCGATTGGGGATTGGAGATCCGTTTCAAGCGATTGGGCGCCAATGAAGCATGTCCAACAGTCCAATCCAGCATACAATACAGTCGACCCACAGCCCTATCTCGCACTCTCAGCACACACAACCGCCATCATCACCAGTCCTCGACCTCATCGTAGTCTACTCTCCGGCCCCACGACTGGTCGTCACCGCCCTGCTGCTGCTGGCTGCCGCTGCGACCGCCATCGGTGCCGCTGGCGTCACGATTGGTGCTGCTGCTGTAGCCCGGAGGGCTCTGCCGTTCCTCGGGCACGCTGTACAACTGGCCGTCTTCATAGACGTCCTGCAGAGCAACACAAGCCCGCATTGATGATGCAGGGAAAGGTCCAGCACTCTTGGTAATTGGCTCGCAATTGGCTCCAGAGATACACCCAAGAAACACTCATGTTGTATTATAATGGCGCAAGAAGCTATCACTGACCTGCTGCTCGCTGTAGGTCGCTGGCCACCTGTCCTGCTGCTGCTGCTCGTCGCCGCTCCAGCGCTGGTACTCCCGCTCATCATCTGGCAGCGGCAGCGACCACCGCGACTGCGTCTGCTGGGTGGGCGTCCACCTGCTGCTGCCGCCCTGCTCATCGCCCTGCGCCTAGCAGACCAACAGTCCATTTCAAGTACTGCGCTAAGGACAAAATAGGTTCTGATGCATCATCCAGGAAATCTCAGCTGGCAGTGCACCAGCTTGAAGCAGCAGGCGCACCTCCTTTGTGGCAATGGTCTCCCGCAGGCGGAACACCTCCACCGCAAAGGCGGTCGCAGTGCCTGCCGTGAGAAGCTGGCCGAACAGCAGCAGCGGGTCGAGCCGCCAGCCCTGCAGGCAGCCACAGGGACGCTTCGTCCATTATGCTCCTCCGTCAACAGTCCACCTTCGAGCGCAGCGATGGCATTGTGAAAGTCCGACAGCCTGAGCTCTCCGCACCTGGAAGACCAGGATGCCGCCCGTGAGGATGGATATGCTGGAGATGACGACGTCGTAGTCGCGAGATATCCACGGCCGGCTGAGACGCACGTTGTACAGCAGCAGGCCGCCCGCCACCATGCCGAGGCCCAGCACGAGCGCTGGGCTGAAGTCGACATTGACCATCGCCCGCGGAGCTGCTGCGACCCCCGAGCTGCGCCGGCGGGAGGCTTTGTGGAGAGAACGTCCTTGTAGCGCCCGCAATCTGCAGGTGTGCCAGGGCCTCTGAGGCAGGGCTCGCGCTGCCGCTGCCGCTGGCCGGCTTGGGCGGACAGGTGTGCTCGCTGTCAGCGCCTGCAGCCCATCGTCCACGTATGTGTTTAGCAGTAGGATGTTAGGCAAATATTTCAAATGCGCAGTCATGATACACAGACCCATGTAGTCTGCACCTGCACAACGGAAGCTGCATGGTGGCCATGGGGTGCCGACTGGAGCCGCGAGCGGCCGCCCGCTGTCAACATGGTAGCACACCCTGGACAGAAATCACGATACATGTTGGCGAATGGCACTCTGCTCTGCTCTGCTGCACCGAGGCGTGGGCATCTCCTTGGGTGCTTCCTGCTGCGGTTCCGGAGTGCATGCTCCTGCAGCCCGCAGTCGGCCACAACCGCTTTGCAGTAGTTTTCTGCAGGTGACTCCATGTCGTTGCGGCAGCTCGCACGCCACTGCGCCCCTCTTGTGCAGCTGCTCACCGGCGCGCAATCCCCCATCGCCACCAGCACCTCTCGCATCTGCGTCAGAGCAGAGAGCACAGCGGCGTCGGCAGGCGAGCGACTGTTTGGTGCGCAGACGCTTCAGGAGATCAGGCACCGCATCTTCGGCGACCACATCGGCAACAACCTCTCCTCTGGCCGCAAAATCCTACGCCGCAAGCTCAAAGGCGACCGAATCGCCTCCTACTACGGCACGAAGGGCCTGGAGCAGAGCGACCCCTTCTTCGTGGACCTGGATGCAGAAGCGTGAGTAACGCAGCTGCCGCAACATGTGTTCTTCGAGTGCACCTACCTGACCAGTGCCGCTCTTTGCGGCACATGCGCAAAGTCGATGCTTGAGCATCTGGGTCGATATGTAAGCCTGCGTTTTATCTGAGCAGGAAGAAGGTGAAGTTGGACAAACTGAAGCGGCGGGGCAAAGCGCCTCCGAAGAAGGGGCAGGGGAAACGGAAGAAGAGGTAGCGGTGCGGGCATTTGAGAGACGCGCATGTCGGCGGTGAGCCCGGTGACATGAGACATTTGGCGGATCTCAGCACCTAGGCTTGATGCAGCTGCCGGCGAAGGTCGCCTTGGCACGCCGAAGCACTACACCTAGTGAGATAAGGTGCTGAGCCGGAAAGAGCTGCCAAATTTAATGGAACACCTCGATCGATTGGCGGCGTAGCTGGGTTGTGAGGAGACTGGGCTTGAGTGTGTGAGTAGAGTGACATAGAACACCGCAGTCCAGCTGTGCTGCATGGAGGTGCAATGCGACGTCGTGGCGTCGGCGTCGCATGCATTGGCGGTCACCTGCATGAATAGCGTCTGCTGCCGCACCGCAAACGCCAACACAACCACAACACCTTAATGCAGCCCGACCACTGAAATTGCGCCAGAGAACTGACCGAAACTGTGGGTACCAAGAACCAAGCACAGCGCTGGGAAAAGGGGGAATTCCGGAAATTGACGGCTCCTTCGAGCCTTTCCAATCTGAAAGGAGAAAAGCAGGAAGCTCAGCAGGTGCGCACAGCATTTACTTGCAAGCGTCAGAACCAGGTTCTTGCATTTTCGGAACCGTCACATCCCCTGCGACATTCGCGTGCCCCAGAACGGCGACTCGCTGGAAGTCCAGATCTTTAGTCTCAGCCCTAATTCGAAAGGGAGGCTTGCGTCGAGGCAGCTCGTCGCATCAGGCATCATGCAGTCAAATATGATGCGTTTAGACACTCCCGTTCGGACCCCCCAGGCTCCCAGTCGACTGTCCAGCGTTTTCACAAGGCAGTCCAGTGTTGCGCCACTGCGCGTTGGAGCACACAGGCGCGCAACCATTGTGACTGCGCGGCACAAGCCTGTGCCGGCGCAGGCTGCTGCCAGCTTTTCCAGCGGAGGGGGTAACGCCAGTTTCGACAGGCCTGGCGAGTCCGCAGACGAGAAGTCAGCGGCTGACGGCAAGGCGAAGGCCGCTAAAGTGGCGACATACGTGTTCCTCTGGTGATCTCAGCATGGCATACTGCTCTAAATGTAAACGGGAAGGCGCACTTGCTCGCGCAGCGCTGCTGAACCACCCGATACTCTGGTGCCGCAGGTATGGTGAGTGAAAATCCAGCGCACGCGGTGTTTGGCATCTGACTCTGAAACCTGCGCGACACATCCTGGCTATCAGCCGTTTGCACTTGCTTGGCCTATCGCTCTGCACGATCAGTCACATTGTGTCTGATGTCGTTGCATACCGGGTCACTGCTGCCATGCGCCAACACTTTCAGGCGCCAACATTGCATTCAACATCGTCAACAAGCAGCTGCTGAACGTGTTCCCGGCCCCGTACTTCATCGCAACGATGCAGCTGGGTGCGATACCTGGCGTACGTATGAAGGATGCAACCCGATCAGCTGCCTGGTCCTTGCCCATAACGTTGAATGACGAGAGCATTGGCGGCACTGTTTATGCCATGACGAATGGCGGCTGTGTGTGACCCAACAGTGGGCAGCGGCATCGTGGGGTTGCTGCTGTGGGCAACGCGGGTGCAGAAGGCGCCCAACATGGAGCCCGCGCTGTGGAAGGCCCTCGCGCCTGTCGCGCTGTTCCACACGCTCGGGTGCGGAGCCATTGACTTGCTTATCTCTCCTGAGAAGACGAAGAATGCAGCCTCCCTTCACCACCCTTTGCTACACATCTCCTTCCAGCCCTACTTGCTCTTCCTGACGCTCATTCAGTGAACACCATCCCTCGGGAACGCCTGGCTCCTGGTCTGTTGACACTGACCCTCGTTGACTCGCAGGCATGTGACCGCATGCGTGGCGTTCGGTGCAATGGCGGTAAGTCGGGATGCAAACACTGTGTGCTTGCACAGCCAGGGGCCTCAAAGCTTGAGACGAGTGAAAAGCGCTTCACTACTCTTGCGCAGGTGTCCTTTGCACACATCATCAAGTCGGCGGAGCCGGTGCGCAAAAGCCCTTTTTGAAACCCCCGCCAATTCTTATCTTTGATTGTCGCTGGCTGTCAATTGCTGGCTGTCACTCCCTGCCATCTCCAGATCCCTCAATGACAATCATCTCAGCCTCAGCACTGCCTGCGTGGCCGACCTTGCCAGTTCCCGCACCTCCAGGTATTTTCGGTGCTGCTGTCGGCGCCGCTGCTGGGGCACGCATACCCGCCGCTGGCGGTGTGGGCGTCGCTGCTGCCCATCGTCGGCGGCTGCGCGCTGTCCTCCATGAACGAGCTCACCTTCTCCTGGCCCGGTTTCTTCAATGCCAGCGCCTCCAACGTCGGCATGGTGCGGCATTCGCTTTGTAATGGCGCCAGAGCACACTTGGAGGGTTGTGGAGGCAGAGACGCATGACAACTACAAACTGTAGAAGTTTCCTGACACACAAGGATTCCTGATTCGCAGGTTCTGCGAAACATCGTGAGGTAGTGGCGCCGTGCTTGCTGATTAGCTGAGGAGTTGGTCAGCTGCCTTGCCATGCCTGGCCGAATCCCGCTGTTGACACACTAGGTCCACTCAAATCTCTCCTTAACCTTGCAGCAAGAAGATGATGGGCGACTTCAAGGTGAGGCTGAGCACCAGCGCAATGCAATCGAGCTCGCAATGCTGTCTACAGTGTGCCTTCCAAATGCGGATCACAGCTGTCAATGACCAGCTTGACACCCACAGGACATCGGCGGCATCAACCTCTTCATTTTGCTGTCCACCACGGTGTGTCCCTGTGTATGGCTGTGCTCGGGTGCATGTGCAGCCGCTGCTCTCACCACCACTCTGACTCGAGGCACACTCCGGCAGCTTAGCGCCTGAACGCGTGTATGGCTTGTGTTTGCATGCATTTTGTTTCAAATGCTTTGTTCCAGACGCTCCCGGTCATCCTCCTTCAAACATGTTGCTCGTGATTTGTCAACAGGCCTTCATCTACTGCGCGCCGCTGGCCTATGTCATGGAGCGCCACAAGTGGGGCGCGGCGCTGGAGGCGGCAAAGACCTCGGTCGGCAACAAACACCTCTTCACCCTGATGGCAGCCAGCGCCGTCCTGTACACGGTACGTGTTATTCAGTTTCGTCGGCGCAGCCTTCTGCCCCGTGTTCGTGAACTCCGCAGCACCTGCAGTGCACCAGACTGGGATTCCTCAAATAGACTGTCGTGCCGGCTGCAAGCTGCCATTCGAGGCCAACATGTGGTTGCGTGATAACAATACCGCAGGCGTACAACGTTTTTAGTTATCTGGTTTTGGACCTGGGCTTCGACCCTGTGACGCTCTCCGTCGGTGAGTCCTCCTGCGCAAATTCCCTGGTGCTTCAGCAGCATCACCGCTGTCGAGCTTGTCGAGCGCCCTTACAAGTTTATTTACATCTGTTTGTTCAGTTTCGACGCCTGCCTCTGCACCCAGGCAACTCCATGAAGCGCGTCGCGGTGGTCGTCAGCTCCGTGCTCTTCTTCCGGGTGCGGCCGCAGACCTGGGAACGTTACCGTTTGCGTATTCTGTGGACATGTGCATGTGCGTGAACAACTACGTATACTGATGCGGGTGTACTGGCCCACAGAACCCGGTGTCGATCATGAATTGGGCGGGTTCGGCGCTGGCAATCTTCGGCACATACCTGTACAGCCTGGCTCAGCAGAAGAAGCCTCCAAAATCAAAGAGCTCCTGATGCAGGTGCGTTTCCCAACCTTGAAACTGCGTGGTTGTGCTGTGCAGCGTGCGCTTCTGCAAGGCTATTGCCAGATTTTTACATATCCTATACATGTAATATTGCAGGTTGGTACCGCTGTTTCACTCCGAGAGGAATGCTGCAACCACGCTGGGCGTGGAGGTTACAAGAGTGGTCACGAACCAGATGCGGCTGCCACAAATCATCAGGAAGCCCGAGACAAAGTCCACTAGCCCACGTTGGGCGATACCCGGTTCGGTTTCGTAACGTGCTTTGCGCGACTGGATCGAGTTGTACGCGAGGCCAGGATCTCGCAGGTCATTGGCAAGCCAGATTGTAGCGCGCCAGGTCAGCATGGCGCACCTCAAAAATCCATCATCTGACACGTTGCTGCATTTTCCTGCTCGCACGCCACCCGAGACAAAGTATTAGCCTGAAGAGTAGCCGTTGACAGTATTGACACCCACAAGCGTTCAGCGCACCTCTCACATCGGCCCTTCATTCGGCACATCCCCCATCAGGGATTGAGAGACAGCATCTAGGGCAGCATGCGGCTATCGGCATGGGCACAACGCTTTCACGTCGGCAGCATGCCTGCTAAGCGCTGGCTGGGCGCTGCAGGCTTGAGCCTGTCGGTGCTGTTGCTCATCGTCCTCATTGCACAACGCAGCCCGCGGACACGTATTGGGTCATACTCGCCTACCAGATCCAGCGCTGGAGCGAAATCGTTCGACAACCCTTCTGCAAACGGGACTGAGCCGAAGCTGGGCGCCGAGAGCGGAGCATTCTGCAACATCACAGGTGATGCTTGGTCACGCACTGCGGCCCGGGACGCCCGCTTGGATTTGGCACATGCGCAAATTCGAAGCCTGCACTGTATTCACTCAGGACAATGACACGCAAAACGCTTTCCATGTATCTACCACGCGTCCACACACCAAGACTGATGCCGTCATGTGCATCCGCGCACTAATAGAAATGATGCCATGTGCAGGCGCATGCGCGGCATGTTCTCCGCCAGATGGCCGGCGGGGCGGCAGCACGGATTTGCACTCGTGCGAAGAGTCAGGTTACCGGCAACCAGTCTCCTGCCTGTCAGCAGCCACCGACGATGAGCCTTTGCACGAGGTAACTCCCAGTTGCAGATCAAGCTTGGCGGTGGCAGTGCAACCTGGGAAGCTGAGTACAGTAACTGCGTGACAAAGGATGCAAAATCATCGAGGAAATGTGTCTGGTCGCCAAGACTCTGACTGGATGGCGTATTAGGACCTGCAGGTGTTGCTGGACGCAGCGCTGGTGACTGCGGACCAGCCGGGGCAGAGGTTTGAAACCTACGTTCCTTGCGGCTCGGACAGCGGCACTGGCATGAGCGTGACGGCCTTCGAGTGGATGATAGTGGCGCTGCTCGGCCTGTCCCTCCCGGTGATGCTGTGGCGCAAGTATGGGCTGCGTCAAGTATTGCCGCTGCCGCTGTGAGGCCGCATTGGCAATGCTCTGGTTTTTTTGGGGGTTTGGTCAATGTTAGGCACACGTTCTGGGGGGGTCTCCGTGCTGCAATATTTTCAGAAGGTAATGTGGCAGGTGCTTCATGGCACGTCTACCGCACGTGATGATATATATACCGCACGGGGCGGCCGAAAGGCACCCCTATATTCATGCCGCCGCAGCCCCACTGCCTGCCGCTCTGCTTGGACGTGTGCTGAAGTGCCCGCGATCGCCTGCACTGCCTTGAGGTATATGGCAGTCATATAAATAGCTTTCGGGGGGCCGTTAGGTGCACAGCACTTTGCCTGATCGCTCAGCCCTATGAAAGCTCGCCCCTGACGATTTTCCGCAGTCTGACCTCTGCTGCCTCCGTCAGGTCAGCCCTCTGTTCTTTTCCAGACTGCTTGGGACAGCCACCGGCTCTACAACACCCTGATCAAGCCTGCTTGAATGCGCAATGCCCGGCTTGCATAGTGATTGACGTTTTCGCTTGTGTAAGGACAGTGTGATAAATGCTGCCAGATACTTTGCCACGGCGGAAGCCCAGGCGGACATTTGGCAGTTCGCGCCCCCCTCCCCCGTTGCATTCACTTAACGATAGCGCCGTTGGCAGTCCCCAAACACTTGCCTGCACTCACAGGTGCGTTTTGTCCAGTTCCGGCGCGTGCACTGGCACAGCTGGCGGTCTTATGACTTTGAGTGACAGGCATCCATTTTGCGTGTCTATCCTTGCGTCTCTATCTGCCGTTGCCGTGTGTCACAGGGACATCTTTTGAATCTGCGTACTCAACATGCATTGTTTGCCGCACGCCGCGGTGCCCAGTGCTGCAGCCCTCGCACCTGCGTTGTTTGTTGTCGTGTCCCGAGGGCAATGTGCATATGGCTTGCAGAGCCGCTCTCACCTGGAGAATTCAGCTCCACCGGCATCAGTGATGTCAAATTCAAATTCTCAAGGTAAGCGCCCCGCATGCACGCGCTCTACCTGCCTTCTCATTCCGGCCACGTCGGCATCCACGAACGATTCGCTGTTCAAAATGCGGGCCAGCTACCACCTTGCACAGCAGGGTCAACACGTCGGCAGGGTTATAATTAGCGCTGATATGTGAATGAGACTCGTGTGTTGCGATTTCGTCTTGCTGGACGTGTCACGGGACCCGTCGACTACCCGATGGTACAAAATCAACCCACACCTCAACCCTCGGATCGCTGCAACGCAGACATGGTGCTGGCGGAGGACTGGGAGGTCTTGTCAAACAAGTCCGACGTCAGCAGCAGCTCGGACGTGCTGCTGCCCCAGATTCACGCGGCCTCGCGGCTAGCAGCAGCATCGCCCGAGAGGGAGCAGCGCACGCCAGAGAGCGCAGCCGAGCGGGAGCATCCAAGCGAGGCTGCGACAGAGGGCAAGCCGGAAGCCGAGGACCTCACACCGCAGACAGCGGCGGCCAGCGCCCAAGCTGTGCCACTTCCTGCGAGTTCCCAGGCCGGCACAGAGTCCGGCGTGCTGGTTGATGGCAGCGAGGCGGCGCTTGGCGAGGGCGACGGTCCTACGACCATCGTCCTGGTGGGCGCCATCGGCAGCGGCAAGTCGGCGAGCGGCAACACCATCCTGGGTGCGTCACTGCCTGATGCGTCACGTCGACCGCATTGCATTGAAGCAGGGGCATCAAGATCGTCTCACATGCTTGAATAGTATCTACTAGCTTCTTTGCCCGTCGTTCCGATCGGGACACTGAAAGCGATTGTGATTTGCAATCCTTCTCCCGTGAAGCGTCAGTCCGCGCGCGGGCTTGCACAGCCCGTCTCTGGCTGCGTTCATTAGGTGCAACCTGTGCGCTGCCTGCGAATGTCAGCAAGCGCCTGCTGCTCGCGTTTCCAGTCGTCAGTCGTGACGCGTGACTGCGTCGTCCTTTGGCAGAAACTGCCAACTTGCGTCGCGACACGGCCAGCAGACGGGCCTGGCTCTTGCACGATGCATTTTAGACACCATATTAGGGCGGCTCCGGCTGCATGCAGCGTTTCAGAGTGACGCAATCGGCAAAACCGCACTATTGGCTAAACCCAAGGCGGACAATGCGATTTTATTAGTATAGATGCACGGTCTCTGCAGTTCCACTCGCAAGTCATCCCCCATTCGCTTTCACTGCAGGCCAGCCGGCATTCACAGCAAGGCACGCGGCAGGTCCAGTCACAAAGCAGACCGACGAGGCCATACTCGAGGACGGTGAGCGCTCCGTCATCGTCGTCGACACCCCAGGTGGCTACTTGCTCATCCTGGCGAGCCACCATATGCGCAGCCCTCTCAAGGTTTTTGGGGGCGTCGGTAAGTTTACGTCAGGTTCTGTCATTCTTTGAGGCCCTGCGCTACAGCTATGCGCAACTTCAGCATGTGAGAAGCGGCTGCTGCGGCTGCTGATGTAAGGGCAGGTGCAAGCCATGCCAATGCAATGACGTTTACATCGGGCTGAGTCGCTGCGCCTGTTGTTACTACGCAGGCCTGGGCAACACGGGCAGCCAGGCAGAGGCGGCGCGGCAGGAGGTGGATAAAGCGCTCGCGGCGACGGCGCAGCGCGGCGGCCGTCTTGCGGTCGCGATCGTGTGCAGCGTGGCGACGCCCTACAGCTCGGCGGACCATGCGGCGGTGTGCAGCCTGGTGGCCCGCTTTGGCGCCGGCGTGCTCAAGCGCTCACTGCTGCTCTTCACTGGCGGCGACCTGCTGTCCGCCGACGGCGCCGGCCTGGCCGACTACCTCGCCGACGCGCCACCGGATCTGCAGGTGCGTCTCTTGAGATTTACATTGTGCAAAACAAACGCGTGTGTGTCAAGCATGAGCATATGCAAACGTATATCTGGGTCAAGCGAGCAGTGCGGTGGTGACGGCTGCGAGCAGCAAGTGCGCCATCAGTGTCTGTCCCTGCCGCTTGTTGGGAGCCAGGCACACTAATTGACAGGCGCGTGGGCGGAAATCACTTCAGGTCCCAGAAGATTCTTGACGTCAGACACTGCGCTGTGTCGCAGGCGGTGCTGCAGCAGGTGTCGGGCCGCACGGTGTTGCTGGACAACCGCGCTGACGACGTGGGCCGGCAGCGCCAGGCCGGCGCCTTCCTCGCCGTCGTTGACGGCCTGCTGTCCGGCTCGCAGCTGGGCAGCTTCTTGGCGCCCGGCTGGGCTGTCGACGCCGCCGCTGAGGCGCCGCCGGCAGCCGCTGGCGCGCTGCGGGCGCACATCGACGGCGGCTTGCCCGAGGACGCCGCCACGATAGCCGCTGGCGTCGGCGCCGACTCCAGGTGCGGGCGCAGACTGCTGAGTCGGGGGTTGTATCACTAGTTCAATGACCGCCCATTCAAGGCGCATTGGCAGCACTGCGCTTTGCGCCCTTGCAGACCTTGATGTGCAATCTTGGCAATGAAACGATAATATCTGCAGCAGTACACGTGTTGCTGCTGCAAGAAAGTAGCGTCAAAGCCAACGGTGTGTGTGCTACCTGCGCGCAGGGCGGTACTGGGCAAGGACGCGCACGCCGCGCGGCTGGCGGCGGCGCTGGCGGCCAGCGAGGCGCGGCGCATGCAGCTGGAGCGCACTGTGCGCGACATGCCGCGCCTGCGCCGCGGCATCGCCTACGCGCTCACCGCCTGGTGTGCCTCTGTCTCTAGTCGGTGCTGTTGTAGCTGCTGTTGTCAGGACTGCTGCTGGTTCACGTCTCGTGCAGCGTGTTGCCATGGCCGCCCTGCGCTGGGCTCCTGAGCTGACCCACGCGGCCAGCTCGGGACGCGCTGCCGGCAAGCGAATGATGCAGCAGGCCTTCGGATGCGATTCTCTAATCGAAGGAACACCCGACTGACGCAGCCTCTGTTGTTTCGGCTTGCAGCGGCATGCTGGGCCTGCGCATGCTGACAACAAGCCGTGAGTCGCCACATTGCCGCGCTGGTCCAAAGACCTGCAACTATGCCAACCTTTATGGACCGATCTGCTGGTGACCTCAACCCTCAAACCTGAAATGCCTTGGAGCTCCTCTGAAAAGGCACTGGCACAAGTGCCGCCCCTTCTTGCACGCATGCGATTGTGCAACGTGTCGAGCGGCATGCCAGCTCAGGTCCCCCGCATGCGCAAGGTGTGCTGGATTGCAGGTGGCCCTGACAAGGTGTTCCACTCATGCATGCAGGAGCCTGGAGCCGTGCACCCTGGTTGCCGCAACAGACTCGATGGCAGAGAACCCGCTGAGTGTCGCCGTCTCGCCTCACTACCTCGACATCGCCTCCCACTGAAGCTCATGCAGTGCCAGCCACCATCACACCTCAGCGAGCAACGACCAGCAACACGCAGTGAGGTCGCCGCTCTAGTCTTGTGTAAACCAGTGGCGAGGTGAGCCTTGGGTTATTGCTCGTGTAGACAAGTGTACGGTGCCTGCGACGGCACCTTGTTCGTGCGATCGTGTACGATGTACGATGTACGAGACATGTCGGCGGTCACAACTTCGGGAGAGACAACTGTACTTTCCATTTTCATGCTGCCAGTAGGAGACGCCAGTGCGGCGGTGTACAGGAGGTCAACCTCAGTTTGTTGGTTCATTTTGGCGCTTTCAGGGAGCGTGACAGGAAAGTGTGCAACATGATTGTGTAGAGACCTTTGGTGTATATGAAACAGCTGTGTGTAGGTTCATTGGTTGAGGAGAGGCGGTCAAAGTGTAAACGAATGGTGCATCACCTGTAATGCACTGGTGCAATTTGCCAGTGTGCATCGAGTGTACGAGTAACCGTGTTGCGCCTGCTGCGTGGATACAGTCACGCAAATCCTCCCGGTATTTCTGTCTGGCAGAGAGCTTCACAATCCACTGACAGCCAAGTTGGGGCCTGTGACCTTTCTCGGACATTGTGCTGACTCGCTCTGGCCGTGCTCCTCGATAGTGAGGCGTTGCAGACTTTCGAATTTGAATGAGGCCAGTGTGCCGTTTCAGGGCCTGAGCTCCGTCACCACTAAGAGGCAGTGCAAGGAAGCCAGATCCACACAGTGCATGCCACTCTGTGTCGGTCCCTGCACCTCAGCGGTGCATCCTGCCTGAACAGCCTGCAATGACACAGCCAGCAACACAGTCACTCGCCTACGACGTCGGCGTATTGAGCAGGCATGTCGGCACCATCGCAGATAACGAGGATCTCTTCCAGAAGGTGAGCTGGGCTGCGACCGTCCGCGGTGCCTGGTCGTGTTGACCCTGGCCGCGCGTTGCTCTGAGGCACTCACACCCACAGCATTTGGTTGACAACCCTGTGCGTCCCTGCAGGAGAAGACGGACCAAATCCTGGAGCTCGCCACCTCGCTGGGTGAAACGCTGAAGGGCATCGGGCCCCAGCATGATGCCAAGGTCCGCACCACATGCCCACTTGATGCGGGCCGATTGCATTGCATGCGCTGAGCCACCCACAGCGCCATTGACTGTTCTTGTCACTGAGCCCAGACCATGATACACCGGACTACGTTTTCTCCAGCTCGTTGCCTGGCAGCCGACTCACCGCAGCTGCAGTCAATTTATGCACGGAAGCTCCCAAACCGCTCAAACGCCACATTATTCATGCTCCTGCGCCCGCACCGCACAGCTGGCTCAGCTGCGTGAGACGGTGAAGCAAATGCTGGGCGTGCGCGCGGACGTCAAGGCGCACGTGGAGGCGCTGCAGGACATGCGGCGGCAGCTGCAGCCGGACGCGGAGCCCACGGACTTTGCGGCCGCGCTCGACGTCGCGACAGATGAGGCGTTACAGGACAGGTGCAGAAAAAATTCCCTTTGCCATGGGCAAGTCCGTTCGCCGGTTGTCCGGTCAGTGCATGTGCCGACGGCTTCTCGGACATGCACACAAGGGTGTTCAGGCGGTCGAATGTGGTCCAATGTTTCAGACGACATGTGGATTCATCGGCGGCAGCAGCTGCACTGCAACTTGACCTACAGCACGTTCAGCCTCTGCGCGCCCTCCGTCCATTGGCTGCTTCTGGCTGCAGGTCCGACTAGTAGAAGACGCATTGCTGCGGGAATTTGATGTGATGGGTGACGTCGGCAGCACGGCTGACCCAAAACATGGCTGCTCCCTGATGAAAAGCCTCGCCTTTGTTGGATCACAGGGTTGGATTTCGGTGCAGGCCCGACATGGAAGAGACAGGGTGCTGCGGGAAGCCGACACCAAGGTAGCGGCGGGACAGGTGCACCAAAACAGGCAGCCATTGGGCAGGAGGTCCAGCAACTTCAAGTGAGTGCCCTTTTTGTGCCAGTCCGGACGTGGAGGAGGACGAGGTGCTGCGGGTTTCTGACGCCAAGGGGGCGACGGTTGGCAGGGGCGGACGAGACATTGAACAAAACAATGCCTCACCTTTCAGCGTCATTTGAGCAGAGTGTCTCTTTCGCAGGCCGGACGCGGAGGAGGACGAGGTTCTGCAGGAATTTGACGCCAAGGTGGCAGCGGCGGACGGCAGCGGAGCGGCGGAGCCAGAGGATGACGAGCTGCAGATCGAGGATCGCGGCGAAATCGCGCCCAATGCGGCCTGCCCCATCACTGGCGTCGGGGTGAGGCGCCCCTTTTTAAAAACTTTAGATGTAAAACACATTGACCTTGTTCGAGGATCGCCGCAACTTCACGCCCAATGCGGCCAGTCCCGTCACCGGCGTCGGAGAGGCTCCGGGGCAAAGACATGACAGGGGTGCTAGGACATGGTAGCTTGGGGGACGACAGAGACTTTTGCAAGCTGCAAGCATCTGCAGTGCTGGGCGACACTGCAGGACATTGGCTCCGCCGTACAAGCTGTCGGAGTGGCAACGCGACCGTGTTGCTGCTGGCGGCTGTCCATCAAGCGTCTGTGCTGTTCCCTGCAGATCCTGGAGATGGAGAACCCGGTGGAGGACGAGATGGGCTTCGTGTACGAGAAGTCGGGCATCGAGGCGCACATCCGGCAGACCGGGGTCGCAGGCGTCGTGCCCTGCCCCAACCACGGCGAGCAGCTACGCGTGACTGTGCTTGCAGCCTTGTGCACGCTGCAGCCTCCGCCAGATACTGACAGCAGGACGCACGGTGTCGCCGTTGCGTATCAGCAGCTTCGGGTTGCTGATGCCAGTCCTGCGCGGCGTGCAGGTGAAGTGTGTAGTTGCAGGTGTCCAACGCAACATACAGCTCACACGAGTGTGCACCGCCGCAGGCACCACCCACATGGTCAGCCTGAGGACCCTGAAGAAGGCCAACCACGTCATCAAGGCGCAGAAGCGCAAGCGCCGTCGCGATGAGCAGCTGTCGCAGCATCCGAACGCTGGCACCGGCGATGTGCTGGACATCGACTGATGCCCCTAGCGCTGCGCCAGATCACATTGTTTACAGAAATTTGATGATGCGGGAACTGCTTTGGCAATGCTTCAAGCGTGTATAAGTTCGCTGTGAGCGATCGTGCAAAGCAGCAGCAAGCACCTAGAACCGAACGAGGCTTGAAAGCGGTCATGATCGATGGTCGGATGCTCACATTCCATGTGCGAGATTTTCATGATACATCTCACTACCAGCATACCAGCCACATCAAGCATGTCAAGCGCGGCCAACCAACATCGAGTCCTCTTGAAATCCCCTGGAGTGCGGCTGTCCTTCATTGTCAGCGGGTGCTTGCTTGTTTTTGCCACACAAGACTGCAGCACGAACTGCTGAGCACAACAGCTGTCAAGCTGGCTCAATCATCAGCTCAACACATCTGTCTTGACTGCTCATGGAGAAGCGTCGCGGCGCAGCGGGCTCCGGGACAGCGACCTGCAGCGTGACAGAAGGAACTTCTCCCTACAAATGTTGCAGAGGGGTCTTAGGTGGCTATGTTGCACTACCAGAACAGTTGTAACGGCAAAAGCCCTGCGAGCACTCCAGGTGCAGGTTTTACAAGCGCAATGAAAAGTCCATTGTTCTCTAAACAGGCATGAGCGCCAGGCGTCAGACTGACGCATCAGAGTATTGGGAAAGCGCACCGGTCGCGGCGGATGGGAGACAGGCTGCGGCGGCCCTCATAGGAGGGGCTGCGGCGGCGGCGGACTGGGCTTGGGCTGCGGCGCGGGCGCTCGTAGGACGGGCTGCGCCGCCGCCGCACGGGGCTCGGGCTGCAGGCATGAAAGGACGGCCGTAAACGCCAAGGTTGCGATACAGCACCCAACAGCAGGCACCGATGTGTGTGTTTTTGCATATGCTTGGTGCCGCAGCACAGGAACACACTATATTGAGAGGTACTCACCTGCGCCTGCGGTATCCAAAGGGGCTGGGGCTGCAAGGGACACCAACTCCAGCACATCAGTGAGGTACCTCTACAGCAGTGGAGCCTAATTCGGCGCCTGTAAGTTTGACAAGGAAGTTCGAGTAGACGAGGGGAAGGCCGAGCTAGTTGCATGCTTTGGTGGCTTGGTCGCTGCTGCGGCTGTGTGTGTGCTGGGTGGGCGCGCTGTAGCTTGGACGCGGCAATGCACCACCACGCAAATTCTCAACATTGCATCAAGTGACAAGAATCCACCTGCGCCTGCGGTTGCCATAGGGGCTGGGGCTGCGCGGACCAACAGGCCCGGCTATTCAGAGCAATCCCCTTCCACACACAGGATGAAATTTGGTCCATTTGGTGCGCATCAAGGAGGCAAGTTGGTTGCAATAGCATTTGTTCAAGTGTCAAATTGGAGACAATACGTAGTGGAGATTATGCTGTCGAAGGTGCGATTCAAGGTAGTGTCTAGCTAGACGGATGTACCTGCGCCTGCCGCCGCCGCCCATGGGGGGAGGGGGTCCGCCGTAGCCGCCACCGCCACCGCCGCCTCCGTAGCCGCCGCCGCCGCCACCAGCGGGCCTGGGGCGGGGACCGGTGGCCCGCGAAATCTCTACCCTCTGCAGGGAGTGACAGCAGGGGTTGTCAGATCAGCACGGAACACTGCACAGTTGCCACAGGAACATGACAAGAACGCAACAACACACTTGCACACAGGGGATGGCGATGCCTTTGCAAGATATTGGGCTGAATGTGGAGAGGGATACGCACCCAGCCCTTGAAGCCGTCAAGCTTGCGGGTGGCGTCTTCAGCATCGCGAGGGTCCTGGTAGCAGCCAGTCATCTGTCAGTCTGAGGCAATGGTCACTGATAGCACCTCTGCACGGAAGCTTTATGTATGCAAGCATGGGTACGCACCTCGAACTCGATAAAGGCTGCAGCACCGCACATGCGCCAGCACACAAACCTGTCAGAACTGTTGTCAGAACTGCTGCGAACATTTGACAGCGCTCAAAATGTTGCTGACAATTGTTGCTGACGCTAAGACAGCTGACAGCCACTTGCTAGAGCCACTTGTGCTGCTTCTGGCAGGAAGTGCCGCAGTCACAATACTAAGCCACAGCCACCGCAGAGTGGGGGGCCTTACGCGAGCATGCGAAGGGTGTTGCGAAGGGTGTTGCTGGGGTGCGCGCAGAGTGGGCGAGGCGGGAGAGATGTGATGGTTGCATGGACTGGGATGGTGCTGAGCAGAGGCAGGCGCGCAATGGCGAGTTGAGGTGCGAAAGGCCGTCCGTGGACGCAGGGCAGCAGATGGTGCAGAGTGACGACGGGCTGTCGTGACGCTGCCGCAGCTTGGCATGTCGGCCACTGCCTCGGAAGAACTCCGGAAGCGGCCACCAGCTCGCGTGAGACACAGGTTGATGCTGCGACCGGGCGTGTCAGGCGCTGCCCGGCGGCCGGCAGGGCATCAGGCCTCGGTGTGATCACGGTGCCTCTCGAGGCAAGCTGCAACAGTGGCCGACGAAGGCGAGTTGGGGTGGAAGCTGACGGTGCGCACCAAAGCCGGGGGGCTTGCGCGCGATCCATACGGACCGCAGCGTCCCGAAGCGGATGAACTCGTCTTCCAGGTCGCGCTCAGCGATGCCCGAGGGCAGGTTGCCTGTGGCGCCAGCGAGTCAGTCACGACGTCTGCAACTCTGCAGGACGCATCAGAGCAGCTTCGAACCAAGCCTCGGCAGCGCCAAGGACTCACCCACGTAAATCTTGGACATGGCTTCCTCTCTGCGAGTTCACTGACTATGTGACCCCTCTACGACGCGCGTGGCTTGTGTGACCGGCTGGCGCGATGATCTCGACTGGCTGATGATGTTTCTCGGCGTAATCCAGCGCAGATGTTGAGAGAAGTGTGTCTGTGCGCTGCTGCGCTGCACTTTCACGGGCAGCCTGTGTTTGGGATCCCGCCCTGGGACTCACTGCCAGCCCTGCCGCCAGTTGAACAACGGCGGGCAGCAAAACCTTGCATGATGGACGGCACAATTTCCTTGTTCTTTGGCCCTCTGCTTGCGCAATCATACAGAAAAGCCAACCCGGATAACCCGTCATGCATCTGTCAAGCCACGAGGAGCGTCGTGTGACCAAAGCGGCGTGGACAAATGGGGCGCGCCACAGCTATGCGCGAGAAGCCTTGCATTCAGGTTGTGAGCCAACGGAAATATTTACAACACGGGCAGTCAAGGCGCCCTGATCCATGTACACTGACAGACCATGCCAGACACGGCATCACACGGCTGTGCAGCTACATGTAGCCCGCCAAAGTGCAGTTGCTCATGCCTTCTCCGCGACCTTAATTGACAGGTGGAACGTCGGCTTGAGGATCTGGTTGGCCCTGCGAAAGGCGACAAAACAAAGCTTCACTTCAGGTTTGGTCGTCACTATTTCTGACCATCAGTGGCAGGTGCGTGATGCAGAAACAACGTACAGCATGAATGCGCATTGATGGGCACCCATATCAAACACACGCGGAACCATCTGCTCACCTGCCCTTGGCGCGCGGCCTGATCCGCTTGAGGACGGGCCCCGCGTCCGCGCTGCACTCGCTGACGAAGAGCTTGGCTTTCCGCATGCCCAGGTTGTTCTTGGCGTTTGCGGCTGCCTGCGCGATTTACAGGGCAGCGTGTAGAGTCAGCAACTTCGTGTTGACTCTCCCAGGGCCCTCTTATCAGCAGGCAGCATGAAACACATGTGTGCTTGCCAGAAGGCAGCACGCTGCGAAGCTGCGAAGTTGACTTCTGTGCGGCACCCGGCTGACTTTGACCCAGCAGCGCAGAGGAGCACAGGGCTGGCGTCGCACCGAGATCAGTGTGTCCAGCACCGGCTCGCAGGCGCGGAAGGGCATGTACTCCAGCAGGACCAGCGCCTCCTCGTAGGAACGGCCCCGGATCTGGTCCAGCACCCGCCGCACCTGCATGTGCAACATGGTGGTTCACCACAAGTAGCGGATGCTGGGGTGCAATCGCCACGTCACCGAGGACCATGCCAGCGCAGTCGCTGAGGATGATTGCAGATGCCGCATCTGAAGTTCTCTGGACGAAGCTTGTTTGGCTCCTTTGCCAGTGGGCACAGTGGCTGCGAGCATGTCCCGGCTCGGACCAGGACATTTGCCGCATGTTGCTGCCATCATCGCTGCGGCTGAGGCAGGCACTGCGCATTCGACAAGTCCTGAACTTGGTCGGAAGGGAGGATCGCGGAAAACAGCTTTGCGCAAGTCACCTTGTGGGGCGAGCCGCGCTGGTTGCGCAGGTTTGCCGCTGCCTGCGGCGGCGGAGGCGGTGCTGCCGGGCCTGGGGCTGCCATGGCGACGATCGCCGGCTGCATTCGGCAAGGCGCGCTGTTCTGCTGCCTGCGGGCGCCCAGCGTGGCCTGCGGCAAGGCGATGAGTGTGTCAGAGTCAGAATTTTACTAGCTGCATTCAGCAAACTCCGAGGGGCTAACGGGCTGGCGCACGCACCCAGCGGGCTCGGCAGAGCTGTACGCTGCCGCTGGAGAGCCGCGTGGCTCCTGGCGCAACGTGACTGCGCATGCAGCTGGGGGCCGGAAGCATAGCCACCAGGCCTGCCATTGCAGCCCAGAAAGGACTAACTCCAGCTGCAAGCGCACCGCCCCTCTGATCCGAGCACAAAGTCCAACCCAAAGCACTCTGCAGGCGGCAAGAAGACGACAAATACGGCCTGCTGGCCAGCACAAAGCGACTTGGCGCTCGCCGCAAGCAAGATGAGGTGGCCACGACGAGAGTCCCGTCCTCACCTGCTGTGAAACTCATCGACAGCATGCCGCAATTGTCTGCGCAGCTTTGACCAGATCAGTAACAAACTGCTTGCATAGTGCTGACACAGCGTAACGCAGCTCGCTGCCCGCCAGCGTCCTACAAGTAATTTGTGGCCTTGCCATCTCTCGGAGTGTGACCTTGCTGAGCGTGCTCGCACAGTCTGGGGACAATGGCAGCCCAATTGGGACGAGAGCTGGCAATGTCGCCATGCTGCCCGCCGCCTGCGAACAGTCCCAGGCCAGCCTGCTTTCAGCCCAGGCCTGCGCACCTGCGCAGCCAGCAATTGCCGCAGACAGCACAGCGCAGGCATGTCCGGGAAATCGGTACATGACAATGACACATTGGCTTGGCTTCGTTCGCCAGCTAGTTCCTGTCTTCTGTGCATGACAGCAACGCGGTATGCATGCGTGCAGGCATGCGAGGTGTTGGGCGCGGAGGCCGGACTCGCCGATCATGTCACCGGCTATCCCGCTGGGTGACAGGGACGAGGTGATGCTGCGCTGCTGCGGCCCTGGCGTGCAAGCAACCTGCATTGCGCTGCCTGGTCTCTTTAAACAACACAGCTCTGCATGCTCAAAACGTGACGCGCTTTTGCTCCTTCTGCAGGAGTACACAGACCTGATGGGCTACCTGGTCCGCAACCGCATCATCTTTGTGGGGTCCCGCATCGATGACGCGGTGAGCCTTGCGTGTACAGAGCGGACCAACGATCAGCTGCACGAGCGTTTGTGCAAAGGCTGTGAACGTTTGCCGATCATCGTATCATTACCATGCATGTTTGCCGCCATTCTGCAGGTGGCCACGCAGATCGTTGCCACGATGCTTGCGCTGGAGGCAATCGACCCCACAGCGGACATCAAGCTGTACATCAACTCGGCAGGTACAGCCTGGTCGCGATCGCTCCTTGGTCAGATCTGAGTTGAACGCACATCGAAGCTCATACTGGGCCGAAGCGGCTCAGATCATTGAAACCTACCCTGAAGAAACACATCTCCTGCACAAACATTCCCAGTCACGAACGATTTTGCCGCTGCACAGGCGGGTCGCCGTATGCCGTCGTCGGCATCTTGGACACGATGCGCGCCATCCAGCCCGAGATCAGCACCATCGCCATGGGCACTGCCTCCAGCACAGCCACCGTCCTCCTGGTGGGCTGCTCACGGGTTTTAGCCTGTTGTGATGACAAGGGGCTGCTCCCACAGCTAGCCACTCCATGACGTCGTGGTTTGGTGATGCGGTTTGGGCTGGCGCTCGCGCAGGCAGCGGGGAAGAAGGGCAAGCGGTTCGCCATGCCCAGCACGCGCATCATGATGCACCAGCCAGCCGGCGGCGCGATGGGCTCCGCCGACGAGGTCAACATCCAGGCCAGCGAACTCAACCGCACCATGAAGGTGCGCGCTCCCCATTCCCTCAATCAGCAGAGTAGCTTGTGGCATGCGGAAGGAGCTGCTGGCGCCCTGCCCCCAACCCTGATTGCAAGCACGTCGCATGATGGTTGACAGCGGCGCTGCTTCCATGCACAGGCCATCTACCAGTTGTCTTCCATGTACATGTCCTTGACCAGCATTCTGTATGCGCAGGTCATCCACCAGTTTTACCAGGACTTCACGGGGCAGCCACTGGAGAAGATCCAGGAGGAGACGGACCGCGACAACTTTCTCAGCCCGCAGCAGGCTATGGAGCTGGGCCTCATCGACGGCATCATCTGAAGCTTGCAAAGTTTTTCAGGGGCGGGCTTTGCGGCCGCTGAGTCAGCTAGACAGTTGGACAGTAGGTCGAACTCGTGGGCCAAGCGCTGTAGGCACCGCAGTCGCAGATAGATACCCAATGCCAATGTTGAACGATGCCTCTAGACCACCGATGTGAGTTGCACCAGCAGGCATCCGCCGCACGGTCCATTCCACATTTTCATACCTCGGAGGCAGAACGCTAAACCATTAGGTTGTGCGGGCTCTCGCAATGCACCCCATTCAGTCATCAACATGGTCAGGACGAGAAAGGCACCGCAAGCAAGGTATAATCTTGAGCAGGAGTTCAGGTGCAGTGCACTTGTGAACGAGGGATTCCTTTCACAGCCTGTTTACAAGCCATTCACACGAACATTGAAAGAAGGTTGCATTTGGCAACAGCTCAACGAGCAAAAGCATCAGCGCGAGGTTTTATTCTGGCACTCCTCTCGACCTCATGTGGCAACCGCGCCCAAAAGAGCCAGACATACAACAGACACTAGCTGTCAACGAAAAGAAAGAGTCAAAGGAAACAGCATTGACAGAAAGGAGAGCACGGCGTCTCGTCAGTCATTAGCAGCTGTCCGCACAGTGGTCTCGTTGCCAAAAATTTGGGGGTCAATATTCAAATTGCGCTCCGCAATGGTCACCGTGCCGCGCGCTGCAAAAGGGCTTCGGATTGAATTGGGCTGCCATTGGCGGGTTGCTTTGAATCCTCCAGCCGCTTGTCGCCGCGGGCCCTGTCAGCTGCGGGCGCCGGGGCTCCAGCTGCTCAGCACTGCGCTTGCGTCCAGCCGCAGGCCGATCGGCAGCTTGCCCTGCAGCACGTGGACCAGCCATTTGTCAGAATGTGGGCTTCGAGCGAACAGAGCTCACATTTGCAGCCGGACCACGATGTAGCGCGGCAGGTGCAGTGCATGTGCGCCATTTCTCACAACGCTGGCAGTGGCACACTGTGTGCAGCCATATAGCAGCGCGGCGGCATCTCTCTACTGCAGAGAAAAGGCTCGCACCGTCGGCTCGCGCATGGCCTCCTGCAGGGAGGCCAGGAGCGCGGGGCTGGGCTGCGCCGGCGCCTGCGGCTCCGGCGCGGCGGGCGGCGCCGCGGGCCAGCAGCCGGGAAAGCCGCCCGCAGGCAGCGAAAACGCGGGCGCGAGGCCGCCCATGGCCCAGCAGGGCACGCTGGGCACCATGGCCGGCATCTGAGCCAGCGGCGCCGGCAGCAGCGGCGCCACGCTGGCGGCTGAGGCCGCGTCGCCGGGCGCGGCCGCGGAGGCGGCGCGGCCCAGGAACGGCGCCAGGCCAAGGGCGGCTGGCGCGGCAGCGGTTGTTTTGGTTGTGCCAGTGTGTTTCCTGCGGCAGCGGGAATGCAGAATGAGAGTTTGGAGGTGACAGCCCATTGTGGCGACGTGCGCGGCAGGTGGTGCCAGCGGTCTGGGCGCAAGAGTGCACACCCTTTCGCCTGCACAGGGGGTTGCAATTGACACCGACTGATATCGACTGGAGTGCCCGCCTGTTGCGGTACTTCTGCAGGTGGCTGGCGATGTTCTGGCGGGTGAGGCCTTGGCCGGCGGGCCCCATGTCGTTCAGGATCTGGGACGGCACCGCCTTGTCCACGCCAATGTTCTCCACCACCGACACGAACATGCAGTGCAGCTCGGAGGTCCACTCCACCTGCCACGCCAAAAACAACGGCTATGAGCAAAAAGCGACTGACACAGGGAGGCGGTGATCTGTTCGTCTGTTACGGCATGTTGGCGCTGCAGGGCTGCTGCAAGAGGTGTCACGTATTGGTCACGGTAAGAAGGCAAAGGTTCACGAGCATTGGCAGGTTATGCAGGATGCACTGGAGACGTCGTCGAAGAAGCAAGAGGACAGGTGGCGACGGCAGCGGGTGGCACCTTCTGCTTCTTGCACCGGGCGTCGTCCATCAGGTCGCTCTGACGGCTGGTGTCGCAGCTGCCGCCACGCGACTGCTCGCTGAACTCCTCGGACTTGCGCTTGGCCTGCAGTACGGCAAAAGATTTATTGCCACATGACTCCAATCCAGAGACCGTGTGCGGATGCATTTCTCACAGCACGACAGTTTTGTAGCAGCACTGTGTCATGCACCCTGCAAAGCAGTGGCTGGCGAGGCTCCTGGCGGGTGAACATCTGGAGGCACAGCAGCTGCGCACCGGAAGGCCGCAGGTGGCGAGGCTGGCCTGGCAACTGATGCTGGGCAGGTGCGAGATACTGCTGTCGCTGCTGCCGCTGGGCTGCGCCAGCGAAGCGTCCGTGTCGCAGGGCTGCACGGAGGGCAGGTATCAAGCTCAGGGTCGGGGCATCAATGCTGCACCGTATTCAGACACCTGCTTCACATTTGACAAGCACACTCTCAATGACAAGGGCGATGACGAGGCCTCTTCAGCTGCCCTGCTGTCCCCGGCTGCGCCTGCTGACTGGAGCAGGCGGCCAGCTGGCGGGCCGCCAGCTCAGCGGCACGAGCTGTGAAGCCGCCAAAAATATCTGCCGGAAGTCCACACCGCCCCCAAGACGCCACCAAGGGCCTGGCCGGCCAAGGTGCACAGACGCGCACCTGGTCAAACGTGAGCGCGGCCTCGCAGGAGGCCAGCGCGTCGTCGAAGAAGGGGTGCATGCCGCCGCAGGGGTCGCCAAAGACGCCCGGCATGATGGACTGCGCCAGCTCCTCAGACGACTGCTCCCAGTCGGAAACGTCCAGCGCGGTGCCGCAGCTGGTAGCGCTGCCAGGCCCCAGCAGCTCGTCCAGCTCCTCCTGGTAGAAGAGCACATGTGAAACACGTCAGTGCTTCGGCCAGACGGCGGGGCGGAACACAACATAGCCGCGGCCCTGCACTGCATTAGCACTTTTGCACATTCTTCTGGTACTGCGGGTTGCTGTTAGCCAGTTTTCATGAATCGTCAGGTCATTGGTGACAGCGCGACAGCAGCAGAGAGGCAGGCATGTTCTGGCAAGGAACAAGTGCCGCTTTCATGGGCCGCTGCGATGTCCAAATTCAAAGGTGTCAGGCCTTGGAGCCTGGCAAATGTCTGAAACGCCAGCGCACTCACCAGGGACGAGCCGAGGTGCGGGATGTCCAACGAGAAGCCGTCCGGGGCGGAGTCGCCCAGGCCGGTGCTGAAGTCGGCACCGAGGTCGGCGCTGGGCTGCTGCTTCAGCAGCATGTGCTGCCACTTCGCGGTGAGAAAATGCAGGCGGTCCGCCTGCTGGCTGATGGGCGACTGGAGGATGTCCAGCGCGCCCAACTGCAGGGACAGAACAAGCGCGAAGGGGATCAGCACTAGTGGGCGTGTGTACTGCTGGTGCCCTATTCTGCAAGCAGGGAGCTTCGAGCCCCCGTGTGAAGTGCGTGAAGCATTCGATATTGTAACAAGCTGGCAGCACGCAGCAGGTTACGGGACAGCCAGCCGCAAGGACTCGTACAAAGCATGCACCCAGTGTGGACCACTGTAGTACCTGGACGCACGAAGCGAAGACCACGTCGTCGTGCCCGGTCATCATCGCTGTGCAAGAAAAGCTACAGAGTAATCAGGGCGGAGACGCGGCGCAAGAGGTCAGAGCTTCCACTTCCAGAAGGCAGAAAAGTGCACTTTTGCCTCAGCGCATCTGGACATCAAGGTCAGCAACGGAATCACCGTCGCACCGGCTATGGGTGTGGAGGAGACCTGCTGGAGTAGCTCCAGGGCGTCCACGGCGTCGGACTGTCCCTTGTTGTTCACCTGCGGGTATCGGAGTTGTCAGGGTACCGGCAAGGTGCTCGAGCTCGCCGTTGGTGACGAACCGGCACTCGACGGCGCAACCGCCGCTGTGCCACTGTAAAATCAGAACACAGCCTTGCCGCATCAAGGCAGGCCGACAACTGGCAGGGCCGCCGGTCACGCGCTTGCCTTGACAGCTGCGGGGATCCAACTCCTGTCAGCTCACCTGTGCGATGACAACCGTCTTGCGCCGTTCCTCCACGGTCAGCTGCTGGAGCAGCGAAAGGACCTTTGACTGCTGGCTGACGACGGTGATGCGCTTCAGACTCCTTTTCAGCAGGAACGCTTCTGCATCCCGCAAGGCGGCCGCGTTCGACCCCGCGAGAATGATGTGCAGCTCCATAGCGTCAGCCTGCGCAATCCTCCTCCCTCCAGCACCTCCTCCACGGGCGCGCGCAGATTCAAAGACGAGGTGCAGGGAGCGCGGAGCCCCAGGATGAGAGCTGGATTCAGTTCTGGGACTCTCGTCAGGACACTTCCCGCCAGTTTTCCGCGGAGTATCTCGGTAGGTTTAATCTGTTGATTAAGTACTGAGAGGCGCTGAAACACAGCTGGCCAGGCACCGACCTCACGCTGAAGAAAGCGTAAATTCCATGCAGAGACAAAACTGACACAGAATGAGTTGCGCTGCTGTGTGCACGGTCACGCTGCAAGGCTACCCGACTGGCTGCAGTTCAGTTGTAATGTACAATGCTTGGGCGCGTCATTCGGCAGCCGTTGCCGCAGGCTTGGCTGCGTCGCCAGTCCCGGCCGCATTGGGTGGAGGCGCCGCGTCATCTTCGTCGCCTGCAGTGCAAGGGCGCTGGTCAATGACAGGCCTCCAACACCGCCGCTGGAAGCGTGAGGCTGCAAATGCGGTCACTGCTTAGCGGACTGAGCAGACGTGTGGTGTGGGCATGTAGCAATGCGTGCAACGATCCGCAAGATTTTCTTCTCCACATTACCCACCCAGCGAGAAAAAGTCCGCCTGGTTGGGGCTCGAGGGTCCGGCAGGCGCAGCGGGCGCCACATTTGTCGCCGTCGGGCCAGCGGTTGCGGCAGCAGCTGCGGCGGGCGTTGGCTTAGGCATCGGAGCCGCAGGCCTGAAGCACCACGCAGACGAATGCATCATTGGGAGGCTGGCGTGCGGACATCCGCTGTGCGTTACTTTCGGCGATTGGGCTGCAAACACGCAGCATGGCACGAGCCCCACAGGCGCTTTCAGATGCGTGCTCACTTGGGGGCGGCGGGGCTGGTCGCAGGCAACGTCGCCGTTGCGGATATGGTGCGCGGCGGCGGCTGCTCGTGCAGGCATGCAGCCTCCTGCGCATGCGCGGCGCTCGGGCTGCCGGAGGCCGTGCCGCCGCCGCCGGCGGCGCCCGGCCAGATGCTGGATGCAAGGCCCAGTCCCTTGAACGACGTCGTCAGCTTGTCCGTCACGCCGCGGAACGCCTGCGCTGTCGCCTGGGTGGCCGCCGCTACCTGGTACACATCAGCAAGTGAGCAGCTGAGAATGATCCCTCATGTCGCGGCATCATTCGTCATGCAGCATGCACTTCAAACCAAGCATCCCAGGACTGACAAAAGCACAGGAGCAGTGCCACAACATCCCGCACCCTCTCGTTCTCCATGGCCTTGCTCGAGATGCCCTTGGCCATGGTGCTGACATTGGTGGCGGCGGTGCGGGTGTTCTTTGCCGCAACGGCGCCCAGATCGCCCGCAGCCTGTCGTTACCAGGTGAGGGAAGCTCAAGATCCGGTGCGGCTTGCCAGTGCAGCCATGCAGGGCATGCTGTCGGGGAGGCCGCATGATGTTGGGCGCAGATAACAATCGTTCACCTTCAGTGCCGCGGATGCTTGCTCCGACACCTTAAAGCGCTCATCAAACTTCCCGAACTGCACAGACGCGGCCGCTGCCGTCGTGCGCGTGGTTGCGGTGACCTGCATGAGGGGCCACAATAGGTCAGTTTTCTGTGTAGTATGAGCGATGTGCAGCAATCGCAGCGTTTCAGTCCGTACACGTCGTGATGCAGCGCCGGTGAGGCGCCAGATGACACATCGCATACTGAGCATGACGTACCTGGTCGGCGGCCCGCTGCACGTCGGTGAAGAGGCCGATGGCAAACTGTTCCTGGATCTCGAAGACCTCTGTCTTGCAGTCAGTCTCCAGCAGATCGTCCAGCCTGCGACATGGTATGAGAACTGATTACGGACCTGCATGAAAGATCTGCAGGTCGTGTTTGGCAAAGTTGCGCTTCAAACATGCAGCAGCGCACCATTCCCGCAGGCTCTCCGCGTCAGGCGCCTCCCACACGGACACGCTCCGCAGACCAGACGTGGGCACGATCTGCAAGGACAGAGCGGTGGAAAAACATGCCTTGCCAGCATATGAGATCTGATGTGGTGCGGCTTGACTGCGCAGCTGCTGGCGGGGTCTCTCGTGTGGTGGGCAGTTGGCACGACTGAGAGCTCCTACCTGACGGCACTTGAGCTGCACTGGGTGAAGCTTCTTGGAGATGCAGTCGAGCAGCACCACCATAGCGAATGGGATTTTCGCCGAGGTTTCCGTGAGGTTGTGCACCGCGAGAACGAGCATCGTGCCTCTCTGTCTGGGTTCTGATGATTGAACCGCTGGACACTAGCTGGAAGTTCTTGATGCCGCTGGTTTCGAGTTGTCAAATTATCAGATCGGTGGCTCAGTTACTGACACACACAGATACTGCGCCACAGGACAGCGTCGCCAAGAGCGCGCAGCAGACAATGATGCGAGACTGAAGTAGTCGACGGCAAAGCAGTTCTGGCAGCTGCACTTGCCTGCAACCCTGGCAAAGTGAACTTCTGCAGAGGTTTCTCCCGGAGGGTTTATTCCCCTGATGATCTTTGCCTTTCTTGCTCGCGACGCGCGATGCATGCTAATCTGCAGCATTAAATTGCAATGCAAGGGCGGCTAGGCACTTCGCCTGTCAGCTGCTTCAGTGGTCACCCCGCTCCTTCGCTGCGTCGCACGCTGCCGTTGCCAACTTCCGGAACTCCGCTTCGCGCACACCCGATTCAGGCTGCACAGCAGACCGTCCAGGCCGACAAAAAACCCAGCGGCAGGGTCGCCTGGTCCGCCCGCGACGCGTTCAAGCCCAGAAAGCTGAAACCAAAGCGCAGTCTCGGCCAGAATTTTCTGCAGCGCGAGGAGGTCCTGCGCTCCATTACAGAGGCGGCGCAGGTGCGATCAGGAGACCTGGTTTTGGAGATCGGCCCGGGGACGGGCAATTTGACCAAGCACCTGCTCGGCGCCGGCGCCGCCGTCACCGCCATCGAGAAGGACGACTCCCTTTTCGAGCGCCTGCAGCATGAGTTTGCGCAGGCAAGGCAATCCCCTGCATTGCAGCGGTCCGTCTTGTCTGTTTATGGGTGTATGCCGTCATGCAGAAGCGTTGCATCTCTTGGGAACGGGAATGCGCACGCATGGAAGACGGCTGACGCCGATGTGCCGCTGCAGGAGATTGAGGACGGCAGACTGCGGCTGATCCACCAGGATTTCCTGGCGCTGCAGCCTGATGAGCTGCTGCAAGCTCTGCAGCATGATGCCGATCCCTCGAGCGTGAGTGCGGTCCACATGTCATGAGGCGCAGTCGGATGCAGTTTGATGCCACAAGCAGTGTCAAGTTATGCCAGCAGTATCAAGTGATGAGCAAACGGCGACTCCGACTTATTGCTTCTGCACGGCACAGGCGCCTGTGACTGCAGCAGGCGCTCAGGGGCGGAAAGTGGTGGCCAACCTGCCGTACAACTTGACAAAGAGCATCCTGCGACGGCTGCTGCCGCTTGGCGACCACATCAGCCACCTGTACCTCATGCTGCAGGTGCTCAAGCAGCTCTCAGGGTCGCACAAATCACAACATGATATGCAGATAGTTGGCGAGTTAATCTGTGAGACAGTGGCATTTCTCACCGCCGCCCTGTTTCCGATGGTCAGGATGAGGTGGCGCGCCGGCTGGTTGCTGGCCCGGATGGCGGCCTAGACTACCGGGCGATGAACCTGGAGGTGGCGTTCTACTCGCAGCCGACGTACCTCTTCGAGGTGGACCGCACAGCGTACTTTCCCGCGCCAAACGTCGACGGCGCTGTGGTCAGATTCCAGCTGCGCCCGCGGCGGCATTATCCACTCGAGGACGACCTGCAGTTCCAGAACCTGGTGCGCTGTATCAGTGGGAAAAAAAGGCGGTGTCTGATCTGCCATGCAGTAGGTGCTCTGGGCAGATTCTGCTTTCCATGAGCCGTGTGCTAGGTGCTAATCGGCTTGAATTGTATGGGATTGCAGGCACGTCTGGCGTTTTCAGAGCGAAGGAAGATGCTGAAGAACACCCTGCAGAGCCAATTTTCGGTGGCTGATGTGGCGGAAGCGCTTACTGCCGCAGGCATCTCACAAGATGTGCGGCCTCAGCAGCTGGGCCTGCAGCAGTATGTGGCTCTTTGGCAGCACTTACCGCAGGCGAAGTAGGGGGAAAGCTATTGTGGTGGAAAGGCATATTCAGTGGTCTGACATATGGGCCAGTTCGACATATGGGCCAGTTCTGCTCCGAATTTCACAGCATCTCGACATGCTGTTGGTTGGCGCTCAGACCTCAGCACAAAATCAGTAAAACTCTCGAGACGGTGACCGACTGAAACGACTCTGCTACTCTACCTACACCACTTAATTGTCACATCCTGCGCGGCGAGTCCCATGCCCGTGCAACCGCGCGCTGCCATGCTCTTCGTATGCGAGCTTCGTCCAGGCGAGGTGCTGGTACAGCTGCGAGGCGCCCAGCCGGGCGCCGCCCCTGAATGCAGCGCACGCCGGATCTTCCGGCAGGTGCAGGTGCAGCTCGTACTCTGACGGCACCAGCCGCCGCAGGTCCGAGTACAGGCGCTCCTTGAAGCCTGGGCACTTCGCTGTGCCGCCTGCGCCAACCGCACGACAGCATTTTGACTGAGCGCCTTCACCACTGCATATTGGCCTTCACCATTGCAGATCCAGCAAGAATTGACGATGCAGTGCAAGGGTGTCGACTGCAACAGTGGTCTCTGTCAAAAGGGCGACAAGAAGAAAGCACACCCCAAGAAAGAATACACACCTGTCAGCAGGACATTCGAGTACAGCAGGCCGTGCAGGTCCTCGTGCACCGCCTCCACGGACTGCACAATAGTCTCCGCCAAGCCTGCGCACACATGCAACACTGATGCCAGCAGACCCTGGCTCGGCTTTGTCACGATTTCCAACATGGCAGACACCAAGGCAAAGCGTGATGAGCAGCACTGCGAGATCCAATGGGTTGCATCAGCGGGGCGCAAAATCGTGAAGGGTGCCCTAAACCTCATCTCACCTGCTTGGTTGAGGCCGATGTCTGAGGGGTGGAACAGCGCCTCCGGCACCATAAAGCGCTCGTTGTTCACCCGCAGCACCTGCTCGTTGGCGGCTGCGCCTGTGCCAAAAACCCAGCATGGTAATATCAATGGCCGTCCAGCTGCGACGCCTGCTAAGCCTCAGCGGCAGAAGGTGTGCAGACGGCAGGCCGCTCAGGCTCGGCACTTCTAGAGCTGCTCCAGAAGTACGGACGGAAATTGAGCAACTGATTGCTCGTGATCAACTATCCACTCACCCTCTACGGCATTGGCCTGGGCGGGGTCAGAATCAAGATCAAAAACTGAGCTGCTGATGGCTCTTGACCAACAGTCTGCTCACTTTCTGCGGCGTTGGCCTGGGCGGGGTCACGCACGTAGCCGCGCATGTTGTGCAGCCCGTCGGGCAGCACATACTCCAGACGGTGCGGCGACGACTGGCCGTGCGCGAGCCGCAGGTCCGCCTTGGCGTCCGGCGACACGAAGCACACCGCGTCCTTGATGATCTCGATCAGGAAGGACTCGTCCATCATGTTGACGCTCCTGCACGGATGGCGATGAGCAGGTGTCGGGGAGATGTGTGAGCACTGGTCAGACGGAAAAGGGAACAAGTGGCGCTGAACGCGCCGGCACAGCCCTACAGCCTGACGTTGCACCCTGCGAGACGCTTTTTAGTTCTGGCCTGCTCTTGTAAGCTGGGACTCCTTGTGATGACGCAGCATTTCACTCAGCGAAAAGTTTCCCAGAAACACGACTGGGTGCTGCTGCGCGCACCGGTAGGAGACGAGCTCCTTGAAGTAGTTGGTAAGCGCCTTGCCGCCCAGGTTGATGCGCCGCACGCCGCCGCCCAGCAGCTGCCCGTCGAAGAACGGCAGCGCGTGCGTGAAGGAGAAGCCCGCGTCCACCACCAGCGCGCACTGCGCCTGCATTGCGATTCACAATGCCATTCAGCGCGCTTGTGCGTGCAGCACGTTTGCGAGGCCGGTTTACCGACTGCGTGTTCCAACCTGCTCGTGAGTGAGAATCCCACGTCCACTGCCAGCGCGCGCTGCGCCTGCATTGTATGTTTTGATATTGATCAATGTCCCTTGAGCACACAGCATCGATCCCGGATTGTATGCGTGTTGATCCACTGATTTCAATGTTCTGTACGTTCATCTGCTCGCTTTCCATGTGTGGGGGGTGCTGTATGCTGCGAACTAAGCTTGCCTGGTTGGCAAGCGTCGGCGGGCCCCGCGCCACGTGGTCAAACAGGCTGAGCAGGCCCGCGGGGCAGGCGAAGTGCTGCGAGAAGCCCAGCTCCTCAAACACGACCTACACGGCAGGCGTTGCAGGTGACATTAGACAGCACACAGCCCTTCGAGGCGGATGCTACACCTGCAGTCCAGCAAAGGTTTGCGGCAATGCATCTGCTCAGGCATGCGACGGGCTGCGCTGGTCCCGGCTGCCATGGCATCACCTGACATGCAGCGTCGCCCTCTGCCGACGCTGCTGCCACCCGCCAGAGCAAGCAACCCATGCACTGTGCTCGCTGATACGATCCCTAAGCCCTATTTTCCCGACCCCCAAACGAGCGGCACCCCACCTGGTCAGTGGCCTCCTGGACGCTGGCCAGGTTGAGCACCGGCTCCGTGAGCAGCAGGGATGCGTAGCCCGCCTGAACCTGTTCTGACTGATAACATCTCAAGGCTCCAAACCCTGAAGAGCGGCAGCCATACCTGGTCGGTGGCCTCCTGGATGCTGGCCAGGTTGAGGACTGGCTCCGTGAGCAGCAGGGACGCGTCGCCCGGCCGGGCACGCAGCGAGTCGCCTAGCGTGTGGCTCCAGATGTCGCGCTGCACGTCCGCATTGACCAGGTAGCCGCGCTCGATGGGGCGCCGCACCGTCAGCGCCGACAGGTCGGGCGCGCGCAGCACCGCCGCGCCGACCAGGGGGCCCCGCTCGCCCTTGGCCTTTGCCATGCAGTTGGGCAGCACCCTTCGCGCAAGGAGGGTGAAGCGCTGAGGGGCTCATAAGTATATTTCCGGTGACCCTGCTCACTAACACTGGTGCTGGGCAGTGCTGGATGTGACTGAGGAGACCAGAGATCGTGCCACGTTCATGGCTGCATTCGCGCATGCCCGGCTGCTAGAGCACCCGATACAGGCAAGTGAAACGAGCGGGCATGTCAAACAGTGAAACAGGCATGTGAAACGAGCAGCAGCCATTCAACGGTGAGCAGAGACTGAGGGAACTTTTCTGAGTTGCATGTGTTTGATCAAAGTGTACCTGACATCGTCCGGATCGTCGGCAAAGCCGGTTTTGATGGTGCAGCCGCCATTGTCCAGGACGATGACACGCTGCGTTTGCAGGGACATCTTCTCAGCGTTCCAGCATGTCGACAAAGGGGTCGATGCTGTCGGCCTTCCGCAGCACAAACACGCAGGGAAGAAGCCTTGCAGCCGGTCACGGCTGCCTACTCGCATGCAGTGGTCACCTGCGGCTGAGCGCAGCTATAGCCCCAGCTGCTCATCCCTGCAGCCGACATGCGTGAAGAATCACATTCGGCACTCAATGCCAATGCTTATGCTGCAAACTTAAAGGCGCAAGCGCGTTACACTGGGCTAGCGCACCTCCCGCATTGTCCATGATCTGAGCTCTGGGCCTTCACCTGGTTTCACTGATCGCTGCAAGTGTCGGACATGATGTCATCGTGATGACACTGTATGCTAGCGTCCTGCAGACGCCAGCGGTCATTCAAACGGGAGTTTAGGCAAGCGAAATGATCTCCGAAATGATGTGATTCGACGTTGCGTGTTGCTGGACACTGCCGCGGCGTGTGGGGACGTCTTTGGAAGATCAAACATCAAATACGGAGTTGAAAGTCGAAACAGAACTCACAAGTGTGGGCAAAAGACCCGTTCCGATGTGGCGCGAGGGGCAGGAAACGAATCCCCTGCGAGATTTCCCGCGACAATTTCATCGGCTGGTCGCTGCAACCGATGGGGCCATCATAGTTGCGCGATTGTGGGGGCGGTCACTGCTCGACTGACTCGCTTGCCGATCTAGACACATCTGGGACCGCGCCGCAGGAGGCGGAGGCGTGTGATCGCGCGACCCTGAAAGCCTAGAAACATGCAGGCCTCGCTGCTGTCTCGCCCAGCCGTCAGCCGTGTCGCGACGACGCAGCGGCGGCCCGCTCTTCGGACGCCAGCGGTCTCGGCATGCATCCGGCCGCAAGCAGGCAGGCAGGCGTCGCTGAAGGTGCGGTCAGCTTCTCGAGAGATGCATCTTTGTGTCAAAACAGGACGGTTAATGTATAGAAGGACGCCAGGCGTAGCATGGTGTTCAATACGTCGGCAGTCTGGTCATCGTCGCCGCAATGTGGCTGGATCAGCGACGGTCGGCTTTCCGCCGACTGAGTCAGCCAACCAACGTTAGAGAAGATTTTGTGGAGATTTGGCCTGAAACGCCCGCTCTCTTGCCGAATTGTATGCTCTAGTGCCAAATTCATCCCGGGCGTCATCCGCAGGGGCGATTATGCAGGAATTTCGCCCCGGCATTCGAAAGTTCGTGTGTGATCAGGTTAACACATCCAAGAGCCTGGGCCCCGTTTCGAGGCCCTATCAACGCTTATTGGCGTTGCATGTGCCGCAGAGCGACTTCGTGGGAGCAGCCGGCACCAGCTGCGTGCAGCTGCGGCGGCCGGTCATCAAGCGAGCGCAGCCACTGGCGGCCGCCGCTGACGCCAATGCCGATGTCATCAAGGCCGTGGAGGCGGACGAGAGGCCGGGCTTCCTGGACATCCCAGTGATCACCTGGAAGAAGATCCTGCCCCTGGGCTTCATGTTCTTCGCCATCCTGTTCAACTACACCATCCTGCGTGACACGAAGGTGAGCTGGTCCATCGTGCCATGCGTTTCTTGGTAGCCTTTGGACTGGTGAAGCACCTGCCGAGGCATCCAGCTGGCAAACTCACCCCGAGATTTCTCAAGCCGCATCGGCTTCGGTGTTAGCCTTTCGAGTCATTCGGAGAACAACCGTGCACTCAAGGGGCCAATGGGATGACGCGCAGGATGTGCTGGTGGTGACGGCGCCCGGCAGTGGAGCGGAGGTCATTCCGTTCCTGAAGACCTGGGTCAACCTGCCGGCGGCCATTGGCTTTGCCGTCCTGTACGCCAAGGTGATTTCAGCTCGATACGCACGTGTCGTGTGCATTCATTGACAGTTTGTTTCATTGCGGCAGCCCATGTGCCTGCATGCTGTTCATGTGCTGCAGCGCTTGCTGAAGAAGCTTGGATCTGCATCCGCTGCAGCTGTCAAACATCCTGTCAACGGAGAGCCTGTTCTACGCCTGCATCTTCCCCTTCATCATCTTCTTCGGCGCCTTCGCCTTTGTCCTGTACCCGCTGCGCGACACGCTGCACCCGACAGGTATGCCGCAGTCTCGGGGCCATACGCATGATGTGCGCCTAGCTCACATGCTATGTGGCAGCAATACAGCAGGAGGCTTGGTGCCACGTGCACATGACCCGTTATCTTGACCTTGCAGAGCTGGCGGCGTCGCTGCTGGACAAGCTGGGACCCCGATTCGCGGGCCCCATCGCCATCCTGCGCAACTGGACGTTCTGCCTGTTCTACGTGATGGCCGAGCTCTGGGGCTCCGTGGTGGTCTCCCTGCTGTTCTGGGGCTTCGCCAACCAGGTGCAGACCTGGGCGGATCCCCGACTGTGTGAAAGCCCTCCGGCCACTGACGTCAATCGCCTGGCATGCAGTCTGGCCTGAGTACTTCCTCAGCCTGTTCAGGATGATAAGCACGCACCAGAAGGTCGCCGGTATCGTTCTTCAGCATGCTGCTGCCCGCAGATCACGACCGTCGATGAGGCCAAGCAGTTCTACCCGCTGTTTGGCCTGGGTGCCAACGTGGCGCTGATCTTCTCTGGACGCGCCGTCGTGGCCTTCTCCCAGGTGAGCTTGCTGCCACAATTCACTGTCCTCCCTGACTTGAGATGATGCCATCGTGATGGGTCATTCTAAAAGGGTTTGTGTCCTTTTGCACTCCGCACATACAAGGAGCGTTTTGCATGCATGCTAGTGTGCAGAGGTACCTCGCCTGGACCTCTGACTCAAAATTTTAAGCTTCCAACTTCTCCTGAACCTCTATCCCACTGTGTTCCAGCTGCGCGGCCGGTTGCCGCCCGGCGTGGACGGCTGGGGCGTGTCGCTGCGGGGGCTGATGAGCATGGTGGTGGTGGGCGGCCTGCTGGTGGCTGGAACCTACTTCTACCTGCAGCGCACCGTGGTGCCGGGCGTCATCGCCAAGCTGCCTCCCAAGCCCAAGAAGCACAAGGCGGAGATGGGCATCGGCGAGTCCTTCGCCTTCCTGGCGAAGTCCACCTACATCCGCGACCTGGCCGCCCTGGTGGGCACCGGTCCCTCGCGCCTCACAGCCACTGTGAACGCCTGGCGTGGTTCCATGTGGCTGGACTGCTGCGGCAAGCCTTGGCGTCAGCAGCTGTGCCACGAGTGCTGACACTGAGTTCCGCCCAGGTGGTTGCATGTAGGATTTGCTCGAAATGTCGTTGTATGCTGCTGCCTGTGTGTCCGCCGTGCAGTTGGCCGCTCTGCTATCACAGCAGCCGACACAGTGGGGAATTGACGCAGTAGTGTATCGTGCATCGCGCAGGTGGTGGCATACGGCATCAGCATCAACCTGGTGGAGGTTACATGGAAGAGCAAGATCAAGCAGCAGTTCCCCAACCCCAACGACTACTCCCAGTTCATGGGCAACTTCTCGACCGCCACCGGCGCCGTCACCTTCCTGATGATGCTGCTGTCCCGCTTCATCTTCCGCAAGTTCGGCTGGGGCGTCGCCGCCGTCATCACCCCCACGGTCCTGCTCGTCACCGGTGCGCACACCTGTCCCTTTTGGGAAGCCCGCTTGTTGTCGTCATGCATGCTGTCACAAATGCGCTCTGAAATACATTGTCCATGCTTCAACGATCCCGCACTTTAGTGTTCTCTCGGCCGCACCTGGGCCTTTGACATCGCAACATTTGCACTCAGTCATACGACCAATTTACCGCAGGCGCTATCTTCCTCGTCTTGGCACAGCCTGTGAATAGCCTAGCAAAAGATACCAGTTTCCACCTATACGGTCTTTCTGCCGCAGGCGTCATCTTCTTCGCCCTGGTGCTGTTCGGCGCGCCGCTGGACCCGATGCTGGCGACCTTCGGGCTGACGCCGCTGATGGCGGCGGTGCTGGTGGGCGCCGCGCAGAACGTGTTCTCCAAGTCCTCCAAGTACTCGCTGTTCGACCCCTGCAAGGAGATGGCCTACATCCCCCTGGACCAGGAGACCCAGGTTTGTACAGCCTCCTGCTTGCACCTCGTGTTCTGATTCACAGCGCCTTCGGACGGCATCATCGACCGATGCTCAGCCTGTGCGTCGGTTGCGGGGCTGTATGTCAGAATCTGCACGACATCTGTCCGTCAAGCCTCGACACCGGGCAGTGCCGTTGTCAAGGCTGCATGCTGCCACCCAATGCCACCCAATAGCGTCCTGACAACACTTCTGACGAGCTGCCGCGCCGCTTGTTCCGTGCCTCAGCTCAAGGGCAAGGCGGCGATCGACGTCATCTGCAACCCGCTGGGCAAGTCGGGCGGCGCCCTCATCCAGCAGGTCATGATTGTCTCCTTCGGCTCCCTGGCAGCGTCGACGCCCTACCTGGGCGGCATCCTCCTCGTCATCGTGCTCATCTGGCTCAAGTCTGCCCGCTCCCTCGACAAGCAGTTCACTGGTACGCGCCCCGACTGGCACTCCTCCTGCTGCATGTGCGTTTCCCCATCAACGAGATCATGGCAAGCCGCCTGCTCCAGCGTGCATGCAGCAGCCCGGGAGCCACGCCAGCCGTGTGAGTCCAATCAAATTGATTTTAGTGAAGCGATTCCTATCAAAGCTGCGCAGAAATGAGATGCGCAGTTGTTTTGTTTTTGCAGAGCTGCAAGTGGAGCAGATGCGGCTGAAGAGGCAGCAGGAGCAGCGTGGCAAGTCTGGCCGCAAGTACAAGTTCGTGTCCCAGCTCAATGCGCAGGGCTTCATCGAGGGTGCGCTCGTTGCGCCTCTGCTTTCCTTTGTAACAGATCGCAGTGCTCCTGTCACCGCTCCTTTGTGTAGCAAAACAGCCTGTATGCGCTAAGTCTGCCCGGATTTGCAAATCGTGTCCTGAAGGTGCCGAGGTTTTGATGGAATTAACGCCGCTGTTCCTCAACACCGCAGGCAAGTACGTGCTGGCCACTGACAACGCTCAGGTTGGCGGCGACGACGTGCTGCTGGCGTCACAGGACGTGAGTTCTTTCTCTGATCCTTCCATGCATTGTCCTGCCCTGCACCTGATGAGGATACACTCTTGTTGTTGACTCTCGTTATTGCAGAAATCCGCTCAATTTTCGCGCCACACCTTCTGCAGGTGCCGCCAGGCCAGAAGGCATAAACGCCTGGCAACCTTCCCAGGGATTCTTCATGACAGTCCACACTGGTGGATGCGAAACGGCGGACACGCGCGCAGCAGATGCTGACGCAGCAAAGGGGCCCGATCCGGGGCATCGAGGCAGGGGATACGGCCTGCCGTGATGGGACATGTTTGGGGGGTTGGGTCTGGGCTGGCGGTCTGGGGGCTTGCCGCGTGGCCTGGGCCGCTCGAGGGTGTAGGGGTTAGCGACGTTGCAGCAGTCTTGGGGCACCAGGCACCTTCCGTGAGCGCCGTCTCTGGGCTCTCCACAATTATTGAGCTTCTTTCGAGTCAGAGGCTTCTCATGCACAGCTGTTGAGCAATTTGCTTCTAGCGGGACAAGCCAGGACATTGCATGCTCTTTAAATGTGGGTCCCGCCGATTTGCTCCAAATCAATGACGTACTCCTCAACACGTGCAGCTTGCCGCCTCATCCAGCGAAGCACATCTGCACTTTCATATTTGCTGCAGCAGCATGTTACGATGCTCACCAGCAGGTCAGCGCTGCCGGCAAAGGCGGGCCTCTGCCCCCGGGGGCTTCCTGCAGATGCCTGCCCCACGGGGCTGCCGTCCAGACCGTGCTCGATCGTCCGTGCACACGGCCATACACGACAGCAGTCGCATAGCAGGCTGATCACCATGGCGGCAGCGACAGCAGGATTGCAGGTTCCTGTGAAGGCACGGCTTTCTGACGAGATGATCGAGCTGCCGGCGCTGCGGCAGCTGTCCCTGCAAGCGATACTGGCGCTGGGCTTTCAGCAGGACGACGCAGCGGTCATCCTGGAGGTGAGACATGTGCGGCAGTCACATGTATCAAGGCACGATCAATCAGTGCTGTACCACCATGATCATGGCGCGCCGCGCGCACATGTGGCAAGATAGTCTGCACAATCCGCAGGTGCTCATGTGGGCACAGCTGCGCGGCAACTCGCAAAACCTGGTCAAGGTGGTCAGCGGCGGTCTGCCGCGCGATGAAAACGAGCAGCCGCCGGCCATAGTGCACGACACCCGGCTCTCGGCGCGGATCAACGGCGGCAACAGCTTCGGCATGCTGGCCATGAAGCTGGCGGTCGACACAGCGCTGGCCAAGGCGCGCGACGGCGGCGGTATTGCGGTGGTGGGCACCAACAACACCGCGAGCGGCACCGGCGCCCTCGGGTACGCTGGCGTTTACTCCCGGGCCGTTCAGTGGACCTCACATGCTGTGCGCGCAGATGTGCACAGATGTGCGCGCGCTTGGTGTGCCTGCATCAGATTTTGCACGGGTTGCGTCCTGGCTGCCCGGCTGACAAGCACCTGGGTTCACACCATCGACAGCAACAGTTTTCTTTGGCGTCGGTCAACCTGCAACTTCTGCCCTGAACTTCAGGTATTGGGTAGACCACATTGCGCGAGCGGGTCTGGTGGGCATAGTGCTGTCGCAGTCGCCAGAGTATGTCGCGCCGCACGGCTCGTCGCAGGCCGTCTTTGGCACCAACCCGATTGCGGTGCGTCTGATGTGTTTTTGAGCTGTGTGTCAGCCCAGCTGTGTCGATGCATCAAAACCATCACCACAGCCCCAAAAAGGCGGATGATCCCGCAGACGGACAGATGGCATGCCATGGGCTGGCTCATCCACTCTGCAGATCCCACGATGCGGCTGCACGAGCCCATCCCAGGTAATTCACTGCTCAGTGGTCTTGCTACAGGTGGGCATGCCGACAGAGGGCGAGCCGCTGGTGATGGACATGGCGACGTCCTCGACGGCGTACTTTGCGCTGGTGGAGGCGCAGCGCGCGGGGCGCCCTGTGCCGGACGACGTCGGCTTTGACGCTGACGGGCGGGTGACTACGGACGCGGCCGCCATACTGGCGGGCGGCGCCATGCGCTCCTTCGACAGGTGTGGCCGCTCCCCCTGGGAAATGACGGCGCTATGATGTCGCTTGTGGTTGTTCTGGACTAGGGCTGACCACGGGCGTGGTCGCCATCCTGGCGGGCGGCGCCATACGGTCCTTCGACAGGTGGGCCGCTCTGGTAGGGCAATGATGGCGCTGGGTGCGCCTTGTGGTTGTTCGTTGAGGGGACAAGACTTACAGATGGGTAGGATTGTTGACCCTAGTTCTGACAGTCTGTTTACTGGATCATGGAGAAGCGCATGAACATATCATGTGCCTGTTTCTGTTGTCTGCCCTGGCATTGATCCTCCGTCGATCATCGGCATCTACCCAGCAGCACAGCTGCAGGCAGACACACGAACTCGTCTCACCACAACCACGAAAAGCGACATGCTCAGCACAGCTGTGCGTCCGCATCTACTCCTCTTCCCTGCTGCAAGATGTCCCATGATCGGAGTGCTGCTCCTGGTGCTGCAGGAGCTACAAGGGCAGCCACCTGGCACTGATCGTGGAGCTGCTGGCGGGGCCCCTGGTTGGCGGCGCCATCGCCGACAAGGTGCGGCGCGGCGCAGGCCACTCCTGCGTAGCATGCTGCCGAGCTCCTGCACCATGGCTTTCCAGGCTCGCATACTGCTTCGCAGAATGGCCCAGGCAATTCGCTGCCGCCAAGATTGTCCAAGGGGCGGGAATCCAAGTGCCCCTCGGCTCGTGCAGTCCGGCGATGTCCATGGCTGACTGTGCAGCCTTGAAACTCAGGAAGCATCTGGTTTTCAAGGTGGAGCTGACAGCGGCATGCTTGGACCAGGCGGCCGGCGGTAACTGGGGCAACCTGGTGATAGCGCTGGACCCGGGGCTGCTGGGCGACGAGGGCGCGTTCCGGCGCGGCGTGGCGGCCGTGCTGGCGCGCACCAAAGCGGCAACGCCGCTGCCGGGCGTCGAGTCCGTCACGCTGCCCGGCGAGCAAGGCAGCCGCCTCGCAGGTGCGGCATCGTCTGACATCACATCGCCTGACGGCCTTGAATCCTCAGTTTGCACGACTTCCGGCAACCTGCTGACAGCTGCTCGACATGTACTGTCAGCATCCGGTTCCGCATTTTGGTGCCGCGCCGCCTGGCTCCATGCAGGTAGTCCTGCTGTGCCCGCGCTGCCAGCTTCAACTGCGACTCCTCAGACGATTCTCGGAAGCTTGACAACACCGGCTCACACGCAGCCTGTCTGCTGACTGTGCAGCCGAGAACCAGGCAGCGGGATCGCTGCAGCTGCCTGGCCAACTGCTGCAGGACCTGCAGAAGTTGGCCGCGCGGGCGCCGGTCGCTCACGGCGGCGCCAGCAGCCGCTCTCCAGCAACGCTGCACAGCGCCCAGGTCCGCCATGTGCCGCCTCGTAGCTCCCTTGACGCAGCTTCTTGGCTCCTTGAAACTTCGGCCGAGCTGCTCACAGCAAAAGGACTGCAGCCACGTTCCCGGCGGCACAACACGCGGCGCGGTGAGCCACGTTCGAGCACTGGACAGCAAAACTTTGTTGCAGTGTGTCCTGTGTCGATGTGCTGGAGAGACCAGCACCCAGGGAGATAATGCAGGCCATGTTGAATCAACAACTTGCACCGGCATGTCGCGCAGGCGGGCAACGGCAGCGGCCAGGCGGCGCCGGCAGCTGCTGCTACTCTGCCGCCGCGCGGTCGCGGCATGAGCACGCGCATACTGCACCCGACGACGGCGCCGGGGCAGGATCCCTACAACGCGGTGTCGCCGCCGCTGTACCAGACGGCCACCTTTGGGCAGCCGGGCGCGACGAGCGGTGGCCCCTACGACTACACACGCTCCGGCAACCCGACGCGCACGCAGCTGGAGTCCCACATCGCCGAGCTGGAGGTGCCCGGCTGACCCTTTTGCTTTTGTATGGACAGGCCCTCTCAACAAACCATCCCTTCCCGCAGTCTGTGTGATGCACACCCAGGTGCCCGGTTGGAAGCACACAGCGCATCAGGGCCTCATGCCACATCTCCGGCCCACTGTGATTGAAATTGCAAACCACAGATGTAGACCATTTAGGCGAGACTTGCTGCGGATTGAGATAATGAGACTGCAACAGGGCGGCGACCGGGCGTTTGCCTTTGCGAGCGGCATGGCGGCGCTGGGCGCTGTGGTGCGGCTGGCGCGCGCGGGGCAGCACATCATCGCAGGCGACGACCTGTACGGCGGCACCTCCCGCCTCCTGCAGCGCGTCGCCCCCGGCCTGGGCCTGGAAGTCTCCAACGTCGACATGACGGACCCCAGGTAAGGGGAATGAGCAAGGGAAAACGGGGCAATCCAGCGCGCCAGCCTGGTCGATGAGCCGTCGGGCTGCGGCGCCTTGTGGCATGGGCTGCTTGCATGAGCATGGCGATCTTCCATGCCCTCCTCCCCATCATATTGGACAGTCCACCCAACTTGGGAGGTAAAGCCAGCCGTATGTTGATACCTTGTGCGGTGGCGCTGCAGGAACGTGTCGGCAGCAGTGCAGCCGGGCAAGACGGCGCTGGTCATGGTGGAGTCGCCCACCAACCCGCGCATGCAGGTCTGTGCTGTTGTCTTCAACACTGGCTGTATGTAGGCCCTGTATCAGCGCCTGAACAGCCTGCTTGCTCGGTCTGTGAGACCAGCAATCGGGCGGAGAATGTGTGACGCACAGGCCAGGACTGCGGCATCAACAACATGTTCGCTCGTGCAGGTGTGCGACATTGCAGCCATCGCCGCCATAGCGCACGCAGCCGGCGCCATCTGCTGCGTGGACAACAGGTACGGCGCGCAGCCCGCTTTGAGCCATGGCCACCTGCAGCCAGCTGCTGCTGCTGACGCTACGCCTCAATGCAGCAAGCTCTACCCTGTCTGAGTTGCACGTGGCATGCTGAGAAACAGTTCCGCCGCTGCAGTTTTGGCCAGACAATCTCAGAACAGACTAACAGAAAATGTCACCAGCATCAGGAGCATGACCTTTGAATGGTCACATGATGCTATGCACCCAGCTGGTTGGTAAGAAACCACAGGAGTCTCAAAAAATGATGGGCTCTGAAAGGTGGTTAATCCAACACATTTTCTGACGCAGCATCATGGCGGTCATGTTCCAGCGGCCGCTGGACCTGGGGGCGGACATCTGCATGACCAGCATAACCAAGTTCATCGGCGGCCACTCGGACCTCACCGGCGGCATCCTCAGCGTCAAGGGCAAGGACCTCGCCGACCGCGTGTACTTCACACAGGTGCCGCCCTCTTACATTCCTTGCAGCAGGAGGAGGAGGATCAGAAGCGATTTCGTAGTGTACATGCAGAGCCGTGATTGTGTCTGCCTGGTGCTCCGGTGGTGTTTGATTGCCCGCCATGGCGCCTCTATGGGGCCGTTGCGTTTTTGCAAAGGCCGCAGGCGCTTCTGCAGCCAAACACTGGGAGCGGCAGCCCTTTGACCCCAATGCGCAAGTCCGCGAGTTTCCTTCTCAGCTTCCGAACAGAACCGCGCATGAATCACCTCCGCCAGGCTTGTTGAACAAGCCTCGTTGTTGGCGCGCAGAATGCGGAGGGCGCGATACTGGGCCCCTTCGACTGCTGGCTGGCGCTGCGGGGGCTCAAAACAATGGCGCTGCGCATGGAGCGGGCAGCGACGAATGCCGCGGCGCTGGCGGCGTACCTGGAGGCGCACCCGCTGGTGACGCGCGTCAACTACGCGGGCCTGCCCAGCCACCCGGGCTTTGCCGTGAACGCGCGCCAGTCCCTCGGCGCTGGCTCCCTGCTCAGCTTCGAGACCGGCAAGTGAGTGACGCGTGCCGCACAGCAACCAGCCCTCATCCGAACGACCTGCCCAATTTCAAGGGCTGACACTCAAAGTGATCGCACTTGGCGTTGGCCACATACTGAAGGGCGGCTGCCGCAGGCCGAGGCGCAGCCGTGGCTCGCCTCGCGCCCGCCTGCTGCATTGCGTGAGGGGATGCACGCTGTGGAGGCACACGCATTTCCCAAAAATGCGATCGTTTTGTTGTAGTGCTTTGGCGGAGCAGACTCTGAAGACGACATGCGCTGGATAGCGCCGCAGGTGCCGACGTGCTGTTCTCAGCCAGTACAATTTCGAACCTTAGATCAGGTGATCAATTTTCATTCCATGCTTGCCGCGCAGCGTGGAGGCGAGCAGGGTCATCGTGGAGGAGACGCAGCTGTACAAGATCGTGGTCAGCTTTGGCAGCGTCACCTCCTCCGTCAGCCTGCCCTGCTACATGTCCCACGCCTCCATTCCCGCCGAGGTGCGCCGCGCCATGCTGCTGCCGCCGCCGCCGCCGCTGCTCTTGCCACTGCCGCCGCCGCTGCCGCTGCCGCTGCTCGTGAGCATGCAGAGCAAGCACAGAGTCCCAGACCAGCTGCTGTTTTCCTCCGCAAAGCTTGCATGTATCTGAAGGCATCCCTGCTCATTTGGGGATGTGCATGTGGACAGGTGCGGGCGGCGCGGGGGCTGCCTGACGACCTTGTGCGGATATCCGCTGGCGTCGAGGACGTGGACGACCTGCTCGCAGGTGCGCGGCTGTGGTGGAGGATGACAATAAACAAAATAGCTAACAGTCGACACATTGATGCACGCCTCATGTTGGCATTATGGTGGCGCTGCATTCTGGGCCTGCGACACGTCTCTTCCTGGGCCCCCTTCTCGCCGCTGCGGCTTCCTGGGGTTCCTGGTTCCATGCCCTGTTCCCCTGGGAAGTGCATGCTCCAACTGCGAACTCCGCTCCTGCGATCTGCCGACCCCTGCGCTGGGTCGCAGTGATGATCGCACCACCCTTTCAGCTCAGTTGAACCCCTTTCTGCGCAGACCTGCACCAGGCCATGGACAAGGCCATGGACAAGGTGGGCCTGGTGTCGAAGCGGGGCGTGCCACCGCCGCACGACTCCTCGCGGGGAGCCGCCGCAGAGGCCGCCGCGCTGCGGGCGCAGGTCCGACAGCTGCAGTCGGAACTGGCGGCGCTGCGGCGGAGCTGACGTTGCCAAACATGACGAACTTGCATGCGCATTTTGAAAGAGGATTTTGGCAGTGGCGTCTGGGCAGGTCTTTCAGGCGCTTTACTGGAGTAGCTACCTATGTATTAATGTCCCAATTGCACGACCGTCAACAGTGATTCGGCGGCACGCTGCTGCGCTAAATCCAGTCTCCTCAATCAATGGACGAGAAATGTCCCTATTGGTGATTGTGTCCTTGCTGGTTGTGTGAATCCACCAGCAAAGGTATCTCCTCCCTTTTATTCGGTGGCAATACCCATCAAGAAGATAATGCGGCCCAACGCTGAATGCGAATCACAGCACAACGAAGGCGACAGACTGCCGGAAATAGCCTGCAGAGAGACACGACTTAAAGCGTCAGACAACACAATCCAGGCCTCACACCCATGCACTGACCGTGAACAGGCTGGGCGTGAGTGGGGTCGGACTGCCTCACCCAAGTCCCCCTGGGGATTGAGCTCCACGGCGTCAGCGCGCTCTGTCAAAGGCCCAAAGACGCCTGCACAGCGATATTTATTGTTCATTGTTGACCGTCTGCAATTCAGTTCGCAAGCTAGTGCAGGAAAGTGTCGTTCATAATAACACATGGCTGTTACCGACGACTTGCAGCCTGCGCTGGCTGGCGTGGAGCCACTGCCACAGCGCCAGCACCTCATGCTCCCTGCACCCAACACACCCTGTAAGCCTGAGACGTGGGATGAGCGCGGCGCAGCAAACAGTGCAGCAACAAACCCGCGTGTACGCACGTATTCTATGCGCCAAAAGTCACCAACCTGTATGTAGGGTAAGCAAGCAGATCGTCAAAGACGAGGATGGCGCCTGGGTGGATTCGATCGCTCAGCAGATGAAGCGCGTCGCGGGCGCCAGCATACTGCGGAGTCGAAAACGAAACTCTGTCGGTCCATTTCATTCAGTCTGTCGCCAAGAGCACCAGCATTGCGGCGCCTGAATGCAGCTGCAAATTTGACGCACGTGCGCATTGTAGGGACCCTTCCGAAGCAGGTGAGAAACTGATAAACAGGAACTGATAAGCAGCACTGTGTAGAATGAAAGGAGATCTAGTTTGTATATGAATATCATACCAGGTCGCAGTCGATGTGCAGGTAGGTGACTTTGCTGTGCAGCAGCGGCTTGCTGCGGCTGCTGGCGTCCAGCTCCTTCAGAAAGGGCGGCAGCGACTCGTTGAATAGCCCCTGCAGCGGCACCGGCTCAAAACATGTAGTCTCAGAGTTTCAGGGATGTTGACGCTCCAAGCTCCCTCAGTCTCGATGCAGCGCACGGCTGCGGCGTCAATCAATCCAATACTTCTGACAATTTGCAGGGTGTGCACACCTTCACCAGGCGGGCGTTTGGCGGCACCGGCGGCAGCTTGCCCTTCAGGTTGAAGTGACCCTGGCCAAAGGGGCCCCACGCCTCCGGCAGACCCTGCACAGTGCACAATCAGTCCAGTGACGATGCCGCGCTCGTGACCTGCTCGTGTGTTGAGTTTTCCTGGCTGTCTAGGATGTGAGGCAGCAGGCGTGCAGGGGCGGCTCTGACCTGTTCGCGGCTGGAGTTGCTTCACTTCGCCGTGCAAGGTCTGATGCGGCAGGCGTGTGGGGAGCGGCTCACCGTGAAGGTGTCAAAACCAACGACATTAGTCGAGCCGCCGGGGTAGCTGCCGCACACCGCCTCCCGGTACTTTGCCATCCAGGTCGTTGTGGCGCCGCCCGCCACCCCAAACTCGAGCCACTGCACGGCAGAAGCTGGGTGTCCTGATGCTGTGGCGCTGCATCATTGTAGGGTCAAAAGGTCGCAAGGCGAGAGGCAAAAGGCACAGAAGCGCATGGCTCGCATGTGCGTCAACGCGCTCGCCCCACCTGGCCCTGGCACAGCGGGTATGCGATGCTGGTGTTGGACGAGAACACGTACTGCACGGGCCGCTGCGAGATCTGGTTCTCGTCGAGCACAGCCTTCAGCTCGACCAGGAAATCCTCTAGATTGTTTGTCAACGGCGCGATGGGAACCACTGCCACGCTGTCAGGTTTGCCCAGCTGCATCAAAGAATACACCAGTCAGCAGTGCTGGCTTGCGATCATAATTGCACTGAGGCACTGGACACATAAAGAGCGGGAGCTGGCATGCGACGCCTCACCTGGTCAGGTCGCACAGGATGCATTTGCAGGCCGGCGCTGGATTCTTCAAGGCGGTGTGGCGAGTCGCTGCACGTCGCCGGACCCTGTGCACGTCCAAGCCGAAACAGCTCATCTGCTGTTTCGCTGTTGAAGTTTGCCTTGTGCCAAACGTTACTACCGAACGTGTGACCTCAATGCATGACCTTCATTGCCGTTCCGCACTGGACCTGGTGAACAGTTGCGCCGGAGGATGATCTCGTGAGGAGCCACACGGTCGTGAGCAACGCCAAAGCAGCCAGTGCAGTGTTCCTCCCTTGCGGAATCTCCTGTGGGCACAGGGCGAGCAGTTGGCGGCGATGTTGCATTTCCGGTCGGAGGCGCGCATTCAAGTTATGTATACATTATACATTAATCGCGCAGGAGGCAAGATACAAATGCCATCTCACCATGTTTCTAAATTGTTTCTGTCACGCGTGGAGTCAGGTCATGGGTGTCATCATTCCATCGCCAGGCTCAGGAAGGGCGCCGCGTGTACCAGCAAAACCTCGATCTCACCAATAAACAGTGGAGCGCCAAGATGAAGCTGAAGGCGTAATTCTGTGATGCCCTATCCAATGATGCTGTTGCTGTCCTTGCCTCACAATTTGATCTATTTCAGTGGTTCCCGTTCCGGTATTTTCGATGCAAGCAGATCAACACGGCTGGACACGCCGCGAGCCGTTGTGGTGATGCTCAGCCCAGAGCGATGTCAAGTTGCAGCAATCAATCAACAAGGAGAACGACAGTGGCTTTTCCTGCCAGACCAGTGGACCTAACTCCTGTGCATGTCTGCCACAGGGCGTCCTTTTGAGGAAACTGCTCAAGTGGGGCATGTGCTCGCTTTGCACATGCGATTTGCACATGCGTCGTTTCATGGAATGCGTTTTGCCCCTGCCCTGTCAGCCAGGCCTGTTGCGCGTTTGCTCTCGTCCAGCCGCAGGCGAAAAGTCTGGCGGCACGCTGTTTGCACGCGACTGCCCGCTTTTGAACGTCAAATTGTCGGCCAGGAAATACAGCAGCACAGGAGTTGACCGATGCGGTCCGAGTCTGCAGCTAATGCAAGCGGCAACAGCAATGGCAGCGTTTGGGCGCCCAGCGGTGGGCATGCAGCGGCAGGCGGCGGCAGCTGCAGCGCGTACACGCGCGCCTGGCAGCAGCTGCTGTTCATGTGCACGTGCAGCCTGCACCTGGAGGCTCAAATGAAGTACCACAGGCGTGTGAAGACTGCACGTCTGCATTGTTGTGCATTTTGTATCGATGCGGTTGAAACCTGGCAAGAGAACCGTTGTGCCTCAGCAAATTAACCTCTGTGCACTGCAGCCTGGCTCTGTTCGACGAGACGCTGGCCCTCCTTGAGGACCCGACATCTGGGCTGCCAAGTCTGCCGCCCGGCAACCCTGCGTCGACGCTCCTCCTCATCAGCACGACCTGCATCTTAATCACTCTGGGTGATTGTCGTGTGTCATTGAAATGGTGGTTTTGGACTGTATGCGCAACAGTCGTGGCTGCTTACCACGCAGGCGTCAGACGCTGATAATGCCATTCACTGTGCTGAGGTGAAGCATTTTCAATGCAGACAAATTCAGGCCAGAAGCAGAGCAGCAGCATGTTCTGCATGTCCTCCTGGGTGCGGTCGAGACAGTCACGGATGCTGATGGTGGCCGGCCTTCAGAGCAGGTCATCCCTGCCCCCATCTGCTGACGGCCTGTCCGGCACCTGCGCAGCTTGCTTGGCGTCCTCAAATACGACTGTTGTCCGAATTGGGTCCACATCGAGTGGTTGATGACTGCACTCCTCCTCACTAAGGCTTGCAGATGTGCAGGAGCTGCTAGACACCAAAGGCGTGCTTCTTGAGCAGCTGCAACTTGACGACAGTCAGCCGCTGGTCACGGATCACTTGGATCACATGCACGGCAGCCAGCTCCTGCAGGTACACTTGCACAATCGCTGCATATTGTCGTTTGAGCGCGACAGCAGCTGCTGAGCATGGCAGCGTGGCATGCGCCTGCCGAATAAGTCTGGGGACAGAGAAAGACGTATTCAATTCTTTGGTTTCCAAAATTAGTATTCACGCATGCGGCGCAGGGCTTGCCAGAGTTTTCTGCCTTCGTGGAGCTGGCTACCGCACTGCGCATTTGCGATGTGCTCCTCTCCAGCGGGCAGTTTGGTGGCTACCTACAGCACGGCGGGAAGCTCATGGCCGCCGGAATTTACGCTGCGTGCTGGATGATACAGGTATGTGCTCATTTGTGATGCACCGCACATTAGTTTTTCTGATCTCATTGAATGATGATGCGCAAATGAAGCCAGCTGCATGGTGATGCGTGTTGGCCCTGGCGCATGCTCAACAAAGCAGAGCTTCCTTGTTTGACAGCCTCCGTCTCATGCAACTGCAGGTGCCACTAGACGAGGTGCCAGCCCTGCCCCCGCTGCCGCGCTTGGAGCGGATCTGCGGCTGCCCAGCGGCTGTGGTGGAGGCGCAGGCGGAGGCAATCATGCACGTTGTGTTGGATGTGACCCCAGATTGAGAGCGGCGGTATCATGAATGCAAGGCAACATCAGCCGTGGCAGTGAGCTTGTGGGCGTCTGCAGGGTGACACATGGGGAGCATAGAGCCTCAACAAAACCTACACGTATGTCAGGTGTCCTTCATGCACAGAATGGCAAGTGCTCGGTCGTACAGATTCAGCGGGTCGCAGAATATTGAACATCACCGCCATCACTGCTCGCTCAGCCGTCACGAGTGCCGTTTCGTGAGCCGTAGTGCGTCTTGGTCGCCGTGTATTTGGCCTGGCCGCCAGAGAATATGAGCTCCAGGGACTGCACGGGCTGCAGGAAGGCCACCACGACGGTGATGTTGTCCTTGCTGCCGCGCGTCAGCGCCTCCGTCGCCAGCCTGCACAGGCGCATTGGACTGTGCTGAGGCACAGATGACGTCATGTGCATTCCAGTACCCACAGCCCATTTCAGAGCAGCTCAGCGGCAGTAAGAACCTGACCCGTAACTGATATGACATCCGTACTGCCCAACCTCACGCCAGCACCGTGTCAACATGCATTCGCGCTCTTGCATACCCACCGGCAAAAGCCGGCAGCGGGGGAAGGCGAAGGGAGGAAGGGGGCTGCTGCCGCGAGGTGCTCACCGCTGGGCGCACATGGTGGGCTGCTTGACGGTGTCGTGCACCAGGCCGATGGCGTCGTGGTTGGACACCACGTCCCACAGGCCGTCGCTGGCCAGGATGAGGAAGGTGTCGTCGCCAGTCAGCTCAAATTCCGTCACCTCCGGCTCCGCCGTCACGCCCACACCCTTCAGGTCCGCGTCGCCGATGGACCTGCACGTCCAGGGTCTTGCCTTTAAGGTTTCGGCCTGTCGACTTGTTGGCTTGCGACCAGCCAGCCGTGACCTTTAGACTTCACGCCGCGAGGTGGATCCGTGTGAGCTTTCTGCTTCACGACCCTGTTCGTGCTCCCAAGGGTGCGGTGCGGCATCAATCGATGGTGCATCAGCACTAAGCCAGCTGCTCCGTCTAGAAGGCCACGCCGCTTCTCCGGGTGCAGCAGGTTGGATCCTTGCAGGAACCGCACCAGCCACTGGAAGACTGACCTGGTGACCTGCAGGCCGACGGCGCCAACGCGCCAGGTGCCGCCGAGCCGCGCGGCGGTGCCGCCGGCATCCCTCTCACAAACAGCGAAACATGCCCCAAGCACTGCGCAATGACCGGAAGACTGACCTGGTGACCTGCAGGCCGACGGCGCCAACGCGCAAGGCGCCACCAAAGTATTCAGGAAAAGCTTGACATCGTACAGGAGACCATACCAATCACTGAAGAGGCCCACCTGGTGACCTGCAGGCCGACGGTGCCGATACGCCAGGTGCTGCCGAGCCGCGCGGCAATGCCGCCGGCGTCCAGCACCCGCTGCCGCTCCGAGTCCAGATCCGCGGTGTGATCTCGAGACACCGGCAGCGTGGCGCCGCCGCGGCACAGCACCGCGCGGCAGTCGCCGGCGTTGGCGACGTACAGCCGGTCGCCCCACACAAGCGACGCGATCGCGGTGCAGCCCGCCCACTGCTGCAGCCCTACAGTCGGCGTGATGGTGCCAATGAGCATTCAGCATGGAGGAACCAGTGACGCGATGCACTGTGCAGAGAACGGCCACCAGAGACGACTGCTCTACCCTCTTGGGATGTGTCTGTCCAAATGCTGGATCACCAAGGCAGCAGAGCATCACATGCATTGCAACGCAGTAACTGTCAGCACATCAGTCCTGGACGTTCGTTCATCAATTCTGTCATGAGCCGCTGCGCACCGGTGGCGCCCGCGTGCCAGTCCCGGAAGGCAGCATCCACCTCCACGAACGCCGCCGCCAGAGCTTCGCCCGCGGACTTGGCGCTGCCCCAGTGCCGCAACAGCGCCGGCTCGAAATGCTGCCGCATGTACTCTGCTGCCTGCGGCATGTAGAGTATTTGTCACGACACTCATCTTCGACATTGCGATTCGTCCACGGGCCGGAACAGACTGCAGCCTGCGACCATTCTACCTCTTGATGTGGCTCCCAGATGCAGCTGAGCACCAGTGAGTGCACCACTTTGAACAGCATTGCCCTGCATCGTCCCGCAGCCATGCATTCGCTTTGCACTGCACTGCACGAAATTCTATGCATATACCATGCTAGTTGCTAAGGCGAGCAACCCTGTCTGTAGCTCATGCTACATGGGAGGAGCATGTGCTCACCTGCGGGCCACGGTGGCCGTCAAACACGCCCAGCAGGGCGCCCCGCCCGTCAGCGCCCAGCCCCGTGCCGACGATGTGGCGGTCCTCCATGCAGTCCTCGCCGCGCCGGCCGGCGGTCTCATACACTCCCGCTGTCACCTGCGCGCATTATCGCCTTGAGTGAAACCAATCCAACACTTGCCCTTGCCGAGTCGATTGACACAGAAAGCGATAGCAGATTGCGTGCATAAGTCTGACTGCATCGATGACAGAATCAGGCCAGTCTCACATCTCGATATTTCGCTGCTGAGCCGCAGTGCGCCGGTTGCAGAGCAGGAGAAGAGCAGCGCTTCTGGCGCAAACGCACACCTGCAGGCTGCTGCCCGAGTCATCAGGGCGTGCCCAGGAAGGCTGCTCCCATGCGCTGCTGCCGTTCTGCTGCGGTGTCGCACTCGCTTCTGCTGAACGCCCGCCGCTGCTGCTCGGAGCTGCTGCTTGCGGCAGTTGCAGCTGCGGCGGCTGCTGAGACTGCTCCAGCTTGCCGTTTTGCAATGGCCGATGGAAATTCTGGAGGTCTGCCTGTCTCACATCACACAAATGAGTACATCGAATCACCTCATACCTAAATTGCTCAGGGAGCGCCGCCACTTCTCTGAGCATCATTGTAACTTACGGCGCCTCTAGTAGGGCACACCTGTATGCGCCGGAGCTCTGCTGCCAGCTGATCGAAAGACGGCCGCTGCTTCGGCTCAGCCGCCCAGCAGGAGTCCAGCAGCTTCTGCAGGTCAGCCGGCAGCCCCGTGGGCGGCAGCGGCCGCAGGCCCTCGCCCACCACCGCTGCAGCCAGTTCCTGCCTGCAGGTCCACATTTGGTTGCCGGTCAGGAGCGGAATGTCAACGCGCCGGGCCGCTGGCAGAACCACCGCAGCATATTTTGGAGTCAACCTTTGAGGTGCTTGCAACACGGGATACACTGCATTCTGATGTCCACATGCACAGGCATGGGTGCGGTGTACATGTTTTAGGTCAGCATGCACGCGCCTGCCATGGCCCATGTCAAGGCGTGGGGAGGCTTGGATGGCCAAGGAAACCTAAAGGTGAGGGTTTGTACATGAGCGCGCCTGCCGTAGCCCATGTCCAGGATGGTGTGCGCCTTGGGGTTGTCGCGCGTGCAGTCGGAGAAGGGGTACACGCCAGTCGCCAGCTCGTTCAGCGTGACGCCAAAGGCGTACACGTCCGACGCTGCGCTGCCCGGCTGCTTCAGCAGCACCTCTGGCGCCATGTACTCCAGGGTGCCCACCATGTTCCTGCAGGGCGCTGCATGTCTCACAAGCTACACAATTGTTCCGCAGCAAGATGTGGACCCGGTTGTCCACGATGTACCTCAAGGCGGAGTGCGTAGCAGATGCACCATGTTCCTGCAGGACGCGCAGCGCTGCTGCTAGTCAGCAGGTGTATGTCGCCCAGCCAGGATGCGACATACTGCAACTGCTGCCGACGCTTCGCATCATTCATTGATCGGAGAAGTTTCACTTCCATTGGCCAGCCATCAGTCCGTCGATGCAGTGTGTTCATCTGCCAGACAGAACCTGCCTTTTGTGGAAGCCGCCGGTGGGCTTGCTGCCGCGGTCGTGCATGGTGTTGTTGGCGGAGTCGGCCTCCAGCGTGGCGGCCAGCTCCGCGATGCCAAAGTCCGTGAGCTTCGTGGTCCCGTCGGCGCCCAGCAGGATGTTGGCGGGCTTGATGTCACGATGCACGATGCCTGGCACCAAAGGGAGAGGTGTTCAATATCTTGAGATTCTCCTGTTGTCACCATGCTCACCAAGAGGGATCGAGAAGCCTGTTGCATGGTAAGGGCGTCTTGATCCCTCTTGCTGCACGCCTGCCTTGCCCTCGCGCCAGCAGTGACCCTGTGCAACTGGCTGTCCGCACCTACTGTAGGCTGCCGTCCGCTGCTGCAACTGGAGACATGCTGCGCCGTCGACGATGTCATGGCAGGCTGGGGCAATCTAGTCCGCGCCACACCTTGGCTGTGCAGGTGGGCGCAGGCCTCGGCCAGCTGCAGCGCCAGGCGGACGACCTCGGCGGTGCCTGGGCGCCAGCCGCGCTCATGGATTGCGTCGTACAGGTTGCTCGCCTCCAGCGGCACCACCATCAGGTAATCTGCGTTGTGAAGCTACAATTCAGTGGGCTCCTCTACTCCTGTCGTGAAGCAGGTCAGCTAGTGGAACCAGCATGTATGCAACCATGTACAACGCTCATGTGCCATGCGGCCTGCAGCCTTGGCACCTGTCCAGCTTCCCTTCTTGCCAGTTGCAGCCAATGTCCAAGGCAGCACAGATGGCTCGACGGACTGTGGAAACGAGATGGGTGATGACTGCGGGCGCACCTGGCGGCAGCGCCTTGACGGCGAGCAGGCGCACGACTCCTGGGTGGTCCAGGCCCGACATCAGCGTCACCTCCTGCCTGAAGCTCAGCAGGTCGCCCGCCTTGCCGATCTTGCAGCGCTTCACCGCCACAGCCTGGTCCCTGTAGCGCCCCTGGAGCGGCAGGCTGTCTCGCATGGGCAAGCGGCCTCGTATGTTGCGCCGGGAATACACATGTCGATGCAAATAGCACAGATGTGTTGCAAAATGCAGGCACAGACTGATCTTAGCTGACGTCAAAGGCGGGACCCATCGCAAACATGTGACACCGCAGCGACCTTGTGGACGGTGCTGTGCGGCGTCTCATGAAGCAGCGCTCCCAGCTGCACATCGAAGCTGCTGATGCCCAGGGGGATGCTGGCTGTGTTCCCGATGGCCTGGGCCTGCGGATCAGGAGTCAAGATGCATGCCTCGGCTTGTTGCGGGCGCATGCGGCAACCCCTCATGCAGCCAATCGTAATCTGTGGAGCATGCATTCGCAAGAGTTTGTGGTTTGACATGCAAAGATGCGTCTCATTCACAGAACATCGGCAAGAGCTGCCAGCGATCTGACCTCGCGAAATTCGCCGCGACCGACCGCCTGACCGACCGCCTCCAGGACTTCAGCCACGTCCATGTTTGTGACGCGTGCTGCTACGTTGCAGTTCAGTAGGATGCCAGCCTGTGACTGCAGCACAATTCCTGCTGCCTGCTGCCCCAGTGAATTTCCCTAGCCTCTGCGCTCACGGATGGGTGATCTGGCACCGTGAAGTGTTGCCCTGGGATCGGCCACAAATCAAGGACTGGATTGCAATTCAGCCATTATGGCTATTGAACGCAGTTTCGTGTTGTATCAAAATCTGACAAGATGCACAATGCCCCGAACAGCACGCATTCTGCGCAGCAGAGGGTTTTCGCTAAATTAGGCCCTGACAAAGTCAACCCAGCACTAATCATACTAGACGAGCCTAAACATAGCGCAGAATTCACCCGATAGATGCAGGGCGCGTTTCCAGACGCAACCCTGGACGCTTGCCAGCACAGGGTCTGGCGACTCTGTGGCGGCCCTGCACCACATGGCGACGGTGCCGTGAGTGTCACGGCCGTCGCAAGGCCTGCGCAGCCGCATTTCTGCCCGCTTTTTGGCCCGTGGCAGGACGAGCCCGGCAGTCTGTCGGCTGCGCCATGGCGGGTCAGGGCAAAGATGCCGCCTTCAGCCTGGACGACGAGGCGTTCTCCTCAGATCACTTCCGCATGTTCGAGTTCAAGGTGTGGTACGGGGCAGTGCGGGCTTGTGGATATATTCACGTCTGCTGCCACCTCAGGGCTGCTGCAGCTGCGCTGTGCATGGTGCCGTATGCCTGTTTGAAGCCTGTCGACCTGCCGGGCGGGCCGTGCGCTTTTCAGCTTGCGTATCAGCACTGCCAGCGATGCGTCCTCACGGCGAGCCCCTGGTCTGACTGTGCGCAGGTCAAGCGGTGCCCCCAGGCGAGGCCGCACGACTGGACGCGGTGTCCCTTTGCCCATCCCGGTGCGTGGCCTGCACGCTGCTGCCTCAAGAAGCCCACCTTGCAGCCAACTCAGTGTCGTATCACCTCAGCAAGAATTTCTGTGTTGACGCTTCACGCCTCCTGCAGGCGAGAAGGCCAAGCGGCGAGACCCTCGGAAGTTTCAGTACAGTGGCACGGCCTGCCCGGAGTTCCGCAAGGTGAGCTCCAGCCACTGTCCTGCGCCTAGGCCGCGTCAGCCTGCACCTGAACTCTTCGTGCCCAAACGTTGCTGCTGGCGTGCTGCAGAGCGGGTGCTGCCGTCGAGGTGACGCCTGCCCGTTCGCACACGGGGTGTTCGAGTGCTGGTGCCACCCCTCCCGCTACAGGACGCAGGTGGGCGCACTTGCACGCTGTCTTCTCACATCGGCCGATTGCATGCAGCTGCATGCATCTGCTGGTCCTCTGCCGCGTGCCACATGCCGGGATTTCAATTCGCTGGCCATGCTGCAGATCTGCACCGACGGCACCAACTGCAAGCGGCGGGTGTGCTTCTTCGCCCATCTCGAGTCCGAGGTCCGCAAGCGGGACGACTCCAATGTGCCACACGCAGCACAGGCAGACATGGCAGCAGGTCCGTCTGTAGGCCTGTACAGTCTGCCTTGCGGTCTGCTGCTCCCAAAACCAAACATGCCATCTGCTGCATGTTCTGGGTGGCAGAGTATATCTCTGCTGAATGCCTGTCTGCACTTGTGCCCCGCAGAAGCCCAGATGCAGCAGCAGGAAGTGGCGCAGGCCTTCCAGGTCCTGATGAACGCCAACGCGCAAAACCCCGGCAGCCTGGCCAACCTGAACCTGATGAACAGCCTGGTGCGTGCTCTGGCTCTCGCCGCCTTGGCGCTTTCCGGCCCGCAAGCATGGCATTGCATGCAGCACGCTTGCTCTGTGCATACTGGCCGAGCACACTGCCGATTAAACCAAATCCGTCACCGAACATTGCGCTGGTGCCTGCAGGGCATGATGGGACAGGGCGGCCACATGCCGATGAATCCACTGGCGGAACGGGCGCAGCAGCTCCAGCAGCAGCTGCAGCAGCTCCAGGCGCTGCAGGCGCTGCAGATGCCGCTGCAGCCGATGTCGTCGGCGCAGATGCCGGACATGCAGGGCGGCTTTGACAACGTGTCGCTGCAGGGCCAGATGCTGGGCAACGGCGGGCAGAGCGTCGCGCAGCAGCTGCAGCAGGCCCAGGTGCAGACTCGATGTCGATGAGTGCAAAGTGCACTTTGGACATGTCATCCCAATCGCAGAACACATGCTGCCGCTTCGCCATGCATGCAGCCTTTCATGTGGCGTCAGTCTGCCTTCTTCTTGTCTCTTAGCCTCTCAGCACAGAATTCACCCATCTCATGCTGACGCGCCTGTCCATCCACGACTGCAGCTGGACCACGAGCTGCTGCTCAACGCGCAGCAGCAACAGCAGCACCAGCAGCCAATGGCGTCGCCGTTCGCGCGCGCGCCGCTGGGCGCGGGCTTTGACGCCGGCGGCCGCCATGGCACGCCGCCGCTGGACAGCCTGGGGCACGCGATCTCGCTGCCAAACCCGGACGCGCTGCGCCAGGCGGGCGTGTCGCCGGGGCTGCAGCCGCAGCACGGCGGCCACTCTGGCGCCATGGGCGGCGGCGATCGTGCCCTCGGCGGCGGCGCCCACAACGCACGCGTCAACGCGCTGCGCATGAACCGCCACGCGTCGCTGGAGGGCGCGCTGCCGGCGCACCTCGCCGGCTTTGGCAACGGCTCCCTGTCGTCGCTCGGCCCGCGCAGCGGCAGCGGCAGCCTGGGCATGCTGCCGCCAGGGCCCAACCCCTCGGGCTTTGCCCGTGCCGGCAGCCAGCCGCCCGGCGGCCACCACTACCCGTCGCCGAGCCGGCCGCTGGGGCACGGCGACAACAACGTGAGCCGCTTTGGCTCGCTCAGCGGGCCGCACCCCTTCGCCCACCAGCACGGGCCCCGCCGCTCCTTCGACCTGGGCGGCATCAGCTCCGCGGTGCGTTGGACGTGCGCCGTGGGCTGAATAAATAGATGTGCGATCAAGCGCTGTGCATTGCTGAACCAACAGGTGGCCGGTGCTGAGTCATCTTCTTTGCATCCTTCAGCACCTGTCGGGCGACCTTGGGGACCAGGGACTGGGCCCGGTCAGCCAGCCGCTGGGCATGGGCTCTCAGCCGCTGCAGAGCCTGCACGAGGAGCTGCGGGTCGACATGTCCGGCGTGCAGGTGAGCGCACTGCAAGTTGTGACATATCGGCCTGACGCAGCTGCCTTCACAATCGTATCTGACGCCTGGTGCTACTCACTTTGTGCTTCACTGTCTTGCGATGTGCTGCAGGTACCGTGTTTCTGCATGGAAGTTGATGCATCGAGTAGTCACAGTGATTCGCAGGGGGTGCCAAGCATGGGGATGGATGCGCTGCAGGGCATGACCCTGGACGACCGCGCCGGTTCCGGCTGGCTGCAGCAGCAGCAGCCACAGCAGCAGTACGGCAGGCTGTCTCAGGCGGGCAGAAGCCTGCAGCAGGCGCTGTCCGCGCAGGGCAGCATGTCGCCGCAGCCAAGCCTGCAGTCGCAGCTGGGCGCGCAGCACGGCGCCGTCGGCCCCAAGCCGCCGCTCAGCGGCGGACCGAAGCACGGAGCCAGCAGGCTGGCCGGGGGCAGCCCTCCGGGCGCCGCCGCGGCGGCTTTTGCGGCTGTGATTGCCAGTGAAGCCGCCGCGGCGGCGCCGACGACAGAGGCCCTCGCCGCCATGTCCTGCGGCGTGCCCGCGCCCGCCTCGGAGGGCACGATGTCAGGTGATCCCTGTGCTTGACATCGCCATCATGGCGGTTTCTTTCTGTTTAATAGCGAGAACATAATTGGCCCGTGTCACCGTGACTCCAATCCAACATCTGGCTCTGCAGCTTTCACACGCTGCTTTTCTGCAGCGTTGTCGGGGTCGCAGTCGTCAGCGCAAACTGGGACCCTGCCCGCAGGGCTGCCAATCAGGCCGTCCGCCGCAGCGCTAGCCGCCGCCCGCAGCGAGGCGCTGGCCCACCAGAGCGTGTACGAGTCCCTTGGCCGCCCGCCGGCCATCAGGCACGACATTTTCTTCCGTTCACACTGCAGCAAACGCAAGATGGCCTTGGCTGTTGCATTGTGGTGGTTGTCACTCCTGCGGCTCTCGAGGCATACAGTAGGACAGACCCGACAACAACCCCATCACGTGTGCGGGTTTGATCAGCAATAAGCATGTTGTGTGCTGGCATGCAGGGAGGACCAGGCGCTGGTGGGGTTGCACGGCATGCTGCCGCGCACACCACTAGGCAGCAATGACCAGCTGCGTGTGCCGTCCTACATCGGCCGCAATGCCTCCTTCGACAGGTGAGCTCGCAGTGAAGCTTGTGATATGGCTGTCTATTGCGCTGTTCATCGTTGCTCGTCCAAGCACAGCTTGGGGATTGCAACATGAACAGAGTGCCTGCAATTGCAGGATCCTAGCCGAGCTGCCGCGGAGCCTCTCAGAGGTGACGATGCAGGCCGTCAGTGCGCAGCAGCAGGGCCACAACAACGAGAGCCGCAACAACGATGGCTCCGTCAACTTCAATGCCGATTCTTTGGACAAGTGACAACGCCGGGACGTTCATCCGCTAGGCCGCCATTTGGCCGCTTGCCGCACATTGGGTTAAAGCACATTAATCTGGGCCGGGGTGCCGCAGCCGCCGACTAATCTTCAGCTGGCCAGGCTGCTCGCCAGGGGCGCCATATTTGCTTGAGTGTCGATTCGTGAGGGCATGAGGGCCATCAGCAAGTTTTGATTATGATTTAGTGCGCTGCCTCGTGGGGGTGCGCCGCACCGCCGCTCGGCGCGCTCTCAAAAGCGCTGCTCAACACTGCAGCTGTGAGTGTAGACATTCATACGCAGCTTTTGAGGCGATACTCTGCACCATTCAATGGCGGTTCTGGCCGACCGAGCTTCAGTTTTGGACCCATCTTCCTGCCTTTTTTCTTCTAGACTCTGTCTTCCAATCCGCTAAACAGAACTTCTGTTACAGAAGGCACGAATGAAATCGCAGTCCCACTACTACCATAAAGTACACTGTGCCCCTTTTGCCCTGACCTTCCTCAAGGGCTGCCGCCAGCCCCAGGTTGTGCCAGGCACGGCCACATTTTCCGGTAAGAAATCGACTGAGCACTGGGCTCCCTGTGCTCCCAGGAGTGCATTGTAAACAAGCTAGAGTCAAAAGTGGGCCCGTCAGGCCCCTTTTAGCCAGCGCTTTCTTAGACGAAGAGGGGTGCCGGAGCGAGCATATCTGCTGCACAATCGTCCAGGTGCGCACTAGCAAGAAAGAACACGGCTAAAGGTGCGTCGACGCAACCTCTTGAATAATGCCTTCTTACAGGTGCGGCTGTCACAGCAGGCCGCGACATAGGTGCGTTGCGTGAAAGCGCCGAATCATTGCAAGGGTAGCTCGAGGGGGGGCTGGCGGCGGCGGCACAGCATGCAAGAAAGGTCGGGGCACAAGGGGCTGGCGGCGGCCGGGTAAGAAAGGTCGAGGCAGAACGGGGCTGGCGGCGGCAGCACAGCTGGTAAAAATGGTCGGGGCAAAAGGGGACTGGCGGCGGCCCGGTAGGAAAAGTCAGGGCAAAAGAGGGCTGGCGATGCAACCCTCTTGACTGATGGTTTCTTACGATGTACACTCGCAGATGGATCTTGGCTTCAGCCTCACTCGCTGTGCAAGAAAGGGCAGGGCAAAAGGGGCTGCCGCCTGATCCCCTGCCGCCTTGACCTTTCTTGATATCCACTCTGCAACAAGATGAAACCCTGATTAACCATCAGAGTGTCATCACCCGGATCGTCGATCATCGACGAGTAATAGAAGCGTCAATTGTCGACGATCAAACCAGCAGCGCGCGGCGCTCCTTGCCGCCATCAACACAGCGAGCAAACTGTTAGCTGCGGTTATGATCACTCTGCAACCAGCAACAGATAGCCTTGGTCTCACTCACACTGCTTGTCGTCAACGCTTGCTATATTGAGGGAGAGAGACATCGATCCGCTAGCCAGCCATTTGCTCCAGCGTCAGATGCAGAGCCGGCTATGAAACGGCCTCATATTGTTGTGCATCAGTCAGATACTGCTCAGCGGCCTCAAAAGCTTGCGGCCGCC
>JAABUM010000358.1_pt1 | contig 84704 bp, 59 predicted proteins | sample 5559161 | NCBI WGS metagenome assembly JAABUM01 (sample SAMN10711868, study PRJNA513369) | rock metagenome | isolation source: Antarctica rocks | place: Antarctica: Victoria Land, Siegfried Peak nord
CGGAGGCCGTCGTGCCGTCCGTGCGACGGGCCGTGACCTTCGTCTCCGCGATCGGCGGCTCGGCTCGCGCCGGGGAGACGATGAACCCCGACCACATCGGCCGGCGCCTGGCGGTGCGCTTCGGCGGCGACAGCGAGACCCTCTACGCCCCGGCCCTGGTCGCCAACATGATGCTGCGCGACGCGCTGTACCAGAACGAGACGGTCAAGATGGTGCTCGACCGGGCGCGACGGGCGGACGTGGCGCTGGTCGGCATCGGCGACCTGAGCGAGGACAGCAACATGGTCAGGATGGGATGGTTCTCGCCGCAGGAGGTCGCGGAGGCGAGGCTGTCCGGGACCATCGGCGACATCATGGGCTACGACTTCATCGACATACAGGGCCAGCCGTCGACGACCGAGATGCAGGGCAGGGTCATCGGGCTGAACACGCGCGACCTCCTGCGCATTCCCGACGTCGTCGCGATCGCCAGCGAGAACACCAAGGCCGCAGCCATTCTCGGTGCCCTGCGCACCGGCGTCATCAATACCCTGGCGACGAGTTCAACCAACGCGAGGACCATCATCAGACTGGATGATGCAACCAGATTGTAATGGGTGCGAGTTAAACTCCACCATCTATGCTCGACAACAGCACCAAGCGGCTGGCGCACGCCGAACCGGGCGGCTGGGTAGTCTGGCTGGGCCATGTCGGCCTGGCGCTCCGTGACGCGGCCGGCAGGCGCCTGGGCAAGCGGTTCTCCATGTCGACAAGCGCTGACAGGCTGCTGCGATCGATCCGCAGCGTCGGCCACGAGAACGAGCGGCAGCCTACGCCGGCGTGTCCCCACCGAGGATGATCGGGTCCGGAGCCAGCAAGACCCGCTCACCCGGAAGCAGCGCTTCCCGCCCGCCCGGTGGTGCAGCGCTCGGTCAGGGCCTGCATCAGCAGCGCGGGGCTGGCGAGGACCGGCACGGGCAGGATAGCGGCGAGTTCGTCCCGCAGATGCGCCAGCGAGGCTTGCGCCAGCACCACCGTGTCGACTGTCGCCGCGGCTTGCATGACGGCCTCGCGGATCAGCCTGTCGTGTTCGGCACGCTCGCCCCGCATGAGAGCCGTGTAGGCGTCGGCCTGCAGCATGGGCACGACCGCGATCTCGCGCCCCTTCGCCGCGGCGTGGGAGAGGAGCAGCGCCGTGCTCGGCCCGACCGTGCTGCTCGCCGTGCAGACGAGGCCGATGCGCCGCGCCGTCGCGACGGCGGCCTCCGCCATGGGATCGTCGATCTTGAGGATGGGCCGGTCCAGGACCTGGCGGGCGATGTCGACCGCGGGCGACGTCGACGAGCAGGTCATGACGATGAGGTCGGCCCCGGCGTCGGCCGCAGCGAGGATCTGCTGCACCACCCGGCGGTGGACGGCCGCCTCGGGCTTGCCGCGGAGCAGGTCCTGCAGCAGGCTTTCGTCGAGGATGTGAAAGCAGTCCACGCCCGGCAGTTCGCCCCGCATGCGGACGCGGAACTCGTCCACCAGGAAGCCGACCGTGTGGATGAAGCCGACGCGCTCGACCATGCGGCACTCTCTCCTGTCTCTTCGGATCCGGAACCGGCCCTGTACGCTGGTGGACCGCTCCCGGTGCGCCAAGACCCGTGGCGGTCTTTGACATCAGCCTGTCAGCAAGCAAGGCCGGGCTCTGCCTCCGCTGCCATTCCAACGATCCAAGCGGATCGTCGGAACCTTTGGCAGCTCCGCCCAGACCCGCCAGGGGCGAGCCGCCCCTGGACCGGCCTTACTGAAGTATTGCATTCCAAAGGCGAGCCTTTGGCGGATGAGGCAGAGCCTCAACCTTGCCTGCCTTATCGGTCACCTCAGAGGGTCGTTGTCATCGGGAGCATGTGTCCCAGGAGAGGGCGGCTCCCGGGCAAGTCGGATCGATTGTCAGGATACGGTTCTAGCGCGCGTAGGGGTTGCCGCGGTGCAGCGCCCAGTCGGCGTCACCGAACCGATCCCGGGCGAACTGGCCCTGGTGCCAATATGGGTAGATCATCGGGATGGCGCTGACCTCGTCGAGCGCCTTGCGCTCGCTGTCCGTAAGCCGCAGGTCCACGGCGGCGATGTTGTCCTTGAAGTGCGCCTCGTTCTCCCCGCCGACCACCGCGGAGGTGATGCCCGGCCGCTCCAGAACCCAGGCGAGAGCGATCTGGGCGGCGGAGACGCCGCGCGCGTCGCCGATCCTGACCAGGACGTCGACGATGGACCACAGCCGCTCCATGTCGCGGATCGGCGGCTCGGTCCAGCCTTTGGCCTGCCGCGAGCCGACCGGCACGGGCCGGTCGCGGCGATGGGCGCCCGACAGCAGGCCCGCCGCGAGGGGGCTCCAGATCAGGACGCCGAGCCCCTGGTCGACCGAGATCGGCAGCAGCTCGTACTCGGCCTCGCGCGCCTCCAGGGTGTAGTGGATCTGCTGGGTGACGAAGCGCGGGTGGTTCCCGAGGTCGCTGACCCCCAGCGCCTTCATGACGTGCCAGCCGGAATAGTTCGAGCAGCCGATGTAGCGGATCTTGCCCTGGGTCACGAGGCTGTCGAGCGCGCCGAGTGTCTCGTCGAGCGGCGTAATGCCGTCCCACTCGTGCATGTAGTAGATGTCGATGTGGTCGCGCCTCAGCCGCTTCAGGCTCCGCTCGCATTCGCGGACCAGGTGGTAGCGCGACGCGCCCTCGTCGTTGGGTCCGTCGCCGATGCGCATGCGGGCCTTGGAGGAGATCAGCACGTCGTTGCGACTGGCGCCGAGGGCCTCCCCGAGGATCTCCTCGGAGAGGCCGAGCGAGTACATGTTCGAGGTGTCGAACAGGTTGATGCCCCCGTCCCGGCAGGTGCCGATCAGGCGCTGCGCCTCGGCAACCCCCTGGCTGCCCGTCATGGCGAAGGCCCCCTGGCCTCCGAACGTGAAGGTCCCCATGGTGAGAACCGATACCTTCAGGCCCGACCGGCCCAGAGTCCTGTACTGCATGGCTGTCTCCTGTTCTGCCTGCGTCCGGCGCCGACGACGGCCCGGACCGGGACGCCTTGGCCCCCTGATGGAGGGCGAACCGGAGGGGTCGCGGCGCTGCGCGACGCGCCTCCGGCGCCGGGCCGGCGGCCAGCGACCCGGGTCCGACGGATGATCCCTCCGCCTGCACCAGCGGGTCCGCCCGCCAGCCTGTATGTACTAGAGCAGTTCCGGACACGATGAAATTGCCATGGCGCCTCCCCCGATGAACGACTCGCGATCCTGTGCCGGCGCGCGTCCGGCGGCGGCACAGACGCCCTAGGACGACGCCTTGCGCTTGGTGTTGAGCGAGTCGAACGAGACCGCGAGGAAGATCACGGCCCCCTGGATGAACTGCACCCAGAAGGGTTCGACGTTGTGCAGGGTCAGGCCGTTGTTGATGACGCCGATCAGCAGCACGCCGAGGATGGTGCCCAGCATGGAGCCGCGGCCGCCGAACAGGGAGGCCCCGCCGATCACCACCGCGGCGATCGCGTTCAGCTCCAGGCCGCTGGCCGCGATCGGCTGCGCCGAGTCGAGCCGCCCCGCCAGGATGATGCCGCCGAGGCCGGCCAGCGCCCCCGAGATCACGTAGACGGCCAGCAGGGTCCGCCGCACCGGGATGCCGGTCATCACGGCGGCCTCGCGATTCCCGCCGACCGAATACACCTCGCTGCCGAAGACCGTCCTGCCCAGCACGAACGCCCCGGTCCCCAGGGCCACGAGCGAGATGATGCCCGCCACGGGGAAGAAGCCCGCGAGGCCCCCGCCGATGGCATCGAAGCTCTCGTCGAAGCCGAACAGCGTGGCGCCGCTAGGCAGGATGAAGGCGAGCCCGCGCGCCATCGCCATCGACGCCAGGGTCACGATGAAGGGGCTCATGCCGAGCAGCGTCACCGCCAGGCCGTTGAACAGGCCGCAGCCCGCCCCCACCAGCACGCCGAGCGCCACCGCGAGCGGCACCGGCACGTGCCCCTGCATGGCCATGGCGGCCGCGATGCCCGACAGCGCCACCACGGACCCGGACGACAGGTCGATGCCGCCGGTGATGATCACGAAGGTCTGGCCGCAGGCCACGATCGCGATCAGCGACGTCGCCACCAGGATCGCCATCAGGTTGGCGGTGGACAGGAACGAGGCGGTCGAGAGCGACAGGTAGGCCACGATGGCGAGGAGGACGGCCAGCACGGTGAGGTCGCTCAGGTCCGCCTTCAGCCTGGCCCTGCCGGCGGGCCTGCGGTCGGCCGGGATCGAGGTCGGGTCGGGGCTCACCCGCCTATCCGATCGCCGCGAGCGACATGATGCGGTCCTGGCTGTAGTCGCGCCGCGCCACCTCGCCGGCGAACCGGCCGGCACGCAGCACGCCGATCCGGTCGCACAGGCCCAGCAGTTCGAGCAGGTCGGACGACACGATCAGGATGGCGGCGCCCTTGGCGGCGAGCTCGCCGATGAGGGTGTAGACCTCCACCTTGGCCCCCACGTCGACGCCGCGGGTCGGCTCGTCGAGCATGAAGACGCGAGGGGCCACGCTGATGGCGCGGGCGAGCACGACCTTCTGCTGGTTGCCGCCCGACAGGCGGCGCACTTCCTGGCCCGCCGAGGTGGTCCGGATGCGCAGCGAGCGGATCGACGTCTCGGCCAGCGCCGCCACCGCGCGCGCCGACAGGATGCCCCAGCGGGACAGGGCGCCGAGGGTGGACATCGCGACGTTGCTGCGGATCGAGAACGGCAGCACGAGCCCCTCCAGCTTGCGGTCCTCCGGCGTCAGCACGACCCCTCTTCGGAGCGACTGCCGGGGAGAGCGGGGCAGGTAGGCCTCGCCGTCCACCCGGATGTGCCCGGAGGTGACGGGCAGGACCCCGAAGATCGTCTTCAGCACCTCGCTCCGTCCGGCGCCCACCAGCCCGGCGAGGCCGTAGATCTCCCCCGCCCTGACGGTGAACGAGACGTCGCTAAAGCGGCCCTTGCTGGTCAGCCGTCTCACGTCGAGCAGGACCGCGCCGGGCGCGATGTCCTGCTTGGGGAAGAACGTGTCGATCGAGCGGTTCACCATGACCTGCACCATGGTGTCCTCGGTCCACTCGGCGGCGGGCCGGACATCGACGCTGCGCCCGTCGCGCATCACGGCGATCCGGTCGCAGATCGCGAACACCTCCTCGAGGTGATGGCTGATGAAGATGACGCCGACGCCGTCCGCCTTCAGGGCCCGGATGGTGCCCATGAGGAATTCGACCTCGTGGCCCGTCAGGGTCGCGGTCGGCTCGTCCATCACGATGATGCGCGCCTTCTGCGACAGCGCCCGGCCGATCTCCACGAGCTGGCGCTGCGCGAGCGGCAGGCTGCGTATCCTGGCGCCCGGCGCGATGTCGAGCCCGACGCGCTTCAGCACCGCGCGCGTGTCGCGCAGGAGGCGGCGGCGGCGGATCGTGCCGAGCCGCGTCCTGGGCAGCACGCCCGCGAAGATGTTCTCGGCGACCGTGCGGTCCGGGAACAGGCTGAGTTCCTGATGGACGACCTTGATGCCCGCCGCGAGCGCATCGCGGGGGGTATGCGGCTCGAAGGCCTCGCCGTCGAGCCGGATCGACCCGCCGTCCGGCCGGTGGATGCCGGCGAGGATCTTCATCAGCGTCGACTTCCCGGCCCCGTTCTCTCCCACGATGCCGAGGACCTCGCCGGTGCGCAGCGTCATCGAGACGTCGGTGAGCACCGGCACGCCCAGGAACGCCTTCGAGACGCCCTGCATGTCGAGGAGAAGCGCCATCGGAGCGTCTCCCGCCGTCCGCCTAGACGACCTCGCTCCACAAGCCGTAGGACTTGACCTCCGGGCTGTCGACATTGTCCTTCGTGATCAGGATGTGCGGCCAGAACTGATGGGCCGGGATCTCCGACCTGTCGCCGTTGTAGAACATGTCGACGTATTTCACCGACTGCGCCGCCATGGTCAGCGGGTTCTGCGACAGCGTCGCGTCCATGTCGCCCTTGCGGACCGCGGTCAGCGCCTGCCGTGTGCCGTCGATCCCGATGATGATGATGTGCTTCGGGTCGCCGATCGGCACGTTGCGGCTCGCCTGGCGGACCGCGCGCAACGCCCCCACCGCATTGTCGTCGTTGCCGTTGAACACCGCGTCGATCTGCGGGTTCGCCGCCATGATCTGGCTCATCAGGTTGAACGACTTCTCCTGGTCGAACTGCCCTTCCTGGCGCGCCACCAGCTTCAGGCCGGGGTTGTCGGCTGCGATCGCCTTGAACTCGTCCATGAAGCCCTTGTCGCGGTCGTCGCCCGCCGTGGTGCCGATCAGGCCGACGAGATCGACCACGTTGCCCTGGATCTTGCCGTAACGTTTCTTGAGCTGCTCGGCAATGTAGCGTGCGCCCTCGCGTCCCATCGCGACGTTGTCCGTCTCAAGGAAGTTGGTCTGGCAGTCGCCGCAGGCGGCGCCGCGGTCCAGGGTGAAGACCGGGATCTTCTTCCTGTCGGCCTGCTGGACCACCGGGACGATGGCATTGGCGTTGATGGGGTTGAGGATCAGGGCGTCGACGCCCTGGTTGATCAGGTCCACCGCCATGCTGGCCTGGGTGTTGGCGTCGCCGTTCGCGTTGGTGTTGAGCAGCGTCATGGCGGGAAACCGCTTGGCCGCGTCGACCACGCCCTTCGTCATGCCCTGGAAGAACGGATTGGCCAGGGTCGAGACGTTGTAGCCGATCCTGATCGGCTTGCCGGGGGCGGCTCGCGCCAGGCCCGGAAGCGCCGCCGTCAGAGCCAGGCCGACGCCGCCGCTGATGACTCCACGCCTGTCCATCGTTTCCCCCCGGTCCACGGCCGAACTCGTTGCAGCGTCCGTTTTTTACGGTCAGGCATGTGCCTGGAGCCGATGCCGTGTCAAGCTGCTTCTCCCGGCGGTGGCGGGCCAGTTTCGAACCGGCCCCTGGCTGTCGGGCAGCAAGCAAGGCTGGGCTCTGCCCAGACCCGCCAGGGGCGAGCCGCCCCTGGACCGGCTTGACTTAAGTAAATGTTTCCAAAGGGCTCGCCCTTTGGCGGAGTTTGAGGCAGAGCCTCAACCTTGCTTCCTGCCTCGCCTGCGGCGACACCGGGCACACTGACTCGATTGCCTTCCCGGCGCTACGGTGGGACGGGCTCGGCTCGTCACGATGACAGGGGAGAAACGATGGGGCGACACGAGAGCGGTTCGCGTTCCTTCCTGATCGGCATGCTGGCGCTCACGGTGGCCACCTTCCTGGCCATCGGTGCCGCGAACCCGAACTTCCTCTCCTTTGCGAGCCTGAGCTCGATGGGGTTCCAGTTCCCCGAGTTCGGCCTGATGGCCCTGGCGGTGCTGCCGACGATGATCTCGGGGGGCATCGACCTGTCGGTCGTGAGCGTCGCCAACCTGGCCTCGATCGTCGCGGCCCTGATGCTGAGGGACGGCCACGGCTGGGCCGCCATGCCGGCCGCGGTGCTCGCCGCCACGCTGTGCGGCATCCTGAACGGCGTCCTCATCGGCTACGCCCGGCTTCCCGCGATCCTCGCCACGCTCGGCACCATGCAGCTCGTGGCGGGGCTCGGCATCGTGGTCACGCGAGGCCCGGCCGTCACCGGCCTGCCGGAGTGGTACCCGGGCCTCGTCAACGCTTCCCTCGGGGGCCTGGTGCCGTTCCCGCTCCTCGTCTTCGCCGCGGTGGCGATCCTGCTCGGCCTCGTGCTGCGCTTCAGCGGCTTCGGGCTGCAGACCCGCCTGTACGGCGCCAACCCGGTCGCGGCCCGCTTCGCCGGCATCCCGGAACGCCGGCTGCTGCTGTCGATCTATGCGGCGAGCGGCCTGATCTCCGCCCTCGCCGGCCTCGTGGTGCTGGGCCGCGCCAACTCCGCCTACGCCGACTACGGCAGCTCCTACATGCTGCTCGTCGTGCTGATCAACATCCTGGCGGGCGTGAGCCCGTCGGGCGGCTTTGGCACGGTGAGCGGGGTGATCCTGGCCGTGCTGCTGCTCCAGCTGATATCGAGCGGGCTCAACTTCCTCTCGTTCAGCGCCTTCATGCGCGACCTGTTCTTCGGCGGACTGCTCGTGGCGGTGATGTCGGCGCGCGTGTTCGCCGGGCGGGCGCGCCTGCGCTGGTTCGCCCGCCTGCCCGCACGCCCGTGAGGACGGCCGGATTTACGCCCGCCGCAGAGCCGACTACAGATGCCGGAGCGTCGGGCCGACATGGGCGAGCCGCAATCGCCCAGCACCCCAGAACCCGGACGCGCCAGGGAGGACGACCATCGTGAGAACCCGATCCAGGACCATCGCGGGCGCGGCCGTCGCGGCGGCGCTGCTCGCCGGCACCGCCGGCCTTACCCAGGCTCAGGGCAGGAAGTACACCATCACCACCGTGGTGAAGATCGCCGGCGTCGCCTGGTTCAACCGCATGGACGAGGGCGTCAGGCACTTCGCCGAGGACACCGGGCAGAACGCCACCGAGGTAGGGCCGGCCTCCGCCGACGCGGCCCTGCAGAACCAGATGGTCGAGGACCTGATCGCCAAGAAGGTCGACGCCATCACGGTGGTGCCGAACTCGCCGGAGTCGATGGAGCCCGTGCTCAGGAAGGCGCTCGACAGCAGGATCGTGGTGGTCGGCCACGAGGGCTCCGATCTCAGGAACGTCACCTACGACGTCGAGGCCTTCGACAACGCCGCGTTCGGCGAGCACCTCATGGACGTGCTGGCGAAGTCCATGGGCGAGGAGGGCGAGTACGCGGTCTTCGTCGGCCACCTCACCGCCAAGACCCACAACCAGTGGGTGGACGCCGCCGTGGCACGGCAGAAGAAGGCGTACCCGAGGATGACGCTCGTGGCCGACAAGCAGGAGAGCCTAGAGGACCAGCAGGTCGCCTACACCAAGACCAAGGAGCTGCTCCAGGCGCACCCCAACCTGAAGGGCATCCAGGGCAGCGCCAGCACCGACGTGGCGGGGGCGGCCCTGGCCACCGAGGACGCCGGCCTCGGCGGCAAGGTGTCGGTGGTGGGCACCAGCCTGCCGTCGATCGCCGGCCCCTACATCCAGAGCGGCAGCATCGCCCAGATCTCCTTCTGGGACCCGGCCAAGGCAGGGTACGTGGTGGACAAGGTCGCCGCCATGGCCCTCGACGGCAAGCCGGTGACGGACGGCATGGACCTCGGGGTCGAAGGCTACGAGAAGGTGATCCTCAAGGGCCACGTGATCACCGGCCAGGCCTGGGTCGACTGCAACAAGGGCAACATGGCCAAGTTCAACTTCTGAGCGCCCCTCCGGCGCGGGGCGGCCGGGAACCGGCCCGGGCGGAACGCGCGACGAAGCCCGGCGTCGTGTCCGGACCAGGCGCCGGACGCCGGGCCGGCGCCGCCCGCGGCGGTCCGGGTCGCACGCGGACACGCCGGCCCACGGCCCCATCGCCAGTTCCGAGGATCTGCTTGCCAGACTCCGTTCTCGAGATGCGTCGCATCCACAAATCCTACGGGGCGGTCCGGGTGCTGCAGGACATCGACCTCGTCCTGGGTGCGGGGGAGGTGCGATGCCTTGCCGGCGAGAACGGGTCGGGCAAGTCCACCCTCATCAAGATCCTGTCGGGGGTCGTGAAGGCCGATTCCGGCGAGGTGCTGCTGTTCGGCAAGGCGGTCGGCACCGACCCGGGCCAGGTGATCGCCTCCGGATTGTCCGTGATCTACCAGGACTTCTCCCTGTTCCCCAACCTCACGGCCGGCGAGAACATCACCTTCCTGCACGCCGCAGCCGCGAGGCAGCGGCTCGTGCATCGGCGACGCCGCCGGCGCCTCGCCGCCGCGACGCTCGATCGCATGGGGGTGAGCCTCGATCTCGACAGCCCGGTCGAGCGCCTGCCGGTCGCGTCCAAGCAGCTCGTCGCCATCGCGCGCGCACTCGCCAACGACGCGCGCATCATCGTGATGGACGAGCCCACCACCGCCCTGACCGGCAGGGAGGTGGGCCAGCTCCTGCGGTTCGTCTCCACCCTGAGAACACAGGGCGTCTCCTTCGTCTTCGTGAGCCACAAGATCGAGGAGATCTTCGCCGTGTGCGACAGCGTGACGGTGATCCGCGACGGCAGGCTCGCGGCCGCCGGGCCGGCCGCGGACTTCACCGCGGCCGCGCTGGTGGCCGCCATGACCGGCCGGGCGGTGGACAGCCAGCGCCTGCCGCGCCAGCCGCACACCGTCGCCGAGCCGTTCCTCTCCGCCCGCGGCCTGACCCGTTCCGGCGAGTACCGCGACGTCGATCTCGACCTGCACCGCGGCGAGATCGTGTCGATCGTGGGCCTGCTCGGGTCGGGACGGACCGAGCTCGCCCTCTCCCTGTTCGGCGCGACCGCGCCCGACGGCGGCACGCTCACGGTCGCGGGGCGGCGCCGGCGGTTCGGATCGGTGCGCGACGCGATGGCGGCGGGGATCGCCTACGTGCCGGAGGACCGCCTGTCCGAAGGCCTGTTCCTGGATCAGCCGATCCGAGACAACATCGTGGTGTCCAGCCTCGATCGCGACCGGCGGCTGGGCTGGCTCGACTCGGGCGGGCTCACCCGACGCGCCAGGGCGGCGACGGACCGGCTGCGGATCAGGCTGGGGGCGATCGGCGCACCCGTGGCGCAGCTCTCCGGCGGCAACCAGCAGCGCGTGGTGCTGGCCCGCTGGCTGGAACGCGGCCCCGCCCTCGTCATCCTGAACAGCCCCACGGTCGGGGTCGACGTGGGGTCCAAGCGCGACATCCACGAACTCCTGGTGGCGCTGCGGTCCGGGGGCACGGCCGTGCTGGTGGTGACGGACGACATCGGCGAGGCGCTGGCCCTCAGCGACCGCATCCTGGTGATGGTGGCGGGCCGGCTGACGGCGAGCTTTTCCGGCGACAGCGCCTCGGAGGGCGAGATCGCCGCCCGGGTCGCCGAGGCCGCCGCCTGATGGGCAGGACCCTGTCCCGCCTCGCCGCCTCGCCGCAGGGCATCGTGCTGGCGACGGGACTCGCCCTCGCGCTGCTGTTCTCGCTGCTGAACCCCGCGTTCCTGTCGGCCCCCAACCTGGTCGACCTGCTGCGCAACACGATCGTCACCGGGATCTTCGCGATCGGCGTCCTGATCGTGCTGGCGGCGGGCGGCATCGACGTGTCGTTCACGGCGATCGGCGCCTTCGCGCTCTACGCCACCTGCAAGCTGCTGATCGTCTCCGGGGCGCACCTGCCCATCGCGGCGATCTTCGCGATCGGCATCTCGATCGGCGCGGCGCTGGGGCTGGTGAACGGGCTGATGATCGGCCTGCTCGGCCTGCCCACCCTGATCGTCACGCTCGCGACCCTCAGCCTGTTCCGCGGCGCGCTGCTGACGTTCGTCGGCACGCTCTACTACGGCACCCTGCCCGCCGAGATGGTGGCCTACTCCCGCCAGCCGCTGCTCGCCTTCCACCTCGCCAGCGGGCGCCTGGTGCAGCTGCCCATGGCGTTCCTCAACTTCGTGCTGGTGGCGGCGCTCGCCTCCTTCCTGCTGAACGCCACCCTGTTCGGCCGAAAGATCTATGCGCTGGGCGGTTCGGAAGAGGCGGCCGAGCGCATCGGCATCGACGTCCGGCGGGTCAAGCTCGCCGTCTTCATGCTGGCCGGCGGCATCGCGGGCCTCGCGGGCGTGACCCACGTGACGCTGATCCGCATCGCCAACCCCTTCGACCTGGTGGGCAGCGAGCTCAACGTGATCGCCGCCGTGGTGCTGGGCGGAGGCCGGATCACCGGCGGGCACGGCACGGTGTCGGGCACCGTCATCGGCGTGCTCGTCATCACCATGATCAACTCGTCGCTCCTGCTGATCGGGGTGCCGACCTACTGGCAGCGCCTGGTGGTAGGACTGCTGATCCTGGCCGGGACCGGCCTGCCGATCGCCATCGAACGGATCAACGCCCGTCGCGCGCGCCGACGCGCCAACGTCTCGACACCCGCCCAGGAGGCAGCCGCGTGAAGAAGATCCTGAACAAGCCGGTCGATTATGTCGACGAGATGCTGGACGGCCTGTGCGCCGCCCATCCCGGCGTCTACGCCCAGCCAAGCCCGAGGGTGATCGCGCGGGCGGGCGGCGCCACGCCGGGCAAGGTCGGCCTCGTGACCGGCGGCGGGTCCGGCCACCTTCCGGTCTTCGGCGGCTATGTCGGCACGGGGCTGCTCGACGCCGCGGCGATCGGCGATGTCTTCGCGAGCCCGTCCGCGGAGCAGATGGCAGAGGCCATGCGCAGGGCCGACGGCGGCGCCGGAGTGGTGCGCCTGTACGGCAACTACGGTGGCGACGTCATGAACTTCGACATGGCGGGCGAGATGCTCGAGCTGGAGGACCTCGCCTCGACGACCGTGGTGCTGGCCGACGATGTCGCCTCCGCGGGGCCGGAGGAGCGGTCGAAGCGCCGGGGCGTGGCGGGGATGGTCTACGCGTTCAAGATCGCGGGCGCGCGCGCCGAGGAGCGGGCCAGCCTGGAGGAAGTCACCCTCGCCGCCCAGAAGGCGGCCGATGCCTGCCGGTCCATCGGCATGGCGCTGTCGCCCTGCACGGTGCCCCAGGCCGGCAGGCCGACGTTCCAGCTCGGCCAGGACGAGATGGAGATGGGCATGGGCATCCACGGCGAGCCGGGCATCTGGCGCGACAGGATCAAGCCCGCCGACGCGATCACCGACGAGATGATGGACCGGCTTCTGGCCGACATGCCCCTCGGCAGGGGCGACAGGATCTCCATCCTGGTCAATTCCCTCGGCGCGACGCCTCTGGAGGAGCTCTACATCATGTATCGGCGCGCCAAGGCCCGGCTCGACGAACTCGGCGTCGGGATCGTGATGCCGCTCGTCGGCCGCTACGCGACATCCATGGAGATGGCCGGCGCCACCGTGACCGTCTGCCGGCTCGACGGCGAGCTGGAACGTCTCCTCAAGGCTCCGGCCCACTGCGCCTACTGGACGGTGGCGTGATGGCGGAGATGACCGCCCCGGCCCTGGCCGCGGCCGTCAGGCGGGTCGCCACGGCAGCGGAGGGCTTCGCCGCCGAACTGAACGCCGCCGATGGCGCGCTCGGCGACGGCGACCTCGGCGTCACGGTGTCGCGCGGCTTCCTGGAGGCCTCGTCGGCCGCGCTGCCGGCCGATGTCGGCCTGGCCTTCATGGAATGCGCCAAGGCCTTCCAGCGCGTGTCGTCATCGTCCTACGGCACGCTGGTTGCCACCGCGTTCCTGTCGGCCGCGAAAGCGACCAGGGGCCGGGACCGGGTGCCGGCCGCGGAGATCCCGGCCATCGTGCGAGGCGCGCTCGAGGCGATGATGGCACGCGGCAAGGGCAGCCTCGGCGACAAGACAGTGCTGGACAGCCTCGACGCAGTGGTGACGGCCCTCAAAGGCGTCCCCGGGGGCGACATGGGCGACATGCTGCCGGCCGCGATCGCTGCCGCGCGAGACACGGTCGAGACCTTCAGGACCAGGCCCAACAAGCTCGGCCGCGCCCGCATGTTCGGTGCCGGCAGCGTCGGCCTCGTCGACCCCGGCCAGCTGGCGTTCCTCCGCGTTGTCGAATCGTTGCGATAGCAGAACCGAACATGACCTGGCGGCAGCCTCGACGGTCCTGGTCCGTCAGACGACCGACAGAAGAGGGAACGCCGCGGTTCTTCGGCTCCTTCACAGGGGCACTGTTCACCGGCGCGTTGACGATCCTGGCCGTGTTCCGTGTCTGCATGGGCGCCAGCATCGATTTCAGGGCCACACCTTGCATCCTCAGGAAGGGCGGCACGCTGCTGGCCGTCAGGATCGGCATGGCCGCCCTCCCCGGAGTCGTGTTCGGCCACGCCCTGGGCGAGGCGCCGGTCGATGGCGGGATGTTCGCCGGCCTGTCCACCCTGGCGATCGCGGCGGCGATGAACGACACCAGCGGCGGGCTGTACATGGCCCTGATGGGCCAGTACGGCGACCTCGCGCCGCAGGCGGTCAATCTCCTGCTGCTCCGGCCTGACCTGCCCCTTGCCAGGAGAGGCCTGCCCGTGCTCGGAGCTGAACTCCTTGATCCAGCGCCGCGACACAGTCTCGCCAAGGTCCAGGTCGCGACTGGCCTGCACGATCGAGGCCCCCACGCTCCTTGACCAGCCGGATCGCTCCCGGCTTGAACTCCCGGCCGAACAACCGCCAGGCCATCCAAACCCTCCGATCCCGTGAAACACCCCAAACCCGGCGTCCACCAAACCAGCAGCAGCTCACCCTCGTGTCATACCGGAATATGCATGGGTCGCGGTGCAAACGGAAATGGCCAGCCTGAAACAGGCGTGCCTAAGTCTGCGCGGACCAGATATCCGCGAGCGGCTTGGTGCTGCACGCGGACCTCGTCGTGTGAAGACATCGACATGCTGGACAACGGCATGCGAGGGAGGAGGGGTATGGTCACGGATGGGCCGTCGCGGACGCACGCCATGACCGACATCGATGCACTGCCCGTGGCCCACGGCCAGCCCGTCGGCATGGCGAAGCTCGACGCCGTGCACAGCGGAGGCGAGAAGCTGATCCTGCTCCACGCCACCGACAACGTCGCGGTCGCCCGGCGCGCCCTGGAGGCTGGGGAGTTCGCCGGTCCTGATTGCCCGCGTCCGCGCGAGCGGGTGCCGTTCGGGCACAAAATGGCGTTGCGCCCGATCGCGGCCGGCGCGGCGGTGCGCAAGTACGGCCAGATCATCGGCTTCGCGACCCGCGACATCGCCGCCGGCGGGCACGTCCACACCCAGAACACCGCGACGAGCGAGTTGGGCCTGACCCACGAGTTCTGCGCCGATGCGCGGCCGACGATCCTGCTGCCGGAGGCCGCGCGCGCCACCTTCCAGGGCTATCTGCGCGCCGACGGGCGGGTGGGCACGCGCAACTACGTGGCCGTGATCGCCTCGGTGAACTGTTCCGTGACGGTGGTGCGCGCGGTGGCGGACCACTTCAACCGCGGCGGCGGCCTGGACGGGCACCCGGGGATCGACGGGGTGATGGCGCTCGGCCACGGCGGCGGCTGCGCGATGAGCCAGGAGGGCGAGGGCTACCGCTACCTGACGCGCACCCTGGCCGGCTACGCGGCGCATCCCAACGTCGGCGGCGTGGTGATGATCGGCCTGGGCTGCGAGACCAACCAGATCCCGCAGATCCTGGAGCGCCACGGCCTGGTCGAGGGCGAGACGTTGCGCACCATGACCATCCAGGGCACCGGCGGGACGCGCAGGACCGTCGCGGCGGGGATCGAGGCGGTGCGCTCGATGCTCGATGTCGTGGGGGCGGCGCGTCGCACCACGCAGCCGGCGTCCGGGCTGGTGCTGGCGCTGGAGTGCGGGGGCTCGGACGGCTACTCCGGCATCTCGGCGAACCCTGCGCTCGGCCACGCTTCGGACCTGCTGGTGCGCAACGGGGGCACCGCGGTGCTGGCCGAGACGCCAGAGGTCTACGGCGCCGAGCACCTGCTGACGCGGCGTGCCGCGACGCCGGAGGTGGCGGCGAGGCTGGTGGAGCGCATCGACTGGTGGCGCGACTACACGGCGCGGCACGGGGCGGAGATGAACAACAACCCGTCGCACGGCAACAAGGCCGGCGGGCTCACGACCATCCTGGAGAAGTCGCTGGGCGCGGTGGCGAAGAGCGGCAGCGCGCGGCTGGAGGCGGTGTATGAGTATGCCGAGCCGGTCACCGCGCGCGGCTTCGTGTTCATGGACACGCCGGGCTACGACCCGGTTGCGGTGACCGGGCAGGTGGCGGGCGGCTGCAACCTGGTATGCTTCACCACCGGGCGCGGCTCGACCTCGGGGTTCAAGCCGTCGCCGTGCGTCAAGCTCGCGACCAACACGCCGATATACGAGCGGATGCGCGAGGACATGGACCTGGACTGTGGCGGCATCGTCACCGGCACCGACACGATCGAGGCGGCGGGCGAGCGCATCTTCGCGCTGCTGCTGGCGGTCGCGTCGGGGGAGAGGAGCCTCAGCGAGCAGGCCGGATACGGCGACAACGAGTTCGTGCCGTGGCAGCTGGGCGCGGTGATGTGAGGCGGGCAAGGCAAAGGGCTCTGCCCTTCGATCCCGCCGGGGGCCACGCCCCCGGGCCCGCATCCATAAGGATTCTCTCGTAACGGTTTCCAAAGGGCTTGCCCTTTGGCGGAGTCCAGAGGCAGAGCCTCTGGCCTTCCTTGCGTCCTGACGCCTGCCCCCAAGGAGTGCGCCCATGCCCCTGACCGGTGACCTCCTGATTGGCGGCGTGGCCCTGCGCGGCAGCGGCGAGGCGTTCCAGGCGACCAACCCCGCGACTGGCGAGGCGCTGCCTCCGTCCTACGCCGGCGCGGAGGCGGCGGAGCTGGAGCGGGCCTGCGCCCTGGCGGACGCGGCGTTCGACGCCTACCGCGAGACCACGCCCGAGGCGCGCGCCAGCTTCCTGGAGACGATCGCCGAGCGGATCGCGGCACTCGGCGACGAACTGGTCGGGCGCGCCGTGGCGGAGACCGGCCTGCCCGTGGCGCGCATCCAGGGCGAGCGGGCGCGGACCGTGGGCCAGCTCCGGCTGTTCGCGTCGGTGGTGCGCGACGGGTCGTGGATGGACGTGCGGATCGACCCCGCGCTGCCGCAGCGCACGCCGCTGCCCCGCCCGGACCTGCGGCTGCGCATGATCGGCCTGGGACCGGTCGCGGTGTTCGGGGCCGGCAACTTCCCGCTCGCGTTCTCGGTGGCGGGCGGCGACACCGCCTCGGCGCTGGCGGCGGGCTGCCCCGTGGTGGTCAAGGCGCACCCCGCGCACCCCGGCACGTCGGAGCTGGTCGGCCGCGCGGTCCAGGCGGCGGCGGCGGCGTGCGCGATGCCGGAGGGCGTGTTCTCCCTGCTGTTCGGCACCGGCAACTGGCTGGGCGGCGCGCTGGTGGCGGACCGGCGCATCGGCGCGGTGGGCTTCACCGGGTCGCGCGCCGGCGGGCTGGCGCTGGTCGGCATCGCGCAGAAGCGGGCCGTGCCGATCCCGGTGTACGCCGAGATGAGCAGCATCAACCCGGTGCTGCTGATGCCGGCGGCGCTGGCGGCGCGGGGTGGCGCGCTGGGCCGCGCGTTCGCCGGCTCGCTGACGATGGGCGCCGGGCAGTTCTGCACCAGCCCCGGGCTGCTGCTGGCCGCACCCGGGCCGGGGCTCGACGGGTTCGTGGCCGCCGCCATCGAGGCGCTGGAGGCGGGGCCGGGCACGACGATGCTGCACCCCGGCATCTTCCAGGCCTACCAGGCGGGCGTCGAGCGGATGTCCGGCACCGCCGGCGTCGAGACCCTGGGGCGCGGCGGCGTCGGGCAGGGCGCCAACCGCGGCCAGTCGGCGCTGTTCGCCACCGACGCGGACGCCTTCCTGGCCGACCGCAGCCTGGGCGAGGAGGTGTTCGGCGCGTCGTCGTTGCTGGTGCGCTGCCAGGGCCAGCGCGAGATGCGCGCGGTGCTGGACCACCTGGAGGGCCAGCTCACCGCGACGCTGCACATGGACGAGGGCGACGCCGGCGACGTCCGCGCGCTGCTGCCGATGCTGGAGCGGCGGGCGGGCCGCGTGCTGGTCAACGGCTGGCCGACCGGAGTGGAGGTCGGCCACGCGATGGTGCACGGCGGTCCGTTCCCGGCGACGTCGGACCCGCGCACCACCTCGGTCGGCAGCCTGGCGATCCGGCGCTTCCTGCGGCCCGTGTGCTACCAGGACATGCCCGACGCCCTGCTGCCCGAGGCGCTGCGCCGCGAGAGCACGCTGCGGGTGCCACGCCTGGTGGACGGCGCGATGCAGAGTGGGTGAGGCGAGCGGCAGACAAGCAAGCAAGGTTGAGGCCCCGCCTTCAAGCATCGGCCTCAAACTCCGCCAAAGGCTCGCCTTTAGAATCCACTATTTAACGCAAGGGTTTCCAGAGGCCCCATGCTTGGAAGAGGGGGCCTTTGGCGGGTCTGAGCGTGTAACCTGCCAAAGGTTTCGACGACCCTTGTGCATGGAGTGAGGAGCACGTTCCGCTGGCCGGCGCGGCAGACAGGCATGATGTCCTGTGGGAGGCGGCGCCAGGGTGCGTGGCGTGAGCGGGTGGCTGGTGTCTCGCCCTGCGTTATCTGCTCGACCCGACCGCCTCATGGTCCTTGTCTCGCAGTGTCGGACAGATTGGCCTGACCAGATGTTCAGGCTGCCTTGGGCAACGCCTTTACGAAGACGACCGAGCCGCCAGCATCTCCTGAAACCATGACAATGTCCCCGGCGGAGACAAGATCGCGGGCGCCATCGAAAAACCCGTCGCCGGCGACTGCCGAGCCTTCAGCCCCCGCGCTGTAGTGCCACAGAGTAAAGCCGTTGGCATATGCAAGTACCGATAGATTGCAAGGTGAGAACGCCATTCTGGCTCCGTTGTGCTTGCCTCTGACCGAAACGACCAGCAAGCGAGTACCCTGCGGCCACATACGATTGTATGATTGAAAGTTACTATACCTAAGGTTGTGGAGTGGTCAAGGACTAAATTCCCAATTATCCCTTTGACATAGCGGCCCGATGCACCTTATGGTTGCCCTACCAAGTGAGGCCGCCATGACCGTCAATCTGACCGATCCGATCTTCCACGATGAGACCGCCGCCCGGAAGCATCTTGAGGGCCTGCGCTGGCCGAACGGCGCTTTCTGCCCCCACTGTGGCGCAACGGACGGCATCACGCGCTTGCAGGGCAAGAGCCACCGCGCCGGTCTGCATCAGTGCAACGGCTGCCGGGAGCACTTCACGGTCACGGTCGGCTCTGTCATGGAGCGCAGCCACATTTCGCTTCCCAAGTGGGTCCTTGGCTTCCACCTGATGGCAGCTTCCAAGAAGGGCATGTCGTCGGCGCAGCTTAGCCGGATGCTCGGCATCACCTACAAGGCCGCTTGGTTCATGTCGCACCGCATCCGCGAGGCGATGACGCCGACTGCGGCCGAGACGGAGCCGATGGGCGGCGAAGGCAAGATCGTGGAGGCCGATGAGGCGTATCTGGGCAAGGCTGAGACGCCGATCCTGAGCGAAAGCCGCAAGGGCCGCCCGCTGCTCAAGCGCGACCTGTCCAAGCAGAAGCGTCCGATCTTCGCCCTGGTCGAGCGTGGCGGTCAGGCCCGCGCGTTCCACGTCAAGCACGTCACCGCCAACAACCTCAAGGCCGTGCTGCTGGCGAACGTCGACACCAAGAGCCGGCTGCACACCGATGAGAGCCGCCTGTATCCGACGATCGCCAAGGCGTTTGCCACCCATGAGACGGTGCATCATGGCGCGGGCGAGTATGCCCGTGGCGATGTCACCACCAACTCCGTCGAGGGCTTCTTTGGCGTCCTCAAGCGCGGCATGAAAGGTGTTTATCAGCACTGCGGCGAGCAGCACTTCCAGCGATACCTCAACGAGTTCGCCTTCCGCCACAACCACCGCATCAAGCTGGGCGTGAACGACACCGCGCGAGCCGCCATCGTGATCCGCGGCGCCGGCGGCAAGCGTCTCACCTATAGGGGAACTCACACGGCCTAAGACGCCCCGGCAGGTGGCTCGCTCGTTTGAGCGGTGGCTGCGTCGGCAGGCGGCTCGCGATCCTTCGTTTTTCCGGTAGGCTTCGGCTGCGGCCGGGTGTTCAGTGCCCGCCGCAGCGCATCGTCGCGGCGCTTTCCCACGTCAACCTCGGAACTGCGTTCTTCCATGGCCAAGCCTCCCAAAACCCGCGTTTTGATTGATCCTACAAAATTTGAGGAATTTGGGAAGTTTTTTGCTGAACTCACAGAAAGAGGGGCGGCGCTTGCCGCTGTTGCAAATCTAGACTCAGACCTTGCTGACTGTTTGAAGTTAGTTATGGTCAAAGATGATGATGCGATTAATCAAATGTTTGGAGAACAAGGTTCTCTAAGTGCGTTTGGCGCAAGAGTTCGGTTTTCTTATCTGCTTCGTTTGATAGATAAGCAGATGTACAAAGAACTACTTACTATTAATAAGATAAGAAATGCTTTTGCTCATAAGAAAGATGTAGACAGCTTTACACATCCTAACATTCAAGGTCATGCAAGTAATCTACTTGTTATGAAAGATCCTCCATCATTAGTACCTTATATATCGTACTTTTCTGATAAGTACTATCCGTCCCCTCCAGAGGTGCAGTGGAGAGTATTCTCAGATATTATGCTCAATGTTGGCCATGACGTTACAATGTCAAACTGGGCTTTTATGACGGAACTGAGTATTATTTCTAACTGCTTTGCTAAAGCGGCGCGTGACCGTGTCATTGATCCTCCTGGGTTTTTATTTCCTTAATCATTGCATCAAAGATTCTTACTGCTGCTTCTTCTAAATCTTCACTATCCCAACCATATAAAGCCAGAGCACTTGCACCCGCAGCTATCATAGCAGGGGTAACATCAATCTTTCTATTTTCACTCAAGGATTATAGTTCCTTCTACAAACCCCCGACATACCGCTATGTCAAAGGGATGATTAGGCTTTCGTATCAATTGTGGCCTCGAAGGCCAGCGAGTCTCCGCGGCGCGTCTTTCTGAGCGACGTGACAGGTTTGCGCCTCATCGTGTCAGAACATAAAGCGAACATGCAATCGCTTTCTCCAGGGGTGCGGCGGCGCCACCACCTCCCGCCCGCATTCCTATTGCGGCGCGGTCGCAAGGCAATCATCCTCGGCCTCTCCCGGAGTCCGTGGCCATCCCGAACGCTTCTGAAACAAAGGTGCCTGCATGTCGCCACGTCGACGTCTTGCGGAAAGAGCGCTGCCACCGGCTGGCAAGACCGATGTTCTATGAATCATGATGACATATGGCGAGCACTTGACACGCTTGCTGCCGAACGCGGCCTGTCCACATCGGGGCTGGCGCGTCGGGCAGGTCTCGACGCGACAACGTTCAATCCTTCGAAGCGCCGTACTCCCGACGGCAAGGCCCGCTGGCCCGGAACGGAAAGCCTTGCCAAGGTCTTCGACGCCACGGATACCGACATCCTGGACTTCGGCAGCCTGGTCAAAGGTGCCCGGGTCATCACGAGGTCCCAGCCGGCCACCAGGGTCATCCCGCTGCTCGGCCTCGCGCAGGCGGGTACCGCCGGCTTCTTCGACGATGGCGGTTACCCGGTCGGAGGAGGATGGGACGAGGTCGGGCTCCCGGAGATCAGCGACCCCAATGCCTACGCCCTGGAGATCAGCGGCGACTCCATGGAACCGGTGTTCCGCGACGGCGACATTATCATCGTTTCGCCCGCCTCGCCCGTCCGGCGTGGCGACCGGGTAGTCGTCCGCACCACTGGCGGAGAGGTCATGGCCAAGCAATTGGCACGGCAATCTGCGCGTCGCATCGAGCTGCGCTCGCTCAATCCGGATCACCCGGGCCACACGTTCGAGCTTTCCGAGATCACCTGGATGTACAGGATCGTCTGGGCCAGCCAGTAGGCGATCGGTCCGCCGCAGCGAAGAGGCATCCGGACCGGGTCAGTCTGCCCCATGTTGCCGCGGGCAAGACAGAAAGCAAGGTTGAGGCTCTGCCTCAAACTCCGCCAAAGGCTCGCCTTTGGAATCCATTACTGAAGTCAAGCCGGTCCAGGGGCGGCTCGCCCCTGGCGGGTCTGGGCAGAGCCCGGCCTTGCTTGCTGCATTCCTGCCGTAAGCCGGTCTGAAAAACTGACCCACTGCCCACGGACCGGGTTTCTTGACATTCCAAGACGACCGGTCATCTCTCTCCCATGAGCAGGCAGGTTCCACCCGTTCGCGATCGCCTGCTGCAGGCTGGCGTATCCGTGTTCAGCAGGATCGGCTTCAACGGCGCGAGCGTGCAGGACATCACCGACGCCGCAGGCGTGCCGAAGGGTTCGTTTTATAACCATTTCGACAGCAAGGAGACGCTCGGAGCCGCCGCAATCGCGCATTTCTGGGATCACGCCGCCAGCAGTGCCCTGGCGATCCTGGAGCGCCACGACCTGGAGCCGCTCGTCCGGCTGCGCACCTACTTCGAGCAGGTCGCCGTCGAGGTCGAGGCGCAGAACCACACCGGCGGCTGCTTCATCGGCAACATGGCGGCGGAGCTGTCCGACCACAGCGCCGTCGTCTCGGAGCGGCTCTCGGCCATCTATGCCGACTGGACCCGACGCCTCGCCGCCTGCATCGCCGAGGCGCAGCGCGCCGGCGACGTCGCATCCGAAGCCGACCCGGGCGTCCTCGCCGCCTTCGCGCTGAACGCCTGGGAGGGCGCGCTGCTGCGGGCCCGGGTCGCGAAGAGCAACCGCCCGCTGCAGCAGTTCGCCGACACGCTGTTCACCCAGCTCCTGCGCTGATCGCTTCCTCCTGCCGGAGACCAAAATGGCCAGTCGTTCAGAGTCCCTCGACGCCCTGGCGCCGCCGGCCGACCGGCCGCGAAGCCGCCGCGGCAGGAGCCGCGCCGTCGCCCTGGTCGTGCTGCTCGCCCTGGCGGGGAGCGGCCTCTGGGCCGTCGGCGAACGCCAGTCCGCGCCGCTGCCGGTCGCGGCCGCGCCGCCGCCGCCGGCCGTCACGGTCAGCCTGCCGCTGCAGCGCACCCTGGCGCAGTCGAGCGACTTCACCGGGCAGTTCTCCGCCGTGGACCAGGTCGACCTGCGCGCCCAGGTCGGCGGCTATCTCACGGAGATCCACTTCACCGACGGCCAGCTCGTGCACAAGGGCGACCTGCTGTTCGTGATCGATCCGCGGCCGTACGAGATCGCGCGCCAGCAGGCCATCGCCCAGTACCAGACGGCGATGGCCGGGCTGGACCTGGCCAACAAGGAGGTCGCGCGCTCCACCGTCCTGCACCGCAACGACTACGAGTCCGGCGAGACGCTCGACCAGCGCACCCAGGTGCAGCAGGCCGCCACCGCCGCGATCGAGCAGGGCAAGGCGGCGATCCAGTCGGCCCAGCTCAACCTCGACTTCACCCGCATCACCGCGCCGTTCACCGGCCGCATCGGCGCACGCCTGGTCTCGCTGGGCAGCCTAGTCAGCGGCGGCGCCAACAGCACCGGCCTCGCTAGCATCGTCTCGCTCGACCCGATCCACCTCGATTTCGACATGAGCGAGGCCGACTCGCTGGCCTACCAGCGATACCTCGCCACGAAGCAGCCGGGCATCGACCGCTCCGTCAAGATCAGCCTGAGCGACGAGACCGACTGGCCGCGCCACGGGATGCTGGACTTCCTCGACAATCAGGTCGACCGCGGCAGCGGCACGATGCACGCCCGCGCCACCGTGGCGAACCCCGACCTGCTGATCGCGCCCGGCCAGTTCGCCCGCCTCCAGCTCTCGATCTCCGCGCCGCGCCCGGTGCTGCTGGTGCCCGACGCGGCGCTGGTGACCGACCAGTCGCGCAAGCTGTTGATGGTGGTGGCGCCGGACGGCACCGTGGCGCCCAGGCCGGTGACGATCGGCGCGCTGGAGGGCGATCACCTGCGCGTCGTCACCGGCGGGCTCGCCGCCACCGACCAGGTCGTCATCCGCGGCCTGATGCGCGTCCGGCCCGGGGCGAAGGTCACGCCGCAGCCGGGCAAGATCGACCTCGCGGCCGGATAGGGAAGCACGGCAATGCGCCTCTCGCACTTCTTCATCGACCACCCGATCTTCGCCTCGGTGCTGTCGCTGTTCATCACCATCGTCGGCGGCGTCGCCTACTTCACGCTGCCGATCTCGCAGTACCCCTCGATCGCGCCGCCGATCGTGCAGGTCTCGGCGACCTATCCCGGCGCCTCGGCCGAGGTGCTGAGCCAGACGGTGGCGACGCCGCTGGAGCAGCAGATCAGCGGCGTCGAGAACATGCTCTACCTGAGCAGCCAGGCGACCGGCGACGGCAAGCTGGTGATCTCCGTCACCTTCAAGCTCGGCACCAACCTGGACACCGCCCAGGTGCTCACGCAGAACCGCGTCGCCGTGGCGCTGCCCCGACTGCCCGACGCGGTGCAGCGGCTCGGCGTCACCGTGATCAAGAGCTCGCCCGACCTGATGATGGTGATCCATCTCTCCTCGCCCGACCACTCGCGCGACCAGCTCTACATGTCGAACTACGCCACGCTGCACGTGAAGGACGCCATCGCCCGCCAGGACGGCGTGGGCAGCGTCCAGGTGTTCGGCGGGCGCGACTACTCGATGCGGATCTGGCTCGACCCGGACAGGATCGCCGCCCGCAACATGACCGCCGGCGAGGTGGTCGCGGCACTCCAGGCGCAGAACGTGCAGGTCTCCTCTGGCGTGCTCGGCCAGCCGCCGGTGCCGCAGCCCGGCGCGTTCCAGCTCAACGTGCAGACGCTCGGGCGGCTGATCGACCCGGCGCAGTTCGCCGCCGTGGTCATCAAGTCCGACAGCCTCGGCCGCATCACCCGCATCGGCGACATCGGCCGGGTCGAGCTGGGCGCGCAGGACTACGGCTCCAACGGCTATCTCGACGCGCTCGACGCTGTGCCGATGCTGGTCTTCCAGCAGCCCGGCTCGAACGCCCTGTCCACCGCCCAGCACATCCACGCCGAGATGGCAGAGCTGTCCACGCAGTTCCCGGAGGGGCTGCGCTACGACATCGTCTACGACACCACGACGTTCATCGCGCAATCCGTGCACGAGGTGCTGGTCACCATCCTCGAGGCGGTCGCCCTGGTCGTCGTGGTGGTCATCCTGTTCCTGCAGACCTGGCGCGCCTCGGTCATCCCGATCGTGGCGATCCCGGTCTCGCTGGTGGGCACCTTCGCGGTGCTGGCGGCGCTGGGCTTCTCGCTGAACAATTTGTCGCTGTTCGGGCTGGTGCTGGCCGTGGGCATCGTCGTCGACGACGCGATCGTCGTGGTCGAGAACGTCGAGCGCAACCTGCGCCTCGGCATGAGCCCGCGCGAGGCGGCGCACCGCACCATGGACGAGGTCGGCGGCGCGCTGATCGCCATCGCGCTCACGCTGTGCGCCGTGTTCATCCCGTCCGCCTTCATCTCCGGCATCTCCGGCCAGTTCTTCCGCCAGTTCGCCGTCACCATCGCGGCGTCCACGGTGATCTCCTGCTTCGTCTCGCTCACGCTCAGCCCAGCCCTGTGCGCGATCCTGTTCAGGCCGCACGAGACCCACGACGGCGTGGCTCATGATGATGCAGCCCATGATGGTGCAGCCCCGGGCGGGGTGCGGCGCTCGCTGCTGGCGCGTCCGGTCGTGGCGTTCTTCAGAGGATTCAACCGCGGCTTCGAGTGGCTGTCGGAGCGATTCGGCCGCCTGACGGCGCGGCTGATCCGGCTCAGCGCCCTGATGCTCGTGGCCTACGCCCTGCTGATCGGCCTGACCGGCTGGCAGTTCAGCCGGGCGCCGACCGGGTTCATCCCGGAGCTGGACCAGGGCTACCTGATCACCGTGCTGCAGCTCCCGCCCGGCGCCTCGCTGGCCCGCACCGACGCCGTGGTGCGCGAGGCGATCGACGTCATCCTGGCCACGCCCGGCGTCGAGCACGCGGTGGCGTTCTCCGGGCTCGACGGCGCCACCCTGACCAACGCCCCCAACGCCGGCGCGATCTTCTCGAGCCTAAAACCGTTCGCCGAACGCGACGCGCAGGGGCTGAATGCCAACGTGATCCTGGCGTCGCTGCGCCGGCGCCTGTCTTCGATCCAGGACGCCTTTGTCATCACGATCGCGCCGCCACCGGTCGCCGGCATCGGCAACGCCGGCGGCTTCAAGATGCTGGTGCAGGACCGGCAGGGCCTCGGGCCGGCGGCGCTGCAGGCGGCGGCGCAGGACCTCGCCGCCGCGGCCAACGCGACGCCGGGCCTCGCGGGCGTGTTCAGCCCGTTCAGCGCCGGCACGCCGACCATCTACGCCGACATCGACCGGGTGAAGGCGGAGCGGCTCGGCGTGTCGCCGGAGAAGGTGTCCGAGGCGCTGCAGGTGTTCCTGGGCTCGGCCTACATCAACGACTTCAACTATCTCGGCCGCACCTACCAGGTGATCGCGCAGGCCGACGGGCGCTTCCGCACCACCACCGCCGACATCGCCCGGCTGAAAACCCGCAACGCCTCCGGCGCCATGGTGCCGATCGGCTCGGTCGCGAGCTTCCACGACGTCACCGGACCGTACCGCGTGCCGCGCTACGACCTCTCGCCCGCGGCGGAGGTGCAGGGCGGCACGATGCCCGGCGTCTCCTCCGGCTACGGCCTGAGCGCGATGGAGACGCTGGCCAAGGCGCGGCTGCCGGCCGGGATGGGGTTCGAGTGGACCGACCTCGCCTTCCAGCAGCGCCAGACCGGCAACACCACGCTGCTGATCTTCGCGGCCTCCGTGCTGTTCGTGTTCATGGTGCTCGCCGCGCAGTACGAGAGCTGGAGCCTGCCGCTGTCGGTGGTGCTGATCGTGCCGATGTGCCTGCTCGCCGCGGTGTCCGGGCTGCTGCTGCGCGGCATGAGCGTCGATATCCTGGCGCAGATCGGCTTCGTGGTGCTGGTCGGGCTGGCGTCGAAGAACGCGATCCTGATCGTGGAATTCGCCCGCCAGGCCGAGGACGCGGGCGCCACGCCGTCCGAGGCGGCGGTGCAGGCGGCGCGCACCCGGCTGCGCCCGATCCTGATGACGTCGTTCGCCTTCGTGCTCGGCGTGGTGCCGCTGGTCACGGCCACCGGCGCGGGCGCGGAGCTGCGCCAGTCGCTCGGCACGGCGGTGTTCTTCGGCATGCTGGGCGTGACCGGGTTCGGCCTGGTCTTCACCCCGGTGTTCTACTCCGTCATCCAGCGGCTGTTCCGCACCAGACGCCAGACGCAGCCGGCACTGGCGCGGGCCGGGGAGTGACGGCGCGGCAGCGAGCCAAGCAAGAAAGGTTGAGGCTCTGCCTCAAACTCCGCCAAAGGCTCGCCTTTGGAATCCAATACTTAAGTAAGGCCGGTCCAGGGGCGGCTCGCCCCTGGCGGGTCTGGGCAGAGCCCAGCCTTGCTTGCTAACCGGCTTCGCCGGCGGATGGTCTCAGGGCGGGGTTTCGAGCAGGGTGGACAGGGTGAACAGCCGCCCCGCGTTGCCGGCGTAGGACGTGAGGCCGGCTGGGCCTGTCTGGCCCGGGGCAAGCAGCGCGTCGGACATCAGGTAGGTGTTCTTGCGCTCCCTGACGCCGTCGCGGGTGTGGATCAGCACGCTGTAGCCGTTCTCGTGCAGCATCCCGGTGTCCTTTACCCTGGGCACCACGGGGAAGACGCACCAGCCGTCCTCCTCCCGGCACAGGGTGCACAGGTCCACGTCGCCGAGCGGCTGGCCGCGCGTGACGCCGAAACGGCGCCAGTGCGCGGCGGTGGTGGCGAAGCAGGTCGACGGGATGAAATTGTGGGTGACGTAGTGGCCGGCGAGGCCCTCCCCGGCGGCGAGATGCTGCATCGCCGCGGGCCAGCCCTCCGGCAGGGTCTTGTCGCGGGCGTTGAAGAACACCGACTCCCCGGCGATCGCCCAGTGGCGCGGGTCGTCGAGCAGGCCCTGCCGGCGGATCGCGTCGAACCAGGAGAACGCGTCGCGCGCGAAGACGACGTCGTCCTCGGCGAACACCACGAACGGGTGCAGGGCGAAGGCGTGGTCCAGCGCCGCGCGGCAGGTGGCGCAGGTGCCCATGTTGGCCGGGTTCTGCCGGCGGCTGACGGAGCGGAACCGGGCTTCGTGCGCGGCCACGAAGCGGCCCAGGGTGGCGCAGACCTCGGCGTGCAACGGGGTGAAGCGAACCTCGGAGCGGCTGGCGAGCGGGCTGTCGAGCCAGAAGATCAGGTCGAGCGCGGCGATGTTGTCGCAGCGCAGCAGGGAGTCGCACAGATCGCCCAGCGTGTCGGCCTTGGCGAAGCACTGGATCACGAGGGCGGTCGACGACATGGCTCACCTCCGTAAGAACGCCGGAGCGGATCTGACACGGGGTGACGGCGGGGTGCAAACGCGGCGATCGGCTGCGGCCGATCGGGCAGACGGGGCAAGAGGCTCTGCCGCCGAACTCCGCTCAAGGCGGCCTGGTACCCACGGCGTTTTGGAATGATCGGTGAAGCAGGCAAGGTTGAGGCTCTGCCTCATCCGCCAAAGGCTCGCCTTTGAGATTGATCACTTAAGCAAGGCTGGTCCAGGGGCGGCTCGCCCCTGGCGGGTCCCCGCTTTCAAGCAATGGGCAGAGCCCGGCCTTGCTTGCTTTGCAGGTCAAGACCCAGAGCCGCTCGCATGAGGCGGTTGCACCGAACAGCCAGCTCGCGCGCGGCAGCCTGGACAGGCGTGTCTGCGCCTGCCCAGGCCTGACCTGCGACATGGGTCTGCCACGTCAGCGGCCTGCGAAGAGAATGGCACAATTCCAGGTTGCAGAAAAGTGGAAGTGGGACTTTCGGCCCTGCGCGCAACGAGGGCGACATGGCGCTCAGGGCGTGTCGCGGAAGAAGCGATGGAACCAGGCGAGGGTGCGGCGGCGGAGATCGTCGCGATCGGCCTCGCGGCGAAAGGCGTGGCCCTCGTCCTTATACACGACGAGGCTGGTGGGTACGCCCAGGGCCTGCAGTGCGGTGTGGAACTCCTGGCTCTGCGGCAGCGGGCACTCGACGTCGCGATCGCCCACGGCGAGCAGCACCGGGGTGGCCGTGCCCGGCATGTGGGTGATCGGCGAGGCGCGCAGGTAGGGCTCGGGGTTGTCGTACACGGAGCCGCCGAAGCTCACCGCGTCGGAGCCGGCCTGCGGCGCCTCGCCCTCGATCGACAGCCAGTCCGACACGCCGGCGACCGCGACGCCGGCTGCGAACCTGCGGGTCTGGGTCACGGCCCACATCGCCATGTAGCCGCCGTAGGAGCCGCCGGTGATGCCGACGCGCCGCTCGTCGATCGGCGTGGCGCGGGCGGCGGCGTCGATGCTGGCCAGCACGTCGCGCCAGTCGCCGCCGCCGAGGTCGCCGATGCTGGCGGTGGCGAACGCCTCGCCAGCCCCGAGGCTGCCGCGGTAGTTGGGCTCGATCACCGCCCAGCCCTGATCGAGCAGGGCGCGGATGGTGCTGCGGGTCGAGGCGAACACCGGCAGCGCCGCCGCCTGCGGCCCGCCATGGACCGACACGATCAGCGGCCGGCCGGGCAATGCCGCACTGCCGGGCGGGGTTAAGCCCGGATCGTGCGACGCGGGGGTGGCGGGCTCCAGCAGCCAGCCCTGCACGTCGAGGCCGTCGCTGCGCCAGGTGATCGAGCGCGCGGTGCCGGGTGGCGCAAGGCCCTGGTTGGCGTGGGTGAGCGTGCGCCACGCGCCGATCGGGCCGGCGACCAGCTCGGGCGGCGCGGCGAAGCTCTGCGACACGGCGGCGGCGAGACCGTGACCGCTGCACGACAGCGACGAGGCATGGCCTTCGGCGGAGAGCAGGCGCTCGCCGGACCAGAGCGTGCGGGGCGCCTGGCCTGCCGCCAGCGCCGCCACCGCCGTCGAGGCGCCGTCGAGCAGCACCGCGGTGAGCGTGTCGCCGCAGCGCCAGTCGATCGCGGTGACGCTGGCGTGCAGGCCCGGCGTGAGATTCACCGGCGCCGGAGCGTCGGCCCCGGCATCGGGCGCGGCGTGGAGCGCGGTGTCCGCCGGGGCGGGCAGCGCGAGCAGGAAGGCGTCGCCGCCGGTGGAGCCGAAGTCGCTCATCCAGCCGCCGATGAACGCCACGCTGCGTCCGTCCGGCGACACGGACGGGGCAGCGAGCTGCTCGCGCGGGCCGGGGGCGAACAGGACCCGCGCCGCGCCCTGCGGTTCGAACGCCCAGAGCCGGGCCACCCACCACTGGCTGTCGCCGTCTCCCGGCGCCGCGGTGGCCACGAAGCCGCCGTCCGGGCGCCAGTCGAACTCGTACACGTAGAGCCCGGGCGGGGAGGCGAGGCGCAGGCCGGCGTGCTCGACCACCCCGATGCGCTGCTCGTCGGGGTCGGCGCCGACCTCGCCTTGCAGAGGGGCCGCGGCCTGCGTGGCGCCGGCGCGCTTGCGGGCGTGCGGGATGGCGAGCACGGCGAGGCGGTCGTCCGGGCCACGGCGCAGGCCGGAGAGCGGGCCGGGGAACGCGAGCACGCGGCGCGGCGGGCCACCGTCCGCGCCGACGCTCTCGATCGTGGTGGTGGCGCCGTCGGGCTGTTCCAGCAGGAAGGCGAGCTGGCGGCCGTCCGCGCTCCAGCTCGGCGACGAGGGCACGCAGCCGGGGCGGCCGGCACAGGGCAGCGCCACCCTCGCGACGCCGCCGGCGAGGTCGCGGATCAGCAACTGCACGGGTGGATCGGTCTCGGCGGCGACGTCGTCGGTCTCGATCGAGGCGACGTGCCGGCCGTCCGGGGACAGCGCGACCGCGGCGAACAGGTGCAGCGCGCGGGCTGGCGGCGGGACGGCGCGGGCGAGGGACGGCGGGGCGAGGGCGGCCGCGGCAAAGGCGAGCAGGGCAGGGGCGAGGCGCATGGGCGATCTCCTGGCGACGCGCCCGCCCAAGGCGGGGCATCCGGACATGCCACGGCACCGCGCCTCGGCCCAGCGCCTGGGGCTGGCAGGAAGCAAGGCTGGGCTCTGCCCAGACCCGCCAGGGGGGAAGCCCCCCCTGGACCGGCCTTACTTAAGTAGGGGATTCCAAAGGCGAGCCTTTGGCGGAGTTTGAGGCAGAGCCTCAACCTTGCCTGCCTAAACGGGCTCCGGCGTCACGTCCGGCGTGGCCTCGCCAGCAGTCGCGCCCAGCCCGCGTCGTCGCCCTGCCAGTTGGCGCCCGGGGTCAGGGCAAGCTCGCGCAGGCTGACCAGCTCGGCGGCCGGCTCGTCGGCGTAAAACGGCGTGATCTCGGGGTAGAGCACTTGCAGCAGCCGGCAGCGCGTGGCGGGGAACGTCGCCGCCAGCGTGCGCTGCAGCCGGTTGACCCGCGACATCGCAAGCGTGTCGGACTCCCGGAGGTAAGGCCAGGCGATCGGCGGGCTCTTGAACGAGCCGAGCCGCACGAACAGCACCTCCTCGGCACGGCCGATGGCGGTGGCGAAGCTGTCCCACTTGTGCAGCATCTTGGCGCGCGCGTCCGCGAGGGCGTCCGGCGAGACCACGACCCGGCCCTCGGCGTCGTGCGCGAAATCGTGGTGGTAGGAGCAGCCGTAGTCGCCGCACACGGTGGACTCCGCGGCGAAGGGCGGCATCGCGGGCAGCGTCGACACCGAGCGCGCGAAGCGGGCGCCGCGGTCGGCGAGGATGGCCTCCAGCGCCGCGAGCGGCGTCACGATCCAGTCGAACGGCGAGGCGATCGGCTCGACGTGACGGCGGATCTGCCAGCCGACCTGGCAGTCGCTGCCGAGGCTGGTCAGACTCGGGCGGGCGGCGGGCATGGCTGGGCTCCATCCTGCGGCTGCGGCGTGTGCCGGGCCTGCGGGCCGGCGTGCCCGTCCCGGCGTCCAACGCCCGCGCCGGGCGCAGGGTCCGGGCCGGCCTCCGGGCGATCCTCGAAGCACGGCATCGCGTCGGCCCGCCCCTGCACCCAGCGCCAGGTCGGGTGCGCGGGGTCGAGCGCCACGGAGGCTGCGGCGAAGCGGCGGGCGATGCGGCGGTCCTCCAGCTCGATCGCGGCCATGGCGACGCAGGCCTGGATCTCGGCGTTGCCGGGTGCCGTCGCGGCACGCTCCAGCAGCCAGCCGATCACCTCCCAGCCGAGGCCCTGCAGCGCGAGCAGCCGCGCGACCAGCCACCAGCTCTCCCGCGGCGCAGCGTCGCGGTGGGCGCGGAAGAGGCGCAGCGTCGCCGCCGGGCGCCGTGCGTGCGCCGCGTGGCACAGCGTGTAGGCGCGGCTGGGCGAGCGGCGCCGCGCGGCGACGCAGATCGCGCGCATCGCCGCCGTGTCCTGGCGCAGCGCCGCCTCGATCAGCGGGCGCATCGTCGCGGTGTTGGCGAACGGCGTGGCGGAGGAGTGCCCGACGAAGGGCAGCGCGAACTCCACGATCGTCATGCGCGCGCGGATCAGCGCGACGTGGCGGGCGTCCAGGACGTCGCGCGGGTCGTGGATCACGTAGGCCGGGCCGAGGGCCCGCCCCGCCCCGGGCGCAGCACCGGCTGGCCCAGGCGCGGCACCGGCCGGTCCGGGCGCGTGGGCGTCGCAGGGCAGGTCGGCGGGGATCATGTCGGTGTGCAGCGCCGGGTCGAAGTAGTGCGCGAATCGCGCGTCGACGATGTCGGCGGGATCGATCGAGGCCTGCGGCGAGAACGCCAGCACCACCGTCGCGCCCAGCTCGCGGCGGAAGCGCAGCGCGGCGTTGGCACCCTGGCTGAGGCCGTAGGCGACACGCTCGGGGAAGCGGCCGGCGACGCGGGGCAGCAGCGCCGCGATGGCGCGCCGCGTGTCCTCCGCCGGGAACCAGTTCGGCCGCCGCGACACGAAGCCGGCCGCGCTGAGGCCCAGCCGCTCGGCCAGGGTGTCGCCCCAGAAGCGCCCGCCGCCGGCGCGCAGGCCCATCTCGTTGAAGGTCAGCAGCAGACGCTCGCCGCCGCGGTCCACGAAGTGCAGCTCCATGTGCTCGGAGTCGTGGAGGAGCATCGTTGGCCTCGGGCGGGGCTACGCGGGGCCGGCCAGGCCGAGCACATGGTCGCGGACATGCGCGAGGCGCTCGTCCTCCGGCTGGAGGCGCAGGGCGGCCAGGATCGCCGCGCGGGCCTGCTCGGGCGCGCCGGCCCGGGCGGCGACCAGGGCGAGCGAGACCAGCAGTTCGGCGTTCCCGGGCTCCGCGGCGGCGACCGTGCCAAGCCAGTCCAGCACCCGCCCGCCCCAGCCGGCCTGCGCCAGCCGGTAGCAGACATGGCGCCATTCCGTGCCGGGCGGCGCGTCGCGGTGGCGCAGGAACAGCGCGTGCGCGGTGGCGGGGCGGCGCTCTGCCAGCCACAGCGCCATCAGGTAGGCGCGCATCGAGTGGCGCCGCGCCTGCGCTGCCACGCGGCGGAGCGAGGCGGCGTCGCCGGCCCGGCAGGCGCCGAGCAGGGCAAGCACCGTGCCGGCCCCGAGAAGGTGCGCGGAACTGTGCCCGCAGAACGCCAGGGGCAGCAGGATCGGCGCGGGTACCAGCGCCGCGAACGCCGCTCCCAGCAGCGCGGCGTGGCCCGCGTCGTCGGCGTCGCAGGGGTCGAACACCACCGCGACGCGCCCGGCGACGTCGCCGGCCGCGACGTGCATCCCGGAGTTGAGCGCCGGGCGGTAGCGCGCGCCGAAGCGGCCGTCGCGGAACAGCACCGGGTCGATCGAGTAGGCGGGCGAGACCGCCAGCACCGCCGTGGCCCGGAGCGCCGCGCCATGGCGGAGCGCGGCGTGGCCGCCCTGGCTCGCGCCCACGAGGAGCCGGGTGAGGAAGCGCGCGCCCAGCAGCGCCTCGGCCGCGTGCAGGCACTCGCGCATGTCCTCCTCCGGGAACCAGTTCGGGCTGCTGGTCTCGAAGCCGAGGCTGCTGAGCCTGGCGGCGCGGCCATACCCCTCGCCCCAGCGGGTCGGGCGTTCCGGGTCGCTGCCCCACTGCGCGAAGGTGGCGAGCAGCGTGTCGCCACCACGGTCGACGAACCAGCAGGACACGTGCTCGGTCTGGAAGAAGAACCCGGCGGCGCGCTGCGCCTCGCACAGCGGCAGGGCAATCGAGCGGCTCGGGCGCGGCGGCCGGGGGTCGCGCTGCCGCTTGGCGACGCCCAGCGAGGCCTCGGCATGCGCGCGCACCCGGCGCACCTGCTCCGCCAGGCCGTCGAGGTCGGGCCAAGTCATCAGCACGACCCCCTTGTCGAGCGCGGTGTCGAGCCTGTCGCGCGCGGGCTCGGTGCCGGACAGCGCCAGCACCGTGACGTGGTGCGCGGCCGCGAGCTGCGGCAGGCGCACCAGCAGGGAGTGGCTCGGGCCGTCGGGGCAGAGGCAGACGCCGAACAGCCCCAGGATCTCGTGCCGGGCGAACAGCGCGATGTCGCGGTCGTACTTCAGGGCGACCTCCCAGCCCTGGCGCCGCAGGTGACGCGCCACGCCGGCCTCGGTCAGCGGCGGCGCCGCGCCGCGCCACGCCGCCAGCCGGTCCGTCAGGGGCTGGAGGAGCGTCACGGCAAGCAAGGCTGGGCTCTCCCTCCGCTGCCCATTCCAACAGCCCAAGTGGGCTGTCGGAACCTTTGGGCAGCTACGCCCAGACCCGCCAAAAGGCCGAGCCCTTTGGAAACCCTTCCCCTAAGTAATGGATTCCAAAGGCCTGCCTTTGGCGGAGTTTGAGGCAGCGCCTCAACCTTCCTTGCTGCCTGCGTCGACACCCGCTCCACGCCACCGGCCATCGTCATGGTGCCACCGTCCGCGCGCTATGCGTCGCGCTCGACGAGCGGCACGGCCTGCGACAGGGCGTCGGACCACAGCGCCATGCAGTGCTCCCAGGTGAAGTTCTCCACCGCCCAGCGCCGCGCGCAGCGGCTCATCGCCGCGAAGTCGTCGATCCCGGCGCGCATCAGCGCGGTGAGCGCGGCTGCGTCGTCGTAGTTGCGGAAGTGCAGCGCGGTGGCGCCGGGCTGCAGCAGCTCGGGGATGGTGTTGCGCGGGTGGCCCACGATCACCGCGCCCGCCATCTGCGCCTCGATGTTCTGCACCTCGTAGATCGCGCGCGCCGACCAGCCGCCGGAGCCGCCGCCGAGCCTGCTTGCGGACCCGTCGCCTGGCCCGCTTCCAGGATGGAGCCGCTGCACCGGCGCCGTGACGTGCACCGGGCTCAGGGCGTAGTCCATGATGAGGTAGAGCCAGACCTCGTTGAAGAACTCCTCGTAGATCGTGTCGAAGCGGCCGAACGGGACGTGCTCGGACTCGATTTCCGGGTGCGGCTCCGCGCCGAGCGTGAGCACGCGCAGGCCCGGCACCTGCTCGCGCAGGCGGCGGATCGGCTCGACGTAGAAGCCGATCGCGGCGCGGCCGTCGGCGGTGAACGGGATCTCCAGCCCGATCGTCGGCCGCCCGCCCGGCTTGCGGCCGGGGTGCAGCATCACCGGGTCGGCGCCGCGCGGCACGTAGGCGACCTGCGCGCCGTGGCGGTCCCAGAAGCGGGCGTTGGTCTGCATCTCGACGACGTCGTCGCGCAGCGCGCAGGCGACCACGTCGAAGGTGCGGAACGAGGACACCACCGTCTCGTGGAACGCGTGGCGGGCCGAGGGCACGAACTTGGGGAAGTTCTTGGTCAGGATGCGCGCCGCCTGCCGCAGCGCTGGGAAGTGGGTGACGAAGTCGGCGGCGTCGTAGGACTGGTAGATGATGGCGTCGTAGCGCCGCTCCAGCGCCTCGCCGGCGAACAGGGCGCGCACCGCAAAGCAGCCGTTATACTGCTCCAGCCGGTCCAGCCCGGAAAGGCCGTGGGTGCCGAGGAACCCCGCAAGCGCCGCCGGGTCGGGGAACGGCAGCAGCAGTTCGACCTCGTGGCCCTGGCGCGACAGGTAGATCGCCTCGAACAGCGACATCACGCCCATGAAGCCGGGCTGCGGGATGGGATGGCGCCCGAAGATCCCCACCAGCATGGCGTCCTCCCGGTGTGCGGCCGCCTGGCCGTTCGATCAAGGGTTGCGTGATGCGTGCCGCGTGCAACTCTTGCACGGCGGGAGCCGTCGCCGCCAGGGGCGGAAGCGTCCCGCCGGAAGAAAGGCGCAGGCAACCAGCAAGCAAGGTTGAGGCTCTGCCTCAAACTCCGCCAAAGGCTCGCCTTTGGAATCCATTACTTAAGTAAATCGGTGTCCAGAGGCCCATGCTTGGAAGAGGGGGCCTTTGGCGGATCTGGGCAGAGCCCGGCCTTGCTTGCTGGCAGGGCATCCCGGCCCATCAGGCGGCGGCTGAAGCGCCCCCGCGCGGCTGCGGCGCCGGGCGAGGGCGGCGTGGCCGGGGCCTCGGGTTCCGCCCAGCCCAGGACCTCGTGCCCGGCGGCCCAGGCGCGCAGGGCGAAGTCCAGGAACGGCAGGCTGGCGCCGTCCTCGAGCGACAGGTCCAGTCCGCCCAGCTCCGCGAACAGGGCGCGCGGGACCAGCAGCGCCAGCCCGACCGGGGAGGACGTGCCGGGCGAGACGGCGAACGGCGGGTCCAGGCCGGCCCGGCGTGCCGCGGACAGGGCGGCCTGACCGGCCAGCACGCCGCACGTGCGCGCAGCGTGTCGCAGCAGGTCGGCCAGTGCGGACGGGCAGGGCGCCTCGGCACCGCGGGGGTAGAGGAACACCAGGGTGCGGCCGCGTGCGAGGCCTGCCGCACGGCTGGCGCGGGCCGCCGGGCCGCCGCCGTCCACGCACAGCGTCGCGCCCTCGGGTGCCGCGGCGTGCGCGCCGCCGCCATCGTCGCTGACGACCAGCTCCGCCGCGTGGTGGCGCAGCAGCATCGCGCAGGCCTGGGCCGCGGCGACGGCGTGGCGGTTGCCGGCGACGTCGAGCACCAGGCTCACGGCGGGGTCGGTGACGCGGACCAGCCGCAGGACGGGGGCGGCGCAGTGCCGGCGTCGTGGCGCCAGCGCGGCGCCCAGCACGCCCAGCGCCGCCACGGGGCCGCAGCCGGCGGGGCTGCCGTCCGCGCCCGGGTGGAGGCCGAGCCGCCCGTGCAGCCCGGACAGATGGTGCGACAGCGCATCGGCTCGCGCGTGCCAGGCGAGGACGTCGGCGGCGTCGTCGAGCAGGATACGGCCGAACACCGCGCCGCTGGCCAGCTCCCGCGCCTCGATCCGAGTGGCCGCCGGCATCGGCGAGGGCAGCGGCAGGGAGAAGCCGTGGTAGCCGTCGCGCACGCCCTCGCGCACCAGGTCGAGCCGCAACCGCGCGGCCACCGCCGCGGCGACCACGACGCCGTCCACCAGCAGCGCCACGCGCAATCGCGCGCGCGGGTGCGCGGGCGACCAGCACCAGCCGGTGACCATCTCGCCGTCGCGGTGCAGGTCGCCGACCACGGGAGGCGCAAGGTCCACGGGAGGCACAAGGTCGGGGCGTGCGAGGCCGGGACCGGCCGCGGGTTCCCGGGCCAGGCGGGGGGGCGACTGGGGCGCGACGGGCGCGGCTGGGTCGTCGGGCGTCACGAGGCGGGGATGACCGGCAGCCCGAGCGCGGCCAGGATCAGGGTCAGGTCGCGCGTGAATTCGTCTGCGTCGTCACCTGACGTAGCGCGGCGCCCGGCACGGGGTACGGCGCGGCTGCGGACGTAGCCGATCGCGGGCCAGCGCCTTTCCGGTTCGAGAGTGGCGGGCTGACGGACTCCGGCACGGCGAGGCGGGCCCGGTCCCGCCGTACGCAAGCCGGCAGCACCGGCGCGGGTGCGGGCGAGCACGTAGTCGCTGGCCGCCGCGGCGGCGAGCAGCGCGGCGCGTGCGGCCCCGGCCGACGGGTCAACGACGAGTCGGTCCGCCGCGGCATCGAGCAGCAGCACCAGCTTCGCGCGGGGTGCGAGGGCGCGGATGCGGTCCAGGGGCAGGGCGGCCGCCGCAGCCGCCGTCGCCAGGATCAGGTCGTGGCCGGGGTCGGTGGCGAGCGCCGCGGACACGGATTGCTGGAACGGCGCGCGCAGCACCATGGCACCAATCCGGCGCAGTGCCGCGTCGCCGGGCTGCTCGCCGTCCAGGGCGCCGATCGTGGCGGCGGCGATGTCGTAGCCGCACGCCAGCAGCGCCGACGCGATCGCGGGCGTCCGCGCGCCCTGCGGCAGGCCGGCGGGCCCGGCCACGTCCTCGACCGGCGCCATGCCCGGGACGGCCACGTCAGGCGCGGCAGCGGGCGCGTCCAGCAGCAACGCCCGCCCGAGCGGACGAGGCCAGCACGGACTGGGCCAGCACGGGTGCGACAGCGTCGGCCAGCGCTCGGCGAGGAGCTGCGCCGCCACAGGGTCGAGCGGGCGCGCGGCCTCGATCCGTCCTCCGGCGTCGTGCCATCCCAGCACGGCGGCAGGCTGGTAGAGCACCGTGCGGCCCGATTCCCAGCAGCGGAAGCAGAGATCGACAAAGGCCGCGCCGGCATCCGCGAATCCCGCGTCGAAGCCGCCGAGCGCCGCGAACACGTCGCCCCGCACCACGGCGGCGAACTCGCGCACCGCCGCCACCGGCGCCAGCCTGTCGCAGTGCGGCGCGAACTCGTGCTCGGCCTGGGCGAAATCGACGAGACGGCCACCGCCGTCGGGCAGCAGGCCGGCGGCCTGGATCGTGCCGTCCGGCCGGACCAGCTTGGCGCCGAGCACCGCACAGTCCGGCCTGCGCGCAAGGGTGTCGAGCGCCTGCGCCAGCCAGTCCGGGGTCGCGCCCGCGCCCGCGGACAGGAACGCGGCATGGGGCCGCCCGGCGGCGAGCACCGCCCGGTTGCGCGCCTCGGCGAGCGACTGGCCGGGCAGCAGCCGCCAGAAGCGCAGGTTCTGCACCAGGCTTGGCAGCAGGCACGCCGCCTCGGTGCAGCCGTCGTCGATCAGCACCACCTCGGCCACCGCGTCGAGCCCGGCGCGATGGATGGCGTGCAGGCAGGCGTGGATCTGCGCGACGCTGCCGGCGGCGTCCACGCACAGCGTCACCGCGGGCTCCGCGGCCACGTCGAGGCTGAACGGGGCGAGCGTGGCGGCGGTGTCCTCCAGCAGGCCGGCGAGGCTGGGCACCAGGGCGAACGGCACCGCGTCGGGCGGGGTCTCGGCGAGCCGGGTGAAGAACGCGCCCACCGTGGCGAGCAGCCCGCGCGTCACCGCCTGCTCGCGGTGCGCGCGCGCCTCCGCGTCGCCGAGGCGGGCGGCGAGCAGGCGGAACTGGCGCTCGACCTCGCGCAGCCGTTCCTCGACCGGCAGCACCGCCTGGCGGCGGAACACCGCGGAGGCGTGCAGCGCGGTGCCGGTGTCCGCGTCCGCCACGCCGACCTGGGCCAGCGAGCGGCTGGCCACGACCTCCCAGGGCAGCAGGAAGGAAAAGGCGTGCGCGCCGTCGCCGATGCCCGCGTCGCGCAGGTCGCCGCGGAAGCCGTCGGCGAGCGCGGTGCCGACCGGCTCGCCGTCCACGCGCACCTCCAGCCGCACCCGGCGCTCCGGCCGCGCCGGGTCCCAGCACCAGCCGCTGACCAAGCCTTCCTCGCCGACGCGGTCGAGATAGGCGCGCAGCGCGGGCCCGGCCGCGGCGGGCTGCGACGCCGCGTAGCTGAACAGCACGGGGGCGCCGACGAACTGCGCGGTGTCGATGTCCTGCAGCCGGATCGCGATGGCGCCGGCCTCGGCGGGGAACAGCGCGCGGGGAATGCGGACGCGAAAGGCATGGCGGCCGTCGCCGACGCCGGCGGCGACCAGGGCGTCGAGCGGCTGGTCGCACAGCGCGGTGGCGACGCGCTCGTTGTTGGCGAGCAGCGCCACGGCGCGGCGCCGTGTCGGCTGCGTTGGGTTCCAGCACCAGCCGCTCGCGGTGCCGTCGGGCGGCACCGGGTCGAGAAGGCCCACGGTGGCGGCAGCGGGACCGGGGCGGGCAGGACCTTGGGGGTGGGGAGAGATTGCGACGCCTACCGCGGGAAGGGTGGTCATACCAGCGGCCCTGAGTTTGACCTGCAAGGCAAGCAAGGCTGGGCTCTGCCCAGACCCGCCAGGGGCGAGCCGCCCCTGGACCGGCTTCTTTTAAGTAATGGATTCCAAAGGCGAGCCTTTGGCGGAGTTTGAGGCAGAGCCTCAACCTTGCTTGCTTCACCGGTCATTTCAAAGGGCTGTTGGTATCATGGGCGAGCCGGGTGCCGCCAGGTCGTTCACCGCGACGCCAGGAAGATCATGTTGAAGGGGCCGAGGTAGCCCAGCTCCTCGGACCAGTAGCAGTGCGCCGCGCAATCGACGAAGCCGGCCGCGCGCACCCGCTCCAGGATGTCCCAGCCGATCCTGTGCACCGGCTCGGCGCAGTACGCCGGCAGCGCGCCCGCACGCCGCGGCAGGCGCGAGAAGTCGGACACCGTGGCCTCTGCGTCGACGTGGAGCGGCGCCGTGAACAGCAGCGTGCCGCCCGGCGAGAGCACGCGCGCGACCTCGGCCAGCGCCGCATCGAGTGCCGGGACGTGGTGCAGGTGGTCGGGGCACAGCAGCATGTGCAGCGCGGCGTCGGGCGCCGGAAGGCGCAAGGCGGAGGGGCTGGCGGGTGTCCCGGGGCTCGCCGACAGTCGGGGCCACAGCGCCACCCCGTCGAGCCGCGCGGCCAGGGCACGGCCCAGTCCGCCTGGCTCGCCGAGCAGGACCGCGCGGAACCAGCCCCGGGCGCCGAGATGCGGCGCGGCGAGGTGCAGCAGGGCGCGCTCGCGGCAACCGAGGCGGTGGACGCAGCCGCAGCGCTGCTGCTCGCGCCAGTTCGGCACGAGCCTGCCGTCCGGCGTGGTCTCGCCGCCGGCGGTCGCCGAGTCGAACCGTGTCACGGCCAGGCAGAGGCCGCACGTGCCGTCGAGACGGAGGAGGGCCTCGCGCGACCCGAGCGCCCGCTCCCGGCCGTAGCGGGCGTCCAGGAGGTCGGCCTGCGCGCGGCGGAACGCGCGGAACGCCTCGGCGGAGCGGAACACCTCGCAGGGGAGACGCAGGGCTAGGGGGAGGTGCTCCGGCATGGCGTCGCGCCGGGACGTGGGGGCGTGGGCCGAGGCCTGGGTCGCGGCGCGCACCCTACCCGTTCTCGGCCAGGGTCAGGGTGCGGAAGCAGAAGCCCAGCTCGCGGGTGTCGGTGCCCCGCCCCAGCGTGGCGGGGCGTACGCTGTCCGGCAGATGCCACACGCAGCGCGCCACCGCGGCGCCGTCGCGCTCGAAAAGATGTTCCGGCTCGATCGTGGCCGAGAGGCGGTAGGTGCGCGGCTCGGCGAGGCGCCAGAAGCCGATGCGAAAGCCGTTGAGGTAGAGCACGACATCCTGGCGCGTGCAGCCCTCGCCGAGGAACGGCTCACCCTCGAAGGACAGGGTGCACGGCGCGCGCGGCCGGCTGGTGCGCAGGCGCAGCACCGCCTCCGGGCCGTCGTTCCAGACGTGGCCCTCCTCGGGCGCCGCCCAGCCGGACAGCAGGCCGTGGCGGCCCAGATCGCCTTCCCCGAACAGCCGGCCGACACCCAGCTCGCACGCCACCTCGTCGATCGTCCGAAGCATGTCGCCACCCTTTCCCTTGGTCTGTCGTCTTGCCGCGGTCCCGGTGGGCGCGCGGCCGCCCGGGTCGCCGCCGGCTGGATTGCGGCTGCCAGAATTGCGGATGGTGCGCACGCGCGTCCCTTTTCCCGGTGCGACCGGCGCCTCTGCGCCGTGCGGCCATACGGTCGCCGCGCGCTGCCACGCTCCGGCCGGCGAGCCGGACCGGGGCGTCCGAAGAGGTGGCACAGGCCGCGCGTCCAGGCCTTGCGAGAGGCGGCGCGGACCGGTGGCCGAGCGCCTCCCCTGCCCGGTGCCGGCAGGCAATTACCGTGCCGCATCGCGCGCGGCCTCGCCGTCCAGGCCACGGCGGCGGGCATGCCCGAGCCGGACCGCGTCGGCGAGGATGCGGCGGCCGCCCGCCACGGAGAACTCGCGGCGCACAATGTCCTGCCCGCCGAGCGACAGGCGGGTCCACTCGGCCTCGTCGCGGTAGAGCGCCAGGGTGGCCTGGGCGAACTCCGCGTCCGAGCGCGCGACCACGACGTGGCGGTCCTCCTCCAGCCCCGCGCCCTCCACGCCGATCGGGGTGGAGACCACGGGCACGCCGTACGACAGCGCGGACATCACCTTGCCCTTCACCCCGGCGCCGACGCGCAGCGGACAGACGAACACGCGCGCGGCGTCGAACAGGTCGCGCAGGTCGTCCACCAGGCCCACGACCTCGATGCCCTCGCCGGCCAGCGCCAGCACCTCCGGGCCGGGGTTGGCGCCGGCCACGAGGAAGCGGATCTGCGGGTCGGCGGCGCGGATCAGCGGCAGGATGTCGGCCGCGAAGTGGCGCACCGCGTCGACGTTGGGCGGATGGCGGTAGCCGCCGAGGAAGCACACGTCGCGCCTGGCGGCGAACGGCACCGCGGTGCCGGCGAACTCCACCATCAGCGGCCAGACGACCACCGGGGCAGCGGGCGCCGCTTCATGCAGGATCGCGGCCTCCACCGGGGAGTGGGTGATGGTGCAGTCCGCCGCCGCGACCATCGCCAGCTCGCGGCCGCGGATGATCTCCGCCTCGCGCAGGCCGGCCTCGTCGCCGTCGCGCTCCGCCTCGCGCCGGCGGCGCAGGAAGTGCAGGTCGGCGACGTGGAACAGCAGGCAGGCCTGCGGGGCATGGGCGCGGACCAGCTCCGCCACCCGCTCCATCATCCCCATGCGATACACCAGGACGGCGTCGAACTGCGCGCCGTAGCGCCGGATGTACGGGGCAAAACCCAGGTCGTACGGCGCGTAGGCGCACTCCACGCCACCCGCGAGCAGCGCCGTGGTGTGCTCCGGCTGGAACAGCCAGTTGTCCTCGGCGACGAAGTGCGCCTTGTGGCCGGCCTCGTGGCACACCCGCAGCGCCAGCACCGTCTGCACCGAGCCCGCGTCCTGCTTCGGCGTCGGCGCGGACACGTCGACCACCAGGATGCGCCGGCGCACCGCGCGCTCGCGCTCCAGGTAGGGTGCCTCGGCGTTGCGGCGGTGCGTCTCCAGCCGCTCGCGCCAGCGCAGGTACAGCCGGTGGTTGTTGACGACCTGGTGCGACTTCACGCCGCGCGTGGTGTCGGTGCCCGACGTCCTGCCCTCGTAGTGCACCACGCGGCTCTGCGGCTGCATCCAGACCTCGCGGCCGGAGGCTGCGACGCGCAGGCAGAGGTCGGCGTCCTCGCAGTACGCCGGGGCGTAGTGCGGGTCGAAGCCGCCCATCCCGCGCCACAGCGGGGCGGGCAGGGCGATCGAGCACCCCGACACGTAGTCCACCTGTCGCGCGTGGGCGTATTGCGGCCGGTTCGGGTCGTCGTTGCGGCCGTAGTTCCAGCAACTGCCGTCGCGCCAGACGATGCCGCCGGCCTCCTGCAGGCTGCCGTCCGGGTAGCACATCTTGGAGCCGACCAGCCCGGCCTCGGGGAAGGTGGCGAAGCTGTCGAGCAGCGCGTCGAGCCAGCCGTCCACCACGCGGGTGTCGTTGTTGAGCATCAGCACGAAGCGGCCGCGCGCCAGGGCCGCGCCGTCGTTGCAGCTCGCGATGAAGCCGACGTTGGCGGGCTGGCGCACGATGCGCAGGCCGGCGACCTGGGGCAGGATCTCGCCGGAGCGGTCGGGCGAGCGGTCGTCGACGACGATGATCTCGGCATTGTGGCGGGAGCGGTGCGACAGCAGGCTGTCGAGGCAGTTCAGGGTGTAGCCGAGCTGGCCATAGACCGGGATGACGATGGATACGTCGGGGGACACGTCGGGCGGTGCGCCGGCCCCGTCGGGCACGAGCCGCAGCCGCCGCCCGGGGGCGTTCAGCGCGGCCACGGCGCCGTCGAGGTCGGGCGCGGGCGTGTCCAGGCCGAAGCGGGCGAGGAACAGCGCGCCGCGGCGGCCCTCGATCACCACGGCGTCGTCCACGCGGCGCTCGTAGCGGCCCAGCGTCGCCTCGTGCAGGCCCGGCTGTTCGGCGAGCGGCCAGGGATGGCGGGTGCGCGGCACGTCGAACCCCGCGGCGCCCCCGGTCGCGGCGTCGGCGGCGTCCAGCTCGCGCCGGAGACGGGCTAGCTCCGAGCGCAACGCCATGGTGCGGTCCTCGACGTCGAGCAGGCGGTTGCCGAGTGCCGCCGCACGCGCGGCCCCGTCGTCCGAGGTGTCACGCATTCTCTCCACGGCTGCGCCCGGCGCACGATCCAGCGCCGCCACCCAGGCAGGATCGAGACGCGGCGCGGGTCTGGCCCGGGCGCCGCCGTCGGGCTTGGCGGTCGTGTCGCTCGACTCCAGGGGCGGCCTCCTGTGACGGCATGGGGTCGGTCCGACGCGACCGGCACTCGCGCGATTGCTCGCCAGGTTTGCGAGCGGGCGGCTCAAGGTTGCATCTTTGTTAAGCACGTCGTGCACGAGTTGATCTGCTGCGGCAGGATACACGTCGTTCCACAACGGCGTCGAGATGGTTCCGTGACCTTGCCCGGCCTGTCCGCCGTGTGGCAGCGGGTCAGTGTGCCTCGCGACAGCCGCAGGCGGCGCGTCGGGCAAGGCCGAGGCTTGCCTTCGGAATCCACTTTTCTAATACCAACAGCTCTTTTTGATATCCGGTGAAGCAAGAAAGGTTGAGGCTCTGCCTCAAACTCCGCCAAAGGCAAGCCTTTGGAATCCAATACTTAAGTAAAGCCGGTCCAGGGGGGCTTCCCCCCTGGCGGGTCTGGGCAAAGCCCAGCCTTGCCTGCCTACCGGCCGGCTGGCCGCTGCTCGTCGCCCGCCAGTGTCCCGTCCCTGGCCAGCCCCCCGAACGCGCCGCGCGCGTTGCCGGACATCCGGTTGCTCGTGTCGATCGACAGGCCGTGCGCCTCCGAGCCGGGCTGGAGCTGCACCCCGTAGGTCTGCGTGGGCACTGCCTGGTCGTCGCCCAGCACGTTGCCGCTCACCACCACGTCCGATACCGCGGGGTCCCCGGTCTGCGCCGTGCGCCCGCCCGCCAGGAACACCCCGGCCTGCGACGCGCCCTCCGGCATCAGCCCGTTCCTGTGGTTGTCGAGGCAGGTGTTGCCCGTGATCGCGGCTCCCGCGCCCGATGCGAACGAGATGCCGCTGCCGCCCGAGTTGCGCACCTCGTTGCCACGCACGGCCGCGGCCCCGACGCGGTACAGGTCGATCCCGTTGCCCGCGCTGTCCAGCACGACATTGTCCGCGATCTCCACGCCCTGGCTGGACGCACCGTAGATGCACGCTCCCGCCACGCCGGTGCCGTGCCCGCCCACCGACTCGCAGCGGTTGCGGTCCGCCACGAAGCCGACCTGCTGGCTGAACGACAGCGCATCCAGGCCCGAGCGGGCGAAGGTGCTGCCGGTCACGAAATTGCCGGCGTTGCGCGACACCGTGAGCCGCGCCCCCGCCTGCAACGGCGCCAGCGTCGCCCGCCCCAGCGTGACCCGTCCCTCTGCCCCGGCCTGGGCAAGCGCGCGGACCACCGTGCCGGTGGCGACGGCGTCCCCCGACACCAGGTCGCCCACCGCCGCCCCCACGATCCCGTCCAGCACGATGTCCGTGCCCGCCGCAGGCTGTGCCGCCACCACGCGCGCCTCGATGCCGCAGCAGAACGCCACGCCCTGCCGCTGGTCCGCGCCGCGTCCCGTCCTGCGGTAGGCGACGCCGACATCGGCGAAGTGCGACCCGCGCACCCCGCTCCGGCTCACGCGCGAGAACATCAGGCCGATGCCGCCCGTGTCGCTCACCGCCACCGCGTCGAACACCACGCCCGCCGATTCGTACACGGTGGCCAGGGTGGAGTTGCCGTCGGCCCTGTCGAACCCGCCGTCGAAGCCAAGCCCCTGCACTAGCACGTCCGACACGCCCGAGGCCGCGAACAGCGCCGGGTCCGCCGTGCTGTCCGCCGTCGGCGCCAGGGTCACGGTGCCGGGCCGGGCGCGGTAGGTGACGCCGGAGCGCGCCACCAGCGCCCGCGAGGTCAGGCACGGCCGCGCCGCCGGCGCGAACTCCACGACCTGCCCAGCCACCACGGCGGCGGCGAGCGCGCCCAGCGCCGCGGCGTTGTCGGTGGCGCCGTCGCATACCAGCCCGAAGCGCCGCGCATCGACTAGGCCCCCGTCCGCGCCGGCGGCCTGCCCGCTTGCCACGCCGGACAGCAACGCCGCGACGCCCGCGCCGTGGGCGACGCGCCGGGTGGAGGAAGCAAGGTTGAGGCTCCGCCTCAAACTCCGCCAAAGGCTCGCCTTTGGAATCCACTTGTTTAAGTAAATCGGTGTCCAGAGGCCCCATGCTTGAAGGAGGGAGCCTTTGGCGGGTCTGGGCGGAGCTGCCCAAAGGTTCCGATGGCCCGCTTGGGCCATTGGAATGGGCAGCGGAGGGAGCGCCCAGCCTTGCTTGCTGCCTTGTCGCCGCACGCCCGCATTGTTCCACCAGGCTTCCGCGCATACGCTGTGCCGGCAACCGGAGGATGCAGCGTGCGGATCGCCGCCCTGACGATGACCTGGAACGAGGCGTATTTCCTGCCGATCTGGCTGCGCCATTACGCCCGCCAGCTCGGGCCTGCCAACTGCTTCGTGATCGACCACGGCTCGGACGACGGCAGCACCGACGCGCTCGGCGAGGCCACCCGCATCCGGATGCCGCGCACCCCGCTCGACGAGACCAGGCGCGCCGACTGCGTGAGCCACATCGCCGCCGGCCTGCTGGCCTACTACGACGTGGTGCTCCACACCGACGTCGACGAGCTGCTGGTCGCCGACCCGCTGGCGGCCCCCAGCCTGCCCGAGTTCTGCGAGCGCTGCCCGCTGCCCGTGGTCACGGCGATCGGGCTGGACGTGAACCACGCGCCGCGCACCGAGCCCGGGATCGACCCTGCCGTGGCGATCAGCCTGCAACGTTCCTGGGTCCGCTTCGTCAGCCCGATGTGCAAGCCGGTGATGATCCGCCGCCCCGTGCACTGGCAGCCCGGCTTCCATAGCTGCGACGCCCCGATCCGCTTCGACCGGCTGTTCAACTTCCACCTGCGCCGCCACGACCTGAAGCACGGCCTGGAGCGCCTCGCCAAGACCCGCGCCATGGCCCGCGCCCACCCCGGGGTCAACGAGCACCAGGCGATCTCGGACGAGCAGTTCACCAACGACTTCCTCTACGGCGTCGGCCACCTGCCGTCGCGCACCGACGTCACCCTCGACCCGACCCAGCCACCCCTGCGCGACTGGCTGGCCCGCATCGAGCACGAGCAGCACGCGCGCGAGGGCGAGTTCTACCGCCTCGACCTCGGGATCGTCGCCGACGAGTTCTGGCGCATCCCCGAGCGGTTCGCCGGCACGTTCTGAGCGGGCGCCTGCTTCACCGCCCACGCCGTCGCGCCACTTGTGGCGCCGGCTCGGCCGTTCCGGAGGAGCCCGGCGGCACGTCCGCCGGGTCCGACGCATCCGTGGCACGGGGCGAGACCACGATCCGCACCGCTTCGAGGAACGCCTGCCCGGCCTGGCACGCGACACCGTCGCTCAGCGGCCCGACCTCGCCCCTGCCCACGAACGACCCCCAGTACCGGCATTCGAGGCGCTCGGCTGCCGCGCCGGTCAGGCGCACCCGGAACCCCAGGATCGGCAGCGCCATGCCCCGGCTGCCGCAGAAGCCGCCACCCCTGATCCACGGCGTGTTCCACTGGTCGCCCAGGATCGCCTGGTACTCGATCTCCCCGGCGCCAGCATTCTCCGGCATCACCGAGAAGCCCTCCACCGGCGCCCCGCTGCCCGCTCGCCCGGCCCATCCCGCGGCGTCGGCGAACAGGTCCCCAATGCCCTGCACATGCGTCATCAGCACCACGCCGCAGCGCGCCCTGCCATCCGTCCCGACGGTGTCCGCCGCACACACCGGCACCGGAACCGGGTCCGCCGCTGCTGGCGGCTCGGGCAGGGGCACCATCGCCGGGACCGCCTGCGTCCCCGGGGCCACTGCCGGGACAGCCGGCGTGGGCGACGCCCCGCCGGCACTCGCCGCCGCCGCGATCCCCGGGCCTGACCGCCCGGCCGCGCCTGGATATTCGGCCGCGCCCAGGTGTTCGGCCGCGCCCAGCGGACGGACGCGTAGCTCGGGCGGCGCCATGCCTCCGGCCGCCTTGTACACCGTGAGCATCACCCGGGTCCGCCCGCCCGTCACGAGCACGAACGCCGCCGTGCCGCCCGACAGCCATCCGCCCTCGGCCGCCCCCGACACGAAGGCATGTCCCGCGCCCGGCGAGGCCGGCAGCGGCTCGAGCCGCACGCAGGGCAGGCGCAGCCCCACGTCCGTCTCCGCCGAGCGGCCCGGCAGCACCTCCACCGCATACAGCCCCGGCTCGAACGCCAGGAACTGCCCCGTCACCTCCAGACCGGTTCCCAAGGGAACGGCACCGGCCGGCGCGATCCCGTCCGACGCGAGATCCCGTGACCGCCGATCGCCCGTCCGCAACTCCTGCGCCTGCAGATTGTCCATCCCGGACTTCATGCTGATACCAACCGCCCTTGGAGTGACTGGATGAAGCAAGGTTGAGGCTCTGCCTCAAACTCCGCCAGGGGGAGGCCCCCTGGACCGCCTTCCTTAAGTAAAGCCGGTCCAGGGGCGGCTCGCCCCTGGCGGGTCTGGGCAGAGCCCAGCCTTGCTTCCTTTCAGGTCAATGCAGGGCCCCCAACGCCGCCCGCATCAGCGCATCGTTGACCCGCCCGGCCGGCAGCCCCGGCGGCAGCAGCACGCCGTTCCCTGCGCGGCGGATTCGCTCCGCCTGTGCGCCCAGCGCGAACGCCGCCACCGAGAGCCCGGCCCGCCATAGCTCGGAGAGGGCGTAGCACCAGGTCTCCGGCCAGACCGACGGCACGAAGCCGAGCTGGGCCCCCTGCCTGCGCGCCAGCGCGACCGCCTCGTGCTCCTCGTAGCGCCCGGTGACGAACACCGGCCCGGCGTCCAGCAGCCGCGCGTCGTCCATGGTGTGCCCCGCCACCACGAAGCTGAGCGGCAGGTCGCGGCGTCCGGCATCGCGCACGCAGCCCAGCAGCACGTCGTAGCCCTTCTCCACGCCGATCGCGCCCATCACCAGAACCCGCACGCCACGCCCATCGTCCGCCGCCGCTTCGCCCGCCGCCACCCCGCCAGACCAAGTGCTGCCGTCTGCCTGCTTGTCCCGGCGCACGATGGGCGGCCATGCCTCATCCTCCCAGGGCGCCACCACCGCGGCCACGCCGGGGAACTGCCGGGCGATGCGCTCCGCCGCGTCGGCCGAGGGCGCCACCACCCGACGCGCCGCGCGCAGCATCCGCCCCGAGCGCGCCCGCAGCGCCGCCACCCCGATTTGCTCCCCGGGCCGCTCGTCGAGCCGGCTGCCGTGGTCGGCGACGCAGTCCTCGCACGTCGCCTCGTCCACCGGCTCGCCGCAGTAGCGCCCGCCCGCGCCGCACAGCGACACGCGCGGGCACCAGGCTGCGTAGTCGTGCACCACCACGTCGCACGGCACGCCCAGGGCCGCCGCCAGCCCGGCGATCTCCGGCGCGTGCCCCAGCAGGTGATGCAGCTCCACCCTGCGTACCCCGTCGCGCCCGAGCAGCCGCGCCAGCGCCGCCATCTCTCCCGGCACCGCGAACTCCAGGTCGGCGAAGCGGCCCTCCACCCCGTCGGACACCGTGCACGCCCTGCCAGCCGCCGCCGCCCCATCTGCCGTCGCCCCATCTGCCGTCGCCCCGTCTGCCATCGCCCCGTCTGCCATCGCTCCGTCCTCCGGCATCCACCCCGCCGCGGACTCGCGCGTCGCTGCCGCCGGGCGCAGCACCACCGCGCGCAGCCCCTCCGCCCGGATCGCCGCCGTGCGCTCGCGCAGGTGGCGCTCGACCCCGCCGCCGAGCCCGTGCGTCACCAGCACCACCGCGCCCTCGCGCCGTCCGGCCGCCCAGCGCAGCCGGTCCACCCGCCGCCGCGCCGGCGCCAGGGGGTCCGCCGCCTCGAACCGCCCCACCAGGGCGTCGTAGCCGGGGTGCAGCCGGTTCAGCACCGCCATGTTGCGCGCGAGGAGATGCTGCCGCGCCTGCCCGAACGACTGGGCGCCGCGATGCGCCACGAACACCCCGGTCGCCGCGACGTGCCGCCATCCCAGCCGCGCGGCGCGCAGGCACCAGTCGTTCTCCTCGCCGTAGCCCTGCGCGAACACATCCTCGCGCAGCAGCCCGACCTCGGCGAGGCAGTCGTGGCGGAGCAGCATGCAGAACCCCACCCCGGTCGGCAGCGCCACCACGCGGTCCCCGTTCGCCGCCCGGAACAGCGCGTCGAGCCGGTCCACCCGCGCCATCCCTGCCGCCTCGCCCGCCGCCGGCACGGCGGGCTCCACGCCCACCATTGCTCCTGCCGCACCCGCGCGGCCCGGTGCCGCAGCGCCGGGCCATGCAGGCTCGCCGGCCGCATAGGACAGGATCGAGCCGTCGTCGGTCATCGGCGTGGCGCTGCCGATATCGCTCGCGCCGTACGCCGCCGCCGCCAGCCGCGCGAGCCATCCCGCAGGCAGCAGCGTGTCCGGGTTGAGCAGCACGACGTCGCGCGGTCCGCCCTCCCAGGCTCCGCTCTCGCAGGCCCCGCCTTCGCGGGCATGGCGCAGCCCCGTGTTCGCCGCCGCCGGGAAGCCGCGATTCTCCGTGTGCCGCAGCAGCACGACATCGCCCCGCGCCGCCGCCGCCGCCGCCGCCGCACGCAGCGCCGGGTCGGGCGAGGCGTCGTCGACCACCACGATCCGCAGGCTGTCCACACGCTCGCGCAGCAGCGTCGCCAGGCACGCGGAGAAATCCGCCTCGCCCCTGTGCACCGGCATCACGACGTCGACCGCCTGGCGCTCCGGCACCGCACGCGGCCGCGCTGCGCTCCGTCCGTCCCGCGGCTTCGCCTCGCAGCGCAGCGGACTGCCGGCCAGAGCGGTGCCGTCCGCCCCCGCCACCCGGATCGTGGCCACCCGGATCGTGGCCGCGCCGCGGAGCCTGGACGCCGCCACGCGGAACCCGCGCCGCCGCTCCGCCCCGTCGCCGCCCGGCAGCTCCGTCACGGCCCTGACCCCGAACCGCCATGCCTCGCCCGCCTCATCGGCGGCAACCACCTCCAGCGCCGGCGCCCTGTCCGGGTCGCCCGGCAGCCAGGCCCAGCCGGCCAGCGACCCGTCCGGCTCCAGCCACGCCGCCCCGCGCGGACGCCGCAGCGCCGCCAGGTCGAGCCCGCTGCCCAGCAACGCCCGCCCGCCGCACGCAGCCGTCACCACCCCGATCCGTCCGGGCGCCAGGGTCCGCACCTGGAGCGTGCCGTCCGCGACGACAGCGCCGGCCGGCACCGCATCCACCGCAAGCTCCACCCGGCCGATCGCCGCCCCCTCGATCGCGGCCCCGTCCGGTCCCGGGTCGCGGCCGCCGTCCTGGCTACCGTCCTGGGCGCACACCAGCAGCCGTCCCCTGCTGTCCGCGCCGATCCAGCCCACGGCCCCGTTCTCGCGCGTCACCGCCGTCGCCAGTTGCGCGAACGCCGCGTCCCTGGGCGGCGCCACCGCGCGGAGCAGCCGCCCGAGCTGTTGCGCCGCCGCCTCGCCCGCCCCCAGCCGCAGCTCCGCCAGCACCAGCCCCACCCCGGCCTCGCGCAGCTCCGGCGCCGCCGCGACCAGCGCGCGCAGCAGCGATCGTCCGTGCGAATCGTCCACCCCGGTGAAGGCCGACGCCAGCAGCAGCGACACCGACCGGTCCCCCGGCGCCAGCCGGTGCGCCCGGTCCAGCCAGCGCAACGCCTCGGCACGCTCGCCCGCCCGCAGCGCCGCCCGGCCGCGCTCCACGGCATCGCGCGCCGCCTGTTCCGGAGTCGCGTGGCCGTGGGCAGGAAAGCAAGGCTGGGCTCTGCCCAGACCCGCAAAGGGCCGTCGGCCCTTTGATCCCATTTGTTCAGGAAGGGGGATTTTTAGGGCTTGCCTTGAGAGAAGTCCCGGAGCCTCCGGCTCTGCCGGCTTCGCTGCCCCGTCGGTCCCGTGGCGCCGTCAACCATGGCCGAAGTCGGCCGCGCCGAGGTTGGCCGAACTGCCCTGCACGACGATCTTCGTCTGGTCGCCCAGCACGATGGTCGTGCTGCCGCCGCCGGTGACCTGGTGGCCGATCGCGTAGTCGTATGTCGCCAGGTCCTTGAAGTACAGCACGTCGCCGGCGCCGAATTTGTCGACGGTGTAGACCTGCGCACCCTGCGCCGCGCTCTCCTTGACGAACGACAGCACGTCGCCGCCGCTGCCCCCCGCCCCGCCGCTCACCAGCGTGTCGCTGCCGGTGCCCGCGACCAGCGTCTCGTTGCCAGCGCCCGCGGTGAGCAGGTTCCGTCCGCTGCCGCCCTCCAGGTAGTCGCCCGACACCGCGCCGGTCAGCGACACGTTGCCCCCCTGGCCGATCAGCACGTTGCCGCCATCCGAGCCGCCCGTGAACATCCCGCCGCCCGCGCCGGCATAGATCGTGGCGCTCGCGGTGCCGGCCTGCACCGTGCTGGCCTGCGCCCCGCCCTGGAACAGCAGCGTGGCGCCGCTCACTGTGCTGCCCGTCACCACCGCCGAGCCGGCATCGGCGGGGCTCGGGTCGAACTGCGTCGCCGGCGCCGGACCCACCGAGACCACGGAGTGTCCCGCGCCCAGCGTCACGCTGTCCGCGCCGTTCACCACGAAGATGGTGGTGGCCGCCGCATCCGTGCCGCCCGCCAACGTGTCGCCCGACACGCGCGCTACCAGTTGTTCGTCGCCCGCCCCGGCGGTGATCCGGTCGTGCCCGGAGTTGCCCTCCAGGTAGTCGCCCGTGGCGCCGCCGGTGATCGTGGTCCTGCCGCTGCCGCCGATCACGGTGGTGTTGCCGCCAGAGCCCGTCGAGAGGATGCCGCCGCCGGCGCGGCCCTCGATGCGGTCGCCGCCGGTGCTGCCGCCGAGCACGATGGCCGCTGCGCTGCCGCCGACGAAGTCCAGCGTGCCGCCCGCGGTGCCGGAGCTCTGCACCACCGCAGCGCCGCTGCCGGTCACCACCACCGTGGAGTTGCCGCTGCCGATCTGGACCACGGTGGCACCCGTCGCGGTGTCGATCACGTAGGTGGTGTCGCCGCTGCCGCCGACCAGCGTGTCGCCGCCCGCCAGGGCCGCCACGGTCTCGCGGCCCGCCCCGGCGGTGACCAGGTCGTGTCCGGAACTGCTCTCCAGGTAGTCGCCGTCGCCGCCGCCGGTGATCGTGGCGGCGCCGCTGCCGCCGATGATGGTGTTGGCGCCGCCGCTGCCGCCGGTGAGGCTGCCGCCGCCGTCGCGCCCCTCGATGCGGTCCCCGGCGGTGCCGCCGCCGTTGACGGTGCTCGCCGCGGTGCCGCCCTGGAAATCCAGCGACCCGGACTGGGCGCCGTCGACCGTGACCCCGCCCGCGCCGAGCACCGCCACCTTCGCAGCGCCGCCGCCCAGCGCCACCGTCGTGCCCACGGTGTCCGCGTTCTCCGCCAGGAACGTCGTCTGGCCGCCGCTGCCGACGAGCGTGTCGCCACCCACCATCGCCGCCACCGTCTCGGCGCCGGCCCCGGCGGTAATCCTGTCTTGCCCGGAATTGCCTTCGAGGTAGTCGCCGCCGCCGCCGCCAATGATCGTGGCGGCGCCGCTGCCGCCGATGATCGTGTTGGCGCCGCCGCTGCCGCCGGTGAAGCTGCCGCCCCCGTCGCGTCCCTCGATGCGGTCCCCGGTGGTGTCGCCGCCCTGCACCGTGCTGGCCACGGCCCCCCCCTGGAAGGCGAGCGAGCCGGAGCTGCCGCCGACCCCGGAGCTACCGCCAACTACGGTGGCACTGCCGGTGCCGATCACCCCCACGCTCGTCGTGCCGCTGCCAAGCTCGACGCGGTCGCGGCCCTCGACGATCACGCTGCTGGTGCCGGCGCCGGTGCGCACCAGGTTGCTTCCCGTGCCCGCGTCGATCGTGGTGGCGCCATCGCCGCCGACCACTGTGTCGTCCCCGGTGCTCAGGGTGACGGCGTTCGTGCCCGTGCCGCCGGCGAAGGAAATCGAGTTGCCGCCGCCGCCGGCCACCACCGTGGTGCTGCCCGTGCCGGCGGAGAAGCTCAGCCCGCCGTCGCTGGCCAGCACCGACTGGCTCGCGGCGCCCCCGCCCGTCACCGTGAGCGGCGCCGTGTCCTGGATCACCGCCGCCGAAGCGCCCGACACGTCCACCGTGCCGGCCGCGCCGGAGGGCACGATAACATAGCCCGACCCTGGGCCGCCCGCGCCGTACACGGAAGCCTGCGTCGCGGAATACTGCCCGTCAATCATGCTGGCCAGCGCCTCGCCACCCAGCCTGGCACGGTCGGCGGCATCGAACTGCAGGCTGATGGCGGCGTGGTCGCTGCCTCCGGTGACTGTCAGCGGACTTCCGGCCATCGTGCGCCCCGTGCGTCAAGAAGGTATGTAAATGCCTCACAACCGGGCTAACATAAAAATATTGTTAACACAAGCTAAGGTTGTAGACACCATTTGATAGCGATTGTGCGCCGGCAGGCTAGCCAGAATGCCCCTGAACCGTGCAGTATTGTGTCTCGAAGACACCGGGGGTGAGGTTCTTGCGCGAGATCGCCACCGAAGCGGGAACTACGTAGTGACATGCGCGCGTGTTCCTCGGTCTGTTCCGGGGCTCTGCCTCGTTCCATCCGGCGGCTGCCGGATCGTCGGAGATGCTCCCGGCTGCCGACGCGGCGAGGCGCCATGACGACAGACACCGGGCATTCGGCTCCGCGGGACAGGCGCGAGGAGAGCCCGGGCTGGACGTTCACCCTGGACCCGTCGCTCGGCCTCGACGCACCTGTCGGCCTGCATCCCGAAGCACTGCGCCGCGGCGATGCCCTCGGCGACACCACTCCCGACGATGTCCTCGAGGCATCCCGGCGCGAGACGCCATCCTGCCCCGCCCAGTGCGACTGGCAGCCCCCGACGGTGTCGGCCGACCCCGCCGTCCCCGCCAACGCCCCGCCCGCGACGGCCACATACGCCAGAGGCCGCTCGACCCGCCCCGGGTGGACCGTCTGGTCGCCGCAACCGGTCCGCACCGCTCCCGAGCTTGTCGCAGCCCCCAAGCTTGTCGCATCCGGGTCGGCTATTTCCGAACCGGCCCCGTCCGCCGGTCCGGCCGGGATCGACCTCGCCGCGCAGGAGAGGCACGCGACCGCGCCGTTCTTCGACCCGGACCACTACCTTGCAGGCTTCGCCGCACCGGTCGCCGCTCCCGCCAGGGCCGACGCGCTGGCGCACTTCCTGCGGCATGGCTGGCGGGAGGGCCGCAGCCCGGCGCTGTGCTTCGACACCCGCTTCTACCTGTCTGCCCACCCCGACGTCGCCCGGCAGGGCATCAACCCGCTCTGGCACTACGTCATGGCCGGTCGCGGCGAAGGCCGGCTGCCCGTCGACCCGCTGCGTCCCCCGTTCGGCTCCGCCCTGGAGCGTGCGCCCGCGGAGCTGGCCCGCATCGCGCCGTTCCTCGACCGCGCCCACTACCTGGCCACCTATCCCGACGTGCTGGCGAGCGGCGACGACCCCCTGACGCACTACTGCCGCTACGGCTGGCGCGAGGGCCGCAACCCGTCGCGCTCGTTCGACACCCGCTACTACCTGGAGACCAACCCGGAGGTCGCGGCGCGCGACATCAACCCGCTGTGGCACTACGCCGCGCTGGGCCACCGCGAGGGCCGCCACCCCATCGACCGCACCGGCTTCCAGCGCGCGCTGCTCGGCGAACTGCGCACCGCCGACGAGCGCACCCGCGACTACGAGGCCGCCGACACGCTGAGCGTGCTCGATCCCGATGCCACGCTGGCGCTGCTGCGCCGCAGCCTGTCCGCCGCTTCCGCCGTGCCCGCTTCCGACGTGTCCGCCTCCGCCCTGGTGCTGTCGGTCAGCCACGACCCCTACACGCGCGTGGTCGGTGGCACGCAGATCTTCATCGCCGACGAGGAGGCCCGCTTCCGGGCCGAAGGCGCCGCCTACCTGCACGTCTCGCCCATGGTGCCGCGGCTGCGGCTGGCCACCGCGTCCGACGGGCCGCTGTTCCTTCGCCTCACCCTGGACGGCACGGAGGTCGGCCACCTCGATGCCGCCGCTCTCGCGGACGCCCTGCGCACCCTGGCCCCGGAGCTGCCGCAGCAGCGCCTGCTGGTGCTGCACTGCCTGCTGGGCCACGCCACCGCCGACATCCTGGCCCTGCACGAGGCGCTGCGCCCCGCGCAGGCCGTGTTGTGGCTGCACGACTACTCGACGTTGTGCGAGGGCTTCAACCTGCTGCGCAACGACACGACGTTCTGCGGCGCGCCGCCGCCCGACAGCCAGGCCTGCCGGGTCTGCATCCACGGCCCCGCCCGCGTTCGCCACCTCGCGCAGATGCACGCGCTGTTCGTGGCGATCTCACCCGACATCGTCGCCCCATCGCGTGCGGCGCTGCGGGTCTGGCTGGACGGCCAGGCCAGCCTGCCTCGCGTGGTGTCCGCCGCGAAGGCCGACGGCCATGCCGTGCCGTCCTGCGGCCAGGGTGCCGCCCGGCCGGCTGACGCCGCGCCCATGCTGCCAGGACACATGCCGCCGGCACACCTGCCGACACTGCCGGTGCGCTCCACGCGCGTGCATCCCCATGCCCGGATCGAGTTCGCCGCGACCCGACGCAGCCTGGTGCCACCGTCGCGGCGCGGCACCCCGGCCCACCCGGTCCGCGTCGCCTTTGTCGGCCACCCCGGCGCGCACAAGGGCTGGCCCGCCTTTCTCGCCCTGGTGCGCGAGTGCGGCGGCGACGGCGCCTATCGCTTCTTCCACTTCGCCGACGCGCCTGCGCCGCTGCCGTCGCCCGGGGTCCGCCCCCCCGAGATCCGTCACGTCGCGGTGCAGGTCGCACCCGACCGCCGCGACGCCACCCGCGAGGCGCTGGAGGCGCACGCCATCGACCTCGTGCTGATGCCCGCGCCCTGGCCGGAGACCTTCTCCTACGTCGCCCACGAGGCGATCGCGTCGGGCGCCGACATCGTCACCCTGGCCGACAGCGGCAACGTCGCCGCGGCGGTGCTCCGCTCCGGCCGCGGCGTGGTGCTCGACGACCCGTCCGCCTGCATCGACTTCCTGGTGTCCGGCCGTGCCGTCGAGTACGTCCGGCTCTGCTACGCGCAGGGCAACCAGGTCGGCCGCCTCGTGCATTGCGGCACCACCGCCACCCTGCCGCCCCACGCCACCCTGCCGCCCGACCCCGATCGCCTGGAGGCGACGCCACCCGAGGCCGCCCACGCCCCGCTCCAGGCCGTGCCCTCGTGACCCCGCGCCGCCCGCGCGCCGCGAGCGGGGCGGTTGCGTGACCCGGACATGCTGCTACACCAGCTTCACCTACGCCTACCTGTCGCGCGCCCGGGTGCTGTGCGACAGCCTGCGCCGCACCCACCCGGACTGGCCGATCCACGCCGTGGTGGTCGACGAGCCCCCGCCTGGCGTCGATCCCGCAGCCGCCCTCGCCTGCTTCGACGGCGTGATCCCTCTCGCCGAGCTGGGCATCCCGAGGCTGCGCGCCTGGCTGTTCAAGCACGACGTCGTGGAGGCCTGCACCGCGGTGAAGGGCCATGCCCTGCTCCATCTGCAGGAGCACTACGACAAGGTGGTGTATTTCGACCCCGACATCGCGCTGTTCCACCCGCTCGATGACCTCGACGTCCTGCTCGACCAGCACTCCGTCGTGCTCACGCCCCACCAGCTCGACGCCAACGAGGCGCCGGTCGCGGTCGCCGACAACGAGCTGACCTCCCTGCGCTACGGCGTGTTCAACCTCGGCTTCCTCGCGGTGCGCAGCGACCCGGAAGGCCGGCGCTTCGCCCGCTGGTGGGCTGCCCAGCTCCACCGCGCCTGCTACGACGAGGTGGAGAGCGGCATCTTCACCGACCAGAAATACTGCGACCTGGTGCCCGCCCTGTTCGAGCGCGTCCATGTCCACCGCGACCCCGGCTGCAACGTCGCGAGCTGGAACCTCAGCCGCCGCACCCTGCGCATCGGCCGCGACGGCACCATCACCGCCAACAACGTGGCGCTGAAGTTCTACCACTTCACCAAGATCGGCACCGCCGGCGACGTGATGGTGCGGCGCTACGCCGGTCCCAACCTCGCCGCCTTCGAGATCTGGGAGTGGTACCGGCGCCAGATCGCCGCCGCCCCGGACGCGCCCGGCTCCGACACGCCCTGGCACTACGGCCATTTCGGCGATGGCCGTTCGATCCCGAAGCCGCTGCGCTTGCTCTACCGCAGCCGTGCCGACCTGCTCGCCGCGTTCGACGACCCGTTCCGCGCCGGGCCGGGCAGCTACCTCGACTGGGTCCGCTCGGAACACCCGGACCTGCTCCTTCCCCGGGCGGCCGCCTGAGCACCAGGGAGTCCTGGTCAACAAGCAAGGTTGGGCTCTGCCCAGACCCGCCAGGGGCGAGCCGCCCCTGGACCGGCTTTACTTAAGTAAGGGATTCCAAAGGCGAGCCTTTGGCGGAGTTTGAGGCGGAGCCTCAATCTTGCTTCCTATGCCTGCGTCTCTGCTACTCCTGCAAGACCAGCTCCCGCAGCACCGCGCACACCTCGTCCACGTCCATCTGCGTCAGCCTGTCGAACAGCGGCAGGCTGACCACGCGCGAGGCGATCCGCTCGGTGACGCTCAGGTCGCTCAGCACGCAGGTGTCGCGAAAATACGGCTGCTCGGCCAGGTGCGGCGAGAAGTAGGTCGCCGCCCCGATGCCCCGTGCCGCCAGAGCGGCGACGAACTCGGCCCGGGTCCCCGGCCAGCGTTCCGGCAGCAGCACCGGCATGAACTGGTGGGTCTGCCGCTCGCCCACGGTGTCCTGGAACGTCCAGCCGGGCAGGCCGCGCATGTAGGCGCCGGCGAGCCCGGTGCGGTGCGCCACCACGGCGGGGAACTCCGCGAGCTTGGCCAGCGCCTGCAGCGCAGTGACCTCGCCAAGGGTGGCGTCCAGCCCCGGCAGGCTGGTGGCATCCCCGACCACCACCCCGAAATCACCCATCGCCCGCATCGCCGCGAGCGCGTCGGGATCGGCGTTGTAGATCACCCCGCCCTCGGCCACCGCGAACGTCTTGGTGACGTGCATCGAGAACACCACGGAGTGCCGCGACCCCGTGCCGAAGCCCCGCCCCAGCGCGTCCAGCGAGCCCAGCGACGCCGCCGCGTCGACCACCACCGGCACGCCGTGTTCGCGGCTGATGCGATCGTATCGCTCCATGTCGAGGCAGTTGCCGAAGGTGGCGTAGGGCACGATGACCGCGATCTGTCCGGCGTACTGCTCGAGCAGCGCGTCCTCGGCCTCCCGGCAGGGCAGCCAGGTGTCTGGGTCGATGTCGCACAGCAGCGGCGTCAGGCCGCACCAGATCGCGGCGTGCGCGGTGGCGGCGAAGGTGAACGAGGGCATCAGCGCGTAGCGCCGGCGCCCCGCCTCGGCCCGGCCGCCCTGCCGCGGATCAGGCACGGCCGGAAGCCCGTGCGTCCGACCCGCGGTGAAGCGACCCGTGGTGAAGCCCAGGGCGTGGCGGATCGCCAGCATCAGGCCGATCGTGGCGTTGCTCACGGTGAGGCAGCCGCCGACTCCGCCGAACACCTCCGCCGTGAGCGCGCCTTCGAAGCGTGTGTTGACCGGCCCGTGGTTGGAGAACACCCCGCTGTCCTCGATCCGGGCCAGCTCGGCGCCGAGCCGGCTCAGGCGACCCGGGTTGGGCTGGATCAGCGGAACCTTCATGCGACGACCTCGGGCAGTGCCCGCTCCTCCAACACAGTGGCCCCGTCCCGTCGGGATCGGGGTGAACGTCGCCGCGACGTCCTGCCGCGCGGCGCCGCTGGCGCGTCATGGAAGACGCAACGCCGTCCTGGATCAAGCGCGCTCTCCAGCCGGCAGGGGCGGCTCGCAGGAGGCCGGCAGGAAGCAAGGCTGGGCTCTGCCCAGACCCGCCAGGGGGGAAGCCCCCCTGGACCGGCTTTACTTAGACAGTGGATTCCAAAGGCGAGCCTTTGGCGGAGTTTGAGGCAGAGCCTCAACCTTGCCCGCATCGCCCGGCCTCAGCCAAGCGGGCGTCCCTGTCGCGCCGCCCGCTCCGCCACCGTGGGCTCCGGCGCCATCTTCTGCACCACCTGCAGCAGCGCCGCCCGCGAGGAGACATCCAGCCGCCGGTACGCGCGCAACAGGGCCTCCTCGTCGCCCGCCAGCAGGCCCAGCGTGCCCTGGTCCTCCTCCAGGAACTCGGGCGGCACCTCCGCGTCGGGGTCCAGCCCCACCAGGTACGACACCGAGGTCGCCAGCACCTCGGCCAGCCTCACCAGCCGCCGCCCGCGCGGCACGGCCATCCGCCCGTCCAGCAGCCTCGCCAGGAAGTCGTCCGCCAGCCCCGCCGCCCGCCCCGCCGTCTCGACCGGCAGCGAAAGGCGATCCAGCCTGCCCTGCACCCGCTCGGCCAGCGCGCCCGCCTCCCCAGCCTCCGTCACCCGTGCCTCCGTCACCCACGCCTCCTCGCCCGCACCCCGGCTCGCATGGAACTCCGCAACTCCTGCGGCAAAGCCGGCAGGCCGGAGGTCGCCACTTCCGGGCCTCGCCGGAAGCTCGCTCCCGGGACGTCCATGCGATCGGGAGAAGCGGGGCGGGGCAGGGGAGTCAGGCCGGCTCCGCGAGCAGGTCGGCGATCACCTGGTCCTCCGCCGGCAACAGCCCGCTGATGCCCACGCCGCCCAGCACCGTGCCGCCTGCGTCGCGCAGTACGGCGCCTCCCGGCAGCCCGGTCAGCGCCGGGTCGCAGAAGTAGCTGGCCGGGTAGCCCTGGCCCTGCAGCCGCTCGTGGAACGCCGCCGTGCCCACGCCGATCCGCGCCGCGGTGTAGGCCTTGGCCTGCGACAGGGCGATCGAGCGCACCGGCGTCCCCGCCATGCGCGCGAACGCCACCAGGAACCCCTGGGAGTCGCACACCGAGACACAGAGCGGACGCCCGTACCTCTCCGACTCCGCCACTGCCCGCCGCGTCAGCCGCTCCGCCTCGTCCAGATCCATCGCCCGCTCCCGCCTGTTCCGCCACGCACCCCTGGAGAGTGACGCAGCCCCTCGTCATGGTTTCCAAAGGGCTCGCCCTTTGGCGGAGTCCAGAGGCAGCGCCTCTGGCGTTGCCTTACCGCACCATTCCCGGACCTTGCAGGTGCGTGGTCCATGCTTGCCCGTGCGACACGGCGCGGCAAGCACGGCGACACGCGCTCAGGTGCAGGGTCGAGAAGGCGGGCGGGAGACGCCTCCCGCCACCTTGCGCAGCCGGGTCCCTGGGATCGCGGCGGCCGTGTTGCCCGAGTTCCACACCAACAAACGGCAAATACCAACGGTATCACGTTGCAGCATTGTTGTTTGCATGATCCTCCCCTAGTTGATGCCGGACTGACCGCAGGAGACGATCGACGTGGACCAGATCAACAGAGCCGCGCTCCGCCCGGGCTGGCGCGAGCTGTGGCTCAAGGAGGACTGGTGGGCGGTCTGGCTCGGCCTCGGCCTGGTGCTGGCCGCCTATGCGCTGTTCGCCTCCGGCAGCTCAATCGCCTGGCTTGCGGTGGCACCCGCGAAGTGGTCGACCCTCGCCCAGCTTGCAGCCCAGTCCTGGGCCGCGGCGCCACGCTACCTGGCGCAGTTCGCGATGTTCCTGCTCCTGTTCGGCGCGGCCGCGCGCGTGCTCGGCTTCCGGCTGGCGGCGTTCGTGCCGTCCTTCGCGCTGCTGTACGCGCTCTCGGTGGCGATCTTCGCGGCCGGCGCCTGGGACCGCGCGCAGGCCTACAACCTGGAGCCGCCGCTGATCGCGCTGCTGGTCGGGCTGGCGATCTCCAACCTGGTCGGACTGCCCCGCTGGCTCGACGCCGGGTTCCGCGTCGAGTTCTACGTCAAGACCGGGATCGTGCTGCTCGGCGCCACCCTGCCGTTCACGCTGATCCTGTGGGCCGGGCCGGTGGCGATCCTGCAGGCCTCCGTGGTCTCGGTCGCGACGTTCCTGGTGATCTTCCTGGTTGCGGTGCGCCTCGGGCTGGACCGCCGCCTCGCGGCCACGCTCGGCGCGGGCGGCGCCGTGTGCGGCGTCTCCGCGGCCATCGCCATCGCCGGCGCGGTGCGCGCGGACAAGGAGCACCCGCCGATCGCCATCACGCTGGTGGTGCTGTGGGCGATCGTGATGATCTTCGTCCTGCCCCTGGCCGCAGCAAGCCTGCACCTGCCGGCCGGCGTGGGCGGCGCCTGGATCGGCACGTCGGAGTTCGCCGACGCCGCAGGCTTCGCCGCCGCCCAGGCCTATGGCGGCCAGGCCGGCCCCGCCACCGGGATCGCCGGCACCGCGGACCAGGCGGTGTGGTCGTACACCCTGGTCAAGGTGGTCGGCCGCGACGTCTGGATCGGCATCTGGGCGCTGGTGCTGTCGATCATCTCCGTCACCCGCTGGGAGACGCAGGGGATCGGCGGCCGCATCGAGTTCGGCCAGGTCTGGTGGCGGTTCCCCAAGTTCGTGGTGGGCTTCCTCGTGGCCTCGGTGCTGGTCACGCTGGTGACGCAGGGCGTCAGCTTCCACGACTACAACGCCGTGGTGAAGCCCGGCCTCGTGGCGCCGATCACCGCGTTGCGCACCTGGGCGTTCACCTTCTGCTTCCTCAGCATCGGGCTGACCACCCGGCTGCGCGAGCTGGCGCCCGCCGGCGGGCGACCGTTCGTGGCGTTCACCGCGGGCGTCGCGGTCAACGTGGTGCTGGGCTTCGTGATGTCCGTGCTGGTGTTCGGCCAGTACTGGGCGGGCCTGACGCATTGACCCGCGCACCGCCCGCCCCGGGCGTCGCCTGCGGTCGCTGCACGCAGTTCGACGCCCGGCCGCACGCGATCGAGGCGGCGTTCCCCGGGCTCGCCAGCATGGGCTCCGGGAGTGCCTCGGTGCGGGCGCAGGACGGGCTGTGCGCGCTGCACGGGCGGTACCTGCCGGCCAGCGCCTACTGCGCGGCGTTCGAGGCGGCGGGGAAGCAAGCAAGGCTGGGCTCTGCCCAGACCCGCCAGGGGCGAGCCGCCCCTGGACCGGCTTGACTTAAGTCGTGGACTCCAAAGGCGAGCCTTTGGCGGAGTTTGAGGCAGAGCCTCAACCTTGCCTGTCAGCCCTCTGCGGGCAGGGCGATGCTTTCCAGCGAGCAGCCCTCGCAGTCCACGCCGATCGCCGTCTCGGTGGCGGCGGCGCCCAGCATCAGCGCCGCCGCCACCGCGTAGCCGCCGCTGACCGCCCACGCGCTGCCGGTGCCGATCAGGGTGCCGAGCACGTAGGGCGCGATGACGCCGCCGACCCCGGTGCCAATGGCGTAGAACAGCGCGATGGCCAGTCCGCGCGTCTCCAGCGGGAAGATCTCGCTCGCGGTGAGGTAGGCCGACGAGGCGGCGGCCGAGGCCACGAAGAAGATCGCGCACCACCACAGGGTCTGGGTCAGCTCGCTCAGCAGCCCCTCGCCGAACAGCACCGCGGTGATCGCGAGCAGCACCGCGGTCCCGCCGTAGGTCCCGGCGATCATGCGCCGCCGCCCGAGCGTGTCGAACAGCGGCCCGAGCAGCAGCGGCCCGAGGAAGGAGGCGGCGGCCAGAGGCAGGATGCGCAGGCCGATCTCCGCGTCGGGCACATGGTAGAACGCCTGCATCACCATGCCGTAGGTGAAGAAGATCGCGTTGAACAGGAACGCCTGCGCCGCCATCAGCACCAGCGCCAGCAGCGACCGCCGCCGGTAGCGGCCGAGCATGGTGCGGGCGACCTGCACCAGGCCCGAGCTGACCTGCGGGTGGGTGGTCAGCGCGTCCGACAGCGGCGGCATCACGACGCCGTCCGCGCGGGCGCGCCGCTCGATCTCGTCCATGATCCGCCGCGCCTCGTCGGCGCGGCCGTGGGCGAGCAGCCAGCGCGGGCTCTCCGGCACCCACTTGCGCAGCAGCAGCACGCACAGCCCGAGCACGCCGCCGATCGCGAAGCCCAGCCGCCAGCCAAGGCCGACGCCGACCCAGTGGCCGTTCAGCAGCGGGATCGAGGCGCCGGCGCCGGCGGCCGCGCCGACCCAGAACGTGCCGTTGATCGCCAGGTCGACGCGGCCGCGCAGCCGGGCGGGGATCAGCTCGTCGATCGCGGAGTTGATCGCCGAATACTCGCCGCCGATGCCCATGCCGGTGACGGCGCGGAAGACGGCAAAACTCCAGAAGTCCCAGGCGCACGCGGAGAGCAGCACGCCCACGACATAGACCAGCAGGGTGACGTTGAAGATCGCCTTGCGGCCGACGCGGTCGGTCAGCCAGCCGAACACCAGCGAGCCGATCACCGCGCCCATGACGTAGAACGAGGCGGCGCTGCCGATCTGCACCGTGGTGAGCGAGAGGGTGCGGGCGTCGCGCAGCATCGGGCCGATCGAGCCGACGATCGTCACCTCCAGCCCGTCCAGGATCCAGGTGATGCCCAGCGCCGCGATCACCAGCATGTGGAAGCGGCTCCACGGCAGGCGGTCGAGGCGCGCGGGGATGTCGGAGCGCACCGCCGACGGCTCCGGGCACGGCCCACCTGCGGCGCCGACCTCGATCCCGCGCAGGCCGTGGGCCATGGCACCGCTAGCCACGGTGCGACCCGCCGCGACGCACCGGGAAGGCAGGTCGGCACGCGCACGCATTGCTGGAGTGTCGTGGCACTGCCGTCTCGGTTCGAGGAGCATTCATGCACCCGACGCTAACACAGCGTGCCGCAGGCGGAAGGACCTCGCCACGCACCTGCACAATGAACGTCCCGAGGCGCGTGCATGGTTGTGATTCCGCGCCCGAACTGGGCAGGTCCCCGCGGCGGCATTGCCAGTGGCGGCATTGCCAGTGCGGCGCGCGAGATGCCAACTGTGCCTGCGGGCGCAAGCATGTCCCGCACTGCAACATGAGGCGACCCCGTGGCGACTCCCGTTCAGCTCAGCCGGACCACCCTCGCCAGCCTCGCGCCCGAGGTGCAGGTGCCCCGCTTCGACCCGGCCGGCGTCACGCCCGGCATCGTGCACCTCGGGCTCGGCGGCTTTCACCGCGCGCACATGGCCCGCTACACCCACAACCTGATGGACCGCGACGCGGACGCCCGGCACTTCGGCATCGTCGGCGCCGGGCTGATGGCGGGGGACCGGCGCATGGCCGAGAGCCTGGCGCCGCAGGACTGCCTCTACACCCTGGTCGAGCGCGACGGCGCGTCGGAGACCGTCACGGTGATCGGCTCGCTGTGCGAGGTGGTGTTCGCGGGCGAGGGCAGCGCCGCCCTGCTCGACGCGATCGACCGCCCCGGCGTGCGCATCGTCAGCCTCACCGTCACCGAGAACGGCTACTGCCTCAACCGCGCCACCAAGCGCCTCGACCCCGACCACGCCTTGATCCGCGCCGACCTCGCCCGCCCCGCGCAGCCGTCCAGCGCCATCGGCATCGTGGTGGAGGCGCTGCGCCGCCGCAGGGACGCCGGCGCGCCGGCCTTCACCGCGCTGAGCTGCGACAACATCCAGCACAACGGCACGGTGCTGAAGGAGGCCGTTCTGGCGCTCGCCCGGCTGCGCGAGCCGGCACTCGCCGACTGGATCGAGGCGAACGCGGCCTTTCCCTCCACCATGGTCGACCGGATCACCCCGGTCACCTCGGCCGCCGACATCGCCGAGCTTGCGGCGCGCCACGGCGTCGCCGACCGCTGGCCGGTGGTGTGCGAGGGCTTCACCCAGTGGGTGGTCGAGGACCGCTTCGTCGCCGGCCGCCCGGCCTGGGAGCAGGTCGGCGCGCAGTTCGTCGCCGACGTGGCGCCCTACGAGTTCATGAAGCTGCGCCTGCTCAACGCCAGCCATCTCGCCGTCTCCGGACTGGGGCGCCTGGCCGGCTATGTCACCATCGACGAGGCGATGGCCGAGCCGCTGATGCGCCGCTACATGGCCGCCCTGATGGACCGCGAGACCGGCCCGACCCTGCCGAAGGTGCCCGGCATCGACCTGGATGCCTACAAGGCGACGCTGATCGAGCGGTTCAGCAACACCGCGATCAAGGACACCGTGGAGCGCGTCAACACCGATGCGCCGCTCAACATCCTGGTGGACCCGATCCGCGACCGGCTGCGCAGCGGCGACCCGGTGGATCTGCTGTCGCTGGCACTCGCCGCCTGGTTGCGCCGCGTGCGCGGCGAGGACGAGGCAGGCGCGCCGATCGACATCCGCCACCCGCTCGCCGAGCTGCTGCGCGCAAAGGCGGTGGAGGGCGGGCAGGACCCGCGCCCGCTGCTGGGGATCACCGCGCTGTTCGGCGAGCTCTGCGAGGACCCGCGGCTGGTGCGGGCCGTGGCGGGGTGGCTGGAGTCGCTGTACCGCGTCGGCAGCCGGCAGACCCTGGTGGACGCATCGCGCAGCCTCGGGTTCTGACGTCACAGCCAGGTGCGACGTAAGGAGCAGGCAAGATTGAGGCTCTGCCTCAAACTCCGCCAAAGGCTTGCTTTTGGAATCCCCCACTGAAGGAAGGAACTCCCAGAAAGCTTGGTCCTTTGACCGGTCTGGGCGTAGCTGGCTAAAAGTTCCGGTGGCCCGCTTGGGCTATTGAAACGGCCAGCGATGGGGGAGCCCAGCCCCCCGCTGACCGGCCAGCGGCAGGTGCCATACGGCATAGAGTTTATATCGGTAATGCAACAAATACTTGCTCCTCGTGCTGCATTGCAGCGTAAACGATACGAGTTGACGCCGTCCCGCAGCGGTGACAGCGTACTTGCAACCACACGCGCCGCGCCAAGCGGTCGTCCACGCTCGGGAGACGTGCCATCACCATTCGTCGACACTGCGGCCTACGCGCAGCCCTTGCCCTTGCGGTCCTCACCCCCGCGTTCTGCCTGGCGCGGCCTGCGCTCGCCGACTCGACCATCACCATCGCCACGGTGAACAACGGCGACATGGTGGTGATGCAGAAGCTCTCCCCCGAGTTCGAGAAGCTGCATCCTGACATCCATCTCAAGTGGGTGGTGCTGGAGGAGAACGTGCTGCGCCAGCGCGTGACCACCGACATCGCCACCCACGCCGGCCAGTTCGACGTCATGACCATCGGCAATTACGAGGTGCCGATCTGGGGCAAGCAGGGCTGGCTGGTGCCCATGGACAACCTGCCCGCCGGCTACGACACCGACGACCTGCTCAAGGCGGTGCGCGGCGGCCTCACGGTGGACGGCAAGCTGTACGGCCTGCCGTTCTACGCCGAGAGCGCAATGACGTACTACCGCACCGACCTGTTCCAGAAGGCCGGCCTCACCATGCCAGCCGCGCCCACCTACGAGCAGATCCGCGGCTTCGCCGACAAGATCACCGACAAGCCGAACCAGGTCTACGGCATGTGCCTGCGCGGCAAGCCGGGCTGGGGCGAGAACATGGCCTACGTCACCAGCCTGGTGAATGCGTTCGGCGGCCAGTGGTTCGGCCAGGACTGGAAGACCACGATCGACACGCCGGCCTGGAAGCAGGCGGTCACCTACTACGACGACATCCTCAAGGCGGACGGCCCGCCCGGGGAGACCTCGAACGGGTTCAACGAGACGCTGGCGCTGTTCGGCAGCGGGCACTGCGGCATGTGGATCGACGCCACCGTCGCCGGCGGCCTGCTCTACGACAAGACGCAATCCTCCGTCGCGGACAAGGTGGGCTTCGCGCCGATGCCGACCGGCAGCTTCGCAGCCGCGCCCACCTGGTTGTGGAGCTGGAACCTGGGCATCCCCGCCTCGTCCAAGCAGAAGGACGCGGCCAAGACCTTCGCCGCCTGGGCCACCTCGAAGGAATACGTCAACCTGGTCGCGAAGGAGCGCGGCTGGGTCGCGGTGCCGCCCGGCACCCGCCAGTCCACCTACGACAACCCCGAATACAAGAAGGTCGCCCCGTTCGCGGCGTTCGTGGAAAAGGCGATCGAGGGCTCCCACGCGGAGGGCCAGACGCGCGAGCCCCGCCCCTACACCGGCGCCCAGTTCGCCTCGATCCCCGAGTTCCAGGGCATCGGCACCCAGGTCGGGCAGACCGTGGCCGGCACCCTCACCGGGCAGAGCACGGTGGACCAGGCGCTCGCCGCCGCGCAGTCGGCGACGGCACGGACGATGCTCCAGGCCGGCTACCCGAAGAAGTAGCCCCGGTGTCCGCAGTCCTCACCCAGGCCGGCACGGCGCCAGCCACGGCGCGCGCCCCGCGCAAGTCGGGCTCGCTGCTGGTCGTGCCGTCGGTGCTCGTCCTGCTGCTGTGGATGATCGTTCCGCTCGTGATGACGGTGTGGTTCTCCGCGCTGTACTACAACCTGCTCAACCCGGCCGCCGCCGGTTTCGCCGGCCTGGACAACTACCGCTTCCTGGTCACCGACCCGGATTTCTGGGCGTCGCTGGTCAACACCCTGGTGCTGGTGGGCGCGGTGCTGGTGATCACCGTGGGGTTCGGAACCCTGCTGGCCGTGCTGTTCGACCAGCCGTTCCCCGGCTGCAAGGTCGCGCGGCTGCTGGCGATCTCGCCGTTCTTCATCATGCCGACGGTCGCCGCGCTGATCTGGAAGAACCTGCTGATGCACCCGATCTACGGGGTGTTCGGCGCGGTGGCGAACGCCTTCGGGCTGCAGCCGGTGGACTGGTTCGCCGCCTACCCGATGGCCTCGGTGATCGCGATCGTGTCGTGGGAATGGCTGCCGTTCGCCATCCTGATCCTGCTCACCGCGGTGCAGTCGCTCGACCACGAGCAGCGCGAAGCCGCGCACATGGACGGCGCCGGCGTGGTCGCGCAGTTCTTCTACATCACCCTGCCGCACCTGAGCCGCGCGATCAGCGTGGTGGTGATGATCGAGACGATCTTCCTGCTCACCGTGTTCGCGGAGATCTTCGTCACCACCTCGGGCGGCCCGGGCAACGCCACCACCAACCTCGCCTTCCTGATCTACGCCCGCGCCCTGCTGCAGTTCGACGTCGGCGGTGCCTCGGCCGGCGGCGTGGTGGCCATCGTGCTGGCCAACGTCGTCGCATTGTTCCTGGTGCGCTCCATCGCGCGCCGCCTGGAGGTCTAGGGCGATGCGCGCAAGCCTGGCGCAGCGCGCCTTCGTGGCGGTCCTCGGCTGGGGCGTGGCGCTGGCGCTGTTCTTCCCGATTTTGTGGATGGTGCTGACCAGCCTCAAGACAGAGGTCGATGCGGTCGCCACCCCGCCACGGCTGCTGTTCGCGCCGAGCCTCGCCTCCTACGCCGAGGTGCTCGGGCGTGCCGACTACCTTTCCTTTGCGCTCAACAGCGTTGTCGTCTCCGTGGGCGGCACGCTGCTGGCGCTCGCCTTTGCGATCCCTGCCGCGTACTCGATGGCGTTCCATCCGACCAGGCGCACCCGCGGCACTCTGCTGTGGATGCTGTCGACCAAGATGCTGCCGCCGGTCGGCGTGCTGGTGCCGATCTACCTGCTGTTCCGCTCCACCGGGCTGCTCGACACGCGCAGCGGGCTGGTCGTGATCTACGCGCTGATGAACCTGCCGATCGTGGTCTGGATGCTGTTCACCTTCTACAAGGACGTGCCGCACGAGATCCTGGAGGCCGGCCGCATGGACGGCGCCACCACCTTCGGCGAGCTGTGGTACCTGCTGATGCCGCTGACCCTGCCCGGCGTGGCGTCGACAGGGCTGCTGTCGCTGATCCTGTGCTGGAACGAGGCGTTCTGGAGCCTGAACCTCACCTCGTCGGCCGCGGCGCCGCTGACCACGTTCATCGCCTCGTTCTCCAGCCCGGAGGGGCTGTTCTTCGCCAAGCTGTCGGCGGCGTCGACCATGGCGGTGGCGCCGATCCTGGTGTTCGGCTGGCTCAGCCAGCGCCAGCTCGTGCGCGGGCTGACGTTCGGGGCGGTGAAATGACGGCAGGAAGCAGGCAAGTCCAGGGGCTCTGCCCCTGGACCCCGCCAAAGGCTCGCCTTTGGAAACATTTTGAAGGAGCGCCGCGCTTCGCCGCCTGCTTGTGCCCTGAACCTCTTATATGCGCCGGTCCAGGGGCGCTGCCCCTGGCGGGTCCAGGGCAGAGCCCTGGCCTCTCCTTCCTTTTTTCCCCGCCTGGAGCTGCACAATGGCGACGCTGACGCTGCGCGACCTGCGCAAGAGCTACGGACCGCTCGAGGTCATCAAGGGCGTGGACCTCGATATCGCCGAGCGCGAGCTGGTGGTGTTCGTCGGCCCGTCGGGCTGCGGCAAGTCCACGCTGCTGCGCATGATCGCCGGCCTGGAGGAAATCACCTCCGGCGAGCTGCAGATCGACGGCCGCCGCGTCAACGAGGTCGGCCCGGCCGACCGCGGCCTCGCGATGGTGTTCCAGTCCTACGCGCTCTACCCGCACATGACGGTGCGGCAGAACATGGCGTTCGCGCTGCGCCTGGCGCGGGTGCCGCGCGCGGAGCGCGACCGCAAGGTGGCGGAGGCAGCGCGCATCCTGCAGCTTGAGCCATACCTGGATCGCAAGCCGGGCCAGATGTCGGGCGGGCAGCGCCAGCGCGTGGCGATCGGCCGTGCCATCGTGCGCAACCCCAAGGTGTTCCTGTTCGACGAGCCGCTGTCCAACCTCGACGCGGCGCTGCGCGGCAACATGCGCATCGAGCTGTCGCGGCTGCACGAGGAGCTGGCGGCGACGATGATCTACGTCACCCACGACCAGGTCGAGGCGATGACCATGGCCAGCAAGATCGTGGTGATGCAGGCGGGCCGCGTCGAGCAGGTCGGCACGCCGCTGGAGCTGTACCACCACCCCGCCAACCTGTTCGTCGCCGGGTTCATCGGCTCGCCGCGGATGAACCTGCTGCCGGCCGCCGTGGTGTCGGCCGGGCCGGGCGGGGTCGAGGTCACGCTGCCCGGCGGCGCGCGCTTCGCGGTGGCGGCGGAGGCAGGGCGGGCGCAGCGAGGCGAGGCGGTCACGATCGGCGTGCGCCCGGAGGCGCTGCGGGTGGCGGCCGACGGCGCGCTGCACGGCGACGTGCGCCTGGTGGAGCGGCTCGGCGGGCTGACGCTGCTGCACGTGGTGCTCGACGGCGGGCAGCCCGTGATCGTGCAGAGCGACGGCGCCGACACGACCCGTGCCCACCAGGAGGTCCGCCTCGCCGTGGACGCCGGGGCGTGCCACCTGTTCGACGCGCAGGGACAGGCCCTGTCCAGCCTGGCGCGCCACCCCCTGGCGGCGTGACCGCTGAAGGAAAGGAAGGTTGAGGCTCTGCCTCAAACTCCGCCAAAGGCAGGCCTTTGGAATCCATTACTTAAGTAAATCGGTGTCCAGAGGCCTTGGCCTTTGGCGGGTCTGGGCAGAGCCCAGCCTTGCTTGCTGCCTGTGCACCCTGACATGAGGACCCGCAGTGTTCCTGGGCCTGGATTTCGGCACTTCCTCGCTCAAGGCGCTGCTCGTCGACGGAGAGCAGCGCGTGGTGGGCAGCGCCTCGCGGCCGCTTACCGTGCAGCGCCCGGCCCCCGGTCACAGCGAGCAGGACCCCGAGGCGTGGTGGCAGGCGATGCTGGACGCGGTCGACGCCTTGCACCGCGACCACCCGGCGGCGCTGTCGGCCGTGCAGGGGATCGGCCTGTCCGGGCAGATGCACGGGGCGGTGCTGCTGGACGCCGCGGGCGCGGTGCTGCGCCCGGCGATCCTGTGGAACGACGTGCGCGCCGTGGCCGAGTGCCGCGCCCTGGAGGCGGCGTTCCCGGGCCTGCGCGAGTGCTGCGGCAACATCGCGATGCCCGGCTTCACCGCGCCGAAGCTGCTCTGGGTCAGGACGCACGAGCCGGAGGTGTTCGCGCGCACCGCGATGGTGCTGCTGCCCAAGGCCTGGGTGCGCCTTCGCCTCACCGGCGAGGCGATCGAGGAGATGTCGGACGCATCCGGCACCCTGTGGCTCGACGTGGGCGCGCGGGACTGGTCGGACGCGGCGCTGGCGGCGACCGGGCTGTCGCGCGCCGCGATGCCGCGGCTCGTGGAAGGCAATGCGGCGGCCGGCACGCTGCTGCCGGCGCTGGCGGCGCGTTGGGGCATGGCGCGGCGCCCGGTGCTGGCGGGAGGGGCGGGCGACAACGCCGCCGGCGCGGTCGGGCTCGGGGCGATCCGGCCGGGCGATGCGTTCGTCTCGCTCGGCACGTCCGGGGTGCTGTTCGCGGTCACGGATCGGTTCCGCCCGTGCCCGGAGCGCGCCGTGCACGCGTTCTGCCACGCGCTCCCGGGATTGTGGCACCAGATGGGGGTGACGCTGTCCGCGGCGGCGTCGCTGGCCTGGTGGTCCGGCGTCACCGGGCTGGGCGAGCAGGCGTTGCTCGATGAGCTTGCCCAGAAGGGGGAGCTTGCCGGGGCGGGCGAGTCGCTCCAGGCGCCGAGCCCCGCGCTGTTCCTGCCCTATCTCGGCGGCGAGCGGACGCCGCACAACGACGGCGCGGTGCGCGGCGCCTTTGCCGGGCTGTCGCACAACACCGGCCGCGCCGCGTTGACGCAGGCGGTGCTGGAGGGCGTGGCGTTCTCGATGCGCGACTGCCTCGACGCGCTGGCCGCCTCGGGCACGGCGATCGGGTCGGCCGACGTGATCGGCGGCGGCTCGCGCTCCCGCCTGTGGGTCGCGATCATCGCCTCGGTGCTCGGGCTGCCGCTGCACCGCCTGGCGGATGGCGAGCATGGCGGCGCGTTCGGGGCCGCCCGCCTCGCCCGCATGGCCGCCACCGGCGAGCCGCCCGGGTCGCTGTGCGGGCCGCCGGTGCGTCTGGAGACGATCGACCCCGACCCCGCGCTGGCTCCCGCCTATGCCGCCCGGCTGCTCGAATACCGGGCGCTCTACGGCGGCGTCGCCGGCGCGATCTCACCGGGACGCACCGCAAGAAGTCTCGCATGACCGTCGGCCGGAGCGGGGACCGGACCGGGACTGCACAGACCGGGACTGCATCGCTGCGGCCGGCCGGAAGCCGACCTGCGTTGGAAGGCAGGGTCGCCGTGGTGACCGGGGCCGCGCGGGGCATCGGCCGTGCCATTGCCCACCGCTACGCCTGCGAGGGCGCCGGGCTCGACCTGATCCGCCACGGCATCATCATGAACGCGATCGCCCCCGGCGTGGTGGACGCGGAGCATTGTGACGACGTGGACCGCCGCTTCGCGCACTACGAGAACCTGCAGCCCGGCGAGAAGAATCGCTGCGTGGCCGCCACCGTGCCGATCGGCCGCATGGCGCGGCCAGCCGAGATCGCCGGCCTCGCGACCTTCCTCGCCGGCGACGACGCCCGCACCATCGTTGCCCAGACCTACGGCATCGACGGCGGCAACTGGATGGCCTGACGCCGCCGCGGTCGCGTGGCGACGTCGTCATGGCATCGGCCGCATCGAGCAATCCACGGGCCGCCAAACGCCGCAAAGGCGGTGGCCCTGTCCACGGGAGAGGACACCACCATGGAGCGGCGCATCGCGGCCCACAGCCGGCATCCCCTGACCGCCCGCCCCGCCATGCCGCGGGCGGAGGCTCCGCCCGTGGTGCGGGCCGGCCAGTCCCGGTCCGGCCAGGACGGCGACGACCGTGACCCGATGGAGCGGACCAGGCCGGAGCTGGAGCTGGTCGAGGTTCCTCGGCTCGGATCGTTCAAGGTCTGGTCGCACGGCTACCCGTACCGCACGGTGCGCTGGCACTTCCACCCCGAGTACGAGCTGCACCTGGTCACCGCCACCTCCGGGACGTTCTTCGTGGGCGACCACGTCGGCGGCTTCGCGCCGGGCCAGCTCGTGCTCGTCGGGCCCAACCTGCCGCACAACTGGGTGAGCCGGGTGGCGCCGGACGAGGAGGTGCGGCACCGCTGCGTGGTGCTCCAGTTCGCCCGCGAGTTCATCGAGGGCTGCGTCGCGAGCTTCCCCGAGCTGCACGCGCTTGACGCGCTGCTCGCCGCCTCCGCGTGCGGCGTGGAGTTCGCGCCGGAGGCCGGCGCGGCGGCACTGCCGATCCTGACCGAGCTGCTCCACGCGCAGGGCACGCGCCGCGTCACCCTGTTCTTCGGCCTGCTCGACCTGCTGTCCTCGCATGGCGCCGGCACCAGGCTGGCGAGCGCGGGATATCGCATCGACGTGTCGGGCTACATGGCGTCGGAGATGAACCACATCCTGGCCACGATCGGGCGCAGCCTCGGCGGCGACCTGCGCGAGGGCGACCTCGCCCGCCTCGTGGGCTTCAGCGCGAGCAAGTTCTCCCGCACCTTCCGCCGCCACACCGGCATGACCTTCGTGCGCTACGTCAACCGCCTGCGCATCGAGCGCGCCTGCCGCCTGCTGCTCGACGACGGCCTGACGATCACCGAGATCTGCTACCGCACCGGCTTCAACAACCTGTCCAACTTCAACCGCCAGTTCCTGGAGCAGCGCGGCATCCCGCCGTCGCGCTACCGCCACGACCACCGCGCGCACGGCATCGGCGGCCCCTCCGGCCCGCCGCAGCGCAACATGGCGCCTGGCTGATCGGGGCGGCGCCGAACAGGAAGCAAGGCTGGGCTCTGCCCAGACCCGCCAGGGGGGAAGCCCCCCCTGGACCGGCTTTACTTAAGTAAATGTTTCCAAAGGGCTCGTCCTTTGGCGGAGTTTGAGGCAGAGCCTCAACCTTGCCTGCTTCCCCGGTCGTTCAAAGGGCCGTTGGTCCAATACAGGAATTCCTGAGTCCGAGGTGCGGCCGCAACGTCCGGCCACTCGACAGCCGGCCGGAACCCTGTACAGGCACGCTGCATCATGCCGTTCTCCCTTCTCGCCCTGGCTCTCGCCGCCTTTGCCATCGGCACCAGCGAGTTCGTCATCGTGGGCCTGCTGCCCGACGTCGCCCGCGACCTGCACGTGAGCATCCCGGACGCCGGCCTGCTGGTCACCGGCTATGCGCTGGGCGTGGTCATCGGCGCGCCCATCCTGGCCATCGCCACCGCGCGCGTGCCCCGCAAGGCCGCGCTGCTCGGGCTGATCGGCGCCTACGCCGTGGGCAACCTGCTCTGCGCGGTGGCGCCCGGGTACGGCCTGCTGATGGCCGCGCGCATGGCGACGGCGGTGTGCCACGGCGCGTTCTTCGGCATCGGGTCGATCGTGGCCGCCGACCTGGTGGCGCCGGCACGGCGCGGCCAGGCGATCGCCATCATGTTCAGCGGCCTGACGCTGGCCAACGTGCTCGGCGTGCCGGCCGGCACCGCGCTGGGCCAGGCCGCCGGGTGGCGCGCCGCGTTCTGGTGCGTGGTCGCGCTCGCGCTGGCCGCCGCCGCCGCGATCGCCTGGGCGCTGCCGCCGCTGCCGCGTCCGCAGGCGGGCGGGCTGCTCGCCGAGTTCCGGGTGCTGCGCAAGCCGCAGGTGATGCTGTCCATGCTGATGAGCGCGCTGCTCTCCGCCAGCCTGTTCAGCGTGTTCACCTACATCGCCCCGATGCTGGAAAGCGTCACCCGCATCCCGCCGGCCGGCGTCACCTGGCTGCTGGTGCTGTTCGGCGTCGGCATCACCGCGGGCAACCTGCTCGGCGGGCGGCTGGGCGACTGGCGGCTGATGCCATCCATCGCCGGCGTGCAGGCCGGGGTCGTCGCCACGCTGGCCGTCTTCACGCTGACCCTGCCCTTTGCCGTGCCGGCGGCCGCCACCCTGCTGGTCTGGGGCGCGCTGACCTTCGCGCTGGCCACGCCGTTGCAGATGCGGGTGATCGACACCGCGCCGGAAGCGCCGAACCTGGTGGCCACCCTGAACCAGGGTGCATTCAACCTGGGCAACGCCGCCGGCGCCTGGCTGGGCAGCGCCGCGCTGGGCGTGGGCCTCGCCTACCGGTCGCTGCCATGGCTCGGAGCCGTGCTGAGCCTCGCGGGGCTGGCGGCCACGGCGGCGTCGATGCTCCTGGACCGGCGTGCCGCCAGCCGTGCGGGGCAGGGGGCCGGGTCGCGGGATTGACGGCGCGACCTGCGCGGGCCGGCCTGCAAGGCAAGCAAGGCTGGGCTCTGCCCAGACCCGCCAGGGGCGAGCCGCCCCTGGACCGGCCTTACTTAAGGAGTGGATTCCAAAGGCCTGCCTTTGGCGGAGTTTGAGGCAGAGCCTCAACCTTGCTTGCTTCGATGGTCACTCCCAAAGGCCGACGCGTCGTCGCAGCGCCGTCCTGAGGTAAACGTGAACCGGCCCGGGCGTTGCCTGCGCGAGACGGGAGGTCATCTCGCCTGCCGATGCACGCGACCAGGCCGCCGCGGCAGAGAAGCACCGTGCCGGAAAGGGAGGCCGCGATGGCCGGTTTTGACATGCCTGCGCCCGCGAGTTTCCTGCACGACGTGCTCGACGGGCTGTCGCGGCCACAGAAGGCGATCGCCGGCAAGTACCTCTGGGACGAGGCCGGCTCCGCGCTGTTCGACCGGATCTGCGACAGCCCCGGCTACTACCCGACCCGATGCGAGATCGCCCTGCTGCGGCGCGAGGCTGTCGCCATCGCCCGCCTCGTCGGCCCCGACGCCACCCTGGTCGAGTTCGGCAGCGGCGCCAGCCACAAGACCCGCATCCTGCTTGACGCGCTGCCGGCACCACGCCGCTACGTGGCGATCGACATCTGCGGCGCGTTCCTGGCGAGCGCCTGCGCGCGGATCGACGCGTGCTACCCCGCGCTGGAGGTGGTGCCGCTCTGCGCCGACTACAGCCGCGCGGTGCGCCTGCCGCCGCGGCAGGAGGCCGGGCCGGCGCTCGGCTTCTGGCCGGGCCTCAGCATGGGCAACCTCGAGGCCGACGGGTTGCTCGGCTGTCTCGCCAGGGCGCGCGAGTCCCTGGCGCCGGGCTGGTTCCTGCTCACCGCGGACGGCACGCGCGAGGCGCCCGACCTGCAGCGCGCCTATGCCGACCCCGAGGGGTTGATGGCGGCGTTCCACCTGAACCTGTTGGTCCGCCTGGCCCGGGAGCTGGACACCGACCTCGACCCCGCCGCCTTCCGCCACGAGGCGCGCGTGCTCGACCGCCCGTTCCGTGTCGAGGCGCACCTGGTCGCGAAGCGCGCCGCCGGGTTCCGCGTCGCGGGTCAGCGCATCGACTTCGCCGCGGGCGAAAGCATCCACACCGACACGTCGTTCAAATACGACTCCGGGGCTCTTGCGGCGTTGGCGGCACGAACCGGCTGGCAGCCGGTTCGTGCCTGGACGGAGGATGCGGTCTGCCTGCAACTGCTGCGGTCCTGATCGCACGTCGCGTTCCTGCGGCCACGACCCGCCCCGGCGGTGACGGCTGGGCCCGTGACGGATGGGCTGGCCGCTTGCCGGGACAGGATCGGCGGCAGAGTATTCGAATCGCGGAGCCGGCCGTCGGCGGCGTGGAGCTCGGGAACGAATGTCGCGCGACCGCGCGCCTGGCGGGAGCGCAGATCCCATGACCACCGGCTCGACCTCCTCGCGCCACGTCGAGCTTACGCTGCGCGGACTCGTGCTCGGCGCGGTGATCACCGTGGTGTTCATGGGCGCCAACATCTACATGGGCCTCAAGACCGGGATCACCTTCTCCTCCTCGATCCCGGCCGCCGTGATCTCCATGGCGCTGCTGCGCGCGATGGGCGGCGGCACCATCCTCGAGAACAACATGGTGCAGACCCAGGCCTCCGCCGCGGGCACGCTGTGCAACGTGATCCTGGTGCTGCCCGCGCTCGTCATGATCGGCCACTGGCAGCGCTTCGCGCTCTGGCAAACCACCGGCGTGTGCCTGCTGGGCGGTCTGCTGGGCGTGATGTACTCGATCCCGCTGCGCCGGGCGATGGTGGTGGACAGCACCCTGCCGTTTCCCGAAGGGGTTGCGGCGGCCGAGGTGCTGCGCCTCGGCGGCGACGGCGCGGGAAGCGGCGCCTCGCAGGTTGGCGCGGCCGGAGAGGCCCGCGACGGCGCGCGCGCCCTCGCAGTGGGCGGCGCGGCGGCGGCGGCGTTCAGCCTCGGGGTGAACGGCCTGCGGCTGGTGGGAGACAGCATGTCCTGGGTGGCCACCGCCGGCCACGCCGTGTTCCGCATCGGCACCGGCTTCTCCCTGGCCCTGCTCGGAGTCGGGTATCTGGTCGGCATCGCCGCCTGCCTGTCCCTGCTGCTCGGCGTGGCGATCGCGTGGGGCGTCGCGGTGCCGCTGCTGACCGCGCTCGACCCCGGCCCGCACGCGGGCTCCGCCTCGGACGTGGCGATGGCGGCGTGGAGCGGGCGGGTGCGCCTGATCGGCGCCGGCGTGATCGCCACCGGCAGCGTGTGGTGCGTGCTCACCCTGGTTCGCCCGATGGCGTCCAGCATCCGCGACGCCCTCGCCTCCGCCCGCGCCCGGCACGGCGGCGGCGCAGCAGGTCTGCCCCGCCAGGAGCGCGACCTTCCCATCACCTGGGTGGCCGCCGCCACGCTGGCCCTGTCGCTGCCCCTGGCGGGCCTGTTCGCCTGGTTCGCCCTGCCGATCGAGGCGGGCCTCGGCGCCCCGGCCTTCGCCGCCCTGATCGTCGGCGCCACCGTCTTCACCATGGCGTTCGGCTTCCTGATGGCCACTGCCTGCGGCTACATGGCCGGCCTGCTCGGCTCGTCGAGCAGCCCGATCTCCGGCATCGGCATCCTCGGCACCATCCTGGTCTCCCTGCTGCTCGGCGCGATCCTCGGCGGGTCCGGGAGCGGGCCGGTGGGCGCTGCGGCGGCTGGTGGTGCCGGCGATACCGGGCGCTTCGCCGTGGCGCTCGCGTTGTTCCTCACCTCGGTGGTCGTCACCGTGTCCTCGATCGCCAACGACAACCTGCAGGACCTCAAGACCGGACAGATCGTCGACGCCACGCCCTGGCGGCAGCAGGTCGCGCTGCTGGCCGGCGTCGCGGTCGGCGCCGTCGTCATCGCCCCGCTGCTCGACCTGCTCTACCAGACCTACGGGTTCCCCGGCGCCATGCCTCGCCCCGGCATGGACCCGGCCCGCGCCATGGCCGCGCCCCAGGCCTCGCTGATGGCCGTCATCGGCAACGGCATCGTCACCCACCAGCTCGCCTGGGGCATGGTGTCCATCGGCCTCGCGCTCGGCGCCGTGCTGGTCGGCGTCGACGAGCTGCTCCAGCGCCGCTTTGACGCCCAGCTTCCGGTCCTCACGGTCGGCATCGGCATCTACCTGCCGCCCACCGTCGGACTCACCATCGCCGTCGGCGGCATCCTCGAATGGCTCACCCGCCGCCACCTGCGCCGCTGCGCCGCGTCGCAGCAGGCCCCAGGGCAATCCGACGAGGCGGCCCGGCGCCGCGGCGTGCTGCTCGCCTCCGGCTTCCTGGTCGGCGAGAGCGTCGCCGGCATGGCGCTGGCCGCCGTCGAGGGAGCCGCAGGCCACAGCTTCCCGCTCGCCGTCGTCGGCCCGGACTTCGCCGCCACCGCCGGCTGGATCGGCCTCGCCGGCTTCTCCGCGGCAGCAATCTTGTTCTACCGCTTCGTCGTCCACACACCTTGAGCGCGAGGGTGGAAAGGCAGGCAAGGTTGAGGCTCTGCCTCAAACTCCGCCAAGGGCAGGCCCTTGGAACCCATTTGTTTGGGGAAGGCATTCCAAAGGTCTAGCGTTGCTTGCTGCGCCACTGCGGCCTTCCGCAGAATTGCTCACCACGCCAGAGGCGCCGTGCCTGGAGAAGGCTGCCTTCGGCGCCCAAGGGCGGAGCCTGGCCTTGCCTGATGGCCGTCGTGCTTTGCCCCGGCGCTTGCAGTACGATCCTGCGGATCACCACGCCGGCGCGGAGGGCGAGATGGACGAGTTCGGGCCGATGATGCAGGGCGGCAGGGAGCCGGAGATGCACTCCCAGCTGCTCTCGGTCACGGCGCTGCTGGCCAGCGTCGTGCTCCTGGTGTTCGGCACCAACCTGCAGGGCGTGCTGCTGCCGATCCGCCTGCAGCTCGACGGCGCCTCGATGGCCCATGTCGGGCTGCTGTCGTCGGGCTGGTCGCTCGGCTTCATGCTGGCCTGCCTCACGGTGGGCCGTCTGATCGCCGATGTCGGCCACGTCCGCACCTTCGCGGCACTGGCGGCGCTGAGCGGCTCCACCGCGCTGCTGCTGCTGGTGCTGCAGCAGCCGCCCGCCTGGATCGCGCTGCGCGTGGTGATCGGGTTCTGCTACGGCGGGCTCGCGCTCATCATCGAAAGCTGGCTGAACGAGCGCGCCACCCAGGCGCGGCGCGGCGGCATCTTCGCTGCCTACATGACCGCGAACCTCGTCGCCTCGCTCGCCGGCACGCTGAGCCTGACCGTGCTCAACCCGCATGGCCCGCTGCCCTTCGTCCTGATGGTCGCCGCCGTGGTGCTGTCGATCGTGCCTGTGGCGCTCACCCGCTCGCCGGTACCGGCCCCCACCCGGCCGTTCGGCATCCACCTCGGCGAGCTGTTCGCGATCTCGCCCTCGGGCGTGTCCGGCTGCTTCGCGGCTGGCCTGGTCAGCGGCGCGATCGGCGGCCTCGGCCCGACCTTCGGCCTGGCGATGGGGCTGTCGACCCACGAGGTCGCGGTGATGCTCGCCGCCTCGGTGCTGGGCGGCGCGCTGTCCTACTACCCGGCGGGCCGCCTGTCCGACCGCACCGACCGCCGCTTCCCGATCTTGACGCTGTTGGCGCTGGCGATCGTGGTGTCCGTCTTGGTGGTGCTGCGCGGCGGCGTGCTGCCGCGGGCCGGGCTGTTCCTGGCATTCGGCGTGTTCGGCTTCGCGCAATACCCTCTCTACGGACTGTGCGTCGCCTTCGTGAACGACCGCATCCGCGAACGGTCCTTCGCCGAGACCGCGAGCGAGCTGCTGCTCACCTTCTCCGCTGGCACCGTGCTCGGGCCCCTGATCGGCGCGGCGCTGATGGCGTGGCGTGAGTCCGGGCTGTTCGTGTTCGTGGCCGCCGTGCTCGCGCTGGAGTCCGCCTACATCGCGTGGCGCCTGGTCCGCGTCGCCCCGCCCATGATGCCCCCCACGCGCCGCAAGCAGGCGCTTGAGGCGGCGCCCTGCTCCATGAGCGTCCTCAAGCCGCGACGCTGATCCACCCCGCCGATCACTCCAACCCCTGCGCCGGACGCAGGCAACGAGCCTATCGAGCGTCGCTTGATGGTGGAGACCTGTCCGCGTCCCGTGCTGCCCTGAGACGTCCCCGAGCCCGTCCATCCTGAAAACGCTCCAATACCGATGTCTCTCTGGGATGACCGATGGAGCAGGCAAGGTTGAGGTTCTGCCTCATCCGCCAAGACAGGCCTTTGAAATTCATCACTTAAATCACGCCGGTTCAGGGGTGGCTCGCCCCTGGCGAGTCTGGGCAGAGCCCGGCCTTGCTTGCTTGCACATCAACCTCCAGAACCACTGCAAGCGCCGGGCATCTGCGGCGGCGGTCGCCGGGTGGTCCCGAGCCGCCGCGTGCACAAACCGTGCAGCATGCAAAAAGCGGGACGTCGTCTCGCAAAAACGATGTGTCACTCGGCTGCTACAATCGCCACGAAATGACACATGCGGGACGTCTTGGCCGCATTACAGCGTGCCGGATCGGCCAAAGCCTGCTGTACTCCTTTCATACCGCATCCGAGGGTGACGCAGATCAGCCACGGCGGACCGCCTAACCAGGGGAACGTATCCACAATGCATCAAGCCACACCTCGCCCGCGTCTCGGAGGCCGCCTCCGCGTCGTGGCGGGCGTCGCCCTCGCTCTCGGATCGCTGGCACAGGCCGCGCACGCGCAGAACATCAACAGCGGCGTCAGCATCGGCCCGAGCCAGCAGCTCTCCACGCCGCTCACCCCGGCCAACCCGTCGCCGAGTGCGGACTCCAACGTCGAGCAGCTCGTCGCCGGGCTGCCCATGTTCAGGGACGCCCGGGTCACGCTCGGCAATCTCGGCATCGACGTGCTTGGCGACTTCATCTCGGAGTTCGCGAGCAACGTCAGCGGTGGCGTGCACCAGGGTTCGACCTTTGCGAACCAGGTCGGCCTCGAGGTCGACGTCGACTTTCAGAAGCTGGCGCGCATCCGGGGGCTGTCGACACACGTCGTGCTGGTCAACCGCTCCGGCAGCCCGGACAGCGGCGGCGGCCTGATCGGCGGTGGTCTGCAACCGGTGCAGGAGATCTACGGCGCCGGCGGAGACGCCGGCATCCACCTGGTCTACGCCTATGCCGAGGAGAAGCTGGCGAGTGATCGCCTGGATATCGCGGTCGGCCGCATGCCTGTCCTCAACGACTTCTCCGCCTCGCCGCTGTACTGCAACTTCATGAACAACGGGCTCTGCGGCAATCCCAAGGCCCTGCCCGGCGGCGACATCGGCACCAGCTCCTATCCAGACGCGGTTTGGGGCGCTCGCGCGCGCGTGCGGCCGACAGACGATACCTACGTGCAGTTCGGCCTGTATGCTGTCGACCAAGGCCTGTACAACAACCGGCATTTCCGGTCCGGCTTTAACTTCTCCACCTCGCAGATCAGCGGCGAGGAATTCCCGGTCGAGGCTGCCTGGTTGCCGACCTTCGGCGCGGACAAGCTGCCCGGCCACTACAAGCTCGGCTTCGCCTACGACAATTCCAGCTACAACGACTTCTACGTCGGCGACAACGGCGCCCCCGCCTTGCTGACCGGCCAGCCCTTCAAGATTCACAAGGGCCATACCCAGGCTTGGGCGCTGTTCGACCAGATGGTGCTGCGCAACGGGCCGGGACCGAATGACGGCGTGATCGTCCTGGGCGGTTATGCCCACAACGACCCGACTACGTCCGTCTATGCCGATCAGTATTTTGCCGGCGTGCTGGACCGTTCGTTCTGGAAAGCCCGCCCGCTCGATACCATTGGCGTGTTGTTCTCCTACGTGAACACCAGCCCCTACCTCGTCAAGGCGCAGGATCTCCAGACGCAGCTTAGGCTTCCGCTCACCGGCGGTGTCACCGGCGTGCAGCGTCACGAGGAAATCATCGAAGCCAATTACGACATCCACGTCTACCGCGGCGTGAACTTTGAGCCGGATTTCCAGTATGTCATTCGCCCGAACGGCCAAGCAAACATCAAGAACGCGGCGGTGCTCGGCTTCAAGACCCACGTCGCCTTCTGAGCCTAGGCGTAGCGTGCTAGGGATGTGGCGGGACCGGTGGTCCCGCCACATCTGTTTGGGTGGGACCCTTATGATCGAGACTCGTCTTCTGCGGCCTGTCCTGCTGGCCGGCCTGCTGGGCGCGGCGCTCGGCTCGACTTCGGGCAGGGCCGAGCCCGGTTTCTCGAAGGGGCCGAGCGAGGAGCTGTCCCAGCCGCTGCCGAAGCGGCCTCCCCCGTCGTCCGACCATGATGCACCAGCCGCGGGGGCAGGAGCCGGAGCGGGGATGATGCCGCGCGCGAGGAGCGCGGCGCCGCCGGCCGCCGCCTCCGACGCGCAGGTGCCGGAGACAGGGACGCCGCGGCCGTGACGTCCCTGTTTCCGACGCAGGCGCAACACCTGCTCGCGGCAGCGTCCTATGCGGCACCGTCGCGCGCCGCGTGCCCCGGCTCCGCGGCCCAGCCTACCGGCTCGCGACGGGTCACAGGATGCGCGGCATGTGTGCTGCTGTTGCTGGCCGGTTGCGTGCCGCGCCCGACCGGCCCGATCCTCGGTGACTGGCGTGGCATCCAGCCAGGCCCCTGGGTCGCCGAGCCAAAGATCGTCGAGCTGGTACTGGACGGCGCACCCGACGCGGCGATGGGCCGCTACCATGTCGCCATCACGGTGCAGAACACGCAGAACGGCATCGGGTCCGGCACGACGCGCTGGCAAGGCGAATGGTCCAGTGACCAGGAGACGATCGCCGGTCATGCCGCGCATGTGATCCGGCTCCTTCACATGGTCGATGGCGAGATCGACCGCTACGAGCTGTCGGCCGACGGCGCGTTGCGCCCGTTGAACGAGGCCGTCCCTGGCGGCGACCGTTACAGCGCGGCGCAGATCGCGCTGTATGCCCTGCAGCCGCTGCGGCGCGACAGTTGGAACTACGGCGTGGACTAGGCTGATCATCGAGATCGTTCCATCTCCGGCTGCAACCATGCCGTCATCGTCCATCCCACCCATGCAGCCGGCGCATGTGCCGTATGAGCGGCGGACCGCTTCCATACGCCGTCGAACCACCCATTGTTGCAGTGCACCATAACGCGCCCACCGAAAGGGAGCACCGCAATGACAAGGATGCTCGTCATCATCGTCGCCGTCCTGGCCCTGGCCTGGGTTCCGAGCCAGGCCTCGCACATCAGCGCCACGCAGGTCAGCGTGCAGGCCGTGCCGTCACCGGCCGTGACGATGCCCAACCGGTTCTCCGGCACCGCCCTGCGCTGAAGACCGGTCTCTGGCGCCGTCGCAGGCGAGGCAACAGGCAAGGTTGAGGCTCTGCCTCAAACTCCGCCAAAGGCTCGCCTTTGGAAACCACTCCTCAAGAAAAGCCGGTCCAGGGGCGGCTCGCCCCCGCCTTGAAGCAGGGGCGGGTCTGGGCAGAGCCCAGCCTTACTTCCTGCCAGCCAAGCGGCCTACGCCTCGCGCAGCCTGTGCATGCTGGGCTTCAGCGCCGGGTAGAGGTCCTTGAACACCATGAACCCCTGGTCATAAGCCTGCGCCACCTGCGCCTCCGGTAAGGCACGCTCCCGCAGCGTCACCCACCCGGCCTCGGCCTGCGCCGGCGTGGCCAGGCCGGCACCCAGCGCCGCCAGCAGCGCCGCGCCAAGCGCCGCCTCCACCTCCTGCGCGATGGTCCGCACCGGGAAGCCGGTGATATCGGCGACGATCTGCATCCACAGGTCGGAGCGCGCCGCCCCGCCCACCACGATCAGCGTGTCGTCGAGCGCCGGCACGGACATCCGGCCAGCCTCCATGTTGTGGCGCAGCGCGTAGGCCACGCCCTCCAGCACCGCGCGATACAGGTGGGCGCGGGTGTGGAACAGGCTAAGGCCGACGAAGGCGCCGCTGGCCCGCCCGTCCCAGATCGGGCTGCGCTCCCCGGCGAGGTAGGGCAGGAACACGAGGCCGTCCGAGCCCGGGGGCACCTGCGCGGCGGCCTCGTCGAGCAGGGCGGCGGCGCGTCCCTCGCCGGCGCGCTCGCGGGCCAGCTCGGGTCCGCAGAACTGCTCGCGGAACCATGCCTCCGCGGCGCCCGCGGTGATCGCGCCGCCGAAGGTGTAGATGTCGTCGGCGCCGCGGAACACGTGCGGCATGGCCACGAGCCCGTGCGCCGCGTCCGCCTGCCGCGTGATGGTGCCCCAGCA